>Ga0111538_10005441_pt1 | contig 17398 bp, 14 predicted proteins | sample SoiMethybrSBSTD1_FD_79669 | JGI IMG/M metagenome (GOLD analysis project Ga0111538, IMG submission 79669) | Bulk soil microbial communities from a Populus tree surrounding site in Tennessee, USA - Soil MetaG P. TD hybrid SBSTD1 (version 2)... | ecosystem: Environmental > Terrestrial > Soil >...
ACGTGCCGGGCTTCTTCTGCTCGCGCGGCTTCATCTCGCCTTCGCCGAAGGCTTCCTTGCCGATGAAGTTGTCCTGCTTGCCCCACATGTTGCCTTCCCACTCGCTGGTCTGCTGCAAGTGGTGCTTCCAGGTGATCTGGGCGTTGCGCGGCGAGTCGTAGCCGCCGTCCTTGATCGTGTCGCCGACGAGCGCATCGAGGTTCTTGATCAAGCCGTCACGCACGGCGATGCCGGCGACGGTCGCCAGCATGCTCTTCGCGACCGAATACGTCGGATCGATCCACGTCGTGTCGCCGAATTCAGCGACGACATAGCCCTTGTAGATGACGACGCCGTTGGTGTGGGCGCGGATGTTGGGCACCGATCCGAGCAGCGTGCCGAAGATGCGCTCCTGATCGGAGAAGTCCATTTCGCGATTGCTCTCGCGCGACTTCGCGAAGTCGACCGCCTGCTGCAGCAGGACCGGATCCATGCCGAGCTCGGCCGGCGCCTTCTTCGCCCACGCGCCCGGCGGCGGATAATAAGCTCCCTGCTGCGCGGCAGGGGTTGCCAAAAACATCCACAGAAACACGGAAACACAGAAACACGGAACAACGATTCTCAAAATGCCTGGAGAGGTTTTCGACCCTTGGATCTTCATAAAGTAGTCTCCGTGATTCCGTGATTCTGTGTGCGCTCTTCTCAGTACCCAGGTCCCAGTAATACGGCATTCATGAAGAGCAACATTGTGCTCTCGGTAAACGCACGATAATTCGGCTCCTCGGCAAACGCAATGACATGTCCCTGGCCGAACGGCTGCTCCATCAGGAACGCCTTCTGCACGAGGACGTCCTGCGCATCGGGCCAGATCAGGCCTGAAGCAATCAATTTGTCCTTCACCGCGTAGACGCCGACGTTGCGTCCGCTGTTCAGCTTGAGCGGCGCGAACACGCGATTGCCCTCGATCATCACCTGCGTTTCGCCGTCGGCGCCCGCCGAGAGCCAGTGATTGGTGTCGATCGTGACGCGCAGGATCGCGCCCGGCTGCGAGGCCGGGCGTTCGCGATCGGGCTGGATCGCCTTGTCGTAGTCGAACTCACCCGGCTTCGGCGCGGCGTTGTTGTTGCTACCGCCACCGCCTCCGGTTGGTGGCGGAACATCAGGCCGTCCATCCTTCAGCAGACCAGTCGTCTCGAGCAGGCCAACGTTCGCTCCCGTCGCCCATCGCGTGGCTTCTGCGATCGTGACGAGCGTGCCGCCGGCCCGCAGCCAGTCCTTCATCCGATTGAGCAGGCCTTCGTTGATCGAGCCGGCGTAATTGCCGGACGGCAACACGATCGCGTCGTAGTCGTTGAAGTCGGCGCGTCCGAGAGAGCTCGCGCGCACCGCCGTGACCGGCACGCCAAAGCGGCGCTCGAGCACGAATCTCGTCCATCCCGCCGAGAGCGTACTCGTCGGCGTGTCCCAGACCAGCAGCACCTTCGGAGTTTTCAAGGCTGGGACATTGCTGCTGCCAAGCGAGTTGCCTTCATCAGACCACGTCGAGTCGATCGGCACGACCTCTGCGCCGTACTTTGCAACGAGCGCCGACAACTTCGTGTGAAGATCGTTCGGGTTGCCGGCATTGCGAATGAAGGCCGTGCCGATCGGATACTTGCGTCCGTTGTGCGTGAAGGCGCCACCGACACTGCGGATTTTGATGCCGGTGCTCAGCGCGTCGGCCGATAGCGCAGCGGCCGCCGTTCCCCATGGCATCAAGTAACCGATCTTGCCTTGCGCCAGCGGACGCGGCGGCGGCGGCGCCTCGTATGGCGACGGCACGGGGGTCGCTTTCACGTTGATCGCGGTCGAACTGGTCACCAACTCCACGTCGAACAGCATCGGCAGGTTCCACGCGGTGATGTCGTAGATCTCGTCGTTGAGCCGCATCTTGCGGCGCTCTTCCTGCCGCTTGATGAACTCCGCCGACTGCTCGGTCTTCGGATCGAGCAGGTTGCGAACCAGGCGCGCGGCCGGCTGCGCATTCGAGACCAGGTAGGCCCCGGCCGGAATCGTGCGCGACGCCAGCTTGATCGGCTCCTCGGCGCGGCGGACCTCGATGCCCTGGGTCGCGAGATTCTTCGCGAGCAGATCGGCGCGCGAGATGTCCTGTCCCGGAACCAGCACGTATTCGCGAATCGGCGCCTTTTCTCCCTCGGCGACGGCGCTGCGCCGGTAGTCGAGGTAATTGCGCATCAGCATCTCGCGATTCCGCGCCGCGGTGATGCAGGTGACGATGGCGGCGTTGAAGTGATGCATGACGCCGTCGCGATACGTCAGCGTGTCGCCGTCGGTGCGCGCGAACGTCAGGCCGCGCGCCGATGCCTGCTCGTAGGTGTTGCCGATCGATCCCTGCAGGGTCGGCCACGAATCGCCATAGCCAGGATAGAACGCGTCGTAGGTGTCGCGCACGAAATACCCCCAGCCGCGCTCGTCGAACCGCGCGGCATTGGCGCGGCCGAGCAGCTCCCAGCCGGCGATCTGGTTTTTCGTGATGTGCGGATTGATCGCTTCGGCCGGCGGCGAGAAGTAATACGTGTTGTCGCCGCCCTGCTCGTGCAGATCGACGGTGATCTGCGGCAGATACTCGAGGCCGATCTTGATGCGGCCGCGCGTTTCCGGCTGCGACTGCGCGAACCAGTCGCGATTCATGTCGAACAGATAGTGATTGCTGCGCCCGCCCGGCCACGGCTCGTCGTGCTCCGCCGAGTACGGCGCGGGATCGGCGTTCATCGCGCGGCCCTGCAGGTTGCCCGAGATGAACCGGGCGCGGCCGTCGGGATTCTGCATCGGATCGATCAGCACGAGCGCGTCGCGCAACACGGCGTCGACGCCGGCATCGCCCTGCGAGGCGAGCAGGTGATACGCCTCGACGAGCGCCGCATCCGCCGAGGAGATTTCATTGCCGTGCACGCCGTGAATCAGCCACACCACGACGGGCAGCTCGCGCGCGAGGCGATCGCCGTCGGCCGCCGATACCTTCCGCGGGTCAGCGAAGCGCTGGATGTCGGCCTTGACCTGATCGAGCTTCGCGATGCGATCGGGGCTGCCGATCACGAACAGCCACAGCGGCCGCCCCTCGTAGCTCGTCGCGTACTGAATCAAGCGCGTCTTCGTGGGCGCCGCCTTCTGCAGCGCCTGCAGGTATTGGGCGACACCCTCGGGCGGTGTGATCACCTCGCCATGGTCGTGGCCAAGGACGGACTTGATGGTGGGAATCGCGGGATCGTATTTCGCGCCGGGCCACAGAGGAGGTTCTTGTGCCGCGGCCTCCCAGGGCCGCAGAAGGCACAGAACGCTCAGAATCAAAACAACAACACTTCGTCTCATTTGTCGAGGAGCTCCACGAGTTGCTGGGCAAAGCGCCCAATACGGTCTTCGGCCTCGCCGTAGTTGCCGGTGATCGCATTACCCAGGAATGACACGACGATCGGCCCCGAGCGCGCGTAGATGATGCCGACGTCGTTGGCGAGCACGGGCGGGAAGTCGCCGGTCTTGTGGGCGACGGGCAGGGTGATGAAATGCGGCAGGCGCCGCGAGCCGGCCTGCTGCGCGCGCATCATGCGCAGCATCGCGTCGCACGCGGCCGCCGACGCGATCGTCTTCTTCTCGATCGCCTCGATCATCAGGCCGACGCCCTTCGGGCTGATTTCACCGAGCCAGTACGACCGATCGGCATTGGTCTTCGCGTTGCGGTCGTCGGCCGGCGCGAGCGCGTTGTACTTCGCGAACAGATCGCCGGTGGTCTGCACCAGGCGCTGACCATCGGCGTAACCCGATTCCTTCAGCCACGCGTTGACGCGCGCGACGCCGCCGACTTTGGCGATCGCGAGGTCGGTGGCGGTGTTGTCGCTGGTGATCACCATCTGCAGCAGCACATCGCGGAAGGTCGGCTGCAGGCCGGCGTCGTGATAGCGGAAAATCCCGGAGCCGCCGCGGATGTCTTCCTTGCGGATCGTGATGCGCTCGTCGAGATTGATCGCGCCCTTGTCCGCCATCTGGAACGCGAGCACGAGCACAGGAATTTTGATCACGCTGGCGCTGTTGAAGATCTCGCCGTCGCGAACGCCGGCGGTCTCACCAGTGGTCAAGTGCTTGACCCAGATGCCGGCCTTGCCCGGGAAATCGCTCGCGGCCTTCGTGAGCAGGTTGTGCAGCGGGGTCGGCTGTTCCACCCCACGATGCAAAGTCCGCATCGCGGGGGCCCCGGGTTGCGAGAGAAACAGTGCCGACAAAGCAACGGCGAGAGTGGCTTTCACGCCCGATAGCTTACAGCCATCCCCGCTGGCGCGCGAGACGGGCGGCCTCGATGCGGTTCGTGACGCCAAGCTTCGCGATCGACTCCGACAGGTAATTTCGCACGGTCCCTTCGGACAGGTTCAAGCGCTTCGCGATGTCCGCGCTGGCCAGCCCTTCCTCCGCGGCCCGCAGCACCTGCCGCTCGCGATCGGTGAGCGGATCGCTCTCGCCCCACGCGTCCTGGGCCAGCTGCGGATCGACGACGCGACTCCCCTGGTGGACGCGGCGAATCGCATCGGCGAGCTTTTCGGCGGGAGCGTCCTTCAACAAGTAGCCGGAGGCGCCGGCATCGAGGGCGCGGCGCAGGTAGCCGGGGCGCGCGAACGTGGTGAGGATGATGATGCGCGGCCGCTGGCCTTTGCGCGTGCGATGCAGCTCGGCGGCCATCTCGAGCCCGGTCATCTGCGGCATCTCGATGTCGGTCAGCACCACGTCGGGGTCCGTCTTCGCGGCAAGCGCGAGCGCTTCGCGCCCATCCTGCGCGCGGGCGACGACCTCGATGTCGGATTCAATTTCGAGGAGCGCGGCAAGCGCGCCAAGAACCATGCCTTGATCCTCGGCAATGAGGACGCGGATGCTCATAGCGGAAGGCTGATCATCAGCCGCGTGCCCCGTCCGGTGTCGCGCCGCAACATGCCGCCGAGCGCCTGAATGCGCTCGCGCATGCCGTTCAAGCCGTTGCCAAACGGCGCCTCGCCGCCGCGCCCATCGTCCTGCACCTCCATCAGCGCCGAGCCATCCTGGGCGTAGAACTTGATGTGGCACTTCGTGGCCGCGGCGTGCCTGATCACGTTCGTCGCGGCTTCACGCAGCGCGAGCGTCAACGCGGATTCTTGCGCCGGCGCCAGCGTCACCGATCGCGCCTCGATCGTCGTATCGATGCCCGCCGCGGTCAGCGTGTCGCGCACATGCTCGATCTCCGCGGCGAGCCCCGACGATCGATAGCCGGTGATCGCTTCGCGCACCTCGGCGAGGCCCTGCCGCGAAATCCGCTCGATCTCCGCCATCTCCTGCATCGCCTTCGCCGGATCGCGCGACATCAGCTTCTGCGCCAATTCGCTCTTGAGCACGACCACCGAGAGCGTGTGGCCGAGCAGGTCGTGCATGTCGCGCGCGATGCGCTCGCGCTCGGCGAGCTTGGCGAGGCGCTCGACTTCGTTCTGCGCGAGACGCAGCTTCGCATCGCCCGCCTCCTTGGCGCGTCCCTGGATGGTCAGCGCGCCAATCAGCGCCGAGATCACCATCGAGCCGATGTAGAACCACCACTCGGCGTTGAGCGCGTACGCGGCCAGACCGCCGATCAGCACCTGGACGACGAGCACCATTGCGGCTGTGCGGGTCGGAAAGCCGTTGGCGACGAATGCGGCCGCGAAGATGAAGAATGACGCCGCGCCCGGGTTCCATGCACTGCCGGCAGTCGCGATCACATCGAGGCCCGCGATGATCCAGAGGATCCGCGGGCCCCTGATGAAAGTGCCCGCGAAGTACAGCGCCAGGAAGACGGCGTACTCGATCAACAGCACGTCCTTCTTCCACGCGGGAATCGACGTCGCAAACAGCGACGTGAAGAAGAACGGCAGCGAGTAGATCAGCCAGGCGTAGGTCTCCCAGCCAAGATCGCGGAACCGTTTCGGCGCTGGCGTCATGATCGGATCACCGGGCAACGCCGCCAAGATACACCCTGGCGACCTTTCGATACGCGCCGACCTGCTCCGTCGGATCCGCGTCGAGCACGACGAGGTCGGCGATCGCATTGGCGGTGATCCTGCCGAACGACGACTGCCCGAGCCGATCGGCGGCCCGCGACGTCGCCGACTTGAGCACGTCGGTCAGCGGCATGCCCGCCTGCGCCAGCAGCTCGAGCTCGCGGATCAACGAGATGCCGTGAAAGGTCACGGGGTTGCCGGCATCCGATCCGGCGACCACCGGCACGCCGGCGCGGATCGCCTTTGTGACCTGTTGCATCGATCCGGCGAACGCGGCCGCCATCATTCGCGCGGTCTCGCCTTCGACCAGCACGGGCGCGAGCGGCGATTTCGGATCGAGCAGCGACTGCATGATCTGCGGCAGCGCGAGGCGCCGGACGTCGGCATCCGCGCCGTGCAGCGCATCGCGCTTCCACGCCCAATCCAGGACGACGAGCGTGGGAGTGAAGGTGATCTTCTTCGCCGCCATCATCGCGATGGTGTCGTCGCTCATTCCGCGCGCGGTATGCTCGATGCCGTTGGCGCCCGCTTCGATCGCCAGCCGTGCATCGGTGTCCGTGCCGACGTGCACGGTCGTCCGCATGCGGCGGGACTTTGCTTCAGCCATCGCCGCGAGGAACACCTCGTCTCGCAGGCGCGGCAGCGGCCGGCCTTCGAAGCCCGGCTCGAGCACCAGCTTGACGATGTCGACGCGCTCGCGATCGAGCTCGGCGATCGCGGCGCGCGCCGCCTCAGGCGATTCCACCTGGCGCGTGAGCGTCTCCGCGAGTCCGGGCATGAACGAAAACATCTCCGACGGATGCCCGCCCGTCGCGGTGATCGATGGCCCCGAATAAAACGTCCGCGGCGCCGCCGTCTTGCCGGCCGCGACCTCGTTGGAGAGCGCGCGCATTTCCTTGAGGTTGTCGGTGAGCGAGACCACCGAAGTCACGCCGGCGTGGAGCGCCGCCTCGAGGTCGTGCGCCTGCCGATTCGGAGTGCGCTCGATCGCCGCTGCGCCGATGCCGCCCGATCCGCCCCAGTGCACGTGCGAGTCGAACAGTCCGGGAATCAGGAACTTGCCGCGCAGGTCCTCGACCTTCGCGCCTTCCGGCAGCGGCGCGCGCTCGTCGTCCAGCGACACTTCGGCGATTCGGTGATCGCGGATCACCACGCGCGCGTTGATGATGCGGCCGCCGAGACCGTCGAGCACCGTGGCGCCCTTCAGCACGAGCACCTGGCCGGCGGCAGGTCCCGGCTCGATGCGCCGCGCGCCCGGCATGTCGCTCATCTTGAACGCGGGCGCGGCGAGCGCGGACACGCCAAGCGTGAGCGCGAACGCCGCCGCGATGATCGCCAGCGATCGGCGCGGGATCGGTTCGGTGCCCTCCCACCGGAACAGCATCGAGGTCAGCACCACGCCGACGGCGCCAATCGCGAGCAACACCACGAGCGAGCCGGCCAGCGTGAGCACGCCTTCACCCCGCACGATCACGCCGTTATAGCTCTCGGTGAGATACGTTGTCGGCAGCAGCCGCGCGAAGCGCTGCACGCCTTCCGGCAACACGGCGAACGGCATCGCCGATCCTGACAGGAACATCATCGGGAAGAAGATCAGGTTGGCGATCGCCGGCGCGGTGCGAATGTCCCGTGCCGTGCTGCCGACCAGGAGTCCCATCGGCACGAGCGCGCAGGCGCCACACAAGTAAGTGACAACGAGCGCCGGCCACGATCCGGCCATCCGCGCGCCGAAGAGCAGCCACGCCAGGATCATCAGCACAACGAGCGAGATCAGGCCCGTGACGATCGCGGACACGCCATGGGCGATCGCCACGGCCGCGGCGGGCACCGGCGTGACGCGCAGGCGCCGCAGCAATCCGATCTCGCGCTGCTGCACCAGCGGCAGCGCGACGCCGAACAACGCCGCCGACATCAGCGTGGTCGTCAGCAGTCCCGGCAGCATGAATGCGGCGACGCGCGCATCGCCGCGCGCCATCACGTAACCAAACAGCAGCAGGAAACCGATTGGAAACGCCGTCATCCAGAAGAGCGCTGTCTTCGATCGGCCAATCTCCGTCAGCTGCGCGCGAATCAGTGCGAGTGTGGGGCGGATCATGATCAGGCGGCTCCTACGAGTTGGAGATAGACATCTTCGAGTGTTGGTCGCTTGAGACGCAGGTCGTCGAGCCGCGCGCCGGAGGCGCGCAGTGAATCGGCGAGACCGACGATGGCGGCGGTTGGATCGGTCGTGCGGTAGCGGAACAGCAATCCATCGCGGCCGTCGAAGGTCGCCTGCGGCACGAGCCGCGAGGGATCGATCGCGCCGCTAACCTCCAGCCAGAGCGTGGATGCGCCGGCAGCCCTCGCGAGCAGATCGAGCGGCGTGCCATCGGCCACGATCTTTCCGGCAGCGAGGATGATCACGCGATCGGCGAGCGCCTCGATCTCGTCGAGGTAATGCGACGAGAGCAGGATCGTCCTGCCGTCGGCCTTGAGCGCGGCGAGGATGTCGTGAATCTGCCGGCGCGCGATTGGATCGAGGCCGGAGGTCGGCTCGTCGAGGATGTAGAGATCCGGATCGTGCAGCATCGCCATGGCCAGGGCAAGGCGCTGCCGCTGTCCACCGGACAGTCCGCGCACCGTTGCCTTGGCCTTGTCGACGAGATCCACCCGCTGCAGTACCGATTGAATGCGGGTGGTGTCCGCCTTCAGGCGGATTGACTGCGGGTAGAGCGCGGCATACAGCTTCAGCGTTTCCATGACCGTGAGGTCGTTCATGAAGGCCGTCGTCTGCAGCTGCACGCCGATGCGGGCGCGCAGCACGCCGGAGGCGCGCGACGGATCGAGACCGAGCACCGATACCGATCCGGAGCTCGCCGTCCGCAGCCCTTCGAGGATCTCGACGAGGGTCGTCTTGCCGGCGCCGTTGGGCCCGAGCAGGCCGATGATTTGTCCGGTGGCGGCGATCGAGAGATCGATGCCGCGGAGCGCGTGGACGGCGTTGTAGGATTTCGTGAGCGCGCGAACTTCAATCATGGTGACTAAGTTGCCTCAGGTGCCCGGGGTGCTTTAAGTGCCGAAGGTCAGGACTTTCAGGTGACGTCTGTCATATTGTTGGAAGTTCACAATATGGCGGGAATCCGCGCTTCTGCCTGAAATGAGGCCACATGCTCAACATCGTGATCGCAGCGGTTCTCCTTCAAGGATCACTGGCGGTATCGAAGGATGCCTCCGATCTGAAAGAGCTCTATCGCCTGGAGGCGGTGTGGAATGAGGCGCACCTCAAGGGCGACGCCGAGACGCTCGATCAGCTGTGGGCGAACGACATCGTGGTGACGGTGGCGGCGATGCCGCTGATCAACAAAGCCGATGCGCTGGCGATGGTCCGGGCCAACCGGCTCGCGTTCACGAAGTACGACACATCGGAACTGAATGTGAGGCGCTTCGGAAACTCAGCCGTCGTGACCGGCCGGCTGCTGCGCGAACGCTCGATGAATGGCCAGACCATCACCGACAACTGGCGCTTCACCAAGACTTACGCCGCGATCGAGGGTCGGTGGCGCGTCGTTGCGTGGCACGCGTCGCCGGCGCAGTAGAAGTCAGCGATCGCCGGCGTACGGGCCGTTCGGCTGCCACAATTCGATCGCGTTGTTCTCCGGATCGTAAAGCCTGGCGAAGCGGCCGTTCGGGTACTGTTCCTTGTCGACATCGACCGTGATGCCGGCGTCGCGCAGCTGCTTCACCATCAGGTCGAGATCCTTGACGCGGAAGTTCCACATCGCGGTCTTCTCGGCAGGGAAGTACTTGGTGTCCTGCTTGAATGGGCCAAAGACCGTCGGACCGGCGTTCTGGAACCAGGGAGTGGTTCCGTAATCGGTCGGTGTCTTCGTCACGCCGAGATGTTTCTCGTACCACTCGGCGAGCGCCTTCGGATCGCGCGCGCGGAAAAACAGTCCGCCGAAGCCGAGTACCTTTTCCATAGCCGCACAGCTTAACCCGCTTGCAACCTTCAGTGGCGTGAGACCATCAAAGGCGGGCATGGACCGCTTTTCCCAGGACATTCGCCATGCGATCGCCCGGTTGATTCGCGATCGCAGCTTTGCCGCCATCACCATCGTCACGCTGGCACTCGGCATCGGCGCCAATACGGCGGTCTTCAGCCTCGTGAAGGCGGCGCTGCTCAGTCCGCTGCCGTACGGCGACGCTGATCGACTGACCGCGATCTGGGGGCCCGATCGCGCCGAGGCGACGCACCTGTCGCTGCGCGAGGTCTACACGTATCCGCGTGAGTCGCAGAGCTTCGTGGACATCGCCGGCTACCAGGAATACGACGCGAGCTTCACCGGCGGTGCGGAGCCGGAACTGATTCGCGGCGGATCGGCGACGCCGAACCTGTTCGAAGTGACGCGGACGTCCGCGATGCTTGGCCGCGTCTTCACACCCGCGGATACGGCCGGCGGCACGAGCGATGTGATCGTGATCAGTCATGGCCTGTGGCAGCGGCGGTTCGGCGGCGCCGCAGACATCATCGGCCGATCGATTCAAGTCAACGGGCGCGCGCGCACGATCATCGGCGTGATGCCGGCGTCGTTCCGCTTGCCCAACGACTATGCATCGACCCGACCGACCGAAGCGTGGGTGCCGGAAGTCGTCGATCCCGCGAAGCTTGGCGCCTGGGGCAGCCGATCGTATTCGGGTCTCGCGCGATTGAAAAACGGCGTGTCGCCGGCCGCGGCAACGAGCGAGCTGTCGGTGGTTGCATCGCGATGGGTCAAGGCAGGCTACGTCAGAGCAAGACCTGATGGCAGCCTGGGCAGCCTCGCCCGCCGCGTGATCCCCGCGCAGGAATTCATCACCGGACAGGTGCGCGGGTCGCTCCTGATCTTGTTCGGATCTGTCGGGTTCGTGCTGTTGATCGCCTGCGCGAACGTCGCCAATCTTCAGCTCGCGCGCGCCGACGTGCGCCGCCGCGAAGTCGCGGTGCGAACCGCGCTGGGTGCGGGCCGCGCGCAGATCGTCTCGCAGCTGCTGACGGAAAGCGTGCTGTTGTCGATCGCGGGCGCGACCGCGGGTCTCGCGGCCGCATGGGCCGGCCTGCAGATTGTCGTCACGCTGCGACCGGCAAACCTGCCGCGTCTCGATGAAACGACGCTTGACGGCACCGTCCTCTTCTTCACCGCTCTTCTCGCCATCTTCACCGGCATCCTGTTCGGACTGTTGCCGGCGCTGCAGTTGTCGCGTTCCGACGTGACCAACGCGCTGAAGGACGGCGGACGCACCGGCACGGCAGGGCGATCGAGACAGCTCGCGCGACGCGCTCTCGTCGTGTTGCAGCTCGCATCTTCCGTGGTGCTCGCACTCGCCGCGGGCCTGCTGATTCGCAGCCTCGTTGAATTGAATCGAATCGACCTCGGCTTCAATCCGTCCAACGTCCTCACCGCGCAGCTGCAGGTGCCGGCTATCGCGTATCCGCAACCGGATGACGTGGTCCGTTTCTATCGGCAGGCGACCGAACGTGTGGCGCAGATTTCCGGCGTGCGCGCGGTTGGCGCCGTGCGCGTGCTGCCGCTGGCGCGACAGATCGGCGACTGGTCGATCAAGATCGAAGGCCGGCCATACGTGCCCGAGGAGAATCCGAACGGTGACTACCAGGCGGTAACGCCCGGGTACTTCCAGGCGATGGGGCTGAAGCTGGTGCGCGGCCGCTTCCTTACCGACGCCGATCGCGAAGACACGATGCCCGCCGTGGTCATCAACGACACGATGGCGGCGCGCTACTGGCCGAACGAGGACGCCGTCGGCCGTCAATTCATGATGGGCACCGACGACAAACCGTGGCTGACGATCGTCGGCATCGTCGGCACGGTCCGCCACAACGCCGTCGTCGAAGAGCCGCGCAACGAGATGTACATCGCGCACGCGCAATTGCCCGGTCACATCGGCTCGACGCCGCGCGGCATGACGCTCGTCGTCAAGACCGATAGCGACCCGCTCGCGCTGACGGGACAGGTCCGCGACGCGATTCGTTCGATCGATCGCAATCTGCCGGTCTCGGACATCAAGACGATGGAGCAGGTGGCGGCGACGGCGTTGTCGCAGCCGCGCTTTGTCACGTTCCTGCTGGCGCTCTTCGCGGGCACGGCGCTGACGCTCGCGGCGGTCGGCATCTATGGAACCATTTCGCTGCTGGTGGCGGAACGCACGCAGGAGATGGGCATTCGTCTCGCGCTCGGCGCGAACCGCCCGGCGATTCTGAAGCTGGTGCTCGGCCAGGGCATGATCCTGACGGCGATCGGGCTGGTGATTGGCGTCGCCGGCGCGGCGATCCTGACGCGCACGCTCTCTGGACTCATCTACGGCGTGGGCGCGCTGGATCCGCTGACCTTCGTCGCCGTGCCCGCGCTGCTTGCCGCAGTGGCGCTGCTGGCCTGTTTCGTGCCCGCCCGTCGCGCGGCTTCAGTCGATCCCATCGCGACGCTGCGACAAGGGTAGAATAGGACTCGATCGAGTCCGGCTGCGCCTCCGGCATCGACGTGATGCCGTGATCCATTTCCTGATCTTTTGTCTCATCGTGCTGGCAAGCGCTTGCTCGAGCGGCAAGACCGCCGCGCCCGGGCCGACCGCGCCGACGCCGCCGCTCACCACCGCGCCGGCTCCGCCGCCTCCAGCGGGTCCGCCGACCGTCAGCATTACGCCGTCGGGGATGATCCCGCTCGACATCACCATCGCCGTCGGACAGCGCGTGACGTTCGTGAATAACGACACCCGCGCGCACGATCTCGTCGGCGGTGTCGATCCAAGCCATCCTGACTGTCCGGAGATCACGCTGGCAGGCTTCCTCACACCCGGTCAGAGCCGCGACACCGGTGCGTTCACGACCGCGCGCACCTGCGAGTACCACGATCACACACAACTGAGCGTGGCGGCGTTTCAAGGACGGATAATCATCAGGTGACGCGTCGCGTTGTCGTTCTGCTGATCCTGCTGGCCGCGGCGCGGCCGGCGACGGCACAGGATCCTCCGCATCAACATCCGTCCTCCGACGCGTGGCAATGGGGCGTCGACAGCAATGTGTTCGCCGGCTACAACTACCAGTATCGCAAGTTCACCGGCTTCGACGAGGTCGAGTCGCAGAACTGGCTGATGACGTCGCTCGCGAAAACGTTTGCCGGAGGATCGAGCCTCGAGTTGATCGGCATGTTTTCGTTCGAGGCGTTCACGCTCCAGGACATCGGCTCGCCGCAAGTGTTTCAGACGGGCGAGACCTTCATGGGCGCGCCGCTGATCGATTACCAGCATCCGCATGATCTGATCATGAATCTCGGCGGCGAGTACTCGCAGGGCTTCGGCGCGACTACTGTCACCATCGGCGCCTACGTGGTTGGTCCTGCGCCGCTCGGGCCGCCGGTGTTCATGCACCGGCCGTCGGCGATCGAGAATCCACAATCTCCGCTGTCGCATCACTATCTCGACTCGACGCACATCACCCCGGGGGTGATTTCACTCGGCGTCGAACGCGCCGGCTTCAGCATCGAGGCGGGCGCCTTTCACGGGCAGGAGCCCGACGAGGATCGTCTCGATCTCGACACGGCGGCGCTCGATTCCTACAGCGTGCGCGTGTCGTGGGCCGATGGACCGTGGCACTTCCAGGCGTCGGGCGCCGATCTGAAAACACCGGAGCGCAAGTCGCCCTACGATGCGACGCGCCTCACCGCATCGGCGTCCTACTTCGAGGGCGACGAGACGCGATCGATCGCGTGGCTGGCCGCATTCGGACAAAATCGCGAGGTCTTCGGCAACCTGGAATCGTACCTGTTCGAAGCGGTGAAGCGTTCCCATCGCAACGTGTTTTACACGCGGGCCGAGAGCGCCGCGAAAGACATCCTCGACGCCGGCTTTCACCCGATCGGCGTGGCGCATACGCATCGGCAGTCGCAGGTCAGCGCGCTGACGCTCGGCTACACGCGCGACATCGCGAACAAGTCCGTCGGACGATTCGGCCTCGGCGGCGACGTCACCGGGTATCTGGTGCCGGACAATCTCGAAGAATCGTACGGATCGCCGTGGTCGTTTCATGTATTTCTGCGCTATTACGGCCGATTCGGCGCCCATCTTGATCACCGTCATCATTGACCACGGCGACGGCCTGAGTAAGATAGGGCGCCCCCATGATGCGGAATCCGGCGGAGGCGGTGCCTCTGAGCGCCGCGCCTCCCTCGAACACGCTCGCGCTGCCGCGGCCGCGATCGATCGCCCTGCCGATCGAAGCACGCATACTGATCCTGGCGCTGTGCTTCCGCCTGGCCGGCGCCGCGGTTGGTTTCATCGCCAACGTCACGATTCCTGATTATCAAGACCAGGGCTTCACGGTGATGAAGGAGCCCAATCCTTTCTGGGATCGTTTCGCGCGGTGGGATTCGGGGTGGTACCAAGGCATCGCATCGGGCGGCTACAAGTACGTCGAGGGCAGGCAAAACAACCTGGCCTTCTTCCCGGCCTATCCGAAACTGATGGGCGTGCTCGGCCGCGTGATGGGCGGCGCGCAGCAGGATTTCTACTTCGCAGGGATTCTAATCAGCTGGCTGGCGTTTGCCGCGGCGATGCCGCTGCTCTACCGGCTGGCGCGCCTGGATTTGCCGCACGAACAGGCGACGCGCGTCACCATCTACGCCGCGGTGTTTCCATCCGCGTATTTTTTCGGCGTCGTCTATAGCGAAGCGCTGTTCCTCCTGACGCTCGTCAGCGCCACCCTCGCGCTCCGATCGAAGCGGTGGATCTGGGCGGCGGTGGCGGCGGCGATCATGACCGCGACGCGCGTCAACGGCGTGATGTTCCTGCCGGCGCTCGCACTGATTGGCTGGGACGCCGCATCGACTGGTCGCGAGCGGCGATGGGCCCTGTTGGCGGCGATCGGCGGCGCTACGGGCATCGCCGCCTATTCGTGGTTCGTCTACAGCGTGAGCGGCCATCCCTTCGAGTGGTTCGATAGCATCACGCGATGGGGCTACCATCCCGGCGGCAACCCGCTGAGCGGTCTCGTGGCGATCGCGAAGCAGCTGACCACGCGCCCGATCGACTTCATCGCAACCGAGCGGATGGCGCCGTACGACACGCTCAACGCGATGGCTGCCACCGGTGCGCTCCTCGCCGTCCCATTCATCCTGCAGCGCTTCGGGCGCGGCTATGCGGCGATCGTCGTACTCGGATTGCTGCTGCCGCTGTCGTCCGGACAGTTCGAAGGCCTGGGCCGCTACTGTTCCGTGCTCTTCCCGCTGCCGATTCTCTTCGGCTCGATGCGCGGTGAAACCCGCCACTTGGGATTGATGACCGCGTTCGTCATGTTCTACACGCTCGGACTCGTGCTGTTCGGAAACGTGCATCCGTTGTTCTAGCGAGTCAGCGACACGGCCGAGCCGGCTTTATTCTCACGGCTGAGATTCAATCCAACCGGAAGTTGATACGCTGCGCGCAGGGGGTGGAACATGCCTTTGGTCGCGCTCCTTGTGGCATTGCTGTCGCAAGCCCCGCTTCCCGACTTCAGCGGCGAATGGAAGATGGTCGCCGCGCGCAGCGGCTCACCGCTGCAGACGCCGCCGGTCACCGAGATGATCTTCGTGATCAAGCAGGGCCCGGATGAAATCTCGATCGAGTCGACGACTGGCGACGACAAGCCGATTGGCGCGGTCTACGCCATCGGACCGGCGCCGAAGCCGCCCGCCGAACCGATGGCCGCCGGCATGAAGCGCGCCTACTGGGACGGCAGCCGCCTCGTCGTCGAACGCGGCGGCACCATCAGCGGGCAGACCGTGTCGATGAAACAGCAATTCACGATCGATCCCGAGCGCGGGGAGCTGATCGTCGAGCGTCTTGTGATCGTGCAGCACGGCTACACGCAACGAGGCGCGCAGAACTACTCGACCGTCAAGGATGTCTTCACGCGCGCTGCGAAGTAGCCGCTACTCCGCGATGTAACGCCACGCGCCGCCGGCATCCTTCCGCCAGATCGTGAAGAAGGGCTGCGGCGGCGTCTTGCCATCAGGTCCCGGATTGTTCGGCGTGATGTAGCCGATCGTCACGCCGAAGTCGCCGGTGATGGCGATGATCGCTTTCTCCGGTCCCCAGTTCACGGAGCTGCCAGTCGCAGGTTGGTTCTGTCCGACGAGCGTGGCGATTGCCTCGTTGCCCCACGCAAACGTTGGTGTGCTCGGTCCGCCGAGATTGATCGCATCCGGGCTGCCATATTTCTTGAACGCCGGCCCGAGACCGATCTGCTGTGCCTCGGCGGCAAACGACCGCTCGGCATTCATCAGGCTCTCGCGATCCTTCTCAACGCGATCAGGCGTGAGCATCGACACCATGATCCGATCCGGCAAGAGGTATGTCGTCTTGATGCCGGTGGGGAGCTCCTTCGCGGGCGTCCGCTTGTAGACCGCCACGCGCCAGCCGTCTTGCTGCTTCACCCAGTAGGCGAGGTATTTCGCCGGCGCGATCGAACCGTCTGCGCGCGTGATCGTCATGAAGCCGGCGGTGAATCCGTGGAAGCCGTCACGAGAGAGCCCGACTCGCACCGGTGTCCACACCGCCTTCGCGCCGGAGTTGGCGGGGTTGGCCTTCAATGCCTCGATCGCCTTCTGAGAACCGTAGGCGTAGCCGCCAGGCGCCGGCATTGCGACGTCCGCCGCAAACATCGCCGACAGTCCGCTGATCAAATCAGTCTTGGCGCTCGCCGCCGAGAACGCGCGATCGGCCGCGAGCAGTTCGTCGGCAACCTGCTGTTGCGAGTTGCTCTGCGCTGTGACGAGCGCAGGGATGAAGATCGCAACGAGGAAGAGAATTGTTTGTTTCACAGTGAATTGTTTGCCGACGCCGCCGAAAGGTTTCATCAATCCACGGATTACGCGGATTACATGGATGAAGCAGGCCCGCGGGGCGGCCGAAGGCCGCCCTCGCACGAAGTGTGGCCGCGAATTCGAGAGACCACTCGAAGAAGACGCAGGGCTCTCGAATTCGTGGCCACGCTTCGTGCATAGCGCCGGGCTACGCCCGGCGCCGCGGGCCTCGATCATCGCAAGAGTTAATCCGTGAAATCTGTGTAATCCGTGATGACTTATTCGCGCGATCACACGCCGTACTTATCGGGATCCCACTGCAGCCCAAGCTCGGTCGGCGGCGCCATGTAGCCCGCGAGTGCGGACGCAGCCACGACCGATGGCGATGCGAGGTAGCCCTCGCCGCCGAGGCCCATGCGGTTCTGCCAGTTGCGATTGAACGACGTGATCGCGCGCTGGCCCTTCTCGAGCGCATCCGGTCCCTGCCCGAAGCACGGACCGCACCACGAGGCGCGGATTACTCCGCCGACGCCGCGGAACACATCCGCGATTGATTCGCCGCCAAGG
>Ga0111538_10005443_pt1 | contig 17394 bp, 15 predicted proteins | sample SoiMethybrSBSTD1_FD_79669 | JGI IMG/M metagenome (GOLD analysis project Ga0111538, IMG submission 79669) | Bulk soil microbial communities from a Populus tree surrounding site in Tennessee, USA - Soil MetaG P. TD hybrid SBSTD1 (version 2)... | ecosystem: Environmental > Terrestrial > Soil >...
CGGCCATGCGGCAGGCGGGCGGCGGCAGCATTGTCAACGTGGCATCGGTCCGTTCGATTGTCGCAGGAGGCAACAACCTCCAGTATGACACCACCAAACACGCCGTGGCGGGACTGACGCGCGGCCTGGCCATGGATCACGGAGCGGAAGGCATCCGCGTCAACGCAGTATGCCCGGGTCCGATTTTCACGCCATTCCATGCGCGCCGGCTGCAAAACGCCGGCAAAACCGTTGCCCAATACAATGAGGACGCAGCCAGCCGGACCATGCTGAAGCGTCCAGGAACGGCCGAAGAGGTCGCTGCCTGCATCCTTTTTCTGGCGTCGAAAGACGCATCGTATGTCACGGGCTCGTTGCTGTTCGTCGATGGCGGAATGACCGCGATGTAGGCCGCCCATAAGCAATGGTGTTGCTCAGGTCACCGAGCCCTCTGTCGCGGATAGAACGCCGGAATGACAGGACCATCAGACGTCACAAGGACGCTCAGCGACTTCGTCTGCGGTGCACGTTGGGAGCAACTTCCCGACGCGGTGTGGCACGAAGGCAAGCGCTCGATCCTGAATTTTATCGCGACCGCGCTGGCAGGCTGCCGGGAGGACGCGATCGAGCACACTCTCGCTTCGCTCATGACGTTTTCGAAGGGCGGCCAGGCGACTGTCATAGGCAGAGTCGAACGGATCGATGCACTGAGCGCTGCTTTCCTCAACGCCGCAAGCGGCAATGTCTTCGATTTCGATGACACGCACTTGCGTACGGTCATTCATCCGACCGCTCCCGTGGCCCCTGCGCTGCTGGCTCTTGCCGAGATGCGTCCCGTCGCGGGCCGTGACCTGCTGCTCGCCTTCGCTCTCGGCGTGGAGATCGAATGCCGTCTGGGCAATGCCATATCTCCCGAGCACTACGCCCGCGGATGGCACATCACCTCAACTTGCGGCACGCTTGGAGCAGCGGCGGCGAGTGGCAAGCTGCTATCGCTCGACGGAGAGCGCATGATATCGGCGCTCGGTGCTGCCGCAACGCAGACCGGCGGTCTCGTCGAATGCCTGGGCACCCCGACAAAGAGCCTAAGCGTCGGGAATGCGGCGAGGAACGGGTTGTGGTCAGCATTGCTTGCCGAACGCGGTTTCAGCGGTCCACCCGCACCGATCGAGGGTCGGCAGGGATTTTTGAGTGCGCTCGCCCCGTCGAAGGTCGATTGGGCGGCACTGACAAATGGTCTGGGAGAAACGTGGGAGCTCGCAAACAACACCTATAAGCCCTATCCGGGCGGCATCGTCGTACACCCAGTCATCGACGCGGCGCTCGCGCTGCGCCAAGAGCCCGGGTTCGCGCGTGAAGCCATCGGTCGCATTGTGGTGCGCGGCCATCCGCTCCTCGCCGCACGCGCTGACCGACCGAATGTGACGACGGGTCGCGAGGCGCAGGTGAGCGTCCAACATAGCGTGGCGGTGGCTTTGCTGTTCGGCGAAGCGAGCCTAGCGCAATATACCGACTCCTGTGTCCGTGACCCTGCTGTCCTGGCACTGCGGGCCAAGGTCCACGTCGAGCAGGATGAAGCAATCGACGTCGCGGCCGCAGCAATTCACATGATGACGACGGACGGTGGGAGCCTCGCTATCAACGTACCGGCCGCACGTGGCAGCCTCGCGCGCCCGCTCACCGACCGAGAGATCGAAGACAAGTTGCGCGCGCTCGCGGATAGCTGGCGCACCGGGCACAATATCCAACCTCTCATCGATGCCGTCTGGGCGTTGGATCGTGCTGACGATGCCAGCATGCTGATGCGGCTGGCGGTGCCCGAACAAACGTAAAGCAAGGGGCATTCCTGGGTGCGGCCTACGCGATGACCGACGCTCGGGCAGGCCGTCGGCTTCCGAGTGAACTTCAGTCATTCTTGCCCGCCCGCAATTCGACATGGTTCGGCGCATCCGCGATGCAGATCTAGCGGATATCAAGGATGGCGCTGGTAGCAAATACGGCGTTTCGCTTTCATCGTGTCCGTCTTACCCCGAGAGCGGGCTTTCGAGGTTCGACCGCCACTAGAGCCTCCACACAGCAGTTCGACGGGCGCATGAGCCCCACCACTACCGGTCTCATGCTAGGCTGACTCAAGGACATGCCAGTACAGGGGAGTGAACGCTATGGACGTCGGGATGATGATGGTGTTCGCCAGCTACGGCTGGGATAGCTGTCCGGACGACCGAGTTTGGGAGGAGGAGATTCAGCTTGCACGGCTTGCTGCCGATCTCGGTTTCGACGTGCTCTGGTCGGCCGAGCATCATTTCAACGACTACTCATTTGTGCCCGACAATCTGCACCTAATGTCCTATCTCGCGGGCGTTTGTCCCGGTATGAGCCTGGGCACCGCAGCTGTCATCCTTCCCTGGCACGATCCTTTGCGTGTCGCCGAGCATGCGGCCGTGCTCGACATGCTGTGCAAAGGCAAGCTCCGGCTCGGCATGGGTCGCGGCCTCGCCCGGCGCGAGTTCGCAGCCTTTCGCCTAAGCATGGACGAGTCGCGGGGTCGCTTCGACGAGGCAGCGCCGATGATCGTGAACGCGCTCAAGACGGGCTTCGTCGAGGGAGACGGCAAGTATTACAAGCAGCCGCGCGTCGAGATCAGGCCGCGACCCAGGTATTCCTTCGATGGGCGCATCTACGCCGTGGCCTCCAGCGAGGACTCGGTCGATTCGGCAGCCAGGATTGGCGCCCACATGGTGATGTTCGCGGACAGGCCCTGGGAGATGCGGGCCCCGGTGATCGAGAGAGGCCGGGAGCTGCACCGCAAGTACCACGATACCGAGCCGCCGCTCATCATGCTCACAGAGTTCTGCATTTGCGGTACCAATCTTGCCGAGACCGAGGAGGAGGCGCGCAGGTACCAGGGCAAGTTCGTTGAGAGCAACTTCTATCACTATGAGTTCCTGGGCGAGCATTTCAAGACGGTGAAGGGCTACGATGCCTACCAGCAGAAGGCCGAGATCGCACGCAAGGGCGGGTTGGAAGGCGCGGTCACCGGCTTCATGCAGGCGGCGAGCTGGGGGACACCCGACAAGATTTTGCGCGGGCTCGAGAAGCGGCGCCAGGTCGTTGGCGATTTCGAGATGAACATTGCCTTCCGCTTCGGCGGCACGCCTTATTCGGTGTCCGAACGAGGACTGAAGCTGTTCGCCAAGGAGGTGCTGCCGGTGGTCAAGAAGTGGGGCCCGACGGCAGCCGTCCGGCAATAGGGTATGACATTCACCTCTTCGAACAACTTGCCGTCGCCCTCGCCAAGCAGGCCCAACGTCAAAGAGCCGGCCGGAGTACTCCATGATCGATGCGACCACGCTGCACCACGACGCCCTCGTCATCGATGGTCTGGTCTATCACTGCGACGGCGACGTCACGGGGCTGAGAGCTGGCGGTATTGATGCGCTGAACATTACCGTCTGCCATTTTGAGGCCGATTTTCCGCAGGCCTGCTCAGAGATCGCGCGATGGCACGGCATTCTCGGCCGCCCTAACTCGCCGTGGCTGCGAGTCGAGACTGCCTCAGACCTCGATCGTGCCAAGACCGAAGACAAGGTCGGCATCATCATGGGCCTGCAGAACATCAGGCCGGTGGCGGACGAGCTCGACCGCTTCTATTTTCTTCGCCGGCTCGGGCTGCGGGTGATGCAGCTCACCTATAACTTCAGGAACGCGTTCGGCGACGGCTGCCTCGAAACCGAGGAGGCTGGCCTTACGATCCTGGGGCAGGATGCCGTCAGGATCATGAACGAGCTCGGCATCGCCATCGACCTCTCGCACGTCGGGCAACGAACCATGCTCGGCGCGATCGAGGTGTCCTCGCAACCCATGCTCGTCACGCACGCGAATGCGCGCGCGCTCGCCAACCTCGAGCGCAACAAGACCGACGACATCATCAAGGCGGTAGCGCAGAAGGGGGGCGTGATCGGCGCAAGCATTTACGGACCAATGTGTTGGGATCAGAACCCCGCGCGGAAACCAACCATCGACGACTACATCCGCCACGTCGAGTACATTGTGAACATCGCCGGCTTCGAGCACATCGCCTTCGGTACCGATCTCGCAACAGGAGCCAACTATTCGCGCATGGCCTTCGAACGGGGGCACTGGCGCCGTTGGGAAGGCATCAACCGGTTCAACCGTATCTTCGGAGAGGACATCCCATCGCGCTATCTCGCCGACTGCAACAAGCATTCAGACCTACCCAAGGTAACGCAAGCACTGGTGAAGCGTGGCTGGAAGGAGGAACAGATTCGCGGCTACCTCGGGGGCAACCTCAAGCGCGTGCTGAACCGTATTTGGAGTGCCGGCCGCGGCTAGGCACCTTACCGCCGTTTTTGGCCTCCGGGACCAACCGACCAAGAGCCCCTATGCCGACACCGCGCGCGCCGCGATCGCGACGTCGCCGCTCGATCGCGTCGGCCGCAGGCAAACTCGAACAGCACTATCGCTTGCCGGTCGGCACTCGGCCGCTGTCATGACGGCCAGTTGGTGCACCCGCAAGCGGGTACGCCGCCCGTGCGGATTACGACGGTCTGTTGGCCTTCAAGAACGTTCGCAAATGCCGGACGGCCAAAGGAACTCGATCCTTCGCTTCCTTCCAAGGGAAGAATGTCATCTGCGCGTTCGGCGCGAGCATTGCCGTCTCCTCTGCCACGGCATAGGGATGCGGCTCGGTGTCGTCCGGCATGACAAGGACCGGCGTCGTGCACCCACGTACGAAGTCGCGCGTCACGCTGAAGACGAACTCATTGTTCTCGTGATACATCTTCTTGAGGAAGGCCGAGCACGTCTCCATCGTGACATCGGGCCTCTTATCGCACAGCGCCGGCGCCCAGTTCTTCATGTTGTTCCGATAGAACAGGTCCGGCACTTCAGGCCGAAAACCGCTCGGCATCGCTGGTACGGCAGCGATCACACGCTGGGGCGCTCGTTGCAATATTTTCCAGATGAAGGGGCCGCCGATGCAAAAGCCGAGCACCATAAACTTGCCGATCCCCAAGTGGTCCATCAATCCGAGCTGGTCGTCGGCATACGACTCCCATGGCCGGTCGACCTCCACAGGCCCGGAGGATCCGCCGCCGTTGGCGTTCCTGAGATCCATCGTGATGCAGCGGTACTCGTCATTGAGGACGCTCATCGGGTTGAAGGGTGTTCTTTCCGACAGATAGCCAATTGTGGCATTCAACCCGCCTCCAGGAATGACGAGCAACGGAAAACCGGAGCCGGCCTCTTCGTAATGGATCTGAACGGACCCTCTTTTGTAGATGGGCATGGTGCATATCCTCATTCGGGAAGGGTTGAACTATTGCGGCAGGCGCCGTCAGTCTAGTGCGGCGCCGGGCTGCTGCAACGTAGCCAATCCACTCGTGAGGAAGCATCATCGTGAGCGCCACGTTGTTGACGACGCAGCGCTAGTGTCCGAGAGGTGAAGTCAAGTTCGGCCGCGGCACGGACCTGCGTTCCATGCAGGACTATCTCGGCCATTGTGATCCACGCCATACCGCGCACTACTCGCGCATCAGCGGGCGGCGTTTCGAAGGGCTTTGGAAGCAGCAGCGCCCTGCTATGCTCCGTCGGAGCGAGCGACAGGCCTAGCATGAGAGTAGCAGGCGAGAGAGGATCATAGATGAGCCGTCTGTTCGGAGACATGCGTCAGGTGGGCATCGTCGTGCGCGACATCGAGGCCGCGATGCGCCACTGGGTTGAGGTCTGCGGCGTCGGACCCTGGTTCTACACGGACCGCCTGCCCATCACCGCCTTCACGTACGCCGGGCACCGTTACGATGATGTGCATATCTCCATCGCCCTGGCCAACTCCGGGGACATCCAGCTCGAGCTGATCCAGCAGCGCTGCGACACTCCCAGCATGTATCGCGACTTCCTCGCCGCGGGCCATGAGGGCATGCAACATTGGTCGAGCTGGCCAGAGAACTATGACGAAACCTACCGGCGTGCCCTGGCCACCGGCTACACGGTCGGCCAAGAGGGCGACAGCCCGCGCGGCCGCTTCGTCTATTTCCACAACGAGGGACACCCCGGCACGGTGATCGAGATGGCGCACGCTACGCCCACACGGATGCGCATCTTCGATGCAATCCGTGCCGCAGCGGTCGGATGGGACGGTAGCGATCCGGTTCGCCGCGAGTGGCCGAGTTGACAGCGACATCGTCACTAAACCTCGCGCTAGTCCTTCTCGCCTTGGTTGGCTGCACAGGCCTTGGTTCGTCTGGAGTAGGCGGGCTGCCTCCTGGTGACGGCGCCGTCGCGGATGCCACTGAGCGCTCGACGCCGGTTGTTCCCGGCAGACCCGCGCGCGTTTTCATCTTCGCCGGCTTCGGTAGACGTTGCGAGCCATTGACGGCGCCGCAGATCACCATCACCGAACTGCCAACAAAGGGCGATGTCTCGTTCGTGCCTGGTCAGGAAACGACGATCCAGCATTCAGCCCAGGGCACTTGCATCGGTCAGAAGGCGCGGGGCACGGGCATCTACTATACAGCGCGGGCAGGACAGGAAGGTGTTGATCGGTTTTCGATTGCGGCCAAGCTGGCGGGCGGAGAGACGGCAACACGCACCTTCGAGGTGCGGATTGCGGATTAGGCCGTGCGCGCAACTCATATCCGTGTAGATCGCCTCAAGCGACCAAGAGCTGGCTCATTTTTCCGGGGCCGCCATATCCCAAGCGTCATCTGTCCGTTTCGACAGTTTGTGTTTCATGATGCGCTGGCTCGGGGTCCGCTCGAACTCCTCGACGATTGCGATGTAACGGGGCCGCTGGTAGCGGGCGAGGCGGGGCGCTAGCCAGTCGGATAGCTCCTGCGCAAGGAGGCTCATTCCGGCCTTCGGCTTGACGAAGAGCTTGATTGCTGCCTCGCCGACATCGGCCGCCACACCGATCATTACGCAGTCTTCGATGGCGGGATGCTTACGAGCGACCTCCTCCACCTCGACAGCTGCCACGTTCTCGCCCCCAACCCGCACGCTGTCAGTCATGCGCCCGTGGAAATAGAGATTGCCGGTGGCATCAGCGGAGGCGAGATCGCCCGTGTGAAATGCGCCGTTGCGCAGCGCTTTGGCGGTTGCTTCGGGGTCGTTGAAGTACCCTCGTGTGAGCGAACCGGGCAGGCGCTCGCGCACTATCATCTCGCCTCGCTCTCCGAGCGCAACCGGCTTGCCCGCAACGTCTACGAGCGCCACATCGAACCAAGGGAGAGACTTGCCGACCGAGCCCACAGGACCGTCAAGGTTCGCAGTCGTGAAACTCGAGCATTCCGTCATGCCGTAGCACTCCCGGATTGCGACGCCGAACCGCTCCTCGAACGGCCGCCAGACCTCCTTGGGGCACCCCCCGCCCCAGGCGACGCGCACGCCGTGCCCGCGATCGAGCGGAGCCGGCGGCTGCTTCAGAAGGATCTGCAGGATTCCACCGAGGAAATGCATGTGCGTGGCGCCGCTTGCGCTGATGTCGGCCCAAAAACGGCTCGCGCTGAAGCGCTCGGCGATGACCAGCGGTACGTCGCGGATGAGCGGCAGCACCATCATCTGCGCGCCGCCGATGTGGAAGAGGGGCTCCCAGACGTAGAGCACGTCGCCGTCCCGAGCACCCGACACCAGGGCCGCAGCCTCACCGGCGAGGCGCAACATGCGGTGCGACACGAGCACGCCCTTCGGCCGGCCTGTCGTGCCAGACGTGTACATGATGGCGAATGGGGCATCTATGCCGACGGACGCACCGCTAAATTTTGAAGCCGGGGCTTGTAGGCCAACGGGCAGCACGCTGGCGTCCACCACCACTGCCGATCGCAGGTCGGCGCCGCAGGCGGCGATGACCGGCATCAGGTCAGGCTCGGCAAGGACGATGCGGGGATTCGAGTGTGCCAGCACGTAAGCCAGATTGTCGCCGACGGCTTGGGTGTTCACGGGAACCCAGATCGCACCCATGCGCGCGATAGCCAGCATCATGGCGAGCGCCGTCTCGCCGTTGCGCAGCATGAGCGCGACACGGTCTGCCGGCTGCGCTCCGTTGCGGTAAAGCCAGTCGGCGAGCATTGCCGAGCGCTGATCCAGCGCACCGAAGGTCAGTGCATGTCCGCCGATGCGGGCGAAGGTGCGCTCGGGCGTGGCTGCCGCAAGGCGCGCGAACAGCGGCACGAAGCCATTGTCGGTGACCGGCAACCCGGTCGTTGGCACCTTGCCGAACGTAGGCGGCATAGCCGCTCAGCCCTTGCCCTGCGCTTGCGCACGCGCCTTGCGTCGGGCAGCGCGCTCGGCAAAGAACACGCGCATGGCCGCCTGCGGCTCGCCTGAGGCAAAGGCCTCCGCCTGGTAGGTGCCGCCGTTCTCGAAGGCTTCATCGAATGCGGGCTGTGTGACCTGGCGGAAGCGCGCCTTGGTCAGACGCATGGCCATGGGCGGCTTGGCCGCCATCATCTCGGCCACCTCCCGCGTCTTGCTCGCCACCTGCTCCGGCCGGTCGACCAGATAGTGGATCAGGCCGATCGCGCGGCACTCCTCGGCGTCCATCATGCGCCCCGTGAGCGTGAGCTCGATGGTACGGGAGAGGCCGATGCGGGGCAGCATCAGCATGGGGCCGGTGACGCTCGGGATGCCGGAGTTGATCTCGGCTTGGCCCATGCGCACGCCAGGGTGCCCGACGCGCACGTCCGTCAGCATCGCCGCCTGGAATGCCGATCCCGCGGCAACGCCGTTGAGCGCCGCCAGGCAGGGTTTGTCGAGATCGCGGATGGAGTTGTAGAAGTCGCGCCAGGACTGGAACCACTTGGCGCCGTCGTTGCCGGATTGGAATTTCTCGGTCTCGTCGAGGTCCTGGCCCGCCGAGAAGGCACGGTCGCCCGCTCCGGTCATAACCACGGCACGCACGCGCGCGTCCTTGTTCCATAGACGGAGCACCTCGGCGATCTCCGCGCGCATGGGGGTATCCCAGGCGTTGAGCTTCCACGGCTTGTTGAGCGTGACAGTTGCGATGCCCTCGGTGACATCAGTCAGGACGGGGCGTTCGTTCGTATTCGACATGAGGCGCAATGCCTCCCATTAGGGGCCTCGGGTCTCGGTCAGAGGTTGCGCAGCGGGTGCGAAGGCTGTCAACGCCGGGGTTTTGCACTGCAGGCCCACTCAATCCTGCGCAAAACGCTCGGGCGTCAGGCTGCGATGGAACCAATGCACCAGCGTTACCACGTCGAACACGGGCAGACCTGTGAGATGGGCGATATCGCGCGAAAAGGGCGCGAGGTTCGTGCACTCGAGAATGAGCGCGCCGATGCTGCCGTCGGCCCGAACAGCGCGCTCGGCGGTCTCGAGCACTTCCCGCTGCAATGTGGCAAACGGCACGGATGCATCGCCCTCGCGTATGACGCGCTGGAACTCGGAGCCCGGAGGCATGCCGTGGATGGGCGTCGTGGTATCGACGCCGACGGCGTCGAGGTGGCGCGAGGTGAGCGACTCGGCCGAGAAGGTGAGGATCGCCGGCCGTCTTCTCTTGGGCAGGATGCGCGCCACCATCGGCACCTGCAGCAGCGCGCTCGTTGCCACCGGAACGCTGCAGTGGTCGGCAAGCTCGCGCTGGTAGAGCGCAAGGAAGCCGCAGGTGGTGGTTATGCCATCGACGCCGGCATCGATCATCTCGTCCGCGGCAGCTTTGAACGCGTCGAGCATGTCCGGCCCTTCGGGGCGCGTAACGCGGTTCGGGGTCGCGTCGCGCACGACGCGGTATTGCACCGGAAAGGGCCAGGTCCGCGCATTGCCTACGTCGCCGTTGAAGCGCCGGAAGCGCGTGTCGAGCATGAGTATGCCGATGCTGACGCCATGGTAGATGCGGTTGCGGTCAGGCATTGCCGGCCTCCTGTCGCGTTTGCCGGAACACAGCGACGAGCTCGGGATCGAACTCGCTCCACAGCTTCTCGTCGGGCGCGACGCCGTCGGCAAACCGCTCGATCGAGAAGCCTTCGATCGGGGTTGGCGACGTGCCGTCAACGATCAGGTCGGCGACGACTGCGCCGACACCGGGCGCGAGCTGAAAGCCGTGGCCGCTGAAGCCGAAGGCGTGCAGGAGCCCCGGCGTGGTTCGACTCCAACCGATGACGGGCAACATATCCGGCAGGTAACCTTCGACGCCCGACCAGACGCGGCCAGCGCGCATGCGCCCGAGACCGGGAATAACCTCAGCGAGGCGGGCAAGCCCGCGCTCCACGCGATCGCCTGGAACCATTGCGTCGCCCGTTGCGAGGTCGGCCTTCACGCGCGGGAACGAGCCGGCGACCGCCTCGCCGTTGCGGCTCGGCCGGAACAGCAGCGTACCGTCGACAGCGTGCAGCGACGGGCCGGCATAGCGGTTCTGCGATTTGACCGCGAACAGTGGTGGCCCGGCGGCGAACATCGGCACCGGCTCGCCGAAGTGTCGCGCAATGTCTCCCGCCCAGGCGCCGGCAGCGTTCACGACCTGGCCGCATGTTACGGTCAGCCCCTGCTCGATTTGTAGAGTGAACGCTGCGCCGGTGCGCTCGATGGTGACGACTTGCGAGCGCTCCAGGATCCGTGCCCCCGCCCGTTGCGCTAGCCGCGCAACCGCCGGCGAGGCCACCGCAGGATCGGCCACGGCATCGCGCTTCGACCATGAGGCGCCCGTCACGGTTCCCGACAAAAAAGGCCAACGGCGACGCGCGGCAGACCCGTCCAGAAGTTCGACCTCGAGACCGGCTGCGCGGGCCTCGAGCGCAGCCCGCTCGAGCTTGGGCTCATCGCTTTTCGCCAGTCCCAAGTACACGTGACCGCAGGGAATGATACCGCAATCCTCTCCGGTCAGGCGGTCAAGGTCCTCCCAGATCGCCTGGGCGCGAAGGGAGAGTGGGAATTCCTGGCGCGCGCGTCCCTGCAGGCGCAGATTGCCGAAGTTGACGCCACTCGCCGCCGCACAGGCGTTGCCCTTCTCGATCACGATGACCGAGCGCCCGCGTTGACGCAGGAAGTAGGCTGAGTAACAGCCCATCAACCCGCCGCCGATGATCGCGACGTCCGCCGATGTGGAGGCCATTCCGCGTCCTCTGGCTAATCTATACGCTTGCCGGTCGATCGAGACCGAACAGAGAAGAGCATATGACAAAAGGTTGCGACATACTCATCTTGGGGACTGGGCCCTTTGCCCAGCGGATCGCCTGCGATCTGGCTGCCACCGCAACAGATCCGACACGGGTCGTCCTCGCCGGGCGCAATACATTTCGCCTCGCCTGGATCCTGACCGCCGCGCGGGCTCGCGCGGAGATGTTCTCTCGGCCCGTCGCGATCGAGGGCCACGAGATTGACCTTGGCGGCGGCGGGATTGCGGAGTTGATCGCGAGCCTGGGTGCCAGCGTCGTCGTGCAAGCGGCCTCGCTTCAGCCGGCCTCGGTGATCTCGGGGGCTGGCAACGGTTGGACGCGACTGGTCGCGGAAGGTGGCTTGAGCGCGACAGCCGTGTTCCAGGCCGTGCTGACATCGCGAGTTGCCCGTGCCCTGGCGCAGGTCTCTCCTCAAAGCCGCCTGATCAACTGCTGCTTTCCCGATGTTGCCAACGGCATCGTGGCGGCGATGGGCTTGGTGGTGGATTGCGGCATCGGTAACATCGCCATTCTCGCGCACGCCTTCTCTGGGATGCTCGAAGGTTATCCAAGGCCAAGGCTGCAGATGATCTGTCACTACCAGAACATCGCGGCCTGGCGTCGGGGTCCGGCGCTGAGGTCTGGGCCGTCACCGCGGGTTTGGCTCGATGGGGCCGAGGTCGACGACGTCTATGCCCGTTTCGCGGCCATACAGCTGACCCCCGAGCCTGTGATCGACATCTCGGGAGCGAGCGGTGTGACGCTGATGCTCGCCATGGCACATGGCCGAGACTGGTCGGGTCACGTGCCGGGTCCTATGGGCCTGCCGGGCGGCTATCCAATCGTATTGGAGGGCGGCCGAATACGTTTGGACCTTCCCGAAGGTATCACCCGCGAAACCGCCATTGCCTGGAACATTCAGTTCGAGGGCCAGAATGGGCTCGTGGTCGCCCAGGATGGCCGGGCTCACTACACCGGCCGCCTCTATGATGCCTTGAAGGCCGAGAGCCCAGATATTGCAGCGGGATTCAACGTCGCCGACCTCGAACAGGTTTGGCAGGCGATGAGCGCGCTGCGCGATAGGATGCTGGCGCGGCCGGCTTGATCCAGGGTTCACAAGTCCAAACGCGCCAATTCCCGCTGGTGGGTCTCGCCCGAGCCTTGCGCGGCCGCAGCCTCGACGAAGGCCTTGGAAACTCGGACCCAACACAGCCCTAGGACGCGCCGGTCCGGCCAAACCCGCCGGCGGGACGCAGGCCGACAATCGATCGCCTCGACAGCACGCCCCCGGACACGGCACAATAGCCAGTGGATGGACTGCCGGTGTCATACCGCCTTTCCTGCACTTCAGCCCGAGCCTGGGAGGGACGCCATGCAGAGACGGGGAGTACTGGGAGCGGCTTCACTTCTTGCGGTGTTGGTCACACTTGGGTTCGCGCCGGCCAGGGCGCAGCAGGAGCCGATCGTGTTTGGCCTGATCACGCCGTTGTCGCCGCCGGGCGAGACAGCGCTGGGCCAGCTCGCCAAGCGTGGCGCAGAGCTCGGCGTGGACTATATCAACGAGAAGGGTGGCGTACTCGGACGCAAGGTTGCGCTTTCGGTGCACGACAGCGCCGGCAAGAACGAACAGGGTGTTGCCGCCTACCGCCGGCTGGTGTCGAGCGAAAAAGCCGTTGCCGTGTTCGGCTTCATCCATTCCGGGGTCAACATCGCCGTCAACGAGGTCGCCAAGGAGATGGGCGTCCCAACCATGGGCACCCAGACCGGGGCCAGCGACGTGACGGCCAAGAAATACGACATTGCCTTCCGGACGCACGCCGTCGATGCGCCCCGAGCGGCCGCCTGGCTCGGCTGGATCCAGAAGAACAAGTGGAAGCGCATCAGTGTGATCGCCGAAACCACCGACTACGGCATCGGCCTCGCCAAGGAGACCGAGAAACAGAACAAGGACAAAAATCTCGGCCTAGAAATCCAGACGATCATGTTCGATCGCACGACAACCGATCTCTTGCCACAGCTCCTGCAGGTCAAAGCCTTCAAGCCAGACGCTATCGTCAACATCGGCGTCGGTCAGCCGCTCGATCTGATAATCACGCAGGCGCACACCACTGGCCTGCTGCCGGGTGCACAGATGGTAACGTCCTATGATGCGCCGGCGAGACCGCAGTTCTGGCAGCTTCACGGCGACAAAGGCGTCGGCATCAACTTCATAGCATTTTACTCGCCGAAGTCGGAGCTGTCGGACCTCGGCAAAGAATTTGCCAAGCGCTACCAGGCGAAATTCAACGAGCCGCCTGTCTATGCGGCCCTTAACGGCTTCGCCAACGCCATCGTGTTCGCCGAGGCCATCAAGACGGCGAACTCAACCGAGCCCAAGGCGATGATCAAGGCGCTCGAGGAGGGATCATTCACGGGCTGGTCGACGAGCCCTCTCACGTTCCCCCGCGCGGAGGGTCCGCTGTGGCACAACTGGTCGCCGCCCCTCATGGTCTTACGCTACGCGACCAAGGATCAGACGCCTGCGACGGCCGAGGTGGCCTACGTCCTGGGGCAATAGTGCCTGCCGTTGCTCCGCCGGGGCGGGCCGATTGATGCCATAGCTGATCTCGGCGCAAATGAAAGGCCGGCGGTGATCTTCAGCACCGAGCTCCTGGTGCAGACCGTCCTTTCCGGACTGATGGTTGGCGTGCTTTACGCGCTGATGGCGCTGGGTATCACATTCATCTATTCGATCGTGAAGACCATCAATTGGGCGATGGGCGAGTTCTACATGATCGGTAGCTATATTCAGTTCGTTGCCGTCCACTACGTGCTGGGCGCCCGATGGTGGTGGTTGGCAGCGATCATATCGGCGGCGGGCACCTTCCTCATCGGGCTGATCCTCGAGCCCATACTGATCAAACCGATGTACGCCAGGCCCATGCAGCGTCGCGACGACTATGCGACCGTCGTCACCATCGCGCTGTTGCTCTTGCTGCGCAGCCTGGCGGTTGCCTTGGGTGGACCAAATCAATACCGGCCCGAATCGGATTTGCCGGTTGTGTGGATCGGTCCATTGCCGCAGGAGGGGGCGCGGGTGGCAGCCTTTGTTTGCGCCTTGCTGGCGCTCGGCATCTTCTGGATCGTCATCAAGAAGACGTGGGTCGGCTTGGCGCTACGGGCCGCCGCGCAAAACCGTCTGGCCGTGCAAACCTCCGGTGTCGACGTCTATCGGCTCGATGCCATCGCATTCGCCATCGGGGTGGCACTGGCAGGCCTGTCTGGTGCGCTGCTTGCGCCGCTGTTCATGGTGTTTCCGACCAACGGCGCAGTCACAACGGTGAAGGGCTTCGAGATCATCGTCATCGGCGGGCTCGGGTCGATTCCTGGCGCGCTCATCGGCGGCCTTCTGCTCGGGCTCGTCGAGAGCCTCGGGGCAGCCTTCGTCTCCTCGCCCTATCAGAACGTCTATGGCTTCCTGCTGGTGATCCTGGTGCTCATCATCAGGCCCAACGGCCTGTTCGGCGAACGCGGACGGGAGGCGTGATGGCGGATCCCCTGCTCCAGGCCGAAGGTGTCACCAAACGCTACGGCGGCCTCGTTGCCAACGACGCTGTCGCAATGACGCTTCTGCCCGGCGAAATCCGCGGTCTGATCGGGCCCAATGGCGCCGGTAAGACGACCTTTGTCAATCTGCTGACGGGCTTCGAGACGCTGGACGCAGGGCGCATACGTCTCGGCGGCAGGGATCTCACGGGGTTGCCTGCTCATCAGATCGCCGCTCGCGGGCTCGTGCGTTCCTTCCAGGTCGCGCGCGTGTTTGCAAACATGAGCGTGCTTGAGAACCTGCTCCTTCCCTTCCTGGCGGCCGGGAGCGCCGGAGGCCTGGCGCACGGGCAAGCCAGGGCGCGAGAGCTGCTCGCGACGAGCACGCTGGAGCACATGGCCGAAGAGTCCGCCGGCGCCCTTTCCGGTGGCCAGCGCATGCTGCTGCAGGCTTGCGCCGGCTTTATGATCCCGTCGGCACGTCTCCACGTCCTCGACGAACCGTTCGCCGGAATCAATCCGGTGGTCAAGGACACCTTGATCGACCTGATCGAGCGTGAAAACAGGGTCGAGGGGCGCGCTTTCCTGATCGTGAGCCACGAGATGGCGATCGTGCGTCGCCTGTGCCCCCGAGTCACGGTGATGATTCAGGGTCGGGTCGCGGCCGAGGGCGCGCTCGAGGAGGTTGCAAGGCGCCCGGACGTGGTCGAAGCCTACCTCGGAAGAGTCGCGGCATGAGCGCCCACCAAACCCTCGAGGTTTCGGGCCTCAGAGCGGGGTATGTACCCGGCGTCGACATCCTGTCATCCGTTTCCCTGACTGCCGCGGAGAACGCCGTGACGCTTATCATCGGCCCAAACGGCGCCGGCAAGTCGACACTCCTGCGTGCGATCTTCGGCATCCTCAAGCCCGTTGCGGGCCGCGTCCTGTTTCGCGGCAAGGATGTGACCGGCGCCAACTCGAGTACGCTGAAGGCGGCCGGCCTCAGCTACGTGACGCAGGACATCAACAGCTTCCCGCTGCTCTCGGTGGAGGAAAACCTGTTGATGGGGGCCTGGGTGTTCCGCCGCGATCGGCGCCGCCTGAGCCGGCAGATCGAGAGCGTTTATGCCATGTTTCCGATCCTAAAGGAGAAGCGACGCGACAGTGCCGGCTCGCTCTCTGGCGGGCAGGGGCGCATGCTCTCAGTGGCGCGAGAGCTTATGACACAGCCCTCGCTGCTCCTGATCGACGAGCCGACGGTGGGCCTCGCGCCCAATCTGGTGGAGCAGGTCTACGGCCTGCTCTCGGCCGCCAAGACTGCTACCGGCGCAGCGATCCTGTTGGTGGAGCAGAACGTGGAGCAGGCGCTGCCGTTGGCAGACCATCTCTACCTTCTCAACCTCGGCCAGGTGAAGGCGCAGGGGCCGGGGCGGGACTTCGACAACTCACGCGTACGCGCACTGGTGCAGGAATGTCTGTTGGGCTGACGGGTGGCGTGGGCGCATTCCTGGACTGGCGGCGCGTTGCACTGGTCCTGGCCGTCACTGCGCCACCCCTACTTTGCCTGCCGCTGCTGGTGAGCGAGTTCGCGGCGCACGTGCTGGCGATAAGCGCCTACTACGTCATTCTCGCCGCCAGCTGGAACATGCTGGCAGGGTTCACCGGCCAGTTTTCGCTTGCCCAACACGCGTTTGCCGCACTCGGCGCCTACACGTCCGGATTGCTCGTCTACCATCTGCAGACCCCGCTATGGGTAAGCATTCCCGCAGGCGTGGTCGCGACTGCGCTGGGCGGGCTCCTGCTGGGTCTGCTGGTGCTCAAGATGCGCGCGATCTACCTCTCGATCGCCACCTGGGCGTTCGCCGAGACGCTGCGCATTACGCTAAGCGCCGCTTATGAATTCACCCGAGGCGATCTGGGCCTGAGTGTCCCCTCGCTCTATGGCCACGTGAGGCCCGCCGTCTACTACTACACGTTTCTGGCAGTTGCTGCCCTTTGCCTGCTCCTGATTTATGTGATGCTGAAATCGCCCATCGGCTACTTCATGCGCGCCGTCAGGGACGACCCGATGCGGGCGCAATCGTTGGCCGTGGATACGACACGGGTGAAGCTCTTCGCCTTTGTCGCCTCGAGTGCGATGGCAGGGCTCGCGGGAGCCCTCTATGCCCACTACGTGCTCACCCTGACCCCCTCGATCGTCGACTTTAGCGAAATGGCCCGCATCATCGTCATGGTCGTGATCGGTGGACTGGGTTCCTTCATCGCGCCGATTATCGGCGCGCCGCCGGTCTACGCGCTCAACACCTGGCTCGCCGCTTGGGGCGAATGGAGCATGGTGGCGTTCGCCGCCATTGTCATCGTGTTGATGCGCGCCTATCCGGCGGGACTGGCCGGTCTCGTTTCCGCTTTGTGGTTGCGTCGGCCTGGCCGTAAGTCGGTCTTGTAAGTGCACCAGACTATCCTGACCACCCCAAGACGCCACCATACATTTGCAGCTATGGAGGGCGTGCCGGTCGTCGACCCTGTCGGACACTGCGCATCGGGTGTCCGCATATGGACGTACTGCCGCCATGCGCACTGCGGCCGCGCGCGCCTATGCGGGACGGTGCCCAGGATGGAGCGATCAGCCAGCGTCCTGGCGCAAGTGGTCGCGCAATGTCGCTCCCGCGTACTCCCGACGGTAGAGACCGCGCCTTTGAAGCTCCGGTACGACGAGGTCGACAAAGTCGTCGAAGGCACCCGGGAAATATGCCGGCTGAATCATGAAGCCGTCGGCCAGTCC
>Ga0111538_10005444_pt1 | contig 17392 bp, 12 predicted proteins | sample SoiMethybrSBSTD1_FD_79669 | JGI IMG/M metagenome (GOLD analysis project Ga0111538, IMG submission 79669) | Bulk soil microbial communities from a Populus tree surrounding site in Tennessee, USA - Soil MetaG P. TD hybrid SBSTD1 (version 2)... | ecosystem: Environmental > Terrestrial > Soil >...
GACGCCGTGCCGCTTGATGAACCCCACGTCGTCGCGAAAGTTGTCGCCGACGCTGAGCAGCGAGTACTGCGTGTGGAGGAAGTTGTCGTTCCAGACGACGGAGCCCTTGCCGGACATCTCGCCGCCGGTCACGCCGGGCGTGAACGAGCGGGCGAGAAACCCGTTGATGCTGAGCGCTTTCACGAACCGGAAATTCGCGTCGACACCGGCGACCTCGTTGCGATCGCTCGACAACCCCGAGGACAGCCGCGACAGGAAGATGGCGCCGATGTCCGAGTTGCGCAGCACGTCGCGGCGGGCGCGGAGCACGGTGTAGTTGTCGCCGTCGCGCTCCCCTTCCCGCTGTGTCTGAATCGTCATCAGGCCGACGCCCGTGCGGCCGACCCTGCCGGTCAGCCGGCCGCCGGCGGCAATCGGGATCTCCTGACCGGTGTCGGTCAGCCCGATCCGCCGCGAGAAGAACAGCAGCATCTCTTCCTCGGGCGGCGCGAACCGCGCGTTGCCGAGTCGTGATTCGCGCGGGATGTCGCCGAAATAGAACATCCCGGAGTTTTCGAGGAAGAACTCGCGCTTTTCCGGGAAGAAGAGACTGAACTGCGTCAGGTTGACCTGTTGCTCGTCCGCCTCGGCTTGCGCGAAGTCCGGCTTGACGGTCACGTCGAGCGTCAGCGACGGCGTGACGCCGTATTTCACGTCGAGGCCGGCATGCGACGCCGGGTCGAACCCGCCGCCGCCGACAGCGCGCGTCGAGTTTCCCGCGACCCACGGCTTGACCCGGAGGTTGTGTCCCTGGCTGACGTCGCCGAGTCCCGTCAACGTGCCGGCCAGGCCGGCGCGATACAAGTTGTAGACGCGCGGCACCGGCGACCAGTAGTCGACCTCGTTCTTGCGGCGGATGCGGCGGCTGAAATTCGCGCCCCAGATGCGCCCTTCGCCGCGCTCGAAGCGCAGCGTCTTGAACGGAATCCGCATCTCCGCGGACCAGCCGCTGGCATCCACCTTCGTCGCCACGGACCAGACGGCATCCCAGCTGGTGTTGACGTCGCGCCCTTCGTTGGCAATCTGCGTGTCGGACCTGGCTCCGGCCGGGTTGGTGGCAAACACGAAGCCGTTGCGGCGATCGGCAAACGTGTCGAGCAGCAGTTCGAACGTATCCTGTTCCCCGGGGGTGAAGTCCTTACGGATGTCGTTGACGATCAGCGCCGAGGCCATCGCGTCGTCGCAGCGGACACCGACATACAGCGCGTCGCGATCGAACAGGAGGCGCACCGTCGTGCGCTCGGTCGCCGCCTGCCCTTCGTGCGGCTCTGCCTGAACGAAGTCGGTCGCGGGCTCCGCCAATCTCCACGCCTCGTCGTCGAGGACGCCGTCGAGCGTGATCGCCGTCCGCGTCTCAACCGCCGTGACGATGCGCGGATCCGCGGCGGTGGCCGTACGAGGCGCGAGTGCACACATCGCGGCACACAGAACAAGCCACGGCCGGCGGCCGAAGGTCGAACGACGCAGAATCTCTCCAGGAAATGGCACGTTCGCGGGGCGGATCATGATGGCGACCACGCACCGTGATTGTCAAACAGGCGAATGAGCCGCCCTCTAGGAAGCGCGTGTGACGACGCGCGAACTCAGCGACTCGCGCACGCGGGACAACAAGGTGTGGGCCGTGAACGGCTTCTCGAGCAGCCCGCATCCGTCGGGCAGCCCTTCCTCGACCGACGGGTCGGCATAGCCCGACATGAAGATCACTCGCATGTTCGGCCGTCCGGGCGTCAGGTGGCGGGCGAGTTGACCACCGTCCATCCCCGACAGCATCACATCCGTCAACAAGAGGTCGAGCGGGCCGTCGTAGCGGGAAAGCTGCGTCAGCGCCTGCTCGCTCGATTCCGCTTCGATCACGTTGTAGCCGTATCGAACGAGCACGGTCCGCGCGAACGATCGCACCCCTGATTCGTCCTCGACCAGCAGAATCGTTTCCCTCCCGATCGGCGGCGTGCTGCGCTCGCCGCGGGGCGCCGCCGAGACCGGCGCCGCGGCGGTCCGCGGGAGATAGATCGTGAAGCTCGAGCCCCGCTCCGGTTCGCTCTCCACCCAGATGTTGCCGCCCAGCTGTTTGACGATGCCGTAGACCGCGGCCAGCCCGAGCCCGGTACCGCGGCCGCGCTCCTTGGTGGTGTAGAACGGCTCGAAGATGCGGCGCTGGACCTCGGGGGGCATGCCGACGCCCGTATCCGAGACGGTGATGACCGCGTACTCGCCTTCCATCGCGCCGGGAAACCGCGCCAGGTCGCTGGCGCCAAGCGTGGCATTGCCGGTCGCGATCGTGAGCGTGCCGCCGTCGGGCATCGCGTCCCTGGCGTTCACGACCAGGTTCATCAACACCTGCTCCAGTTGCGTCTTGTCGGCGAGCACGACGTGTGTCTGGCGGTCCAGGCTGGTCCGGATCGACACATTGGCGGAGATCAGACGCCGCAGCATCGGCTCGAGTGTTTCGACGACGGCGTTGAGCGAGAGCGCTACCGGCTTGATCGTCTGCTTGCGGCTGAAGGCCAATAACTGGCGCGTCAGCGACGTGGCGCGCTGCGCGGCAATCACGATCTCCTGCAGGTCGACGCCGATCGGCTTGTCCGGGCCGATCTGTTCAGTCAACAGCTCGGCGTAGCCGAGAATCGCCGTGAGCATGTTGTTGAAGTCGTGCGCGATGCCGCCCGCCAGCTGCCCGATCGCCTCCATCTTCTGTGCGTGCCGCAGCTGTTCCTCGAGCGCCTCGCGCTCCCGGGTGCGTTCGCGCTGCAGCTCGATTTCGCGGCGCTCACGCTCGATAGCTGGAATCAGGCGTGCCAGCCGCCCCTTGATCAGGAAGTCGCAGGCACCCGCCCTGAGCGACTCCACGGCGGCCTCTTCGCCGATCGTCCCGGACACGATGATGAACGGAAGGTCGCGGCCCGTGTCGCGAAGCACCATCAGGGCTTCGGGAGCGGAGAATCTCGGCAGGCTGTAGTCGGAGATGACGACGTCCCAGGTTTCGGTCTGGAGCGCCAACCGCATGGCGTCGGCGGTTTCCACGCGGGTCGCGGCGACTTCGTAGCCACCGCTCTTGAGCTCGCGGATCAGCAGCTCTGCGTCGGCCGGTGAGTCCTCGATCACGAGGATGCGGACGCGCTTCGGCTCAGCCGGGCCCGATGCTGGAGGCATCGATCTAACGCTATCGACCGCGCGCCGACTCCCGTGTAGACGCTGACCGGAAGGTGCACAGCGCTGCGTGCATTGGCGCGTGTGCTGGCGGGTCTTCGCAGCATCCCGCCCGAACACGACGGTCGCGCCCGGCTACCGGCCGATAGAAATCAATGTCTCGCATCATGCGCGCCACCGACGCTCTTCTGACGCCGGGCCAGACGCCCGCACGCTATTCGCTGCGGTGGCGGCTCCCGTTGGTCATGTCGGCTTCGACGGGACTGGTCATCGCGGCCGTCGTCGTGGCCGGGTATCGAGAGGTCAAGGCCAACCTCATCCAGGCCGCAGGGATTCGTGCCCAGGCCACCGCGGACCAGCTTGCCGGATTGTTCGTCCAGTCGACGCAACAACGCATGAACGAACTGCAGCGGATTGCCAACCAACCGAGCCTGCGGCAGCTGTTCGAACATCCCGACCACGACACCCGCGAGGCGGCGCGCATGCACCTGGGCCAGATTCGCAGCCCGGGCCCGCAGATCGTGGAAGTGTGGAACGCCGCCGGCGAATGCGTGTTGACCATGGCGACGCCGGCCGGCGCCGAGATCGCCCTGCCGCCCGGCGTGATGCCGGCGGGCCCGGGTGTCGCGCCGCTGCAGCGCCGCGGCGATCAGGTCGTTGGTGAAAGCGTGGCCGAGATCGCGGCCGACACCGGCGGGCGCGACGGCGTCAAGACGCCGCGAACGCGACTTGGCTTTCTCGTCGTGCGCCGTCCGGTGAATGGCGCGCCGACCGCGGAGCTGTTGAATCGGCTCGTGGGTCAGGGCGCGGTCATCTCCCTCGGCAACAAGACCGGCGATGTCTGGACGGACCTGGTGAAGGCGATGGCGCCGCCGCCGATCGATCGCTCCCATGCAGGGGTCGTACAGTACGCGGGACCGAACGGTGGATCCGTTGGTGCGCTGACGGACATCCGCGGCACGCCGTGGGCGATGTGGGTCGAGTTCCCGCAGGCGCTGATCCTGGCGCCGGCGCGGGCGTTCCTCGAGCGCATGTCGCTCATCGCGCTGGGATTCGTCGTGCTGTCGGCGGTCGGGATCCGGATGATCGCGGCGCGCATCACGACGCCGCTGCAGGAACTGACGCTGGCGTCGGAGGCCGTGGCCTCCGGAGACTACGCACGGCGCGTCGAGATTCGCCGTCGCGATGAACTCGGGCGCCTGAGCGTCGCGTTCAACGCCATGACCCAGGAGGTCGAGGGCGCGCATCGCGACCTCGAAGACCGCATCCGGCAACGGACGGCCAAGCTCGAAGAAGCCGGCGTCCTCCTCAAACAACGCCTCGAGGAGCTCGACGCCGTCAATCGCGAGCTGGAAGCGTTCAGCTATTCGGTGTCGCACGACCTGCGCGCGCCGCTGCGTCACATCACCGGCTTTGCGATGATGCTGCGCGAGTCCGCGGCGTCCACGCTCGACAGCGAAGGGCAGCGGTTTCTCAAGACGATCGTCGACGCCGCCACTCGCATGGGGCGCCTGATCGACGACCTGCTGGCGTTCTCGCGCGTCGGCCGGACGCAGCTGGCCCGCTCCCCTGTCGATCTGAATCGGTTGATTCAGGAAGCGAAGCAGGAAGTGTGCGCCGACATGAACGGTCGCGCCGTCAGCTGGCAGGTGCAGGATCTGCCGACGGTGAAAGCCGATCCCGCGCTGCTGCGTCTCGTTTTCGTCAACCTGCTGTCCAACGCGCTCAAGTATTCGGCGAAGCGTCCGCAGACGGAGATCGAAGTGGGCGTCATGCCTGAGCGTGACGACACGGTGGTCTTCGTACGCGACAACGGCGTCGGCTTCGACATGCAGTACGCCCACAAGCTGTTCGGCGTCTTCCAGCGGCTGCACAGCCACGACGAATTCGAGGGGACCGGCATCGGTCTCGCGAACGTCCGGCGCATCGTCCAGCGTCACGGCGGCCGCACCTGGGCCGAGGGTGCGATCAATCGCGGAGCGACGTTCTACGTCTCGCTGCCGAACGAAAGGGTGGGCGACTCCTGATGACGGGACTGCGACACATCCTGCTGGCTGAAGACAACGCGAACGACGTCGAGCTGACGCTGGCGGCGCTCAAGACCAATCGGGTGCTGAACGAGGTCGCGGTGACGCGTGACGGCGCCGAAACGCTCGATTACCTGTGGCGGCGCAACGCCTATGCGGATCGCGACGGCGGCAATCCGGTGCTCATGCTGCTCGATCTGAAAATGCCGAAGGTCGACGGCCTCGAGGTTCTACGGCAGGTGAAGAGCAACGAACAGCTCAAGTCGATTCCGATCGTCGTGCTGACATCGTCCCGGGAAGAGCAGGACGTCGTGGCCAGCTACGACAGCGGCGTGAACGCATACGTCGTCAAGCCGGTCGACTTCCACGATTTCGTCAACGCGGTAAAGATGCTCGGCGGCTTCTGGGCCGTCGTGAACGAACCGCCGCCCCCTCGCTGAGCGGGCTGCCGCGGCGGACAAAAATCGCCCTGGCGCGTGATTCTCACGCGCGTGGACGAGAGAACGCGCACGAATCCGGGGACGCGTCGCTGGTCCCGTTCTTGCGATTCCTCGTCACGTGGCCTCAACCGTAATTTCCCCAGTTACACGATTCGAGGTTCTGGTCGGACGGTCGCTGGCGATGTGCGCCCACCCATACGCCGCCTGGCGCACGCAGTCGACGGCGGGACGGCTGTTCATCCTCTTCACCTACGCCGCCGCCAGCTACGCCGTGATGCTCGGCGTGCTGCTCATGTCGTTCTAGTCCGGCACGCCGCCGCAAAAAACCCCGGGGTCCGTCGTCACGCAATAAGGATCGACGCTCGATCCCGAGATTGATGTAAGGAGTTGGTAAGGCTCATCGCGGCTGAGGCCTCGACGTTCTAACATCCAATCTGAGTGGCCGCGCAATCTGATCACCCTGGCGTCTGGTTTCCTCCACCCTTCTGGTATGCGTTCGCCGTACTCGGCGGCGTTCTGCTCGATCGTCGCCGGCCGTTGCCCATCGTCGGAGGTCGGCTCAGCACGGTCGCCGGGGCGCTCTGTGTGCTTGGATGGATGGCCCTCGCGTTCGCCAGCATCGGTCGATTTCGCCACTCGAAGACGAGCATTGTCCCTATTCGCCCGGCGGACGCCCTGGTGCTGTCTGGTCCCTATCGCTACACGCGCAATCCCATGTATGTAAGTCTGGCGCTTCTCACGATTGGATGTGGACTGCTGCTGACCACATGGTGGCCCATCGTGCTGCTCGTACCAACGCTTGTGATCATCCACCTGTTCGTGATCCTTCCAGAAGAGCGTTATCTCCAGCGGCGGTTCGGCACCGCGTATGAGGCGTATACCCGGCGCGTCCGCCGGTGGCTGTGACGAGTCCTATTCCGCGCGGAGCGCCAGCGTCGGATCGACGCGCAGCACCCGCGTCGCCGGCACGAGGCACGCCGCCATCGTCACGAGGAGCACGCCGACGCAGGCGCCGGCCAGGACGGCCGGATCCAGAGGACTCACTTCGTACAACATCGTGCGTACGGTGCTCGTCAGCGCCCAGGTGCCCGCAAGTCCGATGACCAGCCCGACGATCGCCAGCACGAGCCCTTCACCGACGATGAGGCGCAGCACTGACGCCGCGTTGGCGCCGAGCGCGACACGAATCCCGATTTCGCGCGTGCGCTGCGCGACCGAATACGCGATCAGGCTGTAGATACCGACCGTGGCCAGCAGGGCCGCGAGCAGCGCGAAGAGGACGGTCAGCGTCGACGACAGCCGCATCGCTCCGGCCGACGCCTCGACCGCCGCCGTCATCATCTGCGGCTTGATGATCGGCAGGGCCGGATCGATGGCGGCCATCCGCTGCCGCACCACCGGCAGGATGGCCGCAGCGTCGACGTCGGTGCGTACCGCGATGCTCATGCTGAAGATGGCCGCCTGCGGGTGCGGCACGTAGGTTTCCGGCACGGGGGCGCGGCTCAGCCCCGCCGACCGCACGTCGCCGACGACGCCGACGACTTCCCGCGGCACAAAGCCATCCATGCCGAGCAGCAACCGCGTGCCAATCGGGTTCTCGTTCGGCCAGTACTGCCTTGCCATTGTCTCGTTGATGATGACCACCGGCCGCCCGGCTTCGTCGTCGCGATCCGTGAAGTCCGCGCCGCGCCGGAACGGAATGTTCATCGCGGCGAAATACCCGGGCGTGACCATCCGGTTTTCGGCCACCGGGGCGCGATCCTGGGGAAAGGGCGGCCGACCCTGGATCGAGAACGGCCCGTTCATGCCGAAGTTGATCAGCGGGAGATAGTTGCTCGCACCGGCCGCTTTGACCGACGGCACGGCCCGGATGTCCTCGACGATCTGGCGGACGACCCGCCGCGCTTTCGGGTCGTCGTAAGTGGCCTGCGGCAGGCTGATCTGGAACGTGAGCAGCCCGTCCGGACGAAAGCCGGTGTCCTGGCGCTGGAGCGTGAGCAGGCTCTTCACCATCAGCGCCGCGCCGATGACGAGGACCATCGCGAGACCGACTTCGGCGACGACCAGCACACGGCTGGCGCCGCCGCCGCTGCCCGAGACGCCGCGCGACCCGGCGTCGCGAAGGCTGTCGATGGCGTCGAGCTGGAATCCCCGCCGTGCCGGCACCACGCCGAAGACGAGGCCGGTCAGCATGGCGACGCCGAGCGTGAACAGCAGCACGCGATTGTCGATGGCAATCGTCTGCACGCCGGCGAAGTTCGCCGGCGCGAGCGACACAAACAGCCGTAGCAGCCAGCTGGCCAGCAGCACGCCGGCCGCCGCGCCCGCCGTGGACAGCATCACGCTTTCGGTCAACAGCTGTCGCAGCAGCCGGCCGGGCCCGGCGCCGATGGCGGCCCGGATGGCGAGCTCGCGCTTCCGCGCCACGCTGCGCGCGAGGAGCATGTTCGCGACGTTCGCGCACGAGACGAGCAGCACGAGCAGGACCGCACCCTGCAGCACGAGCAGCATCTGCCGGTTGTTCTGCGTGAGGTACTCGTGGAGCGGCCACACGCGGACGTCGCGCTTCGAGTTGCTCTGGGCGTTGAATCCCGCGGTCACGGCCTTGAGGTCGCTGGTCGCGCGCTCAATCGACACGCCGGGCTTCATGCGGCCGACCAGCCGAAGAAAGTTGCTGTTGTTGCTGGCGTCTCCGCCGAGCGGTACCCACACGTCGGCGCGGTTCGGATACGTGAAGCCCGCCGGCATGATGCCGGCCACGAGACGGCGCCGGCCATCGAGCGTCACCGCCTGGCCGACGACGTCACCGGCGCCGCCGAACACACGCTGCCACGCCGCGTAGCTGATGACGACCGCGCCGGCCGGAGTATCGTCTTCACGGGTGATCCACCGGCCGGCGAACGGCGGCACGCCGAGCACGGCGAAGAAGTCGCCCGCCACGACCAGCGAGGTCAGCTGCTGCGGCTCGCCGCGGCCGGTCAGCGTCGCGGTGTTCGGGGTCATCGCCGTCAGCGACTCGAGCGTCCGGTTGCCATCCCTGAGCGCCTCGAATTTCGCGAGCGACACCGACGCACTGGCGACCGCCGGGTACGTGTCGTGGACGTAAATGAGCCGATCGGGCGCCTTGAACGGCAGCGGTTTCAGCAGCAGCGCGTAGACGACGCTGAAGATGGCGGTGTTCGCGCCGATGCCGAGCGCGATCGTCACAATGGCCGTCGCCGTGAACCCGGGCATGCGGACGAACGCACGCAGAGCGTGACGGATGTCGTGGATCATCTGCAACCTCGCGTGAAAGCCGTCGCTTGCGCTCTCAGTTCGTGAGCCGGCGCAATGCCGCCACGATAATCGTCGCATCGTCGTCGAACACCCCGCCGGTGAAGTCGTGAATCGCAGCGGTCAAGCGCGCGTTCATCTCGTCGGCGGTCTCGCCGCGGCACGCAACGGCCGCATCGGCCAGGCGGCCTTCGCCGAATTCCTCGCCGCTGGCGCTGCGGGCTTCGGTGATGCCGTCGGTGTAGAACACGAGTCGATCGCCGGGATTCGCCGGCACTTCCTCCTGCGCGAACGTCGCGTCGGGAAACACGCCGAGGACCAGGCCGCCTTCCGTCAGGCGATCGACGCGGCCGTTGGCGCGCACCAGCAGCGGCGGATTATGGCCGGCGTTGACATATGTCACCCGCTGCTGCACTGGATCGATCCAGGCGAAGCAGAAGGTGACGAAGCGGCCGCTGATCATGTGGCGGCTCATCAGCCGGTTGACGCTCGTCGCGACGGCGCACGGCGAGGCGCCGTCCTGGGCGAAGGCGCGCACGGCGGCCTGGAGATTCGACATCAGGAGCGCCGCCGGTATGCCCTTGCCTGCGACGTCCGCGATCGTGACGGCGACGGCGCCGCTGCCCGGGATCACGTCGAAACAGTCGCCGCCGACGCCCCCCGCCGGCTGCCACATTACCGCCAGATCGAGGCCGTCGATGCGCGGCAGCGACGACGGCAGGAGCGCCCGCTGGATCAGCCGCGCGTCCTCGACGTCGCGCTGCTGCTTGCGGTCCTGGCTCCGGGCGGCGCGTCCTTCCGCGATCTCCCGCTCGACGATGTCGCGCAGCGCCGCATCGTCCCACGGCTTCTGCACGAAGCTCGACGCGCCGCGCCGCATCGCGTCGACGGCGCCGTCGATGCTGCCCCAGCCGGTCATCACGACAATCGGCAGCAGCGGATCGTGTGCCCGGACGCGGCCGATGAGCGCGAGTCCTTCCGCCCCCGAGGTGGTGTCGCGCGTGTAGTTCAGGTCCATCAGCAGCAGGTCGAACGGTGCGGCGCGAAGGCGTTCGAGCACCGCGTCGGTCGTCGTCACGAATTCGGCCTCGTAGCCCTCGCCGGTCAGCAGCCAGCGCAGCGCCTCGAGGACGTCGGCCTGGTCGTCGGCGACGAGTACGCGGCCGGTGGCAGCGTCCATAGCGCGGTGACGGGGAACAACCTTCGTGCCACCGGCACGAAGCCGCCAACGGCCGGGATCTGGCGCAGCGGGCCCGGCCGTGTCCCATCCACGCGCCTGCCGGTCGCGAAAACGCGAATCGTCCGGCTCGCCAGACGAACGGCGCGCTCGTTCCGTCTAATGTTTCGAACCGGGCTGGATCGGCAGCAAGGTTGCTGCAAGCCGGCCGAGACCATCATGCGAACTGCCGCGCGCATTCTGATTGCCGACGATCAGCACGACGTCCTGCACGCGCTGACGCTGCTCCTGGGCGACGAAGGGTTCGACGTCGTGCCGGCGCGCTCGCCGGCGGAAGTCGTCGAGAGGATTCAGGCGGCGGACTTCGACGCCGCGATTCTCGACATGAACTATACGCGCGACACGACGTCGGGGCAGGAAGGCCTCGACCTGATGGAGCAGCTGCGCCGGACCGATCCGACGCTGCCGGTGATTGTCATGACCGCCTGGAGCAGCGTGCCCGGCGCCGTCGAGGCGATGCGCCGGGGGGCGCGCGACTACGTCGAGAAGCCGTGGAACGACGAACGGCTGGTCGCCGCGGTTCGCACGCAGGTCGACCTGCGGCGCGCCGTGGGGCGAGGCGACAGGCTGGAGGAAGCGACCGCCCGGCTCCGGCGGTCCGATACGCCCGCCTTCATCGGCGAGTCGCTCGCGATGCGCGCCATCCGGCAGACGATCGAACGCGTGGCGCCCTCCGACGCCGCCGTGCTGATTACCGGCGAACACGGCACCGGCAAGGACGTCGTCGCGGCCTGGCTGCACCTGTCGTCGGACCGTCACCGCAAGCCGTTGGTCACCGTCAACGCGGGCGGCCTCGCCGAGGGCGTGGCCGAAAGCGAGCTGTTCGGCCACGTCAAGGGCGCGTTCACCGACGCGCGGACCGATCGGCTTGGCTGCTTCGAGCTCGCCGACGATGGGACGTTGTTCCTCGACGAGATCGCGAACATGCCGATGCGCATCCAGGCGAAGCTGCTGCGATCGCTGCAGACGGGCGAAGTACAGCGGGTGGGCTCGTCGCGCGCCCACTTCGTGAACGTCCGGGTGCTCTCGGCGACCAACGCGGACCTCGACGCCGAGATTGCCGCCGGCCGCTTTCGCGAGGATCTGCTGTACCGCCTCAACACCGTCGTCGTGCGGATTCCGCCGCTGCGCGATCGGATTGAAGACGTCGCGCCGCTCGCGCGGCACTTCCTCGAGCACTACGCGTCTCGCTATCGCAAGCCGCTGGCGGCCTTCGACGAGGACGCGCTCCGCGCGATGGCGGCGCATCGCTGGCCGGGCAACGTCCGCGAGCTGGCGCATGCCGTCGAACGAGCCGTCCTGCTGGCGCCGCCGGCGGCGGCGTGCGTTCGCGCGCGCGATCTGGCGTTGCAGCCGGCGGCCGGCGGTCCGGCCGCCGCGGATCTCTCGCTCGAGGAGGCCGAGCGGCTCTTCATCGAAAAGGCGCTGGCGCGGCACGGCGGCGACGTCCGCGCTGCGGCCATTCAGCTCGGCCTGAGCCGGAGCGCACTGTACCGCCGCCTGCAGCACTATGGCATCGCCGGGTAGCGAAGGCGCGCGGCGCAACGTGGAGCAGACCGTGTGGCTGCTGGCCGGCCTGTCGGGGCTGCCCGCGAATGTGATGCTGATGGCCATTCTCTGGTCCCAGTCATACAGCTTCGAAGTCCGCTGGACGATCGCGTCGGTCATCCTCCTGGTGTGGCTCGGCGCAGCGGCGGCCGCGCGGCAGCTGGTGACGCGGACGCTTTACCTCTCGGCCAACCTGCTCGGCGCGCTGCGCGAGGGCGACTACTCGATTCGCGCCGTATCGGCCCGGCCGCGCGGCGCCGTCGACCTCGTGATGTCCGAGATCAACGCGCTCGGCGACACCTTGCAGCGGCAGCGTGCGGAAGCGATCGAGTCGACGGCCTTGCTGCAGAACGTCATGGCGGCCATTGACGTGGCCGTGTTCGCCTTCGACATGGACGCCGCGCTCGTCCTCGTCAACCCGGCGGGCGAGCGCCTGATCGGCCGGCCGGCCGCGGAGCTCGTCGGCCGGCGGGCCGAGGAGCTCCGGCTGGTCGCGTACCTCTCCGGCGACGTGCCGCGGCTCATCGAGCAGCCGTTCGGGCCGTCGAGCGGACGCCTCGAGCTGCGCCGATCGCGGTTCCGCCGTGAGGGGCGGCCGCACGATCTGCTGGTGTTCGCCGATCTCAGCCGCGCGCTCCGCGAAGAAGAGCAGCAGGCGTGGCAGCGGATCGTGCGTGTGCTGTCGCACGAGATCAACAACTCGCTGACGCCGATCAAGTCGATCGCGCACAGCGTCAAGCGGATGATTGCGCGCGCCGGCGACGTGCCGCGGGCCGCTGAGATCCAGGAGGCGCTGACGCTGATCGAGACGCGGTCCGGCGCCCTCGGCCGGTTCCTGCGCGCCTACGCGCAGCTGGCGCGCCTCCCCCGGCCGCAGCCGCGGCCGTTCGACCTCGCGCCGCTGGTGCGCCGCGTCGTCGAGCTCGAGGATCGCGTCACCATCGGCATTCGCGCCGCATCCGACATTCGCCTGTCGGCCGACCCCGACCAGCTCGAGCAGCTCCTGATCAACATCGTGCGCAACGCCGTCGACGCGACGCTCGAGGGCGGCGGCGCGGTGTGGATCGACTGGTCGGAGGGTCCGTCTGGCGGCGTGGACATCGTCGTGGAGGACGAGGGTCCGGGCTTGCCGGACACATCGAATCTGTTCGTGCCGTTTTTCACGACGAAACCGACCGGATCGGGCATTGGGCTCGCGCTGAGCCGCCAGATCGCCGAAGCGCACGGCGGGACCCTAAGGCTGTGGAACCGGCCGGATCGAGTCGGTTGCCGCGCGGTTCTGAGCCTGCCCGCCAGCGTGTGAGGACGTCATCGCCGACGTGGCCCGACACGGCGTGCTTCACGCATCAGGGTCGACACGAGACCGCTCGACGACACCCGCGCGACCGCTGCGAATGACGCCGCTGAAATAGTCTGAGCGCCATCCCAGTAGTCCGCCCATGGATCTGTTCGGATGCGAGCGAGACGCCCAGGCACCGTCAGAATCGTCCAGCGTTCCGGCCGCTCACGCAACTCGTTCCACGCCAGCGGCATCGAGACCGTCGCACCGGGCCGGGCCCGTGGAGAGAAGGCACACACCGACGTGTTGGTGCGGTTGTTCCTGAGGTAATCGATGAGGATCTTGGCCTCGCGTCCTGACTTTGCGAACGCCGTCGTGTAGGCGCGCGGATCCGCACTGGCAATCGCGCCGCTCACGGCACGCGAGAACTCGAGGCATTCCGCGACGGATCGTTTGGGCTTGAGAGGAACGACCACGTGCAACCCGCGACCGCCAGTGGTCTTGACCCACGATGTGAGTTTCAGGGCCTTCAGAACGTCGCGCACCAGTTCGGCCGCCCTGGTGACCTGCGTCCACGAGACGTCCGGACCCGGATCGAGGTCCCAGACGAGGCGATTCGGACGCTCGATGTCGTCAGTCATCGAATTCCAGGTGTGGATTTCGACGATTCCCATCTGCGCGAGAGAGACGACCGCCTCGATGGAGTCCGCGACGAGGTACTCACCAACTTTCGTTTTCTCCTGGATGCGCACCCGCCGCAACGCGCTTGGGCCCCATGCCTTCGCGTGCTTGAGGAAGTTGCACGGCGCGACGATGCCCGCCGGGCAATGAACGAGTGTGAGCGGTCTGCCAGCGACGTGCGGAACGATCCAATCGGCGATGCGCTCGTAGTATCGAGCGAGCTGAATCTTTGAAATCCCGAGGTCGGGATAGATGAACCGGTCGGGATGCGAGATTCGAATTCCCGCGACGGTCGGGGACGCATCGCCGGTGTTTTTGCGCAACGTGGTTGCCATGGAATCGCGCGTCAGTTGGTGCCACGGCCATGTGACACTGGGATCGTGGCAAGGTCGCCTGGCCTCTTCGACCGTGATGTGCCGCTGGGCTTCGAGTATCGCGAGGACTTCATCACGGACGCCGATGAGCGAGCCCTCCTCGAGGGGATTGCCGGCGTCACGTTTTCGGATTTCGAGATGCGCGGCGTCGTGGCTCGGCGCCGGGTGGCGTTCTTCGGCCAATCGTACGACCGGGCAGCGGCCGGGCCACTTCCAGCATTCCTGTTGCCGTTGCGGTCCAGGATTGCCCACTGGGCCGGCATCGATGCCGACGCGTTCGCCATGGCCCTCATCAACGAGTACCGTCCCGGCACGCCCATCGGCTGGCATCGCGACGCACCCCAATACGACATCATCGCGGGCATCTCGCTCTTGTCTTCCTGTCGAATGAAGTTCCGGCCGTACCGTTCTCCCTCAGCGCCGAAGTTGCCTCGTCGATCGGCGTCACATGAGGTTGTGGTGGACCGGCGATCCGCGTACCTGCTGACAGGAGAATCGCGACAGGCGTACGAGCATCACATTCCGCCGGTCGCGGAGTTGCGTTACTCGGTAACCTTTCGAACGCTCCGCTGAGGCCGCTGCTCATTGCGCGTCAACGTCCGGTGTCGGCATGCGGCGCATGCACAGGCTTCGATTCGGGTGACCAACGCTGTCGGAGGTACACCGCGAGCCAGACCATCGAAGCAATCGCCAGAAACTCGCTCTGCCAGTTCTGGAACGATTCGAACCAGAAGCGGGCCGACATCAGGTAGTCGGTGAGCGCCGGTCGCGGCTGGCGATGCGTCACTTGGTCGGCGGCATATTCCGCAAAGCCACCGAGGGCGTGGCCGACCCACGCGAACAAGAAGAGGAGAACGAACGCCAGACCGAGGGAATGCTCGTAGAGCCGCAAGATCCAGCCGCCGCGCCTGACGGGCCACGGCGCGTCAGGGTCGTCGGCGAAGTCGCGGGGGTCGGTATCCACGAGTTCCTTTACATCCGGCCGCCTCGATTCCGGCGATCCCTTCTGAATCAAGAAGGTGGTCAACAGGACGAACACCGCCATCTGCAGGAACTCGCTCTCCCAATTCTCGAAGACGGCCTCCCACAGGTGACCGGTGGCGAGATAGTCCGTGATGGTCACCGCGGCGAGACCGTGCTGCAGCTGTTCGCTGTTGTACTCCGCGAACCCAGTCAGCAGCTGTCCACCGAGAAACAGCAGAAACATCGCCATCAACGTCAGCGTCAGCGCCCGATCGCGAATCCACACCATCGCCGTCATCGGCGCCTCGCGGTTGGGGAATGAGGGCGTGAATGGAATCTAAGCCGTGTTGAGACGGCAATATCACCTTTCAGCACCGTCTTGATTTGGCGAAGAGCGTGATCGTTGTCGGCGGCGGTGTTCGACACGATGCAATCGGCCGGCGCGAAGATCTTGTACTCCCGCATGTAGGCGTCATTCGCGGTGAACAGCACACAGATATTGCCCGCCATGCCCGTGAGAATGACGCGCCTGATGCGCAGCGTCTCGAGCAGCGTATCCAGGGTCGTGTCGAAGAATCCCGAATGTTTGGGCTTCAGCACGAAGTAGTCGCGCGCGGTCGGCCGAAGGCGTCGCGACACGCGATGGCCGGGAGAGCTGCGCGCGGTGCAATGCGCGACGGTGCGGCGGAAATCCGACCGCCATTGCCCGAAGTTATCGTTGATGTAGATCGTCGGCACGCCGGCGGCGTTCGCACGACGCTTGAGACGCGCCAGCGGCGCGGCCATCGATTCCGCCTGCGCGATGAGGGTGTCCGAGCCGTCGAACGCGAGATCGTTGATGACGTCGATCAGTAAGAGCGCCGTCCCGGACACCGGGAGGGCGACCGGCGGCTTGTCGGCGCCGGCGCGAGCGTTCCCATGGTGAGCGATCGACCACGACATCGCCCGCGCCGCCTACTGATGGCCTTTGTCCGGAGATCCCGCCCCGGCCATGTGGTGATGCTCGATCCTCATACGCGCGGCGGGTCGGTTTCCCTGGCAAAGTGCCGATGTGCCGCGATGGCGGCGACGAACTCGTCGCCGGCTGCGCTCGTGTTCGATGCGGTGATGAGTCCCGCGTCCGGCTGACCATCGGGCACTGTCGCGGCGATTCCGCAGGCGCGGAGCAGCTGCTCGCCGGCGCCCAACGCGAGGATCGGCTTGCAATGACGGTACTGATCCTTGATGAATTCGAGGATCCGTCCATCGGCACGAAGTGCATCGACCGCCCCTGCGCCGTCGGGAAGAACCAGGGCGTCGTAGAGAACGGCCGGCGCTGCTTCGAGGCTGACGTCGATCTCGATTTCATCGCCTGCGACCGGCTGCACGGAACCAAGCGTGGTCGACACGAAACGCGGTACCGCACCCTCGCTGGTCAGCCGTTCGGCGAGTGCGAGGAGGTCCGCGCCTTCACAACCGTCCGCCACCACAATCGCCACCCGCCGCGTTCGGATGCTGCCGTCCCCGGGGCGTGCGAACAGGGACAACGCCGGTGACACCGAGACCTCTGGTGTGATTTTGCGCGTCAGCACTTTCGGCATCGGCGCCGGCATCTCGCGGATGCCGAGCCCTGCCGCTACGCCTTCGGCGAGCTCTGCCGCGACATTCATCAACCCCGATACCATCCGCTCGCGCACCGCGGGCGTTTGCACACGCGACAGCTCGAACCGGAAGGCGTTGATGATGTGCTGTTTCTCGACGTCGGTCTGGCTGTTCCAGAACAACGTCGCCTGCGTGTAGTGATCGGCGAACCGCTCGGCCTTGCCTCGCACCTTGTGGTCGCTGGCTTGGCGCGGCTCCGGGAACGACACGAACCCGGCCTGACCGGCCTGGAAGGGACAACCCCCGCCCAGGGAATTGGGTTCGTACGAGACCCGTCCGCGGTGGATCGCCTGACGATGCATGCCGTCGCGCTGGTTGTTGTGGACCTGCGCGATCGGAGCGTTGATGGGAATCTCGTGGAAGTTGGGACCGCCCAGGCGTGAAATCTGCGTGTCGACGTACGAGTGAATGCGACCGGCGAGCAACGGATCGTTCGAGAAGTCGATGCCGGGCACGACATGCGCCACGCAGAACGCCACTTGCTCGGTTTCCGCGAAGAAGTTGTCCGGATTTCGATTCAGGATCATCCGGCCGACCGGAACAATGGGCACGAGCTCTTCCGGCACGATCTTCGTCGCGTCGAGCACGTCGAAGCTGAAATCCTCCGCCTGTTCCTCGGTGAAGATCTGCAGTCCCAGCTCCCATTCGGGGTAAGCGCCGGCCTCGATCGCCTCCCACAAATCGCGCCGATGGAAGTCGGAGTCGGCGCCGGAGATCTTGACGGCCTCGTCCCAGACCAGTGA
>Ga0111538_10005445_pt1 | contig 17388 bp, 20 predicted proteins | sample SoiMethybrSBSTD1_FD_79669 | JGI IMG/M metagenome (GOLD analysis project Ga0111538, IMG submission 79669) | Bulk soil microbial communities from a Populus tree surrounding site in Tennessee, USA - Soil MetaG P. TD hybrid SBSTD1 (version 2)... | ecosystem: Environmental > Terrestrial > Soil >...
ACCGACATCCAGGTCAGCGCCGACGTCACGTCCGGCTTCGAGCCGCGCACGCCGCCGGACGTGCCGCTCGATGTCGCGTTCGACCCGCAGGACCCCAAGCGCATGATCGTCGCCACCAAGCAGGGCACGTTCACCTCCGCCAACGAGGGCGGCTCGTGGCGCGCGCGCGATGCGATCGCCACCGAGCAGCTGGCGTGGCTGAAGTCCGACATGCTCTATCGCGGCGACCCCGGCGGGATCATCAAGCTGAGCGCCGATGGCGGCGAGTCGTGGAAGGACGTCGGCAGCGTCGGCCTGCCGATCAACGAGCTCGCGGTCGACGCCGGCGGGGCGCTCTACGCGTCGATCGCCGGCGGCGAGGTCAAGCACTCGACCGACGGCGGCAAGACCTGGAGCCGCCTGGTCAAGCTGCAGTAGCTACGGCAGCAGCAGGTCGTTCTGCGACGACTTGCGGCGCGCGCCGACCTTGATCGTCGCGGGCGCCACGTTGCCCCCGCTCGCGCTCAGCGTGTAGGTGCCCTCCGGCGCGTCGACCTTCAGGTTCGCCGTCGAGCGTGGCTCGATCGTGCCGGTCGCGCGGCGGATGCCGCCGGTCTCGGCGCCCAGCTCGTCGCTCTCGAACGTGACCTTCTGCTCGGCGCCGGACTGGTTGGAGATGATGAACGTCACCGGCCCGCCGCCGAACGCCGGCGGCGAGACCCGGATGCGCGTCTTGTCGATCGCCGCCGTCACGCTGATCGGTGCCGGCGGGCGCGGCTTGTTCGCGTAGTCGGACTCGGCGCCGCATGCGACCACACCAAGCGCCAGGACGACCACCACGAGGACTCGCACGGCGCGAATGTACTGCAAGCGCGCGTTCATGCCGTCCGGTAGCGGGCGTATGACACGCGGCCCATGCCGGACGCCGAGCTGCTCGAATCGCCGATCGCCGAGGCCGAGTTCCTCGCCGTCGACACGGAGACCAACGGGCAGCCGCGCGATCGCTGCGAGCTGACCGAGGTCGGCGCCGTGCTCGTCGGCGGCGGCGAGCTGCACGACCGCTGGAGCTCGCTGGTCGGCGTGTCCGAGCCGCTGGGCCGCGGGATCCAGCGCTTCACCGGCATCACGCAGGCGATGGTCGACGAGGCTCCGCCGCCCGCGAGCGTGCTCCCCGAGCTGGCGCGGCAGATCGACGGCCGCATCTTCGTCGCGCACTCCGCGCGGTTCGACGTCGGCGTGCTGCGACAGGCGTTCGAGCGCGCCCAGCTCGACTGGCCCGACCCGCCGGTGATCTGCACGGTCGCCCTTGCCCGCCGGTTCGCGCCGCTGCAGCGCCGCCGCGGGCTGGCCTCGCTCGCCGACGCGCTGGGGATCGAGGTGGGGGAGACGCACCGCGCGCTGCCCGACGCCGAGACGTGCGCGCGCGTGCTGTGCGCGCTGCTGCCGCGCCTGTGCGCGAACTCGCGCACGATCGGCGAGGCGCTGCAGCTCCTGCGGCCGCGCAAGCCGCCGCGCTACAAGCCGGTCGGTGCCAAGCGGCCGCGCGACGAGCGCCCCGACCTCTCCGCGCTCCCGAAGGACCCTGGCGTCTACATCTTCCGCGACGCCGACGGCCGCCCGCTGTACGTCGGCAAGTCGATCTGCCTCCGCACACGCGCGCGAGCGCACTTCACGACGCCCGCGACCTGGACCGGCCAGGCCGAGCACGTCGACTACCAGCCGACCGAGTCCGAGCTCGGCGCGCTGGTGCTGGAGAACCGGCTGATCAAGGCCCTCAAGCCGCCCGGCAACACGCTGCTCAAGAAGGACGCGGACGGCTACGTGTACCTGCGCTGCCGGTTCGACATCCCGTTCCCGATCCTCGAGGTCGCGCGCGAGCCCGCCGCCGGCCACGCGGTCTGCATCGGCCCGGTGCGCGGCCGGGCGGCGGCCGCCGAGCTGGTCGAGCAGCTCAACTCGCTGTTCGGCCTGCGCCACTGCGGGCGGGCGCTGACGCAGCGCCCGCACCCGTCGGCCTACGGGCAGATGGGCCGCTGCCTGTCGCCCTGCCTCGGCGACCTGGACCCGAATCTCTACCGCGACCGGCTCGACGAGGCGCTGCGGCTGTTCGAGGTCGACGGCGCTTCGGCCCTGCTCGCCCATGTCGACGCGCAGATGCGCGCGGCGTCCGCCGCCGAGCGTTACGAGCGCGCGGCCTGGCTGCGCCGGCGCGCACGGCGGCTGGAGTCGCTGCTCAACCGGCTCGGCGGCGTCCTGCGCGCCGCCCATGCCGGCGCGCGGCTGGTCGTGGTCCCACACCCGGCGGCGCCGGCGCGGGCCGACGCGTTCTGGATCGTCGGCGGCCGGATCGCCGACTGGGGCCCGCTGCCGCCCGACACGGACGAGCTCGCCGCGCGCACGGACACGGCGCTCGCCGCCGCGCCCGCCCGGTCGCTGGGCGGCTGGCTGCCGGCCGACGAGCTCGACGAGATGCGGATCGTCGGCATGTGGATCGCCGGCCACGACGAGGCGCGCGTGCTCGAGCTCGACCCGCCGCCCGATGCTCGTGCGCTGGCGGCGGTCAGTGCGAGTCCGAAGGACGACCGCCCCAGGCGAGCACGGAGAGCGGCCCGAGCGGCTCGCGCTCGTGAGCCGGCGCTGGGCTCGTAGCCGGCGCGGGCCGGAGGTCGTCGGCGACCACGTGGGTCACGGACACGCCGGTCAGGCGCGCGACGCGGTGGGGAAAGTCGTGCTGCAGCCACTTCGAGCTGCGCCCGGGCAGCGTGCAGACGATCGCCTCGTCGTGGCGAGCGGGATCGAAGCACTCCGCGACCGCGTCGAGCGGGTTCGCGTCGCCGATCACGCCGTCAGCGTCCAGACCTGCCTCGCGCATGCCGGAGAGCGCCTCCTCGAGCTGCGCACGCATCGCCTCGCGCCCGCCGAGCCCGGGACCCTGCGCGGGCATGACCAGCGTGATCTTGATCGGGCCCCGCTCGGCGCGGTGCTTCAGCGCTTCGAGCAGATGCTGCGAACCGGCGGTCTGACTGGCGACGACGAGCACGTTCGTGGCCACGACGTCGATCGTACTCCCGCAGCCGCGTAAGGGGGTCTGACCCCCTTACGTACGTCGTACGTCAGGCGGTGAGCGGTGGGTCTTGGAACGGGAGGTCGACGACCTCGGCGGTCGTGCCGGCATCGCCGACCGCGAGCGTGTCGCCCGGCTCGGCCTCGCGGCGGACGATCGCGAGCGCGATCGGGCCGAAGGCGGGGGAGACGACGACGGTGCCGATGCGGCCGACCTCCTTCTCGCCGCGCCGCAGCGCGTCGCCGGGCGCCGCCGGGCCGGACAGGCGCAGGCCGCGCAGGTGGCGGTTCGGCTTGCCGCGGTAGAACAGCCGCGCGACGGTCTCCTGCCCGACGTAGCAGCCCTTGGTGAACGAGACGGCGCGCTCGTTGAGGCCGGCCTCCTGCGGGATGACGCCCTCGTCGAGCTCGAAGCCGTAGCGCGGGCGCCCGCGCTCCACGCGCACGATCTCAGCGACGGCCTCCTCGACGGCGACCGCCCCCGCGGCCTCCAGCGCGGCCCGCACGGCCGCGGTGTCGTCGGCGGCGCAGAAGACGTCGATGCCCGTGTCGGTCGCCACGAGGACGACCGGCTTGCCGGCGATCTCGGCGCGCGCGTTGGCGTGCTCGGCGCCGGACGGCGAGCGGGCGCCCGCGACGCGCCGGGCGTCGGGCCCGATCAGCGACAGCAGCGCCATCTCGAGGGTGCGCTTGTGCAGCTCGACGTCGCTGCCGAGCTTGTAGCGCCGGATCATGTTGAAGAGCTCCTGGAGGGTGGAGCGCTCGGTGTCGAGCAGCAGCTCGTCGCCGAGGTCGAGCACCCGCATGTCGCCGAGCATCTTGCCCTTGTGCGTGAGGAATGCGGCGTAGCAGCCGCGACCGGGAGCGAGACCCTCGATGTCGTTGGTGACCTGGCCGTGCAGGAACGCCTTGGCGTCCGGGCCGGTCAAGGCGAGCTTGCCGCGCTCGGAGCGGTCGACGAGCCCGCACGCCTCCGTGAGCGCGCGGTACCCGGCGGCGAGGCTGTCGGCGATCGCGGTCATCCGTAAGCGAGGATACGCCGCGTGCCTGCTGTGCTCGGGGTGGATCTCGGTGCCACGAATCTGAGGGTCGCGCTGGGTGATGCCGCCGGGGCCGTGGTCGCGCGCGCGGCGGAGCCGGTGCCGGCCACGGGCGAGGCGCTCGCGGCGCGGGTGGCGGCGATCGCGCGCGAGCTCGCCGGCGGCGAGCGGATCGCGGCGGCCGGCGTCGGCGTGCCGGGGATCCCGGACGGCGACGGGTTCGCGGGCCTGATCGCCGGTGCCGCGGGCCTAAACGGGGCGCCGCTGCGCCGCCTGCTCGAGGATGCGCTCGGCGTGCCGGTGGCGATCGACAACGACGTCAACCTCGCCGCGCTCGCCGAGAGCCGGGCACGCGGCGTCACCGACCTCGCGTTCATCGCGGTCGGCACCGGCGTGGGGATGGGCATCGTCAGCGACGGCCGGCTGATTCGTGGCGCGCACGGCGCCGCCGGCGAGCTCGGCCAGTTGCCGGTCGGCGACCACGTCGTCGCCCCGTTCGGCGAGCTCGGCCCGCTCGAGGCGATCGCCGGCGGTGCCGGACTCGCCGCCCGCGCACACGCGGCCAGCGCCCGCGCGGTGTTCGACGCCGGCCCGGGCGCGCTGCTCGACGACCAGGCGACCGTCCTCGCATCCGCGATCCGCGCGGTGCACGCGCTGCTCGACCCTGAGCTGATCGTCCTCGGCGGCGGCATCGGCTGCCGCGCCGACGTCGCCGAGCGCGTGCAAGCCGCCCTCGCCGCCCACGGCACCCCGCCGCCACACGTCGAGCGCTCGCGGCTCGGCGAGGACGCCGGCCTGCTCGGCGCGCTTGCTCTTGCTGCGCAAAGCGCCTGAGCGGGTATAGGCGTCCCGTGCGCCCTCTGGTTTTCGGTCTATCACTGCTGGTCCTTGTCGCCGGCTGCGGTGAGGAGGAGCCGATCCCGCTCAGCGAGTACCGCGACCGCGCGAACGCGATCTGCCGGGAGAACAACACTGAGGGCCGCGCCGAGGTCAACCAGCTCCGTGAGCGGCTCGAGGCCGGCGGCGAGCTCGAGCCGGACGATCTGGCCGAGCTGAACGGCAAGGTCCTCGAGCTGCTTCGCGAGGGGCACGACCGCCTCGCCGACATCCCGCCGCCCGACGAGAAGGCGGACGCTGCCGAGGCCTAGAGGCGTCTGATCGCAACGAGGCGCTCACACAGGACGTCAAGGACGCGGCCGGGGACCTCGGCCTCGACGAGTGCGCCGGTAACTGACGCGCCGATCACTCGCCCGGCGTGCGCACGCGCAGCAGGCGACGCTCGACCTCGCGCTGGAGCTCGTCGAGCACCCGCTCGCGCGGCACGCCCGCGGCGAGCGCCGAGCGCACGACCTCGGCCTCCTCGACGCCGTCGAGCTGCTCGAGCAGCGCGAGCAGGCCGTCGAGGCTCTGGCCGCGCGCCGGCGCGAGCGGATCATCGGGATCTACGTGAAAGCCGGCCATGTAGCCTGTCCGGCGAATCATGCCGCTTGCCGAGACCTTCCAGGAGATCGTCGACTCGCTGCCGTCGGACTGGACCGACCTCGAGTTCGACCTGCGGATCGACGAGGCCCGGTACATCGACGCCGCGACCCTGCTCGTCACCTGCAACGCGCAGCCGTACTCGATGCACGACTGGCACTTCCGGCTGCTCGTCGCCCACCGCTTCGGCCACGCGGCGTCGGCGCCGACCACCCACGGCACGCTCAAGCTGCTCGACGACGCCGGCATCCACGGTGAGCTCAAGCTCCGCGAGGTGCGCGAGGGCCGCGTCGAGACGATCCAGGACTGGGGCCGCCCGGAGTCGTTCCGGCAGGAGTTCCGGCGCCTGCGCGCGCAGTAGTGGCTCGCGTCGTCGCCGTCTTCGACGATCTGCTGCTCGGCTCGAACGCGCTCGGCATGCTCACGGCGGCCGGCCACGACGCGACGCTCGCCGGCGGCGCCGACGTGCATCCCGAGGGCGCGGACCTGCTGATCGTCGACCTCGCCGCCACCACGTTCGACGGCGTGGCCGTTGTCGAGACGCTGACCGCGGCCGGGGAGCTCGAAGGAACGCGCACTTTGGGCGTCTACAGTCACGTGGACGTCGATACGCGTAACCGCGCCGAGGCTGCCGGGTTCGATCTCGTGGTGCCTCGCTCGCGGATGGCTCGTGAGGGTCACCAGCTCGTCGAGCGCCTCACGTCGTGAATCACGTCCTTTTGACGTGTAAGACTACGAATTTGGGATGACCGTCATCAGAAGCCTCGTCAAGGAGCGACGACGCGTGATCGTCCGCTTTGCGGGCGATTCGGGTGACGGGATGCAACTGGCGGGCAGCCGCTTCACCGAGGCGACCGCCGAGCACGGGAACGACTTCGCCACGCTGCCGAGCTTCCCGGCCGAGATCCGCGCGCCCGCGGGCACGCTGGCCGGCGTGTCGGCGTTCCAGATCCACTTCGCCGCGCAGGACATCCTCACGCCCGGCGACGAGCCCGACGTCCTGGTCGCGATGAACCCCGCCGCGCTGCGCAGCGAGCTGCCCGCGCTCGCCCGCTCCGGCACCGTGATCGCCAACGAGGACGCGTTCAGCAAGCGCAACCTGCAGAAGGCGGGCTACGAGTCGAACCCGCTCGAGGACTCCTCGCTCGACAACTACCACCTGATCCGGATCCCGATGACGTCGCTGACCGCGAGCGCGGTCGAGGCGCTGGAGGGCGTGTCGACGCGCGACGCGGGCCGCGCGAAGAACCTGTTCGCGCTCGGCGTCGTCACATGGCTGTACGACCGGCCGACGCAGCCGACCGAGGACTGGCTGAGGCGCAAGTTCGTCAACAAGCCCGGTCCGCTGGAGGCCAACCTGGCCGCGTTCCGCGCCGGCTGGAACTTCGGCGAGACGTCCGAGCTGATCGACGTCCAGTACAAGGTCGACCCGGCGACCGACGTCCCCGCCGGCACCTACCGCAACGTCAACGGCACGACCGCCACCGCGCTCGGGCTGATCGCCGCGAGCATCCGCGCCGACCTGCCGCTCGTGCTCGCGAGCTACCCGATCACGCCCGCGTCGGAGCTGCTGCACGAGCTCGCGCGCCACCAGGACATGGGCGTGCGCACGATCCAGGCCGAGGACGAGATCGCCGCCGCGGGCATGGCGCTCGGCGCAGCGTTCGGCGGCGCGCTCGGCGTGACCGCGACGAGCGGCCCCGGGATGGACCTCAAGACCGAGACGATCGGCCTGGCGATGATGCTCGAGCTGCCGCTCGTGGTGATCGACGTCCAGCGCGCGGGACCCTCGACCGGCATGCCGACCAAGACCGAGCAGTCGGACCTGCTGATGGCGATCCACGGGCGCCACGGCGAGTCGCCCGTGCCGGTCGTCGCCGCCTCGACGCCGGGCCAGTGCTTCGAGGCCGCCTACGAGGCGGCGCGGATCGCGATCCACTACCGCACGCCGGTGATCCTGCTGAGCGACCTGTTCCTGGCCAACTCGAGCGAGCCGTGGCGGATCCCGGACGCCGCCGAGCTGCCGCCGATCGAGCCGAACTTCGCCGAGGCCACGGACGAGCCGTTCGAGCCGTACGCGCGCGATGCGCGCGGCGCGCGCCCGTGGGCGATCCCCGGCACGCCCGGCCTCGCGCACCGGATCGGCGGCCTCGAGAAGGAGGACGTCAGCGGCGACATCTCCTACGACGGCGACAACCACGCGCTGATGACCAGCCTGCGCGCCGCCAAGGTCGCGGCGATCAGCGCCGAGCTGCCGCTGCTCGAGGTCGACGAGGATCCTGGCGCCGAACTGCTGATCCTCGGCTGGGGCTCGTCGCGCGGCGCGATCCGCGCGGCCGCCCGGCGCGTGCGCGCCAACGCCCGCAGCGTCGCGATCGCCCACCTGCATCACCTCCAGCCGCTGCCGGCGAACATGGGCGAGGTGCTGGAGCGCTACGAGCGCGTGCTGGTGCCGGAGATGAACACCGGCCAGCTCGCGCAGCTGTTGCGGGCCGAGTTCCTCGTGCCGGTCGAGAGCTACTGCAAGCTCGAGGGCAAGCCGCTGTTCGCCGCCGAGCTCGAGCGCGAGATCGAGGCGCGGCTGTGACGACCGAGCTGACCGCCAAGGACTTCACGTCCGACCAGGAGACCCGCTGGTGCCCGGGCTGCGGCGACTACGCCGTGCTCGCCGCCGTCCAGAAGCTGATGCCCGAGCTCGGCGTCGAGCCGCACCGCGTCGTGTTCGTGTCCGGCATCGGCTGCTCGGGTCGCTTCGCCTACTACATGGACACCTACGGGATGCACGGGATCCACGGCCGTGCGCCCGCGCTCGCGACCGGCCTGGCCGCCGCGCGCGACGACCTGTCGATCTGGGTCGTCACCGGCGACGGCGACGCGCTGTCGATCGGCGGCAACCACCTGATCCACGCGCTGCGCCGCAACGTGCCGCTGAAGATCCTGATGTTCAACAACCAGGTCTACGGCCTCACCAAGGGCCAGGCGTCGCCGACGTCCGAGCGCGGCATGGTCACGAAGTCGACCCCGTTCGGCGCCCAGGACGCACCGTTCAACCCACTCGCGCTCGCGATCGGCGCGGGGGCGACGTTCGCGGCCCGCACCGTCGACCGCGACCGCCATCACATGACCGACGTGCTGCGCGCCGCCGCCCACCACGAGGGCAGCGCGTTCGTCGAGATCTACCAGAACTGCCCGGTGTTCAACGACGGCGCGTTCTTCGCGCTGACCGAGAAGGACCGGGCGGTGTTCAACCGGATCCCGCTCGCGCACGGCGAGCCGATCCGCTTCGGTCCGGACGGCGAGCACGGCGTCGCCCGCAACGAGCGCGGCGAGCTGGAGATCGTCGGCGGCGAGCGCGACGACCTCGTGGTGCACGACGCGCACCGCGACGATCCGACGCTCGCGTTCGCGCTGGCGGGCCTCGCGCAGTCGCCCAACGAGCCGACGCCGATCGGCGTGTTCCGCTCGGTCAAGCGCCCGGTGGGCGTCGCCGAGGCCGGGGCCAAGCTCGCCGCGGCACGCGCGAACCTGCAGCCGGGAGCGCTCGCCGAGCTGCTCCACGGCAGCGACACCTGGACCGTCGCCTGACGGCCCTTCGGGTTGCCGTCTAGGCCGTCAGGCCATCGTCCCACGCGCGCCGGTAGGCGCTCACCAGGAACGCGTCGACGGTCGCGACGTCGGAGTTCGCCGGCAGGCCCGGGTCGTGCGCGGCGTCCTCGAGCTCGGCGGTCGCGGCGTCGAGCCGGCGCAGGACCTCTTCCAGCGGCACATCGCCGGCGCGCACGTCGCGGAGCGCACCGCGGGCGGGCTCGGCGACCGGGAGCGTGATCCTGCCGGTCCGCAACAGCTCGAGGCCCTGGTGCGCGATCCGCAGGGCGTGCATCGCGTACTTCGTGTCGTAGCCGTGCACGCGCGAGAGCTCCCGCGTGCGTGTCGCGTGGCGCTCGCCGGTGAGTCCCAATCGTTGGGCGGTCAGGTAGCCGAGGAACGCGCGTCCCGCCGCGCGGGACACGAACGCCGGCGCGAGCGCCTGCAGCTCCGCGCCGAGATCCGTGCGGGCGATCACGTGCTCGGCCGGGACGAACAGCGGCAGGAGCACGGTCGGGCTGCCCTTCAGCGCCAGGTGGCACCACTTGCGCAGCCCGTAGACGACGAGGTCGAGGTCGCCCGGCCCGCTCTGCGCGCCTTCCGGCTGCGTGCGGTAGACGAAGTGCTCGAAGCGGCGGAAGCCGAGCAGGTACTCGGGCGGCTCGACGCAGACGCCCATCTCGTCGCGATCGTCGGTGCCGGGGTTCGACAGTCCGTGCACGACCGACCCGACGGTCGTGCGCAGGATCAGCCCGCGCTCGGCGATCTCACGGGCGCGCTCGCGGTCCGGCTCGCGGCTGGTGGCGGTCGGCATCAGCCGGCGAACTCGCGCACCGGCCGCCCGCGGATGCCGACCTCGGCGTGGAACAGCGCGCCGGCCCGCGGGTCGTCGCTCGGCTCGAGCCGCTCGCGTGAGGTGGTGATGAACAGCTCGTCGAGATCCGGGCCGCCGAGCGTGCACGCCGTGACCTGCCGCGCGCCGACCTCGACGACCTCGTCGAGCGCGCCGTCGGCCCCGTATCGGTGGACGGCGCCGCCGTCGTAGAACGCGACCCAGACGCCGCCGTCCGCGTCGACGGTCAGGCCGTCCGGGGCGCCGCCGGTGTGCACGAACGGCCGGCGCGAGGTCAGCCCGTCGTCGCGGTCGTAGTCGAAGAGGTCGATGCGGCCGGTCGGCGTGTCGACGTAGTAGGCGCGGCTGCCGTCCGGGGTCCACTCGAGCCCGTTCGAGATCGTCACTCCGTCGATGACCATGTGGACGGAGCGGTCGGGATCGAGCCGGTACACGGTGCCGGCACCCGGCGCGTGGTCGTAGGCCATCGAGCCGCAATAGAAGCGCCCGTCGGGATCGCAGCCGCCCTCGTTCATCCGCACGCGCTCGTCGCCGAACACCGGCGGCAGCTCGCTCAAGGTCCCGTCGGGGTCCTCGAGCAGGAATCCGCGCTCGACGGCGATGACGGCGCCGCCGCCCCGGCGCGGGCGCACGACGGCGGCGATCGTTCCCACGCTCCGGCGGTCGATCGCGCCGTCCGCGCCGAGCGAGAGGACGTCCCCGGCGAGCATGTCGACCCAGCGCAGGCCGCCCCAGCGCTCAGACCAGACCGGTCCTTCGGCGTGGTAGGCGACCGGGTCGGTGAGCTGCTCAGCCCGCATCGCGCGCGGACTCTACGCGGTCACCGTGCCAGATCGAGGAGCGCCGCCTCGGCCGCGCGCGTGGACTGCGCGAGCACCGCGCGATCGACGTTGCGCAGCGTGTCGCAGGCCTCGTGGTAGCAGTCGTCGAGGCCGGTGAAGATCCCGCCCGTCGGGATGTCGTAGGTCTCGAACGACGCGTGGTCGGAGTTGCCGTCGAGGCGCTCCTGCGGCGCATCGGGCGGAAGGTGGCGGCGCAGCATCGCCTCGACGCGGTTGCCGGTGTCGTAGACCGCCGGCTCGGCGTCCGGGCTCCCGACCATGTCGAGGTTCATGTACGCGACGATCCGCCGCCGCTGCTCGGCACCGAGCCCGTTCACGTACTCGCGCGAGCCGACGAGGCCGATCTCCTCGGCGCCCCAGAAGCCGAGCCGGAGCGCGGTGCCGGACGGCAGGCGGCCGGCGTCGATGTGCTCGGCGATCGTGAGCAGCGCGACGGTGCCGCTGCCGTTGTCGTTGAGGCCGGGACCCTGCGGCACCGAGTCGTGGTGCCCGCCGGCCATGACGACGCGGTCGGCGTCGGCCGGCCCGGTCTCGGCGATGACGTTCAGCGTGTCGCGGTTCACCGTTCCGGCGTGCACGCTCACGGTGGCGCGGCGGCCGTCGAGCCGGGTGTCGCGGGTCACGCCCACGACCGGGATGCCGGCACGCGGCTGGTAGAGCGAGCCGGGCGTCGGCCCGGGCTGGTCGTTGGCGATCAGGACGGCGGCGGCACCGGCCCGCCGCGCCAACGAGGCCTTGATGACGAACAGGCACTCGCCGCGGCGCACGAGCGCGATCTCGCCCGACTGGAGGTCGCGGTAGTCACGCGCGCGGCAGCCGAGGTCGTCGACCGCTCGGACCCGGCCGGTGACGTCACCGGACGGCGAGAACTGGAACGCGTGGATCGGCTTGAGCGCGTCACCGCCGACCACGACACGCGGCGGGCGCTTGACGCGGTAGACCGGCACCCGGAACTTCTGGGTGGTCACGCGGTAGCCGTCGGCGCGCAGCTGCTTCACCAGGTACTCCGAGGTGGCACGGTCGCCGGGCGTGCCGGCCGCACGCGTGCCGGCATGGTCATCGGCGATGCGCTGCAGCGCCGCAAGATGCTCGCCGGAGCGGTCGCTCCGCGCCGCCGACCGCGCGCCGCCGTCGTCATCGCCGCCGAGCGCGATCACCACGACCACGACTGCGGCGGCGACGAGGGCGGCGATCAGCCAGCGCGTCACACGCTCAGGATGACTCCTGCTACTCCGTCGTGCGCGCCTTGAAGCGGGAGATCGTCAAGGGGACCGCGATCGCCAGGATCAGCAGCGACCACAGCACCGCCGCGAGCACCGGGTGCACGAGCGGCCACGGGGCGTCGGCCGGCACCGCGGTCGGGTTGCCGAACAGCGTGCGCACGGCGGCGACGACCGCGCTGACGGGGTTCCACTCGGCGACCTGCTGGAGCCCGTCCGGCAGGCCCGCGGTCGGGACGAACGCGTTGGAAAGGAACGTCAGCGGGAAGATCGTCATGAACGCGACGCCCTGGACGGCGTCCGGGCTGCGCGCGATGACGCCGACCAGCGTCCCGAGCCAGATCATCGCGGCGGCGAACAGCACCAGCACCGCGTAGCCCGCGATCGCGTCCAGCAGCCCGGCGTCGAGGCGCCAGCCGACCACGAGGCCGGTGAGCGACAGCACGACGATCGCGACCAGCGTCGCCGCCTGCTCGGCGATGAAGTGGCCGACCAGGTACGCCGATCGTGACGTCGGCAGCGACCGGATGCGGTCCACCATCCCCTCGCCGAGGTCGGTGGCGATCGAGACGCCGGGACCCATCATCCCGAACGCGAGCGACTGCACGAGGATGCCGGCGATCAGGTACGACTTGTAGTCGCCGTCGGGGATGTTGATGACCCCGCCGAAGACGTAGGCGAACAGCAGCACGAACATGATCGGCTGCAGCGTCACGTCGAGCAGCTTCTCCGGGATCTGGCGGACGTGCTCGAGGTTGCGTCCGGCCAGCGCCAGGCTGTCGGAGACGAGCCAGCGGGTGCGTACGGCGAGGGTGCTCATGCGGCCAGCTCCAGCGGGTTGGCGGTGAGGGAGAGGAAGACGTCGTCGAGCGTCGCCTGGCGGCGGTGCAGGTCCTTGGCCGCGACGCCGGCGGCGTCCAGCGCACGGGCGACGTCGAGCAGCGAGGTGCCCATGGCCACCGGGACCGTGACGGTGAGCCCGTCGCTCGACGGCCCGCCGTCGGCGAACGGCGCCAGCGCGTACTCGGCGGCGGGGACGTCGTCCTCGCCGGCGACGGTCACGTCGACGCGGTCGCCGCCGATCCGGCTCTTGAGCTCGTCCGGCGAGCCCGAGGCGACCACACGGCCGTGGTCGAGCACGACGATGTCGTCGGCGAGGCGATCGGCCTCTTCGAGGTACTGCGTGGTGAGGAGCAGCGTGGTGCCTTCGCGCACGAGGTCGCGCAGCACGTCCCACAGCTCGTTGCGGCTGTGCGGGTCCAGGCCGGTGGTCGGCTCGTCGAGGAACAGGACCGGCGGCGCGGCGACAAGCGTCGCGGCCAGGTCCAGCCGGCGGCGCATGCCGCCCGAGAACGTCTTGACGAGCCGGTCGGCGTCGCCGCTCAGGCTGAGCCGCTCGAGCAGCTCGTCGGCGCGGCGGCGTGCCTCGGCGCGGGGGAGGTGGTAGAGCCGCCCGACGAGCTCGAGGTTGCGGCGCGCGGTCAGCAGGCCGTCGACCGTCGCGGCCTGGGCGGCGAGGCCGATCCGAGCGCGCACCTCGGCGGCGTCGGCGACGACGTCGAGGCCGGCGACCTCGGCGCGGCCGGTCGTGGGAAGCCCGAGCGTGGTGAGGATCCGCACGGCGGTCGTCTTGCCGGCGCCGTTGTGGCCGAGCAGGCCGAGGACCGTTCCGGCCGGCACCTCGAGATCGAGGTCGCGCAGCGCCCAGAGGTCGCCGAAGCGCTTGCCGAGGCCTTCCGCAAGGATTCCCGTACGTTGTATGTCTGTTTCGTACGTCATACGACTAGCTTAGTAGTACGATGTACGAGATGTCAAGTCCGGATGAGGTTCTCTGGGCTCGGCCGGCACCGGGGGAGCGCCGTCCTGCCCATACCCGCGCGTCGATCGCGGCCGCCGCGCTGCGGATCGCGGACACGCGCGGCTTCGAGGCCGTGACGATGCGCAACGTCGCCACCGAGCTGGGCGCGGGGACGATGACGCTGTACCACTACGTCCGGAACAAGGAGGAGCTGACCGCCCTGATGTCCGAGGCGATCATGTCCGAGATCGTCATCCCGGACGACGAGCTCCCCGACGGCTGGCGCGAGGGGCTGGCCGAGATCGCGCGCCGCACGCGCCGCGTCTTCGGCGCCCACCCGTGGATCGGCGAGTACATGGACGCCGAGCAGGCCCAGGCGGGGCCGAGCACGCTGCGGCACGTCGAGCAGACGCTGGCGGTCGCGGCGCGCACCGGGCTTCCGCTCGAGGAGCGGCTCGAGGTCGCCGGGCTCGTGGACGACTACGTGATCGGCTACGCGATCCGCAACCGCGAGCCGGAGGCCGACCGCGCGCACCTGGAGTCGATGGCCGCGTACCTGCAGACGCAGCTGGCGACCGGCGAGTTCCCGCACCTCGCCGAGATGATGGGCGACGACCCGCGCGCGGCGATCGAGCGGCTCATGCACCTGGCGTCGCTGGAGGAGCGCTTCGAGCGCGGTCTGCAGCGCGTGCTCGACGGGATCGAGGTCGACCTCGAGCGCCGCCGGCTCACCACTTGATCGTGTTCGAGCTCAGCCACAGCTCGGTGATGCCCTCCCTGACGCTGCACGACTCGATGATGACTTCCTTGAGCTCGATGCGGCGGCTGCCGGCGTACACCCAGATGCCCTTGATCGGCATCCCACGTTCGGTGGCGACCATGAACCGGGACGCGTCGCGCCCGGCGTCGAAGAACACGTGGAGCTGGTTGGCCTTCTCGCCGATCCCCCACGAGGTCAGCTGGTACTGCCCGTAGTCCTCGACGGACATTGTGCCGTAGGGGACGTTGTCCGGTATCGGCTCCGGCTTGCCCGAGCCGCGCGCGGGCACGCGGGCCAGCAGATCCGCGGTCGCGCGGTTGCCGGCCGACTCCTGCATCCGCAGCACCGCCGCCGGCATCGGAGCGACGACCTCGGGCGACGTCTCGACCCGCCCGGTCGTCGGCTCGAGGTCCTCGCGACGTTCGCGCTCGGATCTCGGCATCTGGCCGACGCTACCAGCACCCTGTACCTTCTCTCTAGGCACATGGCGAGAACTTCCACGCTCAGGGCATCGGACGCCGACCGTGACGCGATCGCGGCCCGGCTGCACGAGGCGGCGGTCGAAGGGCGGCTCGACGCCGACGAGCTCGAAGAGCGGCTGCACCTCGCGCTGCGCGCCCGCACGTACGGTGACCTGCGACGCCTGGTCGCCGACCTGCCCGCGCAGCCCGCGCGCCGGGAACGCCGCCGCCGCGGCCTGGCGCCGCTCGCGTTCGTGCTCGCGCTGCGCGTCGCGCTCGCGATCGCCGTGGTCGTCGTCGCGCTTGTGGTGATCGCGGCCACCGCGATGTGGTGGCTGGCCTGGCTGGTCGTGTGGATGGTGCTCAGCGGCCGCCGCTACGGCACCGCGAGGCCGCGGTCGAAGGCGCTGCCGACATCGATGGGCCGCTTCACGATGCCGAACTGCAGGTCCCACGCGGCCCACTTCTCGAGAACGTCCTCGCGCAGCTGGCCGTAGTAGTCGGCGCCGGCGGTGAAGGCGGGGGCGACCGCGTCGAGCTGGGCTGAGGCGGCGTCGCGGTCGAGGTCGGGGTTCGCGTCGCCGAGCGCGCTCAACGCGCTCTCGGGATCGTTCTGCGTCTCGGTGTAGCCGCGCCGCAGGGCCCGGATCGTCGCCTCCAGCACCGGCCGCTTCTCGTCGAGCGTAGTGCGGGTGACGCACAGCACGAGCTCCGGGTACGGCGGCGCGCCGTAGTCGTCGACGCGGAACTCCTTCGTGTCGGGCCGCTCGGCCTTCAGCGCCACGCCCTCGACGTTCCAGAACGCCGTCGCCGCCGCCACGCGCCCCGCCAGCAGCGCCTTGACCGCCTCGAAGCCGATCGTCGTCGTCTTGACGCTGTCGGGGTCGCCGCCGTCGCCCTTGACCACCGAGCGCAGCACCGCCACGTCGGACGGCAGGCCCGAGACGCCGGCGCGCTTGCCCTCGAGATCGCGCGGGCGGGCGATCTCGGGCTGCGCGAGCACGGCGGCCAGAGGTCGCTGGACGAACGCCATGACGCCGACGATGTCGCGATCCTGCTCGCGTGCCAGCGCCAGGTCGTGGATGTCGAGGATCGCCATGTCGACCTTGCCGGCCTGCAGCAGCCGCAACGCGTCGGTCGACGCGCCCGGCGCCCGCACGTCGAGCTCGACGCCCTCGGCGACGTCGTAGTCGCGCTCGGTCGCGAGGTAGATCCCGGCGTGGACTGCGTTCGGCGTGAAGTCCAGCAGCAGCGACGCCTCCTCGTTCGGGCGATCGGTGCCGCCGGACGTCCCGCCGCAGCCGGTGAGTGCCAGGAATGCGACACAGATGAGGAGCCCGAGCCGTGGCACGGGCCGACATGATGGCGGCCGTGGGTATTGTCAGCGCTGCATGCGCCGCAGGGTCACGTTCTCGCGCAACCTGACGCTGTCGCTCTCGCGCACCTGCCGCTGTCACTGCAAGTACTGCGCGTTCGCGACCCATCAGACACATCTCCACGAGCCCGACGAGGTCGAGCGGCTGATCGACCGCGCGGCCCGGCGCCAGATCAAGGAGCTGCTCGTCCTCACCGGCGAGGCGCCCGACCATCACCCCGGCGTGCGGGCCAAGCTCGCCGAGCTCGGGTTCGCCGACTTCACCGCCTACGTCGTGTGGGCGTGTGAGCGGGCGCTCGAGCGCGGGCTGCTCCCACACACCAACCTCGGCGTCCTGAGCCGCGACGATCTCACCAACCTGCGCGCGGTCACCGCGTCACAAGGACTGATGCTCGAGTCGGTCAACCCGGATCTCGTGGCCCATCAGGGCTCGCCGACCAAGCACCCGGAGCAGCGGCTCGCGACGCTCGCGGCGGCGCAGGAGCTGCGGATCCCGTTCACCAGCGGCATCCTCGTGGGCATCGGCGAGTCCGAGGACGACCGGATGGCATCGCTGGAGGCGCTCACAGGGTTCGACAACCTGCAGGAAGTCATCCTCCAGAACTTCGTCCCGCACCGCCGCTACTACGGCGAGGAGCCGGCCGAGATCGCGACCGACGCGGCCGAGGAGTTCTGGCGCACGGGTCTGAACGCGGCGCCGGAGCACGGGGCGCCGGCGTGGGCCACGCCGGTGAGCGTCGACGACATGAAGCGGCTGATCGCGGAGACGCGCCGCCTGATGCCCGACATCGGCATCCAGGTCCCGCCGAACCTCGCCGACTGGTGGCCGGAGCTCGTCGCCGCCGGCGCGACCGACCTCGGCGGGCTGTCGGCCAACGGCGACCACATCTCGCCCGAGCACCCGTTCCCGTCGCCGATGCAGGTGCGCAAGCG
>Ga0111538_10005447_pt1 | contig 17386 bp, 10 predicted proteins | sample SoiMethybrSBSTD1_FD_79669 | JGI IMG/M metagenome (GOLD analysis project Ga0111538, IMG submission 79669) | Bulk soil microbial communities from a Populus tree surrounding site in Tennessee, USA - Soil MetaG P. TD hybrid SBSTD1 (version 2)... | ecosystem: Environmental > Terrestrial > Soil >...
CACAGCGACAAGAGTGTGACCGTATCCTACACCAAGCAAGGTGAACCACAAGAGATGGAAGCGGATTTTTACGTCAACTGTATCCCGTTGCCAGCGTTAAGAAACATTCCTATAACACCTTCATTACCACCCGAGCGCCAATATATTGTTGACAATCTCGTATACGATTCTTATCAGCGCTTTGTGTTTCAGGCGAGTTCGAAGTTCTGGCTTGAAGACGGCCTGACTATCAACATGGATCTCGACCATCCCGATCTGTGGGGTGTGTGGCAATGCGCCGATGAAGTGGAAACGCACCGAGTCATCGTGTTAGGTACAGGTCCGGGCGGTGTTTCACCACAACGAGCGCTTGCGGCATTCCGCGAAGTCTACCCAGGCAAAAAGAAGGATACGATCGAAGTTGCTTTAGGCCGGGACTGGACAAAAGAAAATTACGCACAAACCTGCGAGCGGCTACCATTTCCTATCGGCGAATTGCACAAGTTTTGGCCTTTGCTGATGAAGCCGCATGGTCGCATTCATTTCGCGGGCGCATACGCGGACAACTTGAATTGGGGAACTGAAGCATGCACTCGTTCAGCCAATCGGGTAGCTGATGCCATACATAAGTTGTAATGCGTGTTTCATTAAAAACTTTAATCATCATCTTAGTTCTATCTTCAGGATTTTCAGGGCTGAGCATACAACAGAAGCAAAATAATCCACCGGTAGTAAAGCTGTCGTTATCGGCAAAAGAGAAATTTCTGAAATGGAGTTCGCTCGTGCCTTATTCTATAAGCGTTTCGGACGCGGAGGATGGCAAATCAGAGTACAATGAAATTGTTTCCAATGAAGTACTATTGGAAATAAGATTTGTCTCAGACTCTACGATGGCAAAGAAGTTCGTTCCTAAAAATGACGCTGTTATTCATGAAGTGCCGTTGAGAATGGGCAAAGCTTTATGCTTCAGTTGTCATGGCGTCAAGACAAAAATTATAGGCCCGTCGTTTGAACAAATTGCAAAACGATACAAAGGCAGTCCACACGTAGAAGATTCCCTGTCCGCGAGAGTCATACGTGGATCCACTGGTAACTGGAGTGAGGTTAAAATGCCGCCACATCCTGATTTGAAAAAAAACGATGTTGTTGAAATTGTTCGATGGATCTTAAAAAATGGAGACGATCCCGACTTGAATTATTTTGTTGGACTGCAGGGTGCGTTTCGAACGAAGGAAAAACCAATCGAACCTTCGTCGGGAGGCGCATATATTTTAACAGCAGTTTATAACGACCGCGGACCGGAGGTAAGGCAAGGGCGGAATACAGTCGTACTTGGCGTGCGGTGAGGGTATCGGATATAGGGTATAGGGTGGTGACCCATGGAAATTGGACATTGGGCGTTCGGCGTTGGACATTGATTGCTGATTGTTGATTGTTGATTGCTTTACGCAAATTGCTCCTAATCCGCCGCAGAACGAGAATAATTTTGAAGATCATCTTTTTACCTTCGGGAAACATCTTGGGTGACCTTCCAATATTCAACGAGGGTTCTTAGATGTTCAGTATTTAAACAAATGCCATATGAAAAAATCAAAGAAGGCTGAAGCCAAACACTTGTCGAGAAGGCGTTTTCTCAACAACGCAATTGTTGCAGCAGCGGGTGCAATGATCGTCCCACGCCATGTTCTTGGAGGTCGTGGTTTTGTAGCTCCCAGCGATAAGCTGCTCGTAGCCGGCGTGGGTGTCGGGGGCAAAGGGAAATCAGATATTGCCAAATTCTACGAAAGTGGGAAAGCTGAAATTGCTTTTTTGTGCGACGTAGACAAACGTATGATCGGCGCTTCGGTTGAAAGCTTTCCGAAAGCAAAGTTTTACACAGACTGGCGTGAGTTGTTCGAAAAGGAATCCAAAAACTTCGATGCTGTATCAGTATCAACTCCGGATCACAATCATGCGGTGATCGCAATGGGCGCGATGCAGCTCGGAAAACATGTTTATGTTCAAAAGCCATTAACACACGACATATATGAAGCAAGGGTTTTGACGGAAGCGGCGAAACGTTATAAGGTTGTTACTCAAATGGGTAATCAGGGCGCATCGGGTGACGGTGTTCGACAATTGCAGGAGTGGTATAACGCTGGAATTATTGGCGATGTTCACGAAGTGAAGATATGGACGAACAGACCCATATGGCCGCAGGGAATTCCCTGGCCGCCTAAGGCAAATGTTCCAGCAGAACTCAACTGGGATCTTTGGCTTGGCACCGCGCAGTATAGGGATTACGTTGACAAACTAATTCCAGGTAGCTGGCGCGGTTGGTGGGATTATGGAACGGGTGCATTAGGCGATTTGGGTTGTCACCTCATTGAAGCACCATTCCGCGTATTGAATCTGAAGTATGCGTTAGATGTGCAGGCAAGTGTTAGCAGCGTCTACGTCGATTGGGGAAAGCGTGGTTACTTCCCGGATACACCACCACCGTCAAGTCACGCTACCTTGACCTTTCCGAAAACCGATAAAACCAACGGGCCAGTGATCATGCATTGGATGGATGGCGGTATTAAACCCGAGCGACCAGCTGAATTGGGTCCGGATGAATTATTCGGCGATGGAAATAGCGGAATTCTATTCATCGGTAGTAAAGGTAAAATGATGGCAAGCGAGTATGCCGCGAACCCAAGGCTTTTGCCAACTTCAAAAATGAACGAAGTAAAAGTAAAACAAACAATCGCGCGGGTTCCTGGTAGCGCAGAAGGGCATTATGCGCAATGGGTAGAAGGCGCCATCGCAGGCTACGGCAATAAGGAGTTGAGCTCATCATTTGATCTAGCGGGTCCGTTAACGGAGGCTGTTCTTATGGCAAACCTTGCGATCAGAGTAGCGGATATTCCTAAATTAAGAGCGTCAGGCAAAGGTTATGATTACCCGGGAAGCAATACAAAGCTTTTGTGGGACTACCAGAATATGAAGATTACAAATTATGACGAAGCCAACCAGTTCGTGAAGCGCGATTACCGCCAGGGGTGGACACTAGGCGTGTAGCGTGATATCAGCGCTCAAGTGATTCCTAAAACCACTTGAGTGTTGCCTATTCATTGTTGAGTTTTGTCAATTCAATTTCCTTTGAAACCGTCATCTAAAGACTTAATACCTTCGACTCAAAAAAGTTGAGATGACAGGGGCAGAAATCAAGGAGGAATGCATTTTCTCCCGCAGATCCCCGCAGATTGAATACTCGCGGATTTACGCGGAACAGATCAGCGAAGATCAGCGTGGGTTTTGATCTGCGAATGTCTGCGGGGAAAAATTTGAATGCAAGATACATACATAGAATACTGTCATGCTGTAGATAGGAAGAGTCTGTCATTGGCAGCTGTGCGAGGAGTATAATTGCCACTAACTAACATCATCATTAGAACGCCGCAAATGGTTCTGTGCTTTCTCTGTGGATTCAGTGCATTCCGTGCGCTTAAAAAAGATATTCACACGGAATACACAGATCGCACGGAGAATGCACGGAAGACTTTATGCCATTTGACAGGTTGTTCATTTACCCATAAATACTTTTCTCGCCTTAAAGATTTCTGTCATTGCATCTTTTTGAGCCGAAGGTTTTTTCTCAGGATGACGGTTCCAAAAATGCTTCATTACGATGAATCGAACTAATGCGACGATCTTGTCACCGGTGCTAAATTCTTAACATTAGCATTCTTAAGTGCGAAATAAAGGATCACAAAGAAGCAGGCAGCAGGTACAAGGTATGCAAGCTGCATGTTGGAGATGTCAGAAACTCGTCCCATAACAAGAGGCAACACGGCTCCTCCTACGATAGACATGATGACCAGGGAAGCACCTTCCTTTGTTCTGGCGCCTAAGCCGCGAATACTGAGCGAAAAAATTGTCGGAAACATTATAGACATAAAGAATTCCACTCCAATCAGCGCATAAATCGAAAACATGCCTTCAAGCATTACAGCAAATAACAACAACACAATGTTGGCGAAGGAATAAAACGCGAGCAAACGTGGAGCAGATATATAGTTCAACAGGAACGTGCCCACGAATCGACCGATCATAAAACCGAGCAATGCTACAGATAGGAACACCGCCGCTGCCTTTTCTTCGATTCCGGCAACCTGGTGTGAAAAGCGAATAAAAAAACTGCTGATGCACACCTGGGCTCCCACGTAGAAGAATTGTGCAACGACACCGAGCATCAGGTTTTTTTCTTTTAAGATAGATCCTGATTTCATTTCTGTCTTATCCTCGACGATTTCGGGCATTCGCGTTCTCCAGAAAAAAATCGCCACAGTGAGTACGACTATACCTACAACAATAAATGGAACTTTCACGGCGCTGGCTTCCATATTCAGGTAAGCTGTTAATTGTTCGGGTGTCATAGAAGCTTCCTCGTGTTCGGTGAGATTTTTTCCGGAAAGAATAAATATCCCACCAATGAGCGGCGCTACTGTCGCTGCCAATCCATTAAACGATTGGGCGAAATTGATTCTTTGGGTGGCCGAGTCAGGATCACCCAACACTGTTATATATGGATTCGCTGCAGTCTCAAGGAAAGTCAAACCGCATGCAATGATGAAAAGAGCAGTAAGGAAAAACACGAAAGACCGAGTCTCCGCGGCTGGAACGAACAGGAATGCTCCAAATGCAAACAACAACAGCCCGATCAAGATGCCTCCTTTGTAACCAAATCTCTCCATATAGCGACCGGCAGGGATGGCCATAATAAAATAGGCAAAAAATGTTGCTGAATCGATGAGAGCAGATTCAAAGTCGGTCAGCTGACAGGCCTTCTTCAAATGCGGAATGAGGATAGGGTTCAGGTTAATGGCAAGGCCCCAAAGAAAAAACAGAGATGTGATTAGGACGATGGCAAAACGGGCTTCATTCTTACTCATTCAGTTAGCTAGATTCGGTTAATATCAACAAGGTAAAAGATTTCGAAGAATTCTCCATTATTGTTCTTCATCTGGCAACCAATGTCTCTGTCGAAACTTTTGCCTTCAAAACATCTTCTTTATAAAAGGCAGCAGTCCTCAATTTCTTTTCAGAAAAAAGCCTAAGCTGGTCTCCTTTATGCGGCGATCCTTTTTCGCTTGAGTTGCCATAGCTCAACAACACTCTTGCACTCACCTTATCTCCAAATTCAATGATGCCAACATAACTATCTCCACCCATGATCCGTTTATCCTGGCCGCCCCACGCTACGCGGAACACCCCGAGAAAGTCATCACCTCCATTTGCGGGCAAGTCGATAGCATCAGACTTTAGACGATACACAGTTCCCCAGGCCACATCAAGTTGTCCGTACTCTTTTCTTACTTCTGTGACAGCTTCGTCCAGCACTTTTACGGCCAGCGCCGGATTTGCAAGTCCATCGGGCGTTGTTCTGGGATCACTCTCACTCCATGGTTTGCTGAACAAATCCTTATGTGCAAACATTTTCATCCTCCACTTTTGAAAGAGATAAGCACCTTTGCTGTTTTCGTCAGCCTGACGATCCCATTTTTCCAACACATCCTTTGCCTCTTTAGACGATGCTGATCCATATTTATCAATCGCAATGAACAAATCATCAAGGATACGATCTGCCAATTCAAACTTCGTCGACATCTTGTAGCTTACCAACTCATCGAAGCTAATGGATTCATCTTCGACAAGCATTCGAACGGATCGTTGTGGACGAAAACCCATTCCAGATGGTGACATGTAACCAGGAAAATCTTTCCGCTGAAGTTTCATCGGAAATGTAGAAGACCAGGGCGGATCGTTTGTGTTCTGAAGCCATCCGGTCGAAGGATTCTTAAGTTTAGGTAGGTCATTGTATGGATGAACTTCGGTCCAAATATCTTCAGACTTCCCTCCAGGTATGAGTCTATTCCAGTATTCCCACGACTGCTGCTTGCGTTTTGGAATTAATCCATTAGACAGGTAAAATATATTCTTTTGCTTGTCAGCGTACATGACATTGAAATAGGGAATCTGCTGCATTTTTAACGCCTCTTCAAACTGGTCGAAACTCGTGGCCGTTGCCATCCTCCACCATTGCAGCATACCGTTCATAGCATCAAGCCCCGAGATACGGATGGCAAATGCGTTGGTTTCATTTTTTGCGATAACAGGACCATGTTTCGAATGAAGGATGTCAATGTTCTCCTCTCCGATCGTTCCATCGTCGTTTTTTACGCGCAAAGTCGCCTTTGACTTTTCGAAATCCATATCTTTTCCATCAAGAAGGTAGCGATCACCTTTCAGATCGAGTTGATAGGTATCCACCACATCAATGGTATTCACCGTGTGAGTCCATCCAAGATTTTCGTTGAATGCTATCGGAAGTCCGGGAAATCCAACCAACGTCGCTCCATAACAATTTACGTCGTCTGTCATTAAATGCATCTCCACCCATGTGAATTCACCCCACCAGGGCAAGTGCGGATTCTGAACAAGCATTGCATTTTTGCTAACTGAACGTGATGGACCAATAGCCCATGCATTAGATCCAGCGCCCACGTTGCGCATCGCACCGTCGATGTCATTACTGGCCATAAATATTCCATAGATCACGTTCAGATAATGAAGGTTCACGTCGTCGTAGGTTATTGGCAATACAGCTTGGTTGTCTTTGGCGATCACGGATGGGTTCTTGCGCGCATATTCATTTGCGCCATCGACAAAAGCGGAAATAAGTTTCACCAATCTGGAGTCTTGTTTTTGTTTCCATTCCGCTGCCAACCGGGGAAAGCCCAGCATATGAATCAGCTTTGCCTGCTCTTCGTATTGTTTTCCCCAGTATTCGGCGCCCCGGCCCCGAGCTTTACCATACAATTCCAAAATCAAGTTGGAATGGAGTTTCATTTGTGCCCAACCCTGCGCGTAAAAAAGTTGATCTTCAGTCTTTGCCATAATATGCGGTATACCCCAGCTGTCCCAATTAATCTCGGTTTGTGCTTTGTTTTCAGAATGGCATAAAAGAAGCAATGTTGTGATAACTACCGAAACGATACTCAAAGTCAATTTCATACTTGTTGGAGTTTACGGGCCTTCAGATCGAAAACCTCTGATACAAGATAAAATTTTTTCAATGAGGTATCACCAAACATTCTCATCGTGAGTCAAAAAGTGTTGGTCTTCGAAGTCCGTAGATGGGATACTGCTATGGACCGCTCTGCCCGCATGCGCACATTTACATCCAAATGCGAACAAGCAAAGGATGTTAAACTGCTTACATCGCTTAGAAACCGCCTTTTCTCGTGGCATATAAGTTGTCATAAACCCATCAATCCAACTTTTTCGGGTTATGATAAAAAACTATTTAAAGGTCGCCTTTCGCAGCATCACTCGGAGCAGAGGCTATTCAATAATCAACATTGCCGGACTCGCAGTAGGTATGGGCGTTACGATGCTTATAGGAATGTGGATATACGATGAAGTATCCTTCAACACCTATCATACGAATTATGAAAGGATCGGCGAGATCTATCAACATCAGTCCTTAAATACAGGAGAGATCAATACCGTCCTGAATGGTTGCGGACCTCTCGGCGCAGAGCTAAGGGCAAATTATAAAAACGATTTCAAACACATTGTGAGGATGTGGTGGGAAAGCAACCATACACTGTCCATCGAAGACCATAAGGTCTCACAAAACGGCACGTTTATGGACAGCGAAGTTCTGGAGATGCTTTCATTTAAGATGATCCATGGTGATTGGTCATCATTAAAAGACCCCGCATCAATCGTGTTGTCTGAGTCAGCGGCAAAAGCACTATTCGGGACCGTCGACCCTATGAACAAAATGATCCGCCTCGATAACGCCACAGATTTAAAAGTTACCGGGGTGTATGAAGATATTCCCAACAACTCACGATTCCATTCTTTACACTTTGTTTCGACGTGGGACTATTTCGTTGCAAACAACTCCTGGATGAAGGATGAAGAGAACAACTGGAAGAATGCACTCGTTACGTTTGTGGAGCTTCAGCCTAACGCAACTTTCGCAGGCATGTCGGCCAAAATTGAGGACATCAAATTTAACAGACTTACAAAGGAAGAAGCGTTGAGAGAAAACCCGAAACTTTTTATTCAGCCTATGAGCCGTTGGCATTTGTATTCTGAATGGGAAAACGGAAAGGAAGTACGGGGTAGAGTACAGTTCGTTTGGCTGTTTGCAACGATTGGGGTTTTCGTGTTGCTGCTTGCGTGTATTAATTTCATGAACTTAAGCACTGCACAATCCGAGAAACGTGCGCGTGAAGTAGGCATCCGTAAGTCAATCGGCTCCGCGCGGACACAACTTATCTGGCAATTCCTTACCGAATCCTTTCTGGTCGTTTTTCTTTCATGGCTTGTCGCGTTGGCGTTGGTGAGTTTAATGCTTCCATGGTTCAATGAACTCTCAGGTAAAAAGATGTCCATTCCCTGGCAAAATCCCGGCTTCTTGTTAGCAAGCCTCTTATTTATTGTAGTAACCAGTCTGCTTTCTGGAAGTTATCCGGCATTATTCCTATCCTCTTTTCAACCCGTGAAGGTATTGAAGGGCACATTTAAAGCAGGAAGGCTCGCATCTCTTCCCAGAAGGATACTTGTAGTTGTCCAGTTTGCCGTTTCGATCGTATTGATCATCGGCACGGTCATCGTCTGGCAACAAGTACAATTCGCCAAAAATCGACCCATTGGCTATACGCGGGAGGGATTGATCATGGTCAGAAAGTCAAGCCCTGAACATTGGCAAAACGCAGAGACGCTTCGCCAGGAACTCCTTGCTACAGGTGCCACATTGGGTGTTGCCGAATCGGCAGGTCCACCTACAGCTGTATGGTTTAATAATACTGGGTTCACGTGGAAAGGGAAAGACCCGAACATGCACGACGATTTTGCCAACCTCGCCGTAGCACATGACTATGGAGCGACAATGGGCTGGGAATTCTCACAGGGTCGTGATTTCTCAAGGGAACATGTCACCGATTCAAGTGGGCTTGTATTAAACGAAGCCGCTGTAAAGTTTATGGGATTGAAGGAACCTTTAGATGAAGAGGTCACCTGGGAGGGCAAAAAATATCATGTGATAGGTGTGATCAAAGACATGATCATGACATCACCTTACGAACCCGTGAAGCAGACGATCTTCAGATTGATTCCATTTCAGGGGTTATGGATAAATATCAGACTTAATCCTCAAATGAGCGCAAGCGAATCGATCGCCAAGATCGGCAAGGTATTTCAGGCGCTTGCACCTGCTACACCTTTCGAATACAAGTTTGTTGACGAGGAGTACGCGTTAAAATTTGCAGGCGAAGAGCGTATTGGAAAGCTTGCAAGTGTTTTTGCATCCCTTGCGATTTTTATCAGCTGCATGGGATTGTTTGGAATGGCTTCTTTTGTCGCGGAGCAACGCAAAAAAGAAATTGGTATCCGGAAGATACTCGGCGCATCTGTTGCCAATCTCTGGAAGATGTTGTCATTGGAATTTATCGCGCTGGTAGGGATCTCATGCCTCATAGGTATCCCTATTGCGTGGAGCTACTTGTCCGGATGGCTGCAGGAATATGAATACCACACGGAGATTTCGGTATGGGTGTTTGTAGTGACTACGGCAGGCGCATTGATAATTACATTGCTAACAGTAAGTTTCCAAACTATAAAGGCGTCGATTATAAATCCTATAAATTCGTTGAGGTCGGAGTGAGAGCCGTTATCCGTTATCCGCTTTGCCCGCCGAAGCGCAGCGAAGGAGGGTTAAGCGTGGGCATGGGGCATGAGTGTGAGAATCTCGAACGCCTCATTCTGATTGTTGGCGATATTTAAACGAACAACTACGATAAAGGAAATAGCAAATAACAAGGCGATAAAAACAAAAAGAAGACTCATTGGATCTTCTCCTGGTATTACTTCACAATTGTTCACAATTATTGAGGTGGCAGTTCTACTAATATGAACGGAACACTTTTATCACTTGTGTTTTTTATAGAAAATGATTGCCTCTTTCTAATTACAAAATAGCTGCCGGGCTTTAGGGTTTGGTAACCAGTTTTTCCATCTTGTGTCGTTTGTATTCTGGCAATATTAAGAGATACCAAAAGCAATAATTGCTTTTTATCTTTTACCATGAATTCAGTTCCCTCTAACATAGTAAGACGATATGTCCTTACCCAATTCGTGTCAATCTCTAATTCAAGATTTGGCATGTCCAACGGCATTTTATCAAATACAGTATCTTTTAGCAGTAGCTCCACATCCATAACATTAAAAGTGTCTTTGTCAGCGTTCCATACACGATGAGTACGAATATTGGGTTGAGCTAAATTTTCAAAAAGGATGGTTCCTGCAATAGATTTGCCACCGGAGGGTCTTCCCCCTTGCAGTTGCGAACCAGTTGTTGTGTTGGTGAGCCTGATAAATAAAGATGGAGTAGTATGAATATGATATTGGGAAGTGTCACCCGGAGGTATTAGAACGTTCAGTATTCGGATTTCTTTGTTTTGAAATAGTAAATGATGTCGAGGTTCTTCATGTACAAGTACTTGTCCCGATAAATTGGTTAGTTTAAGTATCAAAACAAGAAAGAATAATTTTCTATGTAAAACCAATTTTAGATGATTCATATTACTTGAACTAAAGGGTTCTTTTAGGTTCTATTTTTGTGTCCACCGAACTTTACGCGGAAATCAATTTATTAAATATCAATGAGACTATCTGCGGAAAATTTGTCTCATGGCTTGCCCTCAAGGAAGGCAAATGACTTATAGACTTTGTTTAGCGGCTGGCATTTTGCAAATAATTGTCGCCACTTGGCTGAAATTATTTAATGCAATTTCACACCTTTTGCCAGCATTTCAATAATTTCTTTCATGCGCTTGTCTCTTGTTTTTTGCGGTCTGAAGGCGAAATTCAATAGAGAAAAGATTGGTCTTATTGAGACCCATAAAATCGCTTCTGCCTTTTTGTTTTTGCTAAGTTCTTTTAGAAAGTCTTCATGTATAGTCATTTTGCTTGGGGAATTCTCTTATTAATAAATCCTTCTCGATTACAGCAACAACGCAACGTTTTCAATCTTTCTCCGGTCATACATCACAGGGTACCAGAATTGTGTTTCAAAAAATGTTTCCGGTATTCTGGAAATTCTTATCACAATAAACACAACAGTTCCATTATGGAAGTAGGTATCCGACAAGAATAGGGTACCGAACTCCTTTGTCAACCTGATCAGTTTCCGGGTGGGCCCACCCGATTGATTCTTCATGACTGCTTATTACGGCAGGCTGGAAGACTACGAAAAAATTAGTCACACAACCTTCAATTCCTGATCGATGAAAACCTATGTCTTTTCCATTGTGATGAACATTCTCATTGTTACAAGTTTATCCGGTAAAATAGTAAACGGGTATGAGCCAGACATCAACGTTGCGCGTGACGGTCTGAAAAAGTTAAACGAACTAATGAATAAACCCATGTCGCCAATAGAGAAGCGGAGATTAACAGAGCACAGCGCGAGGCTTAAAGATTTTGTTCTGTATCACGAACTAACACAGAGGTTGCTCTTTCAATTCAAACTAATGTTCCCCGGTATGTATAATGCAGTTGATTCCATCAAGGATGCCGAATCCCGATCGGTAGACGTTTATGTAAAGTTTTTGCCTATTGAAAAAATGGTTGGCAATGTTGCCGGAACTGCGAACGTACCTCTGGATGATGAGGGTAATATCTATAGTTCAAATTACGGACCTCACACGGTCTCCATTTCAATAGTTGCCGAAAATCATGCGCTCTCCTTACTTGCTCATGAGTTTGGCCATGTCAAGTATCTAGTGCCGAACATTGCCACGTACCGAAAATTTTACATAAAGCATTACAACATTGTATCTGCTGATTTAGAGGGTATCGGTCATCACCACATGGATCCAAGTGGTCAGACAGCATTAGAGTTCGAAAAGCAATTCCGCTTGAATCTTGATAGCTATTTGAAGAACAATGGAGCAAGACCTCAACGTGTTATGTCCCTAATTGAATCTATTGAAAAAAATTTGGAGTTCCTGACCAGCGATTCTCCCTTAGTGGCAACATTGGGTTTGCGATAGGATCAGAGCAATAAATCCTTCGTTCGATTTGATTGTGCGTGGACGAAGCAAGCTACAAATGCCAGATGATTATAAACGAGCCAACAACTTAGCCAGGAAAGAGTTGCTATGGATGGCGCGCATTTTAGTTTAGTTGAAAGTTTCGGATTCAGAGAATCTCTAGTTCGCAAAAAAGGCCAATCAATCAAATAATGTTTTATGAAGTGAAAGACGGCCAGATTGTAGTAAACCAACTCTTTTAATAAGAAATCCTTCTCAATTAGTTTACAACGCAACGTTTTCAATCTTTCTCCGGTCATACATTATAGGGTACCAGATTATTTCAAAAACCGGTTCCGGTATTCTCCAAATTCTCATCACACCTAAACAAAACAACCATGAAAAGATTTCTTGCGTATGTTGCCACTGGCTCGTTATTAGTTGCCGGTTGTACCGAATCGAATTTGCTTGAGGAAAACATTGCGCAGTCAGACGCGAGCAATGGTGAACGTGTATGTGTTTCAATGGAACTTCTTCAAGCGAAGTTTCAGACCAATCCCGAGTTAAAGGAAAAATTTGAATCTATTGAGGCGCACAGCCAAAGCCTGGACGGGGCGCGTTTAAATTCTCTCGGCCAGATTGAGATCCCTGTAGTAGTAAACGTTTTGTACAATGAAGACGACCGGTTCTTTAATCCTACCCTAGAGCGAATTCAATCACAGATCGATGTGCTAAATGAAGACTTTAATGCTACTAATCCGGACGTAATAAACACCCCTGCGATATTTGCCGGCCTGGTTGCTGATTTTGATATACAATTCGTGCTCGAGGGTGTTAATCGGCGTAAAACTAATAAATCTACCTGGTCGACTAATGACGCAATGAAGACCTCGAAGGGCGGCGGTATTGCCCCGACGAACCCAACTGAATTTCTTAATATCTGGTTAGTTCCTTTTATCAGGGATGGAAGAGATCAGCCTAACGGATATGCGCAATTTCCTGGTGGAGACCCGCGGACGGACGGAGTCGTTATCGCTACCCAGCACTTCGGAAGGGGTTTGGCTTCTGACATTCAAGGCAGAACGGCAACCCACAATGTGGCCCATTGGATGAATATTCATGATATCTGGGGGTTGAAAGTACGGACTTGTGGTGACGATTTTGTCGCGGATACACCGCAGCCTAACACCTGCAATATCTTCTGTCCCACATTTCCTGAATATAGCACGTGCCCAGGTTCGCCCATAGAAATGACGATGAATTATATGGACCTGACCAGTGACGCGTGCAGGATTATGTTCACTCAAGGGCAAAAAGCCCGCGCCCTCGCAGTATTTGCTCCCGGAGGCCCGCGCGCTTCGTTTGCCGACTAAAGTTGAGATTAAAAAATGGGGCAGCCAATGTTTTTTGAGCTGGCCCCATCGAGGACAAAGCGGGAGTAAAAATCAGGATCATCGGTCGCAGTAAGGTTTCTAAAGAATGACTTACCTCCGGCTTTCCATTTTGAAATTCCTCCAAATCCGGCACAAAATCATTACCTTCTTCATTCTATCACTGATGTAGGCAAATGGTTGAGTTGGAAAGATCGGAAGCGTGAACTAGGAGCGCGCGATTTTTATTCTTACGCAACGTTTCACGCTTTCTCCGGTCGTACATTATAGTGAAGCATTTTGACGATGGGAAGAAAAAGACGGTATTTGGAGAGTCATGCAACATTGCTGGTTTTGTTGACGATACTTTCGTGCGATTCTTTCAAGGAAGACTTTATTGCGGGAAAGCAAGTTATCTTCTCCACTACCGAATACTATGTTCTGCCGGGTTCATCTGTAGTTATTGACCTGGAATCTGCAATTAAGCAATCTTATACCAACGCCAGCTTAACTATTTCACAAAATCCATTACGAGGGACATTGTCACAACTAGGCACCTTGTTGCTGAAGTATTATCCTGCTCATGATTTCCTGGATGGAAACGATCAATTTGTTTTTTCCGTGCTAAGCAATAACGAAGTAATTGCCACAGAAACCATGACCATTTTTATAAAGGAGAATATTGAGGAGTTACCCTGCCCTTTATATGCCGTGGAAGACAAGGTGTATGTAAGACCGGGTTCAACGGTCTCAGTTAAGTTTCTTAAGAATGACCGGATTTGTGGAATAGGCGAATCACCGCTCCAGATTTCTATTCATTTGAATCCACGGTTCGGTGAGAGCATGCTCGTTGGGGATTCCATTATTGTTTACACCGCAGGCCCAGGATACACCGGACGGGATGAGTTTGTGTATAAAATTTCAGATTCATCGGGTGAAAATTTTTCGTACGGGATTATCAACATATCGGAATGGAAAATGCGATTTTTCACTACGCCGATTACAGCGACGAGATCTCAAATTGCCTCCATGGCTCCTGATGTAGCCGAAATTTTTTTTGTTAACGATACAACAGGCTATTTGGGTGGCTATGGCATTTACAAGACAACCGATGGTGGGGTAACATGGAAGGATTCTTATCCTGTAATTCCTGTAAGTGGTCAAAATCACCTTGCCATCACAGACATTTATTTTTTGGATGCTGACCATGGGTATGCATCTTATGTTGGGAGGGGACCCTGTGGGTGTGGGGGCGAGGGTGGATTATTACATACCGTCGATGGAGGGAATACCTGGGAGGAGGTGTTTGAGGGGATTAATGTGCTCGTGCGTTCCATATTTTTCACTTCCTCAACTACGGGTTTTGTAGGTATTACCTATAAGGTTGACGTCGATGCGACCCAGGTATTTCAATCTATTCTTAAGACCGATGATGGAGGACTAACATGGAATAATGTTTTCTCGAATTCAGCGGGGTTCAGCACGTTAAATATTCAGTTTGCCGATTCAAAAACCGGATACGCTTATGATAACCGCACTATGTTTAAGACTATTGATGGAGGCGAATCGTGGAAGTGGGCTTATGAAAATGAGCATATAATGTGTGCAGCGGTCACGGCTGAAGATATCATTAGCGCAAATTTCACATTTGCGGGATCCCCGCCAAATGCGGAGTACGATGTGTGGCCATTTGGCACTTTGTCGGAGACCAGTCCCAGTACGATGTTCCGGTCACAGGATGGCGAGGCCTTGAGTCCTACGAGAAACCTTCCATACGCCATTTTTGCGCAGGGATTTTCACCTAGTGGTGACATTGGGTTTGCGATAGGGATCAGTGCAATAGAACCTTCGTTCGATTTCCCTCGTTCACAAATACTTTCAATACACAAGAGCGTCGACAAAGGAGCAACGTGGACAGAGTTTGAAACCACGGAACCGCTATACGGTTATCCCTGGGCGATTGCCGTTCCGTCAGACACCGTTGCCTACGTCCTTGGTTTCAGAGAAGTAATTAAATTAACCAGACCATGATCTGATGAAGTAACTAAGGCACGCTCGTCACGTCATGTCTAGTGTACACACGTTGTACTTACTTCCACTTAATCCGACCCCGATGATTAAAGGAGCCCAGAGTGGAAAGCAGGGAATGAGAAGACAGACACGCCCCCTAATAAAACGGTTCGTTATTCTGGCATCTGCACGTGCTATTCACAGACGAAGTGAGCTTGGAAGGATCCCGATAGCTATTGGAACGGCATCGAAGGAAGTGCATCTCTCGATGAAGTTCGCATGCTCGCGTGTCGTTAAGTAACGACTGTTCTTCCGGACTTTTATCAAACTCTTCCAAGTTCCGCGCAAAATCATTACCTTCTTCATTCTATTACAGATAGGGCTATCGCTGATGCAGGCAAATGGTTGAGTGGGAAAGATCGGAAGGGTGACCATGGCGTATTATTTTTTTTACGCAACGTTTCAGGGTTTTCTCCGGTCATACATTAATAGAGGAAGATTATGACCATGGGAAGAAAAAGACGGTGTTTGGAGAGTCAAGCAACATTGCTGGTTTTGTTGACGATACTTTCGTGCGATACTTTCAAAGAAGATTTTATTGGGGGAAAGCAAGTCATATTCAAAACTGAATACTATGTTCTGCCGAGTTCATCTCTAGTTATTGACCTGGAATCTGCGGTTAAGCAGTCTTATACCAACGGCAGCATAACGATTTCTCAAAATCCATCTCGAGGGACATTATCACAACTCGGTACCTTGTTGCTGAAGTATTATCCAGCACGTGAGTTCCTGGAGGGACAGGATCAGTTTGTTTTTTCCGTGGTAAGCAATAATGAAGTAATCGCGACAGAAACCATAAAGATTTTTATGAAGCAGGACGTCGAGGAGTTACCCTGCCCTTTATATGCAGTGGAAGACAAGGTGCATGTAAGATCCGGCTCATCGGTCTCAGTTAAGCTTCTTAAGAATGACCGGATTTGTGGAATAGGCGAATCCCCGCTTCAGATTTCTATTTATTTGAATCCACGGTTCGGTGAAAGTAAGGTCGTGGGGGATTCTATTATTGTTTACACTGCGGGTCCAGGGTACACAGGACGAGATGAGCTGGTGTATAAGATTTCAGATTCATCGGGCGAAAATGTTTCGTATGGGATCGTCAGCATATCGGAATGGAAAGCGCAGATTTTCCCTACTCCGATTACACCGATGAGAGGCCGAATTAACGCTCGCCCTGATGTAGACGAAATGTTCTTTATTAACGATAGAACGGGCTTTTTGGGGGGCTATGGCATTTACAAGACAACGGATGGTGGCGCAACCTGGAAGGTGTCTTATCCTGTAAGTGTTGATAATCCCTTTGAGGTTTCAGACATTTATTTTTTGGATGCCGATCGTGGGTATGCCTGTTTTGTACGGTGTGAAGGGTGTGGCTATGAGGGTGGATTGTTACGTACTGCCGATGGAGGGGATACTTGGGAGATGACTGACTTTTTAGAGCCCGTGGCTTCCGTCTATTTTACCTCCTCAACTACGGGTTTTGTAAACACTATAGGCAGAGGCGATGACTCCGGCACACCTCAATCGATCCAAAAGACCGATGATGGCGGGAAAACATGGAAACAAGTTTTCCATACAACAGACCGTAAGTGGGGCTGGTTGAAGATTCGGTTTGTAGATTCAAAAAACGGATACGCTTTTAGTTCGTACGCTATGTTTAAGACAGTCGACGGAGGCGAATCGTGGAATTTGGCTTATGAAAATGTTAATGAGTTTATAAAAGCTGTGGTCGTGATGCCTGAAAATATCATAAGCGCAAATTTCTCGGAGAGCAAGAGCGACGGCTGTGGGTGTGATGCCGTCTTAATTGGTCCTAGTACAATGTTCAGGTCATTGGATGGAGAGGCCTGGAGTCCTGCGAAAGACCTTCCATATATCATTTCTGCGCAGGGATATTCG
>Ga0111538_10005450_pt1 | contig 17381 bp, 21 predicted proteins | sample SoiMethybrSBSTD1_FD_79669 | JGI IMG/M metagenome (GOLD analysis project Ga0111538, IMG submission 79669) | Bulk soil microbial communities from a Populus tree surrounding site in Tennessee, USA - Soil MetaG P. TD hybrid SBSTD1 (version 2)... | ecosystem: Environmental > Terrestrial > Soil >...
ACGATCCAGGGCAGCGAGACCGTGGCGTCGATGGTCGTCTGCGAAGACGGGCGAATGAAGCGGAGCGAGTATCGGAAGTTCCGCGTGCGGGGATCAGGGATCAGGGATAGGGGATCAAAAGCTCTTGATCCCGGATCCCCGATCCCGGATCCCCGATCCCCGATCCCCGATCCCCGAGTACAGGACGACTTCGCCGCAATGCGTGAAGTCGTGCAACGGCGTTATCGAGCCGTGCTCGAGGCCGGCGGCCCATTCCCGGATCTCATCGTGATCGACGGCGGCAAGGGACAGCTGTCAGCCGCGTACGACGCGCTCGAATCGATCGGTCTAGCCAATCTCGTCGCGGTTGGCATCGCGAAGAAGGAAGAACTGATCTTCACGCGCGACCGGCAGGAGCCGCTCGCGCTGGCCGAAAACGATCCTGCGCTGTTGCTGATTCAGCGGATTCGTGACGAAGCCCACCGGTTCGCGGTGACGTTCCACCGCAAGGCGCGCTCAATGCGCGATCTGCGATCGGAGTTGGACTCGATCCCCGGCATCGGCGCCAACCGCCGCCGTGCGCTGCTGACCACGTTCGGCAGCCTGGCAGGGGTGCGGCGCGCGACAAGGGAGGAACTTGCGTCGGTCGTCGGGACCAAGGCGGCCGCCGCGGTGATCGATTACTTCGCGCGCACTGCGTAGTCAGGGTGCGGCTCTTACGTCGCGCTCGCGACCGAGAACGAGAGGATCACGGTCACCACGAAGAGCAGGCGTTGACCGTTCACTACCAGCGGAGCATATCGCCACTGTCGGACGGCAGTAAGGGCCTCGCGGTCGAGCACTGATCCAGCGCTGCGCAGTACTTTCACGTCAACCACGGTCCCGTCGCGATCGACGAGCGCCTCGAGAATCACCAGGCCCTGCAAACGCGCGCTCACCGCCACCGGTGGATAGAAGGGCTCGACACGATGCAGAAGCCGCGGCGATTGAATCTTGCCGCCGATGCGAATCGGTGGAGGAGCGTCGGGTACCGGCGGCGGAGGTGGCGGTTCAGGCAGACCGCCCACGAGGCCACCGGCGATCCCGCCCGGAATGCCACCTTCGATTCCACCCGCCACCCCATCGTCGAACGAGGGCGGGCCTGTCGCCTCCGGCTCAGTCGATCTCGCCTCGTCCAGGGGGACCACATCTTGGCGCGTCGAAAGTACAGGCTCGGCTCGAGTGACTGGCTTGACTGACGCGGAACGCTGCGCTGGAGGCGGAGGCGCGGGTGGGAGTGCCAGTGACGGAGGTGGTGCCACGAACGCCAGCATCGTAGGAGCTTTCGGAATCTGCTCGGCGACGAACAGCCCCGTGACCATCACTGCGACGGCCGCGGCGGCCGCTTGCGCCGTCGTCGAAATCACGATGGGCAGCGTCGAGTGACTCGGCAGTCGGCGCGCCTTGCCCGTGATGAGGTCGAACATGGCGTCCCTTCCCGACAGGTCCGAATTACAAGACCTGTACTAAGTGGAACGCCGATCCGCTCGAACTTGAACAGGCGCCTCTAATGTTCTTCCTCCATCTCCCAGTGCGGGCACTTCTCGCACTCTTCGTCGGTCACGCCGCGGCGGCGGCCGGTTCTGGTGCAGATCCACAAGCTCTCCGGTTGCAGCGGCTCGCTGACGTTGAACAACCGGAACCCTGGCCGGCTGAAGCGGCAGTCCCACACGGTTTGCTGCACCGCGATAGCGGTTCTGGCCATGGCCGTTCTCCTTAGCTCTTCATCTCGAGGTTAAACGACAGCATCACCGTCAGCACGAACCGCTCGCGTTGACCGTTCAGCACGAGCGGTGAGTACCGCCACTGTTTGACGGCGAGCACAGCCTCACGATCGAGCAGCGTGTTGGCACTGCGCAGCACCTTGACCTCGGCGACGGTCCCGTCGCGATCGACGATCGCTTCGAGAATCACCATCCCCTGCAGCCGCGCGTCCACCGCCGTCGGCGGATAGTAGGGCTCGACGCGATGGAGCAGCGTCGGCGCCTGGATCTGGCCGCCGATGCGAACCGGAGCCTTCGTCGCAGGTGCCGCTGGCGGCGGCGGCGGTGGTTCAGCCAACCCGCCGACGACACCACCAGCGATTCCACCAGGGACACCGCCCTCGACTCCGCCAGGTACGCCTTCATCCAGATACTCCGCCCCTTCAGGCTCGGGTTCGATCGTCTTCGGCGCCTCGACCGGCGCGACCAGATTGCTTGTTGATGGCGCTGGCTGTGCCTGCGCAATCGGCTTGGCCAGTGGAGGCCGTTGCATTGGTGGCGGCGGTGGTGCGGGTGGAGGTGGAGGAGGGGCGACGAATGCCATCATCGTCGGGATCTCAGGTATCTGCTCCGCGACGAAAAGTGCCGGCAACACCAGTATCGCCGTCACGGCGAGTGCCTGTGCCGTCGTCGACATGAAGATCGGCAGCGTTGCATGACTCGGAAGATGCCGTGCTTTCCCGGTGATCACATCGAACATATCGCCCTTCCTCCTCTCTTGACGAGTCGAAGTGCAAGCGCGCGGCCATGTGTGCCGGGGTGATGCGCGCGCTTTTTCAAAGCAGTTTGAAGACGTGTGGAGCGCGCAGCGGGATGCGCGCGTGCTTTTTCACGTGCGCCGCCGAATAATCCGCACCCCCCATACGCCGGTTCCCCACAACCTATCGAAATCCTGCGATTCACAGCGGCCGCTCACAGCCGATGCGCTGGCGGATGCCTTGCACTCGACGCACGCATGATGGACTTTCTGGCGGCGCTCGAAAGCTCAGAATTCGCGTCGTGGCTGCGTGAATCCGGATCGATCTGGGCCTATCCGGCTGTGCTCACGCTCCAAGCTGGCCTTCCTGCTGATTGCCGGCGTGAACGCCGCAGCATTCGAAATCTTCTACAGCGCCACGGTCAAGAGGAGCGTAGCGACAGACGCGACGCCTACCGCGTATCGCGCCATTGCCATCGTCTCGATCGTGTCGTGGTTCTTCGTCATCTATTGGGGCCGAATGCTGCCGTTTGTCGGCAATGCTTTCTAACGTTCGACGCAACAAAGAATGATCACGCCACCAGCGATGACGAGGAGCGGCACCATGGCACTCGAATCATCCGTTCTGCATCCGAGCACGGCGAGCGAGCTGCACGACCGTGATCTTCAAGCGCGCATTCGGGCTGAATACGACGACATGCCTGGGTTGAATCTGACGCTGCCCCAAGCGTCGCGTCTGTTCAGTTGCGACGCGACGACGTGCACCCGCGCGCTGATGCGGCTGATTACCGAAGGCGTGCTGTCTGTTGACGAGGGAATGTTCGTGCGGAGAGACGCGCGCCGGCGCCGACATGGACGGCGGATGACGAGATAACATCCCGTCATCCGCGTCGCGGCTCTACGCCGCGGCGTGCGCCTTGTTCGACTTCTCCAGACCGACGGTCAGTACCGGGCATGGCGCCAGTCGAACAACACGTTCGGCGACACTGCCGATGATGAAGTGCGCGAGCCCAGTGCGTCCGTGCGTACCCATGATGACAAGATCGGCCTGAACCGTCTTCGCGTACTCGATAATGGTGTTCGCGACGTGACCCATCCGCACCGTCGTGACCAACGGGAGACTTCCGGCAGTCACCGTTGAGCGGCAGCGCTCCAGGCACGCCTTTGCATCGTCGAGGGCTCGTTGTCTGAGACCGTCGAGGTCCGACATGTAGACCTCGGATCCCCAGCCGCCCGACGCGAATGGATCTTCGACCACGTGGAACAGCTCCACGCAGGCGCCGAAGTGTTTTCCCATGGTAAGGGCGTACTCGATGGCGCGATCGGAGTGTGCGCTGAAGTCCACGGGAACCAGGATGCGGTTGATGGCAGTCATGACAGCCTCTCCTGGACGTCGGATGAGCACCGATCGTGCCAGTGAGTCATCGGCACCTCGCACGCTCGTCGCGAAAGAACACGGCAGCATTGGGAGATTTCTCGCGCATGCTGCCGAGAAAGTTCCTCGATGCGCAGCCGACAATTCCGATCGCCCGCGCGGAGATTCTTCGTGCCCGGTGTGAATTTGTTCGCGGCGAGGATCCGCGTTGTCAGTCGCCGAGTGGACGGGACCGATGTCGGCGCGAGTGATCTGTCGGTACGACCGTTGCTCTTACGGATTGCAAATGCTCGTCACCATTCCCGACCGCACGCTTGTTCACGGACACGTCAGTCCTGGCTTCGAGCCCGTGCGCGCAGCGTTCGTCGACAACTTCGTCCATCGTCACGAGCTCGGCGGCGCCTGCTGCGTGTTCTATGGCGGCGAGAACGTGGTTGACCTCTGGGGCGGCATTCGCAACGAGCGGACGGGGGAGCCATGGGAACGGGACACGATGGTCATCGTTCACTCGAGCACCAAGGGCCTGGCTGCAATGACGCTCGCACTCGCGCACTCTCGCGGGTGGCTGGACTACGAAGAGCCGGTCTGCCGGTACTGGCCCGAGTTCGCGCAGCAGAGCAAAGAGCTCGTCACCGTTCGTCGGTTGCTGGCGCATCAGGCTGGTCTCTTCGCACTCGACGTCAGTGTCGATCGCGCTCTTGTCAGCGACATCGATCGACTGGCCATCGTGCTGGCGCGCCAGAAACCGGCATGGCAGCCTGGAACGCGCCACGGTTATCACGCCATCACCTTGGGCTTCTATGAAAGTGAGTTGCTGCGCCGGATCGATCCGCAGCATCGGAGCCTTGGAACCTTTTTCCATGATGAGATCGCCTCGCCGCTCGGGCTCGACGTCTACATCCGGCTGCCGGAATCGATCCCGAATTCGCGACTGGCGACGCTTGCGCGGCCGGGACTCTGGGAGATGCTGCGCGGCTTTGGCCCGCGCTTCATGCTGGAGGCGATGAATTCGCATTCGAATATTGCTCGCGCGCTGCAGGGCTCCGACCTGCCGATCGATCCCGAGCACATCTACGCGCGCAACCTCGAGGTGCCGTCCGGCGGTGCCGTCGGCACCGCACGCGCGATCGCGCATGCCTACGGAGTGTTTGCCACAGGCGGGCGCGAACTGGATCTGCAGCGCGACACGCTCGACCTGTTGGCCGAGCCTGCCACGCCTCCGACGCACGGATTTCTCGACGTCTGTCTCGGAGCGGAGGTGCAGTTCTCGCTGGGCTTCATGAAGCCGAGTGCGGTATGGCCCTTCGGCAGCAGCGCCGCATCGTTTGGGTCGCCCGGTGCGGGCGGCTCCATGGGATTCGCCGATCCGCAGGCCGGAATCGGCTACGCCTATGTCACGAGCCGGATGGGGACGACCCTCACGGGTGATCCGCGCGACGTGGCGCTCAGAGATGCGCTGTACGCGGCTCTTCGCCGCTAGGCACGGTGGGTGCGGTCATGAAACCCTGTTACCGGAACAGGAGAGACGCGCCCGCAGCCAGCACCATGCCGAAGAGTGCGCCGCCCGCGACGCGCCGGAAACCGGCACTCCCAAAGAAGAGCGCGACAGTCAGCTTCAGCACCGTGTTGGACAACACACCGATCGCGATTGCGAGTGCGGCCGTCTCGAGTGAGATGTCCGACGCGACGCGCCGGGCCATCGAGATCGTGAGGGCATCTACATCGGTCAGGCCGAGCACACTAGCCATGCTGATGATCCCGCGGTTCCCACCGTAATGACTGGCGAGCCACACCAGCATCAGGACAACCTGAAAGATAGCCGCCATCTGTAGAGCGGCTGGAAGCTGCAGGGGATTCGTAACCGGCCGCTCGTCGACATCGTCGGCGGGCGACTGTTTGGCGCCGAACCACGTGATCGCGAAGGCCAGCAGCGCCGGAAGAGTCAGATACGTCACGACGTGCGGCAGCAGCGTCACGTTCAGCACCGCCGTGGCAAGCAGCACGCGGGGATAGAGCATCGCGTTCGCCGCCACCGCCCCGTACCCCAGGGCGCGGCTCGCTGCCTCATCGCTGTGGCTGGTACGAGCAAACGTGAACGTGACGCTGGTGGATGAAGCAAGACCGCCAATCAATCCGGTCACCAGATACCCGCGGCCGGGTCCTGCGGCACGGCGTGCGAAGTAGCCCACGAAGCTCAAGCCGGAGAAGAACAGGACGAGCGCCCACAACTCGCGCGGGCGAATCCCTCCCATCGGGCCGTACGGCCCTTCCGGCAGGAGAGGTAACACGACCAGCGCCATCACGGCGAAGCGCGCTGCTGCGCGCAGCGTGATGTCATCGAGCCGTGCAACCAGAGCGTGGAGACGCGACTTCTCGACGAGCAGCAAGGTCGTGACGGCGATGACCCCAGAGGCCAACTGATGGACGCCAGCGCCCGCCACCACGCCCGCCGCAATGACGACAAGTGCGGCGACCTCGGTCGTGCCGTCAACATCGTTCCGCATGCGCGCCACGTACGCGGCGCTGGTGATCGCCGCGGCCCCCGCGAGGAGCACCGTTGCGGGAAGTGTGTAGCCGGCCTGCCAGAGCCAACCGGCCAGTCCCCCTAAGCCGCCCAGTAATGTGAAGGTGCGTACGCCGGCGAAGCGCGCGTCGGCGCCGTCGGCGTGGCCAGACCATTGGCGTTCGACACCGACAGCGGTGCCACCGAGCGCGGCGATAACGAGACCCAGGATGTCAATCATCTGCAGTGCACCTCAAAGCATATCGAGTGCCCGGCGGGGATTTTCGCGATGACAAGGAAAAACTCCCGCCTCGTACGCACGGCGTGGCGAACATACGCATCTGCAGCGAGTGAATACCCGGCACGTCTTGTGCTCCGAATCGTGGCATCTAGATGAGGAGCGTGCATCATGACCACTTTCACCTCGTCAAGGAAGCGCTACGCGCGCCACATCGAGGCGTGGCAATCGTGCCGCTCCGGCCAGTGGGTCACGTCGTCCCCTTTGTATGAGCCGGTGTAGGCCCGAGGTGAGCCTGATCCTGGTCGTGAATGGCGGGGAAACCCGCACCGTCGGTCTGTATGGCGTGCACGTGGCGTATCACTTCGAGCCGCACAAGATGCCTTAAAGGCGAGGGGGAACCATGCTGACGCTACAGCGCGTTCTGTGCCCAATAGATCTTTCCGAGTCGTCCCGGCAGGCGCTGATCTACGCCAAGGCGCTCAGTTCGTGGTACGAGGCGCCGCTGACGGTCCTCCATGTGTGCGTGGACCTGCCGGTCTTCGAGATGGCATCGCCGTTCGGGCACTCGGCATCGAGCGCCGTGGTGATCGAGGAGGCTCAGATCGCTGAGAGGCGCGCCGCCGTACGCACATTCGTCTGGTCCGCGGTTGGCGACAACTCGATCGACATCGGTGATTCGAAACGCCGCGTGCCCCGTGCTGGTCGTCCCGACACCGCGCGGGTGACGCAGCGCCGGGCACACACCCGACGCTGCCGGTTTCAGCAGGCTCGTCCTGCGCTCGCGCATTCTCTTCTTCGGACCATTCGACGGCGATGAGGTTTTCCACGTGCGTGATGCCAGGCGCATGTATTGATCGCCAGAAGGTTGCCCACACCCATCGAGACGCCATCAGCGGCGAGGTTGGCCGCGCCGACGACGAGCACTGCGAGTTGCGACAACTGGCCACCGGCAACGCCGCTCACCACGGCGAAGGTCGTGATGATGCCGTCGTTCGCGCCATACACCAGGTCGCGGATGTAGTGACGCGCCGTAGCGGCCGCGCCGCTCGGTTCGACGTGCAGTGAGGTCCTCATGGGCAGCCTTCAGCGAGACAGTAGACCAGCACCGGAACCTTCGCGAGACCGAGTACGCGATAAGCCGTGGACCCGGGAACGCCACGCCGGCTGCCGCGTGCATGACGGCCGAGCACGAGAATCGGATGTTGGCCCGACCAGGTGAACGCTGCTGCTGCGAGCCGTTCCGGTACCGACCCGCTCTCGACGAGCAGCGGGATGTCGTGATGCGGCATCACCCCCGCCAACGCCGCTGTCATCTCCTGTCGAGCAGTGGTGATCTGCTGTTCGACCACGGCGTCCGCATGGGGCTGCCATCGCTCGAGCACATTGAGTGCCGGCACCACGTGTACGGCATGAACGGTGGTGTGCAACGCGTGCGCGAGACGCGCCGCTGCGGCCACGCCGGCCATCGCAGTGCAGGAGCTCTCGACCGCGGCGATCACGGGACCCGTGCCGGTGAGATCTGCCGCCGACGTCAGTGGGGGCACCCACGTGTCAGGCACGACGAAGACCGGCGTGTCGGAATGCTGAAGCACGCCTTCCGTCGTCGAGCCAAACAATGCGTGAGCAGTACCAGACATGCCGTGCATGCCGAGGACGACCAGTTCGACTTGTTCACGCTCGGCGATGTCGCAGATCGTACGCCACGCGTCACCGGTGACGATGTGCAGGTGCGGCGATGTCGAATTCCCCGTCATGGCTCGCGCCGTGAAGCGGGTGAGTTCCTCGCGCGTCTCGCGCGCCAGGTCGATGCCCTCGGCTTTCGCGGCAGCCGCCAGCAAGCGGTTCTCGACGTGCAGGACGTGCAGCGTGGCCTGACACTGTCGCGCCAGCCGTGCCGCAAACTCAAGCGCGACACGTGACGGTTCTGAGAAGTCCACGGCAGTGAGGATCGAGCGAGGCGGCATCATGCCTATTGCTCAATCAGGAGCCGTGCCAGCAGATCTCGCGCAAAACCGCCGATCCACGTGAGCGCGCCGTGCGTGGTGCTGCCGCGTGTGGGGGATCTTTCGCCAGAGTGGGGAGTATTCCGTGGTACGCTGACATTTCCTTGCTGGGCATCGATTTCGTCGGCATCTTCATCCAGTTCACTCTCCTCGTTGTTTCCCTCTCGGTTCACGAGGCGGCGCACGCGTGGTCGGCTGACAAGCTTGGCGATCCGACGGCGCGGACGCTCGGCCGGGTGACCTTGAACCCGGCCGCGCACGTCGATCCGATCGGCACGATCCTTTTTCCGCTGCTGGCGATGGCGTCGAACCTTCCGCTGATCGGGTGGGCAAAACCGGTCCCGGTGGGGATTCAGCACTTGCGAGGAAACTGGCGGCAGAAGTTCATGTTCATCGCCGCCGCCGGACCCGCGAGCAACGTCTTGATGGCTCTCGCTGGTGCAGCGGTCCTGTGGATTGTCTCGGGTGGTCCGCCTCTCCAGGTCGCGCAGGGCCTCCTCGGTCAGATCCTGTTTTCGTTCGTCCAGTTGAACCTGCTGCTGGCGGTCTTCAACATGGTTCCCGTGCCACCGCTCGATGGCGGCAATGTGTTGGCCGGGTTGGTGAGTGGTCCCATCGCCGAAGCGCTGGATCGAATGCGGCCTTACGGCATTCTGATTCTGTACGCGCTCATGTTCCTGGGCGTGTTCTCCCGAGTCATTTATCCAGTGGTGTTGGCGCTGGAGGATCTACTGCTCTGATGGCTGGAGCTCGAGTCGTTTCAGGTATGCGGCCGACGGGGAAGCTGCACATCGGCCACCTCGTCGGCGCATTGAAGAACTGGGTCGCGCTGCAGGAACAGCACGACTGCTTTTACTTCGTCGCCGACTGGCACGCGTTGACCAGTGAGTTCGCCAACACGGCCCCGCTCCCGGCAAACGGTCTCGACAACGTCGCCGACTGGATCGCAGCCGGCGTCGATCCGGAGCGCAGCACGATCTTCGTGCAGTCGATGGTGCCCGAACACGCCGAGCTCGCCACGCTGCTCTCGATGGTCGTTCCAGTCAGCTGGCTCGAGCGTGTCCCGACTTACAAAGAGCAGCGCGAGCAGATTACCGACAGGGACTTGTCGAATCTCGGGTTTCTGGCCTACCCGTTGCTCCAGACGGCGGACGTCGCCATGTATGACGCCCGACTGGTGCCGGTCGGCGAGGATCAGGTCGCTCACCTGGAGCTGTCGCGCGAAGCCGTGCGCCGCTTCAACCAGTTCTACGGCGACGTGTTGGTCGAACCGCAGCCGGTGTTGACACCCACGTCACGTCTTCCGGGGCTCGACAACCGCAAGATGAGCAAGAGCTACGGCAACACCATCGACCTCAGCGACGACGCCGATTCGGTCGTGAAGAAAGTCCGGCAGATGTATACGGACCCGAAGCGGATTCGCGCAGACATCCCCGGCACGGTCGAAGGCAATCCGGTCTTCATGTACCATGACGCTTTCAACGCCGACACCGCGGAGGTCGAGGATCTCAAGGCGCGCTACCGGGCAGGCAAGGTGGGCGACGTCGAGGTCAAGACGAAGCTGGCGAAAGCGGTGAACGACGTCCTGGAGCCGCTGCGCGAGCGGCGGCGCGAGATGCTGAGCCGGCCCGGCCAGATTCGCGAGATCGTGCACGAGGGCTCGCAGAAGGCACGCACCATCGCGCAGACGACGATGGAGCGCGTGCGCGACGCGGTGAAACTACGGTACTAGGTGAAACTACGGTACTAAGCGTGGCTGAACTCGACTTCGAATCTTCGCCCGACGCCTACCAGGTCAAGCTCGATACCTTCGAAGGCCCACTCGATCTGCTCCTGCACCTCATTCGCACCAGTGAGGTGAACATCTACGACATCCCGATCTCGATGATCACGGAGCAGTACCTGAAGTACATCGAGCTGATGCAGGAGCTGAACCTCGATGTCGCGGGGGAGTTCCTGGTGATGGCGGCGACGCTGATCCACATCAAGTCGCGCACGCTGCTGCCGCGTCCCGATCCCACGCAGGAGGATGGCGGACCCGAAGAAGATCCGCGCGAAGCCCTCGTGCGGCGGCTGCTCGAGCACCAGAAGTTCAAGGCTGCCGCCGAGCTCCTGCACGATCGGGAGACACTGCGCAGCGCGCAGTACATGCGTCCGGACTCGCGTGTCGCCGACGCCGCAGGCGACGACTACGAGCCAGAGCTCGAGGTCGATCTGTTCGGCCTGCTCGCTGCGTTCCGAGGCGTGCTGGAGCGGGCCACCCGCCGGCCGCGGATGGTCATTCCGCCCGAGCAGATGTCGATCGAGGACCGCATGCGCCAGGTGCTCGGTCGCCTCTCGGAGACTGAAGCGCTCGGCTTCGAGGATCTGTTCGCGGATGGCGACGGCTCGCGGCCGTTCATGATCGTCACGTTCCTGGCCATGCTCGAGATGATCAGGCTCAAGTTGATTCGCGTGTTCCAGTCGGGCGGCATCGGGCCGATTCGCGTCTACAAGCGCGCGCGGCCTTCGGACGCGCCTCACCCGATCGACGATCCCGCGACGGGTCCATAGAACAGGACCCGTCCTACGCTGTCCATGAAATATGACCAACGAGACCGCTAACGAAGAGACCCCTGTCGCCCCGCCTTCGCCTCAGGGCTCCGGTGAGGCAAGCGCTGAGGTCAAGGCCGTCGTCGAAGCGCTGATCTTTGCGTCGCCGGAACCGATCACGCCGAAGATGCTGTTCAAGCTGCTCTCCGAGGAACCGAAGGAAGACGTCACGGCGGCGATTGCGGCGCTGAAGGCGGATTATGAGAACCGTCCCGGACTCCAGATGGTTGAAGTCGCCGGTGGCTACCAGATCGTCACCCGGCCCGATCTGCACGAATGGGTGCGCCGGCTCTTTCACGAGCGCTCCTCGCAGAAGCTGACCGTCCAGGGACTCGAGACGCTGGCGGTGATTGCCTACAAGCAGCCGATCACGGCGCTCGAGATCACCGAGATTCGCGGCGTGAATACCAGCGGTGTGCTCTCGACGTTGCTCGAACGGCACCTGATCAAGATCGTCGGCCGCAAGAACGTCGTCGGCCGGCCGTTCCTTTATGCCACGACGAAAGAGTTTCTGATTCGCTTCGGTCTGAAAGACCTCAACGATCTGCCGAAGATCGAAGACATGGCCGAAGCGCTTGGCTTCGATCCGCCAGCGGGCCTGATGGAGCAGTCGCCGCGAGAGGACGTGCTGCCGCTGACGGAAGAGGACTTCGAAAGTGGCAAAGTAGAGAAAGTGGAATAAGTGGAGAAGTAACTTTCAAACTTACTTTTCCACTTTTCTACTTTTCACCTTTTCTACTTGAGTCGCTGCGGCTTTCTTGAGTGCCGCGACTTCGTCGTCTTTCAGTTCCCTCCATTCGCCCGGCTTCAGTCGTCGGTCGCTGACCGACCCGAACTTCGTTCGCCGCAATGTCTGCACCGGGTGGCCGACGGCTTCGCACATGCGACGCACCTGACGGTTGCGTCCTTCCCGAATTGTGAGCAGCACCACCGCATCGGCGTCCCGACGCCGTGACGGCACAAGAACGACGGTCGCCGGCAGCGTGCGGTGACCGTCGAGAGGTATGCCCTTGCGCAGACGGGACAGCGCGTCTTCGTCCGGCGTTCCAGCAACGCGCGCCTCGTATGTGCGTTCGACGCCGTGCCGCGGGTGGGTGAGCCGCGCGGCGAGGTCGCCGTCGTTGGTGAGGAGCAGCAGGCCCTCGCTGTCGTAGTCGAGCCGGCCGACGGGGTAGATGTACTCGCGAATGCCGCTGAGCAGATCCATGACGGTGCGGCGCCGCTGCGGATCGGATCGCGTTGTCACGTAGCCCTTGGGCTTGTTGAGCAGGATGTAGCGGAGGCGCGCCGCGGCTCGAACGCGGCGGCCGTCCACGCGGATGTCGTCGGCGGCGGGGTCGGCCTTGACGCCCATCTCGTGGATCGTGCGGCCGTTGACGCTGACCCGGCCGTCGGCGATCAGCTTTTCAGCGGCGCGCCGCGAGGCCACGCCGGCCTGGGACAATATCTTTTGCAGTCGGATCACGATTCGCTCGCGCGCGATTGACGACGGACGATGTGCGATTGACCGATTGATGGCCGATCGAGGGCGTTTGTCGGGTTGGTCCTCAATCCCTCAATCGTACTTCGTCCATCGTCAATGTCACTGTCGCAACAGGCTGGCCCAGAAGGAGATGAGCTTCCAGGCGTCCGAAGCAGTGGCCGCACGGTTGACCTCGGCGTGCGTGATCAAGTTACTGAGCAAGAGGTGGACGTTCGCGCCCTTGCTGCGTAAGTAATCATTCAAGAGCGCGGATTCCGCCGCTGGGATCACCGTGTCATCGTCGCCGTGCAGCAAATAGATCGCCGCGGCCGGCGGATCGGGCGCGCGCTGCGGCGACAGTGCAGGATCGCTCGCCCCCAGCTGATCGAGAAACGGCACGAGCGCCGGTCCCAGCTTGCCGACCGCGCGATCGTTCACGTAGTTCATGAACGTGCGCGACGGCTCCGGCATCACCTTGGCCATCTCGCGCGCCTTGGTGAACATCGCGTTCGCTTGATCCATGCTGACCAGCGTGAGCTGCGAGGCCAGCAGAAATGTCTTGATGCCTTCGCGCAATCCGGCGACCTGATCGGACGGCACGACGCCGTTGTCAGCCAGGCCGTACAGAATCACCGACACGCCGTAGTCGTGAGGCGGATGCGTCGCCAAGCCCGGGACCTGCGGCGCCTGGCCGGTGGCCAGGTAGCGCATGACGCGCGGCAGGTCGCCATGACCACCGAATGAGAGGATGAATGCCACCCGGTCCCGGATCGCCGGACGCCCCGCGGCGGCAATCGACAACCCTCCCGCGAAGCTGATGCCGACGATGCCGACGCGACCGTCGGGTGCGAGGTTGGGCCGCTGCGCCATCCACGACACGGCGTCTTCGATCACGTCGGTCGCGCGCGGCGTAATCATGTAGGCCTGCAAATCCGGCAGCGCCATCGTCATCACGATCACGCCGGAGCCAGCGAGGTCCTTGGCCAGCGCCGTCAATCGGGGCTCTTCGATGCCCATCGAGTGGATGCCGGGAACGAGCAGCACGGCGCGACTCGTCTCGCCGTCGGGCATGTAGAACTTCGCCGCGACGTTGCCGTAGCGCGTCGGCACCATGTGCGTCGGTTCGACGGTGACCGGTCGCGCGTACTCATCGGCGTAGGCCTCAGCACGGCCACCGAGGTTGGCCGCGCGAACCACCAGTGATGCGGCCCGCACGTAAGGAGTGGCGACGAAGATCACCACGAGACCGACGATCAGGAGGATCGTCGCGATTGTCAGAAGACGACGCGCCATCGCCCGACATCTTACGCGATGGCGCGTCATCGGGAGGGCATCTGACCGCGTGGTACTATCGTTCGGATCGTTCGACATGAAAAGACTCGTAATTGCGATCGATGGGCCGTCTGGTGCCGGCAAGGGGACGATTTCCCGAACGCTGTCTGAGACGCTCGGTTACCGGCACATCGACACCGGTGCCATGTATCGCGCGGTGGGTTGGAAGGCGCTCCACGAGCACATCTCCCTGGACGATGAAGCCGCGGTTGCGGCGCTGGCGCAGCGCGCCGCCATCGTCGTCGAGGGAGGGGTGGTCTCCATCGACGGGCACGACGTGACGCGCGCGATCCGGACACCCGAGATCGACAAGGCCGCCACCGGCGTCGCGCGCCTGCCCCGCGTGCGCGAGGTGCTCGTCGCCAGGCAGCGCGCGCTGGGCGCCGATGGTGGCGTCGTGATGGAGGGTCGGGATATCGGGACCGTGGTGTTCCCGAACGCCGATCTCAAGATCTATCTGGACGCATCAGCAGAGGAGCGCGCCCGCCGGCGGGCCAACGACACGGCACACACCGGCAGCCAGGTGGGGGAGGCAGCGGTCGCTGCGGCGATCCAGGCGCGTGACACCGCCGACACGACGCGCACCGTGTCGCCGTTGACGCTCGCGCCTGACGCCGTGCATATCGACACGACCGCGATGCCGATCAACGAAGTCGTCGAGAACGTGCTGAGCCTCGTGCGCGCGAAGCTGACGTAGGGCGCGTCCTTTGGGACGCGCCTCCTCCGAGCAGCTGCGAGAACGTGATTCGCTTCGAGACGATGTCCAGGATGCGCGCCATCCGCTTCGCGCGCGTGGCCGGGGTCTTCGCGTCGTGCAGCATGCGCAAGAACGCTTTCTGCTGGCTCACGGTGTAGGTCGGCCAGTTCTTTTTCGCGTTCGCGTTTTCGTGCAACGCCTTCTTCAGCTCCGGCGGCATCGTCAACGCCTCGGTCTGGGCGTGCGCCTCCCACTGGCCGTTGGTTTTGGCCAGCTCGATCATCTTCATGCCCGCCGCCGTCATCTGCTCAGCGGCGATCAGCTTCTCGACCCGTTTCTTGTTCAGCGGGGACCACGCGCTCGACGGCTTGCGCGGCGTAAAGATCTGTTTGTAGAGCGAGTCGTCTACGGGGTGAACGAGGCTGTCGATCCAGCCGAAGCACAAGGCTTCTTCGACGGCGTCGGCATAACGGAGTGAGGGGATGCCGGTGTGCTTCTTCGCGTACACGAGCCAGACACCGGAGGATGAGTCGTGATGCTTTTGCAGCCACGCTCGCCACGCACTGCGCGAGCGCGGCTGCACGAGCGGATGATCGCGGGGCATCGACGGTCTCCGGTCAACGGTCTTCGGTCTACTGTAGACCGGAGTCCGAGGATTGAAGACCTCTCATCGTTCCTCCCAATCGTCGGAAGACGCTGGGTCGAGCTCCCAGCGATTGCGGTCCCGCTTTGCGATCTTCGCCTCGCCCTTCAGTTCCTCGTTGTCCTGATACTCGACGCCCACGGCGCGCCCGATGTCGTCCACGAGATCCTGATCCGGCGTCGGGTTGTCGCCGCCGGGTGCTTCATCGCCGACGCTGTAGGCCGATTCCCAATCGGCATCGACGTCACCGCCGGTCAACGCGGGACTGGTTTCGGTGTGCTCGGCGTACCGGTCGCGCAGCTCCTTCCGCCCAGATCGCGCGGCTGATGCCGTGCGATCGAAATCGAGCGAGGATGGCGGCGTCTGGACGATGTCGTCGTCGCGAATCGTCCGCCGTTCGCGATTGAGTCCCGGCGCGGTACGCACCGGCGCTCGCTCAGCGCGTGGGGCAGTCTTCTTCGGAGGCGCAGCGGTCTTCTTGGCGACTGGCGTCGCGGCCTTCCTGGCGACCGGCGCCGCGCGCTTCTTCGCGACCGGCGCGGCCCGTTTCACCTTCCTGGCTCCCATTTTTCGGGCAGACGCCGTTTTGCTACGGGCGGTCATCTTCCGCGCGGGTGTCGCCTTCTTTCGGGCGGACGCCTTTTTCTTGCCGGCTGATTTCCGGACGGACGCCGCTTTCTTTCCGGCAGACCGGGTGCGTCCACCCTTACGCCGCGTAGTGGCGGCCTTCCCACGTGCGGTCTTCCGTTTGGCCGCCTTCCGTTTGGCCATGTCCTCTTCCTTTCTGCCCCAATTGGTCCAAGCTTACCTTGACAGTCGTCCCATAAGTGACGTAAGCTCTAATGCTTATCGGCGAAGGACAATCCCTTGCAGGGGGAGTGGATGCGACCCTCGGCCACCCTCACGTGTCCGCCTTCGGAAGACGGGGCGGTGCCCATCGTGCATTCTCCATCGCCGTTATAGCCGCGGGGGGCCGGTCCCCGCAACAGAAACCGGCAGAGCCCGTCGAGAGCCGTGCAAAGCACGGCCACTCGGAAGGCAGTCAGGTAAGTAGGAGGACGCGCACGTAATGGCGAATGCAGAAAACGGGTTGGTGTCGCCCGAATCGACGGGCGGACAGCCCGGGGCACCTGGACGCACACGAGCCGGCAAGCCGGCCGGACCGGCGTTCAAGCCGATGCAGCACGAAGATATGGACCCGGCGGAGTTTGCCTCGATGCTCGAGGCGTACGACGACAGCTTCCGCAACATGGCGGAAGGAGAAGTCGTTAAAGGCACGGTCTTGAAGGTGACCGACGCCGCGGTCGTCGTTGACGTCGGATACAAGTCCGAAGGTCTCATCCCCATCCACGAATTCCTCGACGAGAACGGCAACGTCACCGTGCAGTCTGGCGACACGGTCGATGTGCTGCTCGAACGTACGGAAGATCGGGAAGGCCACATCGTGCTCTCGCGCGAGAAGGCCGAGAAGATGAAGATCTGGGACGAAGTCGAGAAGGCTTACGCTGACCGGAAAGTCGTCATCGGCCGCGTCATCGAGCGAATCAAGGGCGGCCTCGCCGTGGACATCGGCGTGCGGGCGTTCCTGCCCGGCTCGCAGATCGACGTTCGACCTGTCCGCAATCTCGACGCGCTGAAGGGGCAGGAGCTCCGCATGCGCGTCATCAAGGTCAACAAGAAGCGCGGCAACATCGTCCTCTCGCGCAAGGCGCTGCTCGAAGAAGAGAACGCCGAGAAGAAAAAGACGACGCTCGAGACGCTTGCCGAGGGCAAGACGCTGCGTGGCACGGTGAAGAACATCACCGACTACGGCGCGTTCATCGATCTCGGCGGCATCGACGGCCTGCTGCACATCACCGATATGTCCTGGGGCCGCGTCGGCCATCCGTCGGAGCTCTTTAAGGTCAACGACGAAGTCGACGTCATCGTCCTCAAGTACGACCCGGCCACCGAGCGCGTATCGCTCGGCCACAAACAGCTCGTGCAGGATCCCTGGGCAACGGTGCAGGATCGCTATCCTGTTGGCGCTCGCATGAGCGGCAAGGTCGTCAGCCT
>Ga0111538_10005453_pt1 | contig 17374 bp, 9 predicted proteins | sample SoiMethybrSBSTD1_FD_79669 | JGI IMG/M metagenome (GOLD analysis project Ga0111538, IMG submission 79669) | Bulk soil microbial communities from a Populus tree surrounding site in Tennessee, USA - Soil MetaG P. TD hybrid SBSTD1 (version 2)... | ecosystem: Environmental > Terrestrial > Soil > Tree...
GGATGAATGGCGCCAGCGGATTTTGGACATCCTGTGGTGACCACATCTCCAGGGTACAAAAGCACATATCCGCTGATGAACTCTAGGAGCCGAGCGATGCCAAAGGTCAGCCCCCGGGTATTGCTTGTCACGCGGACCTCGTCGTTCACGCGCAAAGTCATAGCCAGCTCAGGCGCAGTCCCGATTTCATCCACCGTCGCCAGCCAAGGACCCATCGGAGTGAAGGTTCGCAGGCTTTTGCATCTGAAGAGTGGATAGTGCTCCTTGATCTCTCGAGCCTGTAGTTCCTGAGCGCTCACATCATTCAAAATCGTATAGCCGGCAATATAGTGCGCGGCCTGTTCTGCTGTTACGTGACTGGCTTCCCTTTTCACGATGAAGGCCAACTCAATCTCAGGCTCAACACGACCGAGATTGGGCGGCAAGACGATGGATTCCTCGGGACCGATCACCGACGTGTTGGCTTTGCTGAAGAAGATGGGTTCATGAGGAAGCGGGAGCGTGCTCTCTTTCGCGTGGACGCTGTAGTTTCTCGCGAGAGCAATGATCTGCCCTGGCCGGGCAAACGGCGCCTGAAGTTTGCAGTCTGCGAGGGACAGTAGATAGTCTGCGGGATTCCGCTGTTCGACAAACTCCAGAACCTCGGCAAACAACATTGGCTCAAAGCGCCCGCTTTCAAACAAGGCATGAATGCGGGACGCCGCCGCCGTTCCCCATTGACTCGAGTGCAATTGTTGGAGAGCAGCCGTGAAGTCGATGCAACCCCCTCTGTGGTAAGACAAAACAATCTTTTCACGTCCGTTGTGTTTGGCGTTAGCAAGGAGCATGCAGGAAGACAGGTGAATATTCAGAAAGAGTGGGCGCGTCTTCAAAAACAAGAATGCCGATTGCCTGGTCCCAGGAAGGAAGCCAGGAGCCACTTCCGCCTCGAAAGGGGTGCGGCCAGACCGGTCTACATGACTCGAAAGAAGCTCCCGGCGATGAAGCGCGAGCCACCGAAGCCGTTCCCGTCATTCACCAGGAAGTAGTAGGCTGTGAAGACCCTGCCATCATCGAGCTGCGTCGCCAATGGGTATCCGATATCTGAATAGTCATGCCGGTTGCACCTGGCCGGGTGAGCAGGTGGACGCAGTCAACGCAGCAGCCTGCGCGAGAAACGCCCGGCGGCCGGAACCCACAAGTTTGCTGGTGGTAGACTTCATGTTCAGGAGACCTTAGAACAAGAACTTCAGCCCAAACTGAGTTTCACGTCCGGCGCTGGCGCCGGTAATGATACCGAAATTGCCCGAGTTCAAATTGGTGTTGGGATTTCCGAAGTTCGGGTGATTGAACACGTTGAAGAACTCAGCGCGGAACTGGATGTTGTATCTCTCGCCGATCCGGTTGTTCTTGAAAAGCGAAAAGTCCCAGACGTGCTGGCCTGGACCCGTCAGCACATAAGCGCCGAGGTTGCCGTATTGCGCACGGGTGTTCGGTGTGAACGCCGCACGGTTGATGTAGTTGTGGCGCGCCGAAGTTCGGTAGTCATCCGTTCCTGCGCGAATATCCTGCCCCGCAACATAGTTCGGCCGCTGCCCGCTGGCGTTGCCGCTGCCGTAATTATCTCGTCCGGATTCGATGTTGAGGGGAAAGCCGGTGCGCAAGCTCGTGATGCCGTTGACGCTCCACCCTCCGAGGATTGCCTTGGCTGCGCCGCTGGGATTGGAGAAGAGCCACCGATCAAAGGCCAAGTCCCAACTGTAGTTCACCGAAACGATGTGGCCAATGCTCAACGTTGTGCGCGACCGCGACCCCCGCGTGTTTAAAGGATCTTGGATCCAATTGATGGATTCCTGCGAGCCACCTCCATTGATGATCGCCTTAGCGTACGTGTAGTATCCATCCAGTCTGAACCCGGAACTGAAGCGCTTCTTGAGGGCTAACTGCATCGAATGATAGACCGACATCCCTTCATTCGAAATCCAGCGGATCTGTCCTAGGGACGGGAAGGGTCTGAGGCCCAATTCGTTCCGCTGATTAAGGAACAAGAGCTGCATCAGCTTCAGGCCCCGGTTGCCCACGTAGCCAGCAGTAAATGCCCAGTCGGATCCCAGCTGCCGCTGGTAGTCCAAGCTCCACTGTTCGGAATAGGTGGTTCGGTGGTCAGGATTTTCCAGGTTGCGACTCGTCGGGATTGGAAACTTCGATGGATCCAAATCCGCAACATTCACCGGGTAACGCAGATTCGGGTAGTCGATCCGGTCCACGGTAACAGACTGAGGCTTGTCCACTTCGATGGCTAGCACCGATACTTGCCTGTGGGGTTCATCCGAGTAAAAAATGCCACCGCCCAATCGGACGACATTTTTGCCGTTGCCGTTCATATCCCAAGCCATTCCGAAACGGGGGCCAAAGTTGTTGTGGTCCGTGTTCCAGATTGGTTCGCCTTTTGGCCGGAATGGCCCATAAGGACTGTCCACAACGTTAAAGACGTTCCCGTTGACTTCTGTCGGAGGCGAGTAGTTCTCCCACCGCATCCCGAGGTTGAGAGTCAAGTTCGGACGGAGTCTGAAGTCGTCTTGGAAGTAAATGCCCGTCCGAGTGGTTTCCGTGCGGGTTTGAACAGGATTCAGGCTCAGATTTACTGTCGCACTTTGCGGCGTGCTGTTCAAAATGTCGTTGACCGTGTCCATCTGGTAAATCGGTGCCTGGGAGTTTGCACGGCCGTAATGGTAGCGCTGAACTTCAAACCCTGCCTTCAATGAATGCCGGCCAATGTTGCGAGAGAAATTGTCCAGAATTGTCCAGCTTCCGCCGGAGGCCCTGAGAAACTCCATATCGGGCGTCGCCAGATATCCGGTGAGTGTGCCAATTTGGCCGGGAATGAAAGCTGCATTGTTTCTCGGGAGATCCTGCTTGTTCACTCCAACGCGGAATTCGTTGAGAGATTGCGGAGTCAAGACTCGCGAGTAGGAAAAGGTGAAGCTGCGGTCCTGGCTTGGGTAGGTGAGTCCGTTGAGGGGCATCAGATTGGGGGCCACCACATCCGCATCGAAGATTGTGTAACGGACGAAGAAGCTGTCTTTGGAATTCGGAGTGAAGTCGAATCTCCCCTGAAAAACGTCCTCGCGGTCCTGGCGGTTGTCGCTGCGGCGATGGAACCCGCGGTAGATTTCATTGGGCAGGGCTTCGGTCGGCAACGGCAGCAAATCGACGAGCTGACGATAGGCTGGGTTGTTGGTAACCATCTGCTGGCGGAGCAGCGGTGTGGGAACGATTCCCGTGATCTGCTGTCCGCGTCTCTCCCGTGCGCCTTCCCAGCCGCCGAAGAAGAACAGCTTTTCTTTGATAATGGGGCCCCCTGCGGTTCCACCGAATTGGTTGAGACGCAGTTTGTCTTTCGTAGTTGCAAAGAAGTTCTTGGCGTCCAACTTGTCGTTGCGAATGAACTCGAACACACTGCCGTGAAACTCGTTCGTCCCAGACTTGGTGATAACATTGATCCCGCCCGAGCTGGCCCGCCCCATTTCAGCCGAATACACACCTTGGATAGCCTTGAATTCCTGAATGAAGTCCTGACTGAGGATATTGATCCGATTCTGTCCTCCAAAGTTGGCCGTCCTCGGCCAGTCGGGGTTTGCCACGTCGGTGCCATCGACGTTGATGGTTGACCCTTCGAAGGGGAGGCCGTTGAAGGTGATGGCTCCAGCAACCTGTCCACCCAGAACCACGCCGGGCTGAAGGGCAATCAGATTGGAGAAGTTGCGCGTGTTCAATGGCAGGTTTTCAACCTGGTTGCTCTGAATCACGATCCCACGCTCGACGTTTTGTGTCGCCACCAGCGGTGCAGCTGCATTCACCGTGACGCTGTCGCTGATTTCACCTACCTCAAGCTGAAAGTCGATCTTCACCTTCTGGTCTGCCAACAATTCGATTCCGGTTCTCTCAGAGCGCTTGAACCCGGTCTGCTCGGCCGTGATGGTGTGCACGCCAACAGCCAGCAACGGGATTTCGTACGCCCCTGTTTCGTTCGTGACGGTCGTACGACTTACCTGGGTCTTGACGTGAGTTACCTTGATCTGTGCCCCGGTTACCACTGCACCGCTGGCGTCTCTAACGATACCCAGCAAAGTGGCTGTGTTGGTTTGAGCGAAGCTGAGGGACCGAGATCCTGCCAGGCAAACAACGAGTACAACACACATCAAAATTCGACGTGACATAGGTTCCTCCTCGATCCCAGATGAGGGCATCGATATACCATAGTTGGCATGCAAAGAGGCTGAGGCTTCAGCAGAAGGTCTCAAGCACTCACCTTCCACTCGTCATTCCGCAGGTGATGATCTATCATTACGCTAGCTGGCACCCCGATCAACGTCAAATTCATAATCTTGGGGTGGCCCATCTAATTTATGGATAGCTTTAGTCGACTGAATCGTCGGACGCTAGTGACGGGAGGCCTCACAACCGGACTGTGCGCAGGACCCGTTGTTACGGCGAACCAGGGCCGCAGAAATGATCCGTGGGACTAGCTGTTAGGAACCTTCCTTCCCTTGCCATACAGGACCCTTCCGGGCTTCGCTCCCAAATGATTTCCCCGATCAATCACCACAGTTCCGTTAACAATCACGTACTCGATACCGACGGGGTATTGGTGCGGGTCTTCGAAAGTTGCGCGGTCAATCACTCTGCTGGCATTGAAAATCGTAACATCCGCTTTCTTGCCTCTGGCAATCCGGCCGCGATCGGAGATACCCAACTTTTCAGCATTGAGCAGTGTCATCTTATTGATAGCTTGTTCCAAGCTCAGGACGTTTTGTTCCCGCACGTACTTGCCCAAGATGCGTGGGAATGTCCCATACCAACGCGGGTGCGGTCTGCCGCGACCCAGGATTCCATCGGGCCGAACGGCTTCCCCGTCTGAACCAATCGACACCCAGGGGACTCTCATGGCAGTGCGCACATCGGCTTCGTCCATCAGGAAGTACACGGTCGGAATCGGGTCGTCCTCGTCTAATAGCAGATCGAAAACAGCGTCCGTGGGCTTCTTCCCGCTCATCGCGGCAATCTCCGCGACGGACTTCCCCTCATACTTCTTATTCTTCTCGGTCTTGATTGACGCCACGACGGCGCTTTCCCAACCTTTCATCAGCACGTAGTGATCGAACCAGCCGGGGAGCCCTCTCAGAATGTCTTGTTCCATCCGCCGGCGCAGCACAGCATCCTTCAACCGATTTTTTAGCTGCTGTTTGCCGCCTTCGAGCGCCCAGGGAGGAATGAGCGCCATCAGGTAGTTTTGGCCCGCGATGTAGGGATATTGGTTGGCAGTGACTTTCTGTCCTTTCTGACGGGCGGATTCGATGAGGTCGCAAATCTCATTCATCTTTCCCCACATTCGTTTGTCAGCGATTTTGAGGTGGATGATATCCACCGGAACCTGTGCCTTTTCTCCGATCTCAATCGCTTCCAGGATTGCGTCCCGAATCGTGTTCCCTTCCCCACGAATGTGAGTGGAGTAAAGTCCTCCGTAGGGTTTCACGGTCTTGGCCAGTTCGATAAGGTGGCGCGTCGTAAGGTAGGTGTCGGGAGGAACAATAAGCGAACTCGACAGCCCCAGGGCACCATCCAGCATGGCTTCCTCAACGAGTCGCTTCATCTCTTCCTGTTCGGCGACCGTTGGCTCGCGGCTCTCTAGCCCGAGGACGCAGGTACGGACCTGAGTCGCGCCGACATACGAGCCGACGTTGACAGAGATGCCACCCTTTTGAAGTCGCGCGAAATACTCGCCCAGAGTCCGCCACTTGACCTCAAGTCCATATTGGCTCAAATCGAGCGTGGCTTTTCCTTTGATGGGGCCGGCGGACGGCGCTTCTCCCAGGATTTCGGTTGTCACACCCTGTCGCACCTTGCTTTGGGCTGTGCCATCGACAAGCAGCGTGTAGTCAGAATGGCCATGAATGTCGATGAAGCCCGGACTCACGGTGAGTCCGGTGGCATCGATCACACGGCCCGCAAAGTGCCGCTGCGCTTCCAGGCTTCCGACTTGAACAATCTCCTCCCCTCGGATTGCGACGTCGCCGACGAAAGCGGCTCGCCCGGAACCATCCACTACGTGCCCGTTCGCAATGAGCAGGTCAAATCGTTTAGCAGGCGTGTCTTTGCGACAGGCAAGAAGAGTGAGGAAGAGTGCCGACAGGAAGGCAACGTCTATTCTTAAACCTGTCTTTGGAAATCGATGAAGCATATTTTGACTCACAGGCAGCGAACGTCAATCGTCTCCGTAACAGCGGGGCTCATTGCCGTTGGGCTTTCTTCACACCTTGCGCGATGGTTTCAAGATCGACGATCTGAGCCTGCGATTGCGATTGATTGACCAGGTCGCAGATCAACTCCACCGTCTGGAACTGGGGATCCATCACCGACAGGCAAGATGGATGACCAAGGAACACGAAAACCGCATGCTGGGCGATTGCCTGAGTCACCACGTCGCGAATGGCTTTGAGAAAGTGAGGCAGTTTCCACCGGCCCGTACGGAATGCAATAAGATCACTTACAGGACACATCGGAATTTCGATCAGGCCCGATGGATAGACGAAGGGTTGCGACTTTGCCTGAGCCTTGAGTATCGCGTCGTAGATTTCCGGAGGTGGCTCTTGCTGGCGCTCCTCGGTGAATTGAGGTGAATAACCGGGGGCTCCAGTAGGATGCGAGACGTATTGCACGCTCGCCCAAGAAAAGTTCTGGTCCAATAGCAGTTGCTGTACCTCCGGATATCCGGTCAATCCGTCTGGATAACCTCCGGGAGAGCGAAATCCGCTAGGCTCGATACCCAGCCGTTCTTTCATGGCGAGTGCCGTCATTCGAATATTGTCGGCGATGACTTCCGGGGGGGTCTTCCCGTGAATCAACCAGGGAGCCCGTCGAAAACGTGGCTGAAGGGCTTCCAGCCGGGAAGCTCGAATGTTCACATGATCGTAGGTATGATTCCCAATCGAATGCCCCATTGAGGCGATCTGCTTCAACCATTCAAGGTTCTCTTGCTCAAAAACGCGGCCTACAGCGAAGAAGTGAATTTTGCCTCCCTTTTGCCGAACCCGCCGCGCCGCTTCGACCGCATATCTTTTGGTGTCTTCGTCCAGATTCCCTTTCTCATAGTCCCAGTGCGTATCCTGCCAGGTGGGATAGTTGCGAGCCATTTCCAAATCGATCGTGATAGCGATTTGCGCTTTGTCGATGGAGCCGGCAACGCTACCTCGAATTGCTCCGGCAATCCGATCGCTGCAGAAGCTGAGACCGGCAGCGGAAACGGCCGAATTCATCAGCAACGTTCGACGCGAAACCAATTGATGCGCACGATTCATCACAATGTACTCTCCAAACCGGTTAGCTCCGAGCGACTCCCTGGTCAAAGGAGCAGTTTACTCGCCCAGTCCCTCGCGCGACCGTAACCGGTCACCCAGGTGAGGTAAATCAAGGTTTTTCATTGACTTCGTCTGAGGGCGAATCTAACATTTTTTGCATTGTCCTCGTTGAGTCAAATTCATAATTTCGTCCTACCTCATCTACGAAATAGATCGACTCGTTTTTCAAATGAATCTTCACCAGCTCAATGTCTTTAGAGCCATCGTAGAGACGGGAAGTTTCTCGAAGGCTGCTGCCGAGCTTTGCATTGCTCAATCAGCGGTGAGCTATCACATCAAGTTGCTTGAGGGCGAGGTCGGTGACCCCTTGTTTTTGCGCGTGAAAACACGCGTCTACTTGACCGAAACAGGCAAAGTTCTGTGGAAACACGTCGAGAAAATCTTCCACGAGGTGGAGGCAGCCAAGAGGGCCGTTGTGGAAATGGGCTACGGGCAGACCGGCGAGTTGCATTTCGGTTTGGGAGTTTCGAGCCTCAGCGACCAACTTCCCGGTTTCTTGAAGCACCTGAAGGAGATCTGCCCTCGAGTCTCGTTCAACGTCGTGATGGGCAGTTCGCCGCAGATTCTGGAATCGATCCGCACGAACAAACTCGATCTGGGTATTGTGAGCTTGCCGGTGGAAAGTAGTGACTACGTGACGCATCCGCTGTTCTATGAAGAAGAAGAAATGGTTGTGATTATTCGCAAAGAGAGTGTCAAGGTCACAAAGACTGAGATTACGGCCGAAGAACTGGTGGGACTGCCTCTGATCCTGTACGACAAAAATACAGCCACGCGATCAAGCCTCGACCAGTTCTTTCAAGAAGCTGACGTGACGCCATTCGTTTTCATGGAAGTTGACAGAGAAGAAACCATAATGTCCTTGGTGAAGTCAGGATTGGGAGCGGCGATCCTGCCTCGCTGCGTACCAGGCTTGCAGGAAGAAAATGACTCTCTGCACTTTCTCAAACTCAAGAACGCCTATCTGCGACGCGAGGTCGGGGTAGCACTTCTCAATTCGGCGACCCGTCCGTTTCTGGTCGAGCAAGCCCTTCATCTGTGCCGCCAGCACTTTCATGCCAGCAGGCCTTCAGCTTTAAAAAAATCCCAGGTAGGTCGGTACTAAGGGGGCCTGCGAAGCGAAACGTTTCCAGTCAAAAGCAGCCTTGGTTCTCTTGCATGGTCAGCGGCTCTCTTCCTGCAAAACTTATATCCGGTCTATATAGATTTTGTATTGGACTTATGGAACCCGCAGGTCTTACATTCCCTCAATATCATCACCAGAATCGCATCGCTTAGGTTCAAATCGCGCCGGTTATTCAATTCCCGCTCGGGGCTGTTCCCCCTTGCTTGCAATTGATCCCAATTGGGATGTACCCGAAAGGCAATATCCCAGAAAGGAACAGTGATGAATATCTATAAGTGTCTTAGCCTCCTGTTAACTCTGTGTTTGTTGAGGTCAACGACATTTTACGCTCAGGCGACGTTTGGCACTATAACCGGAATCGTTGTGGATGGCAGCGGGGCAGTCGTTCCCAATGCCAGTATCAAAATCACCAGCCTGGAGACCGGAATCACGCGGGAAGTGTTTACGAACGCCACTGGAAATTACGAAGCGACCCACTTGAACCCGGGTCGTTACACGGTTTCGATGCAATCCGCCGGCTTCAAGAAGTTTGAACACGGCGAGGTGCTGCTGGAAGCCCTGCGGACCCTGCGCATCAACATCGCCCTCGAAGTAGGCAACATGGAGGCCGAAGTGACCGTCAGCGCTGGAACTCCGATCATCGAGACGGAGGCCTCCACGATCTCCGACATCAAGAACGTCCGGCAGCTTCGAGACCTGCCTTTGAATATCTTGAACGGCGTCGTCCTGAACTCGTTTCTGTTTTCGACTCCGACCGGTTATCAATCCGCAGGCTCCAAGTTCTCTTTTGGCGGTGCCCGAGGAACCCAGTTGCACTACAACATCGACGGCATCAGCGCCAATTCGCCTGCGTTTGGCGTTCAGAACTCTCCAGCCGAACCGACATTGGAATCCATTCAAGAAATGCGCTTCGACATTGTGAACAATCGGGCGGAGTTCGGGGAAGTGACGAACGTAACAGCCATTACGAAATCGGGTGGCAACGATTTGCACGGAACCGTGTTTTGGCTGAACGGAATCAACCAATACAACGCCACTCCTTTCTTTGCGACTCAGAAAGGAAAGAATATCAACAACGATCTTGGTTTCACTCTGGGCGGCCCCATCATTAAGAACAAGACGTTTTACTTCGGCAGCTACGAAGCCTTTCGGCAGCGAATCCCAGCCAATCTGGCACCGAATTTGCCGACCGTTAACATGCGCCAAGGTGATTTCTCGCAACTGCTGAGTTTGGCCACGCCAATTACTATCCGGAATCCCTATACTGGCGCCGTATTCCCGGGAAATATCATTCCGAAAGAACTGTTAAGCACCACGTCGCTCAAGTGGCAAGGGCGGTTCTTTCCGTTGCCAAATTATGGTCCACCCGACCTCACCGTTGCCAATTTCCGAGGGACCTATCCGCAACAGGTCCAGGAAGATTCTTTCGATATTCGAGTCGATCACTATTTTTCACCGGCAAACAAGATCTACGCGAAGTACGGATACAAGCGTCTCGACAATCAAATGATTGATGCCGGCGTGCCTCCCGAATTCGGTGGAACGCGGGTGAACGTTCGCGAAGGTTGGGTCGGGACGATTTCAGATACCTGGACCATCTCGCCACAACTCATCAATGAGCTCAAGATCGGTTTTGCGCGCGGCTTCAATCCGCGCGAAGGCTCGATCGGCGGTCAGGAGCTGATCGACTTTCTAGGCATCCAAGGACTTCCTCATGTGCCCCCTGAAGTGAAAAACATACCCAGCGTGAGCATCACGGGCTTCCACACCGTCTTCCAGGTCGCCAAGGCGCAGCCGGCTGAGAACACCTTCCAACTCATCGATCAGGTCACCTACATCAAAGGGCGGCACACGATCAAGAGTGGCGCAGAGTATCGACCGCAGCAGTTCAACGAATATGTCAGCCCGATGTTCGGAAGCTACGGATTCACAAATCGGTTTAGCGGGCATGCCTATGCCGATTTCCTTTTGGGATTGCCGAACACCACTTCGAGAACTTATGCGAGAGACTCGCAAGCCGGCCGCACGTGGTTTCTTAGCGGCTTTATCCAGGACGATTTCAAACTTTCGCAGCGCCTGACTTTGACCTACGGCTTGCGGTACGAATATGATCGCCCTGCCGTCGATACCTTCGACACCATCGCCAATTTCGATGCGAAAACAGGCAGTCTTGTTGTGCCAACGGATCAGGTCTTGCGGCAAAAGGTTAACCCTCTGTTCCCATCAAGCATACCGATCATCACTGCACAGCAGGCCGGGCTGCCGACAAGACCATTGCGTGATCCTGACAAGAACAATTTCCAACCCCGCGTTGGATTCGCGCTTCGACCTTTTGACAATACCCGCACTGTCTTGCGGGGAGGGTACGGCATCTATTATGACGACTTGACTCTGGACCTGTTCAGCGAACTCTGGGGCGGGCCCTTCGCGGTCACAGAATCTTTCACCAATTCCATTGTTGGCGGTATTCCACAACTCACTTTTTCACAGCCGTTCCTGGGCGCAGGAGCGTTGGGAGCCGTGAATGTCACTGGGATTGATCGAAGCCTTGGCAATCCTTACATTCAACAATGGAATTTCACCGCTGAAAGGGAGGTTGGCTTCAACAGCGGATTGCGGATCTCGTACATCGGGACGAAGTCTACAGACCTCATCTACGGGCGCAACATCAACCAGCCGTTGGCTAGTGCTGTAGCCTTCTCACAAAACCGGCGGCCCTACCCGCTCTATCGAAACATCACCATGCGAGAAAACGGTGGCAACCAAACCTATCATGCGCTGTCCACTGAATTTGAACGGCGCTGGGAGCGGGGACTCTCGTTTCAGACTGCCTGGACTTGGGCTAAGGCTCTGGCTGATGTGGATGAAGCCACAGGAAGAACGGAAGGCGGCCCCACGCTGGAGGACGCCTTCAACCGATCCCGAGAGCGAGGCGACGCTCAATTCAGCCCACGCCATCGCTTCATCTCAAATCTGCTCTGGGAGCTGCCCTTCGGCACGGGCCGCCGGTATCTCAATCAAGCAGGAGCGCTAGATTGGGTTCTGGGTGGCTGGCAGTTGAGCGGCATCTATAACTATCAGACGGGTGAGTTTCTCACGCCTACATTCGCGGGCCCCGATCCTTCCAACACGCAGACCTTTGGCGGATTACCGGATCGAGTTGGGAACGGCAATCTTTCCAGTGACCAGAGGTCCATTGACCGATGGTTTGATGCCTCCGCCTTTATAGTCCCGCCCAATGGACGCTTTGGCAACGCGGGCCGAGGCATCATCGTAGGACCAAATCGACAAGCCATGAATCTTGGTATTTTCAAAAGTTTTAAAGTTAAAGAGAGAGCAGCCGTGCGGGTTCAGGCCACTTTTACGAATGTGTTGAATCACCCGAATTTTGGGAACCCGAACCTGAGTATCTCGACGCCTACGGCTGTGGGTTTAATCCGAAGCACTCAGACGCGCGATTCCAGCGATGCCCGCCAAGGCTTGATTGGAATTCGAATTGATTTCTGAAGGACTCTCGAAAAGTTGAGTCTGAAATTCTATCTACTTCCACAGAAATGTCGGACACGGCGATGAAGCTTCCCCACGACAGGCGCGAGTTCTTGAGTACGACCGGAAAGGCAGCCACGCTGGGTTTGTTGATGACCTCGACGAACCCGCTTTCCGCGAATAACAAACCTTACCTTTCCGCCGCCCAGCAGTTCCTCGATACCCTCATTGATAAGGGCGTGGACCGTTACGGCAAGAAACCATCGCCGGTTTTCTGCCTTTCCCTCGATCCTGAGACTCACGCTCCACCCAAGCCTCCTGCCAAGATTGACTGGAATTATGCGCGCTCTTTCGAGTTCCTCTACCGCGATTTCGGTTACTACTGGAAGAGCCACCTGCACGGCTCGGGCCTCATTTATGATCAGGGCACGATCCGCGCTCTATACGCGCTCAGCGCTGCCGTTGGCAAAGCTAAATACGCCAAAGCGGCAGATGCTTACTTAAACTTCTTCCTCGAGAACATGGTCAGCCAGCAAACAGGGATGTTTGGCTGGGGCGAGCACATCTTCTATAACGTATTTCTAGACTACCTCATTGGTGGCGGCTTTACGGTCAGAGGGTCACGTAATTTCCTTTTCGCGCACGAACTGGAGCGTTGGACAACGATCTATGACGTGATGTGGGAGAAATCTCCCGAAAAAACCCAGGCTGAGATCGAAGCGATTTACGAATACAAGATCATTGATTACGAGACTTTCACCAACAACCGGCATTCCGACTATTTTTCCGGGCGCCGGACCGGTGATGTTCTCACCTTCGTCAAACACTCCGGACTTTTTGCTCATGCGTTTGCATTTCTCTATTCAAAGACCAAGGAGCCAAAGTATCTGCAATGGGCACAGACGATGGCTGACCTCTTTTGGAAAAATCGAAGTCCGCAAACCAATCTGGTGAGAAGTGCCCTTGAGCGCAAGGAAGATCCTCCTGCTCCCGGCGAAATGGCGTTGGCTTCGCTATTTCTTCTACGTGCTTACCAATGGCATCCCGACCCGGTTTTCGCCGAGAGGGCCTTAGCTTATGTCAAAGCCTACAACCAACATTTTCGAACCGATGAACCGGGCAAGTTTCGAGAATCCGTCGATGGCGAAGGAAAGGATCTGAAGCCGGGACAACCTGCTGAATACTGGGAAGCACCCATCCGACAAGCCAAAGCGGCAGTGCTTGCTTATTCTTTGACGAAGGACTCCACTGCTCTGCAGCTGGCTGATACGGTGATGGCTCATCTCACGCCAGACATGTCCTTCAAGACAATCATCATCCGATCTTTGATTTCAGACGAGGTTGAAGCCCGTTCTTGCGCTCTGAGCACGGGCATCGACCTGTACGAGGTGACTGGAGAGGCGAAATACCTCGACAAAGCCAAAGCGCTGGCCGATGACGCCATCACGCGATTTCTGTATCGCGGGCTTTTCGTGAGCCACATGCAACTCTATCCTGAAGGCGACAAGAGCGTTCGCACCAGAGTCTATGATGCGCGCTCTGGCGCGGGCTGGCTGGCACTTAACTTGATTCGTTTGCAGCGCGACCTGGATGCGACACAGGAAGGACGGTTCAAGAAGTTTGAAACCCTAGAACGAATTTACGATTGAATGCTTCTGGGAGAGCCGGCTGGATCAGAGTTCACCGTTTAGGCTGCCGCCCACCCCAACGTGGAATCTGAACCTGCTGCTTCGGCGATCTCAGGTCACCGGCTTTAATCTGTAGAGAACACTTTTTGGACATCATCTATTGGAGAATCAATTTGACGAACACTCAACAAAAGCTGGTAGGACCAGATTCGAAACATCCTCCAAACTACACCAATCTTTCCCGTCGCAGTTTCGTGAGCGGTTCGCTGGTAGCAATGGCAACATCATCAGTAACGCTCGGAAGAACAACTGCTTCCTCCACTACCCGGACGTTTTCCAATGTCGAGCACGTGAAACTGCACGGAGATCCGAACACGTACTGTGGGCACCCTCGCCAGTGCGGTCTGTTTAACTTTGGACGCGGAGAAATCGTCGTGATGCACAATCACGCACCGTCCATGTATCAGGTACGCAGGGACATCCAGCACGACTTCGCGGGTTACCACAGCCGTTCTGTGGTCCTCCTGCAACGCTCGGTCGACAGTGGACGGTCCTGGCCAGGCGAGAATGAAGTCGAGGTCTGGAACGAGGCAGCGCCTCAAGAGCAGCGGGAAAAGTTTCTGCTTTCCGCTCTGACTTCACCCCGCCAGTCAATCGATCTTTCCCTTCCGGACTCGATCGTCTTTTTTCCACGTACCTTCCTAGGTCCAAATCAATTTGGCGCACCTCAGATGGTAGCCTTTGCATTGCGTTCTGCAGACAAAGGCAAGACTTGGGAAAAGGTTCCTACACTGGTATTGCCGCCTCCCAACTGCTACAGCGCTACCCCAGATAACGCACCGATCGTGCGAATGCCCGATGGGACTTGGCTCTTCCCAAATCGGGTCTATGGAGGAAAAGTGGGAGTGAGCCTGTACGCCTCGACAGACAATGGCCTTTCCTGGCAGTTTCGAACCCACATCTGCGAGCCATCCGGATATCCAGCACTACTGCTTCTAAAGAGTGGTCGATTGCAGTGCTACAACTATCCTTTGGGAATGTGTTATTCCGACGACGGCGGAAAAACCTGGAGTCAGCGCAAACTCATCATTCCCCGAGATCCGTCGCCTTGGGCCGCTAAAGACCCCGTGTACCACGAAGAGCTTGCTCATCGGTCCCCGACACCTCACCTACTGAGGGACGGGCGCGTCCTCATTCTTTTTGCGCGGCGGCTTTCTCCAAGCATGGGAATCGGAGGAGTGATCAGTGAGGATGGAGGGCTAACATGGAGCCCAGACATTATTCTCCGGGATGATGCTGACCCATCGAATACAACAATGGTGGAAGGCCAACGGCACGATTACTCGGATATTGGTTATCCGCTCCTGACAGAGCTCGACGATGGTCGTATCTTTACCGCTTACTATTTTCTAAAGAAGGATGGGAACGGTTTCGGTGGTTCGCGTTTCATTGCAGGGAGTTTCTTCCGGGTCTGACGTCAGATGCGATGGCAATGAGTCGAGACGCTCTCTTGAGCAGCTCATAACCAAGTTCGCCAGCTTCCAAGGATTAAACAGGTCGAATCTTTGAAGGAATGGAGCTAGGCTGAGCGAAGCGTGCTGGTATGAGGGTGCTTCCGTCATCAAGTGTGGCTAAGCCGCCAGAGGCATTCGCCAGGCAGTTACGCTGACGGACGGGACCAAGTCGAAGAACGCGAATAGGACATTGTTCGACGCTCGAAAGACGGTGCTTCCGTCACCAATTGTTGCTAGGCCGCCAGAGGCATTCGCCAGGCAGCTACGTTTACGGACGGGACCGAGTCGAACAGCGCGAATAGGACATTGTTCGACTCCCGAAAAACCATCCTCGAAGAGAAGATTTCCCTTAACGTCAGTCGTCGTCGGGTCAGACCAGCTTGCATAGCTGGGGTCCTGACTTCTCGTCCAAATTTCAATGCCCGATGGGGCCTCACGAAATTGTAATGGCAGCGCAGCAACTCCAGGTGATCTTCAAGTAGTTTCTTGCATCGAGCATAAGAGATAATCCGGCGGCCAAGATACGCTGAACCTTGTCGGATCGTGAGATTCAATCGTTCGACAAACGACGTGTTGAGTTTCACTGAATCCTCCGAGTTTTGCAGCGCCTGTTCCAATCGCCACCTATCCCCAAGCACCGCTCTTCGCTCCACCTTCACGATGCGATCGTTCCGGCGCGTCTTGATCACCCGGCCGTAAAGGCACGCTGGCCCAAAGAGTCGTCTGACGACTTTCTCGTAAAACCCGAATCCATCCTGGATGAAGTAGAACTTGGCTTGTCTATCTAGGTACCCAGTTCTTTCGTATCCACCTGAAATAGATACTTTCTTCACTCTAGAAATGTGCTAGTTTAGGCTCGGTGAAACCGCACATCTCTCTATGGGCCTCTCCATCCTCGTCGTCGAAGACTGTGAGCCGTTCCGGGAAGTTCTGGCAGAGCTTCTAGAGCTCGATGGACACAGGGTCTGGGCCTGTGACTCAGGTGACTCGGCACTAAAATGCCTGACGCAAAACCCGATGGATCTGGTTATCACCGACCTTCAAATGCCACAGATGGACGGTTTCGAACTAATCAGAAAACTTCAACGGTCAAGACCAGAACTTGGCGTCATCGCTATCTCCGGGCTTAACAGTCAACTTCTACAGCTGGCCACTTTGCTCGGTGCCAAGGCCGTTCTTGCGAAACCCTTCACTGCGGACGAACTGTTTCTAGCGGTTCGAACCGTCTCGGATCTTCGAAGCTAACCCTTGTCAGCGGGAGACACGATCTGGGGTCGCCGAACGCGGCACCGGCAAGGCAGTGTCTATTCCGATGCCAAGATGAGGCTCGACTGCGGTTGGTGTCTTGAGTCCTTCCTTGATTAGCGTGACGCTGGCCTTATCGCCATTGATAGTAATTTCGGGTCAGAGTACATTGCGGCGTAATTCCGGAAAGACCTTAGATACTTTGCTCAGCAAATAATCGCCATACGTCCCGCGAAACTCGTGAACGCTGGCACGATCCCACCGCTCTTCCTTGTTGTCATTCACTTCTTCGTTAATCTTTATCGGCCTCACTTCCGCGTTGAAGTTTGGATCGAAGAAGAACGGGAAGGATAGACGATTGTGCCGGGCCAGGTTCCGGACGCGATGAGGAGTGGACAGGTAAAGCCCCCTGGTCATGCGATCCAGCATGTCGCCTATGTTGCAGACAAACGCATTCGGTATGGGAGAGGCGGCGACCCAACCAGATTTTGTTTTTACCTGCAACCCTCCTGACATGTCTTGCCGTAAGATAGTCAGCAGTCCGTAGTCGGTGTGCTCTCCGACTCCTAGGTCTGATTCCGTCCCGGTGTTTAGTGAAGGCGAAGGATAGTTAAAGATACGGAACAGGATCAGAGGGTCCGAGGTGTAGCGGTCAGCAAAGTAGGATTCTTCCAAACCCAGGCTAAGGGAAATGCCGGCCACTAGGTAATGTCCGACCTTTGTCATTGCTGCCATGTAATCCAGAACTATTTCTCGGAATTCCGGAATATTGGTTGGAAACAGGTTTGGTCCGTGCAGCGGCGCACCCACCTTCACAAGGGGATGATCATCCGTAAGCTCAGCACCAAAGTAGATCCCTTCCTTCAGGTCAGGCTTGCCCGATGTGAGTTCACCCCCAACAGGGAAGTATCCTCGCCAAGCTCTGCCTCCATGCGACATGCCTATTTGAAGCTTTGTCTCAAGATCTTGCGCGAAGAA
>Ga0111538_10005455_pt1 | contig 17372 bp, 13 predicted proteins | sample SoiMethybrSBSTD1_FD_79669 | JGI IMG/M metagenome (GOLD analysis project Ga0111538, IMG submission 79669) | Bulk soil microbial communities from a Populus tree surrounding site in Tennessee, USA - Soil MetaG P. TD hybrid SBSTD1 (version 2)... | ecosystem: Environmental > Terrestrial > Soil >...
ATCAAGCAGCGGGCCGAAGGGCTGGCCTCGACACGCGGGGCCGATCCTCGCAGTCATCGGAGTGCGGCTGCCTGAGCCCCGCTTGACCATTCCAGGGTGCCGCCTCGTGAGATCGCTGAACTGCGGGCGGCCACTGACCAGTGGCTGCGCGTCTACAACCGCGAGCGGCCCCACGACAGCCTCCGGCCGGCTGTTGCGCTCAGCGAGGCGAACCTTCGAGTGAGCGAGACAATCACGGCCTTACTCCGGCAATTGCCGACACCATCATCAAGTAAGAGTTGATCTTGAACTCCGTCGTCAGTACGCCGATGGGTCGCCGCTACTTTGCCGGCGCGGACAGCGGTTTGCCGCTCTCGACGACGTACGTGCCAATCAACGTCGCCAGCCTTCACCAATGACTGGCACGGCCTCGGTCTCCACTGCGGGCCGCAACCACGGGATCTCGTGGCGACCCTCCTCATCCGGAGCTGATTGCGATCTGGCAGCAACCGATTGCAACTGGGTGACTTGCGGCATTCGCACGGACCGGCCAGCCTCATGACCCTTTTGGGTTGTCCGCTCCGCCTTAAGAACTGAAGCGAGGCCTCATATGCGCACTGGAATTCTGGCGTTCGCGTTAGCGACCCTTCTGCCGGTGGCGGGCGGCACGGCAGCGAGCAACGGTGCCACCCGCACGTATTACATCGCTGCCGACGAAGTGGACTGGAACTATGCGCCTGCCGCGCACGAGCACATGACCGGCCAGCCCTACGAAGAACGGGCGAAGTACTACGTTGAGAACGGTCCTGACCGGATTGGTGCTGTCTATCGAAAGGCCGTGTACCACGAGTACACCGACGCGTCGTTCACGACGCAGAAACAACGCTCAGCCGCCTGGGAACACCTCGGGGTGCTCGGACCAGTGATCCGTGCGGAAGTCGGCGACACGCTCAAGATCGTCTTCAAGAACAACGCGCGATTTCCCTTCAGCATGCATCCGCACGGCGTCACGTACGACGAGTCGTCGTCCGGCATGTCGCCGGTCGCATCAGGCAGTACCTTCGTGTACTCGTGGAAAGTTGACGAGCGCGCGGGCCCCCAGTTGGGCGAGCCGAGCTCAAAGCTGTGGCTGTATCACTCGCACGTGAACGAGCAGCGCGACGTCGCGGCGGGGCTGCTGGGGCCGCTGCTCATCAGCGCTCGCGGCACGACGCGGCCCGACGGCACACCGAGAGACGTCGATCGCGAGTTCGTCGTGATCCTTTACACGCTCGATGAGCAGCAGAGTCTGTATCTCGATCACAACATCGCGACCTACATCAAGGACCCGCGCACGCTGCAGAAAAATGCGGCGGTGTTTCGCGACCTTGACGGGCAGCCCGTCAACGTGGGGTTTCCCTTCACCAACTTGCGGGAGACGATCAACGGGTATCAGTACGGCAGCACGCCTGGGCTGACGATGCGGCAGGGTGACCGCGTGCGCTGGTACACGGCCGGCATGGCGGGCACACACACGATCCACTGGCATGCGAACACGGTCATGCTCGATCGCAGCTCGGTGGACGTCGTCCCGTTGAGTGCCGCGGAGATGCACACGACCGACATGGTGGCCGAGAGCCCCGGCACATGGATGGTGCACTGCCACGTCGAACTCCACCTGGCGCTCGGCATGTACGGGCACTACACGGTCGAGCCAGCAAAGAAGGCGCACACGATTCAACCGCCGCCGGATCGACGGGATCGCCAGCCTGTCCCCACTCGCGGCGCACACACGTCAGGACGCTGGCAATTTTGATCGTCGGTAGCGTGCGCTTCGGCGCTTCATCCAGACCGCGCACGAGTGGCCCGATGTGGGATGCGAGAACGCAAGTGGAGTCACGCTGAGCATCGCTGACAGGCATCGAGGGACTCGAAGAATTGCTTCGATTCAATCGTGGAGTTCTCGGCCATGTACGCGAGGAGCAGCTTCTTGTGACGGCCGGCGGAGCGCCGGCTGCGGGAGCTGCGACGAGCAGTGCACAAGGAGCCGGCGGTGCACAAGGAGCCGCTGCCGCTCCCGGTCCAGCCGCGGGCCGAGGTGCAGCGCCGCCCGCGGAACCGACCAGCGGCCGCTTCATCAAGGATGGCAACTTCGACCTGCTCGATCAGTGGAATACGGTCGAGGTCATTTGGCAGGGCGATCGCGCGGCGCACATCGTCAACGGCCGCACCGTGAATGTCGCGACGCGGCTTCAGCAGCCCGATCCGCAGAATCCCGGGCAGTTCATCCCGCTCACGCGCGGGAAGATCGCGATCGAAATCGAATACGCGGAGATCTGGTTCAGACGGATTGAAGTGAAGGCGATCTGACAGGAGGACCCGGCTTCGATATGCTGTGTCGCGCAACCTAGCCTAGACGTTCCGCGCGAGCCAGGTCTCGCGGCCGCGCGCTGGAATTAAGGAAGACACCATGAACCGAATCCTTCGCGTTCTCCCGGCAACGGCGCTCGCGACGCTCGTGGCCACTTCCGTCCACGCCCAGATCACCAACAATCCTCCGGGAGGCAACGGCCCCACCGGCCGCGGACGCGGGGCCGGGGTCGAAGCCAGCGTCGTCACCAACGCCCGCTCACCTGAGGTGAATGCGGACAACACCATCACCTTCCGGCTGCCGGCACCCAATGCCCAGAAGGTGCGCGTGTACACCGATATGCCGAAGCTTGGCGACACGCCCGTCAACGGCTCGGCCGGGTTCGACATGACCAAAGACGCCAACGGCGTCTGGTCGTTCACGACGCCGAAGCTCGCGCCGAGTTACTACCAGTACTGGTTCGAGGTGGACGGGTTGACCACACCCGATCCGCAGAACACGTTCGTGCGCCCCGCGTCCGGCGTCTACAAGAGCGTCGTCGCCCTGCCGGGGAAGGACGCGGACTTCATGATGTTCAAGGACGTGCCACACGGCAACCTGATCGAGCACCGGTACGTCAACCAGCTGACCAAGATCGCGCGTCGTGTGGTCGTCTACACGCCGCCCGACTACAACACCAGTAACAAGAAATACCCGGTGGTGTACCTGCTGCACGGCGCCAACGACTACGAGCTCGGCTGGACGCAAACCGGCATGGCCAACATGATCATGGACAATCTCATCGCGGAGAAGAAGGCCGTGCCCGCGATCATCGTGATGCCTTTCGGCCACGAGAAGACCGGGTCAGCTGGCAAGCAGCCGGAAATCATCGCGCTGCAGAAAGAGTTGGGGTACACGCCGCCGCCGGCCGCGCGCGGCGCTGCGCCGCCCGCCGGGGCGGCCCGCGGCGCAGGTCCGGGTGGCCCGGGTTTCGGCGTCTCCCCGAGCGGTTGGAGCATGGAGAGGGAGATGCTCGACTACGTCATTCCGTATGTCGAGAAAGAGTTCCGCGTCATCAAGGACAAGGATCACCGCGCGATCATGGGCTATTCGATGGGCGGCGGTCACAGCACGTCCATCGGCTTCGGCCATCCGGAACTGTTTGCCTACGTCGGCGCGTTCAGCGGATTCGGTTCCACGAATCTGCTCACGGCCGATCCGGCGAAGACGAACAAGAACTACAAGATGATCTTCATCGGCTCGGGCACCGAGGACACCGCGGTGAATGGTGGCCGCACCATGCACGACGCGTTGACGAAGGCCGGCGTGAAGCACGCCTGGAGTGAGGATGCCGGCTACGGTCACGACTACCAGATCTGGCGGCAGTACTTTTACCGGCTGATGCAGCAGACGTTCCGCGACTGAGATGCAGGGAGAAAGAACCTCTGCGGTCGGTTGCTACCAGTGCGTGAGGGAGCCATCGAGTCGCCGTTGCGACGCGCTCGGTGCTCCCACTGTGATGGCTTCGACGAACGTGAGCCGGCGCTCGTCCACCGTCACGCCGAGCCCGGGGCGATCGTTGGGCCAGACCTTGCCGTTGCGGCACTCGAGGAAGTCGGGCAGGTAGGGCACCGGCCGCTCGCCCTGGTTGTATTCCATCAAGACCTGCCCGGGGAACGCCATCATCGTATGCATGTGGCCAACCGTTGCGATGGGGCCCGTGAAATGCGGGACGATGCCGACGCGGTGGGTGTCACACACCGCCATGATCTTCAGCATCTCCGTGATGCCGCCCACGTTCGGCAGCGACGCGCGTGCGAAGTCGATGTCGCGCTGCTCGACGAGCGGGCTGAAGTCCGCGCGAGTGCCCCACTCCTCACCCGGCGCCAGCGGTACCGCCGTCATCAGCCGCAGCTTCGGCAGTTGCGTGCGGAACTGCTCCTCGCGGAGCGGGTCCTCGACGATGAACGGGCGGTGCGGTTCGAGAAGACGGCACACTTCGACCGCTTCGTGGAAGTCGAACTTCTGATGCAGATCGATCATCCAGTTGCCGTCCGGGCCCACGCCCTCGCGCATCTGCGCCGCTGCCTCCGCGATCAGCCGGATGTGTGATCTCGAATCGAAGGTTGCGCCCTGTGCCGGCCCGCGCCGCGCGCCGGCGGGACCGCCGGGATTCGGAAGAATGTCGCTGTCCACGCGGAAGACGCGATAGCCCGCCGCCATCGTTCGCTCCGCGCGCTCCCGCAGCGTCATCGCTGCCGCTTCCGCCGGCGGCACGATGCCCTGTGGCAGGCCGGAGGTCGCGTACAGCTCAATGTGTTCGCGCGCCTTGCCACCGAACAGGTGATACAGCGGCGCGCCGAGCGCTTTACCCTTGATGTCCCAGAGCGCGAGATCGATCGCCCCGAGCGCGTGGAGCCGCTCCTTGCCGGGCGAGTAGAAGCCGTCCATGAACGCGCTCTGCCAGATCATCTCGGTGTCGAACGCGTTCCGGCCGATCACACTGCGCGCGACATTGCGAACGGTGTCGGGCGAGCCGCCCTGGCCGACACCGGTGATCCCCGCATCGGTGTCGACGAGCACGACCATGTTGCTTTGCGGAAACGCCTGCGGCCCGTTGCGATCGTAGTTCTCGGGATAGAAGAGCCGGACGCGGGTCACCTTCGCCGGTGCGAGACGCGCGGCGGCAGGCGGCGGACCCGCGACGGCCGGCGCCTGGGCGGATGTCCGCACTGGCAGTCCGGTCAACACCGCGCCAGCGACACCGCTCAGCGATTTCGCAAAGTCCCGACGATTGAGCGTCATCTCTCACCTCACGCGACGGTCACGAGAACACTACGCGAAGAGTGTGATTCAGGCCACTGCAGCCAGAGCATAGTAGCGCGCTTCGCACTCCGCGGGCGGCAGGTAGCCAATCGGTGCAAGCAAGCGCGCCCACAGCCGGGCGGTTTCCGGTCCGTAGCTGCCGGGCGCGACCACGCGTTTGCTGGCGAAGTGGCCATCCGTGAGGGCCCGCGGTGCGCCGGGTTTTGGCGGGATCCCCGCCGTCCGCTAGACTATGAGTTCCGGCCACGAGCGAGCGGGCGGTCAGCCGGCCAGCCTCGCGACACGAGCCGAGACGTGCCTCGGCGCTCTTTGTGATGGCGCGTCGAGCGAGTCAGCGACTAGGGAGTCTGAGGGCGAAGCCCTCAGATCAAGTACGGAGAGATGTCCGAGTGGTTGAAGGAGCACGCTTGGAAAGCGTGTGTAGGGGAAACTCTACCGTGGGTTCGAATCCCACTCTCTCCGCCAACTTTCGATTTCTTGAAAATCTTTAGCAATTCAGCGCACAAAGAGCCAAAAACAGCGCGAGTGCCAGTTCGATCGCCTGCCGAGCATTTCTCCGAAGAGCGTTTCGGAACTAAGCTCCCGCGTCCGCTTGAGCTTGTGCAACGATTGAGCTCCCAAGAACTCTGGGGGCGTTTCGCTGCTTCCCACGTCGTCTGATTTCCACGGTCGACCAGCGTGAGAGCAACTTTCTCTCTACCACCCAGTGTCCTTGACGACTGGGCCAGTAGGGGGGACGGCGCGACTCATTCGACGAACGCCGCTCCTGATTAGTTTGCGTCGTCTGGCGTGCTTCGATTTGTTGTCGAAGATCTCTTGTTCAAGCCAGATCGAGGTGGAGTACGAGGAGGCGACCGTGGAGCTTTTCCCGGGCGATGTCCTCCTCGCCTTCACCGACGGCGTTCCCGAGGCGCACAACCCCCGACTTTTGACAAGTCCACCTCAAGTCCGAGTCCACTTGACATTCTAGTCGAGCCGCGCGTAGCGTAGACTCGTGACTACTAGAAAGACTGGTAAAGACCCTCAGACGGTCGAGCTCTTGCAGGGCACTCTCGACCTCATCATTCTCAGGGCTTTGGAGACCATGGGCCCGCAGCACGCGTACGGTCTGGCAGCCCGCATCGAGACGGTCGCCGATCATCCGCTGACTCTCAAGCAGGGATCGCTGTATCCGGCGCTGATCCGGTGTGAGCAAAAGCGCTGGATCAAAGGTACGTGGCAGAAGACCGAATCGAATCGCGACGCGAAGTACTACGCGATTACATCCTCCGGTCGTCGGGCGCTCGAAACCCAGGCCGACAGCTGGCGGCGACTCGCCAGCCTTGTCGAAAAACTACTCGTCAACGAGGGGTAGACCATGGCTCCCATCCGGCGTTTCGTCGCGAGATTGCTAGCCGTTATCCCTTCGCGCTCCGCAACTCGGGATTTGAACCGCGAGATGGCCGCGCATCTCGCGCTGTTGGAGGACGAGCTCCAGAGGCGGGGCATGACGCCTGAAGAGGCACACAGGGAGGCCAGACTGAGGTTTGGAGGTATCGATTCCGCCGTTGAAAGTCAGCGGGACGCACGATCCTTTGCGTGGGTCGAAAACCTCATTCGCGACTGTCGCCTCGCGACGCGCACGCTCGTTCGAACGCCGGTCCTCACCGCCATCGCCGTCATCACCCTGGCCATTGGAATCGGCGCGAATACGGCGATTTTCAGCATCGTCAACGCCGTGATCCTTCGGCCACTGCCGTATCCGCACGGAGACCGCCTCGTGGCTATATGGGAGGCCCACCGCACTCGAGGTCGGTCTCCCGTCGCTCCGGCCAACCTCGTGGAGTATGCGAGAGGGGACCAATCTCTTGTTGGCGTGGAGGGCTACGGTCTCGTCACCAGGACGCTAACGGGGTTCGGAACGCCGGAGCAAATCGTCGGCGAGGCCGTGACCGCGAACATGTTTACCGTACGCGGGATTCAACCTGCGATGGGCCGAGCGTTCCTCCAGGAAGAGGACCAACCCGGCCAAGACCATGTGGTCATCCTGACCGACCGTTTCTGGCGGACTCGACTTGGCGGTGATCCGGAGGTCCTCACTCGAACGCTCACGCTTGACGGTCTACCCCATTCGATCGTCGGCGTCATGCCTTCGTCGGCCTGTGCCTGCTCGACCGATTTCCGCGCCTCGGTGGATGTGGCGTTTCTGAAGCCGGCGGCCTATTCCAAAGCTGTACTTGGAAATCACGGCAACCACGTCGTCGACGCCGTCGGTCGTTTAAGAGAAGGAGTCACCCTGGCGCAGGCTCAAGCGGAACTCGACGTCATCATGGGCCGCCTGGCCACAGAACATCCGAACGAGCTTTCCGAATTCGCAGTCGTGATCGGTCCCTTGCAGAGTGATCTCGTGCGCGACGTGCAGTCCTCATTGTTGATCCTGCTTGGTGCGGTAGCCCTCGTTTTGCTCGTGGCATGTGTGAATGTGGCGAACCTGCTGTTCGCACGGGCCCTCAATCAGCAGCGCGAGATAGCGGTTCGGCGGGCGCTAGGGGCGACACGTGGCCGGATCATCATGGAAGCGACGATTCGGTCTCTGCTTCTGTCGCTCCTCGGCGGAATGGCCGGACTGGTGCTCGGCGTCTTCGTGCGAAATCTCCTCGTATCGTTTGCACCGGTCAGCACGCCACGAATCCAAACGGTAACCCTCGACGGCACGGTCCTAGCCGCCACAGGAGGCCTTGCCCTGATGACGGGCCTGTTCGCGGGAATGCTCCCGGCATGGTCGTTGTCGCGAAACAGCACAGCAACGGCGCTTCGAGCCAAGTCCGGTGCCGTCACCCGATCGGTCGTTCGGTGGCGGGCGATTCTCATGATTGCTGAAGTCGCTGCCGCGATCATTCTCGCGACGGGGGCGGGCCTGCTCATTCGTAGTTTCAACGCACTCTCGGGAGTGGACTTGGGATTTCAGACCGAGAAAGTGCTGACATTTCGCGTGCCCCTTCCAGCGGGCCGCTATCCGGACGCCCGCTCGCGACTCACGTTTTTCGAGAGCTTGGCCGATCGCATTGGTCGACAGCCGGGCGCCGAGGCCATTGCATTCGCGAACCGGTTTCCTTTGCTTGGCGGGTGGGGTGGCAACGTCTCAGTGCAGACGCCGGTGGGAGTGATCGAAGCCCCGGAAGTCGGCCTGCAGGCGGTGAGCCCGGCCTATTTTTCCGTGCTCAACGTTGCACTCATTCGAGGGCGTCTGTTCTCAGCGGATGACCGTGAAGGGGCGATGCCGGTCGCGGTCGTCAACACGGCGTTCGCGCGAACGTACGGCAACGGGCGCGATCCCATCGGATGGCAACTCACACGGGGCAATCCTCCAGTTCCTTCGGTCACGATCGTAGGAATCGTGAATGACATCCGCCGCGGCGGGAAGACTGAAGCCCTTGATCCCCAAGTCTATTTTCCTGCGGCGCAGATGACGTCTTACGACGGCGACGGCGGGACTCGACTCCTGGACGTCGCAGTGAAGATCACCGGCAATCCGACCTCAATGGTGCCGGTGCTTCGAGGCGAAATCGCGGCCCTCGACAGCAACCAAGCCATGACGAACGTGAAGACACTCGACGACGTCCTTTCCAGCTCCTTCGCAGACCGCCAATATCAGCTCGGGCTCATGGCCTCCTTTGCCATCGTGGCTATTGGGCTGGCGTTCATCGGTGTCTACGGAGTGGTCAGTTATGCGATGACACAGCGGGCCCATGAAATTGGGATCCGGCTAGCCCTCGGCGCCACCCGCCGTAACCTCGTGCTGCTGCTCGTCGGTCGTGGGCTCGCCTGGGCACTGATTGGGGTGACGTTTGGGCTCGTCGGAGCCCTCGGGCTGACCCGAGTCATGAAGAGCCTGCTCTTCCAAATTGAGCCGACGGATTTGATGACACTTCTTCTTGCACCAGCTGGCGTGTTCTTCGTCGTAGGTTTGGCCTGTTATATCCCGGCTCGTCGAGCAGCTCGTCTGGATCCGTTGACTGTGCTTCGGGCTGACTAGCATCCGGATGTCCACTCGCGAACGCTCATGATCTATCCAGTCAAGGCACAGCAGAGCTCGGGAGTCGTTGTGTTGTGTGCACCGTGCGGCGGCAAGGACTTCAACGTGCCTTCCGATCGCGGGATGGCGCTCATGACATCGGGCGGAGACATCTGGTTCTAGCCGCGCGGAATTCCTGCGCGGCCCCGACCCGTGGGAGGCGTCGGCGACGCGATGGGAACGCCCTGAGGCGGCCGCGCGTCTGCCGGGAGCGGATGCGGTTTGATTTCGTACGGCGTCAGGCCGAGCGACCACTTGATCGCTTCAAAGTACATCCGCAGGAGGTTGTTGTTGTCCCACTGCGCAGTTTCGCCGTTTCCGATCGAGCTGTAGAAAACACGTCCCTTGCCGTACATCTTGGCCCATGCCACCGGGTAGTCTCCGTCGGTGCGCGTGTAGCCGGGCACCGGCGCGTACTTGGAGACGTCAAGGCGCAACAGCACCTGCATCTTGTCGCGACTGTAGTCCGTGGGTTGATAGTACGGATCGGGCGTCGTCCACACTTGCGGAATGTGCTTGGTCGCGGGAAAGTCGGGGCTCTCGTTGATCAGCGTCGACGGCTGGTTCCCAAATGGAGAATGTCCCACGTATTTCGCGCCGAGAATATTGGCCATTTCCGGGAACGTGTCCCAGGGGGTCAGTCCAATAAATAGCGCCACGAACCCCTTCCCCTGATCTTTGATGGCCGTAATCAGATCCGCCTGCCCTGCCGCATCGAGCGGCACATTCCGATGACCTGCAAACAGAATCGCGTCGACATTGTTCAGACTCGGTCCGCCGCTGGCCGGAGTGCCGTCGGTCTTTTTGGGGTTGAACGAAACAATGTTGGAGTCGGTGCGGATATAGAGATCATAAGTGCCCGACTCGTAACCGATCCGTTCCAGCTGTGACAAGGCATGCGTGATGCTGTCGTGCTGCGCCACACCATTCCGCGTGTCCGCCCACGCCAAGACCACCTTCTTGGTTCTCGCGCCGCGCCCAGCACGGCCTTGGCCCGCAGCCGCCGCCGGGCCTTGACCGCCTGTCGCCTGGCCGGCCGCTTGACCTCCACCCGCACCCTGCGGCGGCTGATTCTGCTGAGCAATAACCCATGTCGCGCACAGCAGAACGGCGACCACGGTCAAGCCTCCTCGCATAGAGTTCCTCATGAGCTCACCTCCGCGGGAACGAATCTTGGCGATTCGGGGCAGACTTACCGGTCAGGCCGGCAAACACCTTGCCGTAAAAGGCCATCGTGTCGAACATTTCGTATTGAAGAAGCTGATCGTGGTTGTGCGGCGACCCTGGCACCGGCAGGAACTCGTGCGCGATCTGAAGTTCGGTGAGCGCCTCGTCCAGTTTCTTTCCCACGGAAAACAGTGAATCCTGATCGCCGACGATAATTCGGATGCGCTGGGTCCGCACTTTCGCAACGTTCGCCTTTGCAACTGTCGCCGGTGCCTGCGCGACCCAGAACGCCTGATCGCCAACGCCATCGGTCACGTTTTCAACGAGCGCCGGCGAGTTGCCAGTGACCGCCGCGAACAGCTCCGGGTACTTGAATCCAAGGTGCAGCGCGCCGTATCCGCCCATTGAGTGGCCCTCGATGGCCCGCGCCGCTCGCGTGGCGATCGTGCGGTAGGTGCCGTCGACATGCGTCACCAAGTCCTTGACGATGATGGATTCCATCGGGTGCTGGCCGTCCTCGGCGTCGACGTACCAGCCGGTGGTAAGGCCCTGGGCGAGCACCACGATCGTGGAAGGCATGACACCGCTTCGAATGGCCGCATCGATCCGCGTGACATAGCCGCTGGTAATTGGCCGTTTGGAATCGACGCTGCGGCCGTGGAGAAAGTAGATGACCGGATATCGCCGTGTCGTGGCCGTCTGGTAGTCGGGCGGCAGGTAGATCCGATAACTGGCCCATGTGGTTGGCCCGCGAGCGGGCGTGCGGTAGAGGCCGTACTGCGTCCCGCCGAGGTCGAGGGCCACCGGATCGATGTAGGTGTCCGATGGCGTCGCGACGAAGGGTGAGAGACCACCGGCGCCACGTGTGCCGAACAGCTGTTGGCCGACAAACGCCGAGATGCTCTGCATCGCACCCGGGGAAAGCAATGCGCCGAGATCGTGTGACACGCCGATCTGCAAATCCAGCGTCGCCGTGACACCGGCAACTTTCATTGCGGAAATCAGCGCCTGACTGTCACGTGTCGACACGACGGTGTCCGCGGTGCCGTGAAGGATCAGCGCGGGCGCGGTGTCCTTCGTGACGTAGGTGACAGGATTCAATCCTCCCGTGGTGACCGGGCCAGCAAGATCAACGAATGCCTGGACTGCGCTCGAAGTGCCGGACGCCGAGCCGCCGCCGGGCGGCAGACCGGCCGTCGTTCCGAGCAGCGCCGCAAGCTGCCCGCCGTTTCCGTACCCGATGGCGGCGATGTGCGCCGCGTCGAGGTTGAAGTCCGCGGCATGATCCCGCAGCCACCGTACGGCTGCCCTCGCATCAGCAAGCTGCATCGCCAGCGTCACGCCCGCCTCTGTGCGGTACTCCATGCTGGCGAGGGCCGGGCCGGCTGCGCTCACCAAGCCGGCGAGGGGCGACGCCGTCTTGGTGGCCCAGGGTGCACCGCCACCATGGATCCACAGCACCACCGGGGAGGGCGTCGCCGACGGCTCCATCCGGTACAGATCGAGCGACAGAGGCCGGCCACCGGCCCGCGTGTACTCGATGTCACGTTCAATCTTCAGCCGCGCACCAGCTTGACCCCGTCCTTCATTGGGAGCGCCAGTGGGCGCCCCTTGACGACCGCCCCGGCCGCCGCGTTGACCGGCGACCGGAGCCGTAGATCCCACTGCAGGAGTCGGCGCCGCCGGGGACTGAGGTGTCGGTGACGGTGGCGCCTGGCCAGCGGCCTCCGCCCGCACTCCCGATGTCCGCGCGGTGACCGTCTGGTTCGTCGTTTGCTCGGCGAGCAACGAACCCGAAAGTCCGACAACAGCGGCCACTATCCAGCCGCGCGTCAATTTGAGGCCCATGCCTCGGATCCTAAGGCAACCACGAAGCCTCGCAGAGCCGTGTAACGGTAACAGCGGCGCTCTGCTCCTCGTCGAGGCCGCAACGTCCCTTCACCGTCGCTCGCGGTGAATTCAGGCGAGCGATGGTGGAGAACGCCTATCAAGATCCTGACGGCCTGAGACGGTACCGCGAAAGAAACTCGTTGAAGGCGGCGAAGTAGGCCGTCGGGTTCACCTCGGCCGAGTCATTGTGCCCGCCGCCTGGGATCACCGCCCGTTGCTTGGGATCGTTTGCCGCATCGTACAGGCGCTGCCCCATGGTCAAGTGGCTGGTATCTTCCTGGCCTTGCAAGATGAGAGTAGGCACATGCACGGCTCTGATTCTCGACAGCGCGTCGAAGCGCTCAGTGAGGATCAAGCGCACCGGCAGTAATCTCGCATTACGCATCCCGTCAGCCAGGTCCGCGATGGACGTTAACGTGCTCTCCGTGATCAGGGCGCCCGCGTCAGCATGCTTGCTCGCCAGATCGATTGCGACGACGCCACCGAGCGAGTGTCCGTAAATCACGATGGTCGCAGGCGCGATGCGCCGATCGGCCACGAGATACGTCCAAGCCCGCTCCGCGTCCTCGTACGTGTGCTTCTCGCGTGGGGGTCCGCCGGTGCTCTCCCCATAGCCGCGATAGTCGTAGATGAAGACGTTGAGGCCCGCCTTCTGAAACCGCACGACGCTCTGGGCATTAGCCCCGATGTTGGCCGCGTTGCCATGCGAGTAGAGCAATGTCGCCGCGTGGGGGTCCTGCGACGGGACCCACCAGCCCGACAATTGGCCGCCGCCAATCGGTAGCGCGACCTTCTCGAATTTCACGCCCAGGTCGCCCGGCGTAGTCTCGACGACGGGGTCCGGTTGGAAGATAAACGACGCCTGCCAGTACCAGAGCGCACTGACGATGAGGAGGTAGGCAGCCGCGATTGCGGCAATGAGTCCGCGGGCTAGACGGAAAGTCAGCGATCGTCGTGCCATGGCGCGTCGCGGTGAGTATAGGCCCCGTGGCGACCGAGCCAACCGTTGCCACTTCGGCGGCGTCAAGCAGTCATGACGTTCTCCACCGGTTATTCCCGGCTTCTCGCCACTCTGGTCGTTGGTTTCGTTCTCCAGAATGCCGAGCAGAAGCGGGATGCTGACGATGCCACACAGCTGATTGAGGTGCTGAATCTCCGGCCGGGCTTGACGGTTGCTGATATCGGCGCCGGCTCTGGCGCGCTGGAACCTGCCATTTCGCGGGCTATCGGCGCGCAGGGCCGCCTGTATGCGACGGACATCAATGCCGACCGGCTCGTTGACCTCCGCAAAGTCGTCGCGTCCGCATCCCTGTCGAACGTCACCGTGCTGGAGGGTGGAGCTGCGGAGACGAATCTACCGGCCGGCTGCTGTGACGCCATCTTCATGCGGCTCGTGTACCACCACTTCGACGATCCCGCGTCGATGAACGCGAGTCTCCTGCGATCGCTGAAGCCGGGCGGACGTCTGGCGGTGCTCGAGTTCCGGCCGAAGTCCGGCGTCACGGCCGCGCCGGGAAAGCGGGCCGACGGCGACTCGCACGGAGTCATGTCCGGCACCGTGATCGAAGAGTTGAGGGCAGCAGGCTTTGCGGATCCTCACGAAGTGCCGTGGCCGTCCGCTCCGACCTTTGCCGTCGTCGCGCAGCGGCCCGAGAAATAGCGCGAGCCCTGCGAGTCGGGGCTCACTCGGAACGGATCGTTTCGAGCAGGTCGACCCGCGCAGCCCGACGAGCGGGCAGATAGCTCGCGACGATCGTGACGACCAGGAGAAACAGCGCGATCCAGATCAGCACAGCCGGATCGTGTGGCTCGACTTCGTACAGCAGCGTCGTCAGCAGCCTGGAACTGAACCAGGCAGCACCAAGACCGATCGTCACGCCGGCGGCGCCAATCGTCAGGGCGCGGCGCAGCACCCAGAGTTGGATGTCCTGGGGCGCGGCGCCGAGCGCCAGACGGACGCCAATTTCACGCGTGCGTTGTGCCACGCTTTGCGCCAGCACCGCGAAGACGCCGACAAGCGCCAGCACGAGCGCGAGTCCTGCGAAGACGGACAGCAGCGCTCCGATCGTCCACGTCCGCCACGTCGCTTCGCCATAACGTTCGTCCATCGTTTTGATATTCCCCAGGGGCAGATCGGCATCAAGCGAGGCAAGCTCCTGGCGAATCAAGGAGACGACTGCAGGGACCGCGAGGCGGCTGCGGACGAAGAAGACGCCGCCCGGCCGTGGTGATTGGAGCACGGGAATGTAGACATCGGGTCCCGGCGGCGTCTCGACAGCGCGGTACCGCACGTCCGCGGCAACGCCAATGACCTCTGCCCCGTCGCGGAATCCGCCCTGCCCGACGCCGATGCGCCGGCCGATCGGGTCTTCGTCCGGCCAGAACTTTTTCGCGGCGGTTTCATTGATGATGACCACCTTCGGCTGGCCCTGGCGATCGCGATCGGTAAAGGAACGGCCGCGCATGAGTCGGATGCCGGCCGCGTTGAAGTAGTCAGGCGACACCCAGGTCACGCCGACGAGCGGACCCGGACCGGGCGGCGAGGGCGAGCGCCCAGGGAAGGACGCACGCGTACCGTTGCAGCGCGCCGAGACAGGCGCGCAATGACCGAAGGCCGCCGCCGCCACCTCAGAGCGTGCGCTCAACTTCGTGAGCAATGCCTCGATGAACGGCAGGCTCCGCTCCGGTGGATACGACTCATCGGGCAAGTCGATTCGGAACGTCAGCAGGTGATCGGCCTGGAAACCGAGAGCGACTCGGCTCAGCCGAACCAGACTCTTCATCATCAGTCCCGCGGACACGAGCATGACGAGCGCAACCGCGATCTGGCCCACAATGAGACCGTTGCGAAGGCTGACGCCGCGAAAGCCGGTCGATGAACTGCCGCCGCTCGTCGCCTTCATCGCCTTTGTGAAGTCTTGGCGGGCCGCCTGCCGTGCCGGCATGAGACCGAAGAGCACGGCCGTGACGACAGCGAGGCCGAACGCGACGAGCACAATGGTTCGGTCGACCCCGAGCATCGAGACGCCAACCATGAGGAGGCCGCCGCGCTCGCCCTCCAGCACGTTGCCAAGGTCGGGCATTGCCGACGACGCGAGCTTGATAGAAACGGCCGCGACCAGCGCGCCCGCCGCCGCGCCGGCAAACGACAGGCAGAGACTCTCGGTGAGGAATTGGCGGACGATCCGCAGACGCCCGGCGCCCAGAGCAAGACGAATGGCGACTTCGCGCTGGCGTGTGATGCCACGCCCGAGCGTGAGGTTCGCGAGATTCACACAAGCCATGAGGAGCAGCAGTCCGGCCGCCCCGAGCACGATGAGCGCGGCGCGGCGCAGGAGGGGATCGACACGCTGATCGTCGAGCGGCGAGGCGGCCACACCGCTCTGCCCCGCTGATTGTTCGACGGGAAATGCGGCGTCGATACGCGCGCCGAGCGGACGGACGGCGGCGGCCGCCTGTTCGACCGTCACCCCCGGACGCCTGCGTGCCAGCTGGTTATAACTGTGCGAGAACGGCTCGCGGAGGTCGCCGGGAACCGTGGGCTTCAGCGGCCTCCAGAGGTCGGCTCGTGCGGACAGGCCATGAAACCCAGGTGGCGTCACGCCGACGATGGTCAAGGCGACGCCGTCGATCGTGACGACCTTGTTCAGCGCGTTGATGTTGCCGCCAAACCGCCGCATCCATAGTCCGTGACTGATGACGACCACGGGCGGCGCGCCGACCGAATCGTCGGCGGCACTGAACAGACGCCCCTGGCTTGCTTCGACACCGAGAAGCGGGAAGTAGGAAGCTTCGACGACCTCGCCCTGGATGCGATCGGGAGTCCCGGCGCCGGTCAGAGTCCATTCGCCCCCGGTGTAAAGCGACGTTGCCGTGAAGACCTGTTGTGCGTCACGCACGACTTCATACTTGGGGTACGACCAGATCGTGGGACTGAGGACGCCGGGCGCATTGCGTTCCGGCGCAAGCAACTGGACCGTCATCAACTCGCCGGGGTTCATGAACGGCAGCGGCCGGATCAGCACGGCATTGACGAGCGAGAAGATCGCGAGATTGGCGCCGACGCCGAGGGCCAGCGTGACTGTTGCCACTGCGCTGAACCCGGGATTCCTCCACAGGTTGCGGATGCCATACCGAAGGTCCTTGAAGAAATCCTCCAGCCAGCGAAGACGCTGCACGTCTCGATACGCCTCAGTGCTGGCGTCACCGGCGCCGACCTCGAGTTTGGCCCGGCGATGCGCCTCGACAGGAGACAGACCAGCTCGGATGTGTTCGTCGGTGAGAAGAGCGAGGTGTTCCGCGAGTTCCTCGCGGATCCTCTCGTCGTCGTGGCGGCCAAGGACGGAGGCCGTCAGGCGCTTGATGAAGCGGCGCAGCGCCCTCACGACAGATCCTCCGGCTTGAAGGCGATGAAGCGATCCATCCGGGCTGTCGTCTGCGCCCACTCCTTCGCCTCAGCACGAAGCTGGCGGCGGCCGGCCGCCGTGAGCTGATAGAACCGGGCCCGGCGGTTGTTCTCGGAGGTGCCCCATTCAGAGGTGATCGACCCTTCCTGCTCGAGCTTCAGAAGCAGGGGGTACAGCGTGCCCTGGTTGACGAATCGCAGATCGCCGCTGATCTGCTCGACGCGACGGGCGAGCCCAAGCCCATGCAGCGGGCCGAGCACATCGAGTGTCTTGAGCACCATCAGCGCGAGCGTGCCCTGGTGGACGTCTTTCTTCGCCACGAATCAACCTCCTATTGGGTTCCAAAACGAGTCTGACACACGCTCGTTTTGGAAAGCAAGAGGAGAGGTGACCAAGCCACGATCCCACGACGGATAATCTCCGAGCACATCGCGTCGAGTGCATGCGCGGCGAGTCGCCGCTACTTCGCTGGCGCGGACAGCGGCTTGCCGCTTTCGACGACGTACGTGCCAATGAGCGTCGTCCTGACGGACCCGGTGTTGCGTCCGTTGTGAACGACGCCAGCAGGTACGAAGAACACATCGCCGGTCTTGAGAGTCTGCGATGCGCGGCCGTCCATCTCGAGCTGGAGCGCGCCCTCGAGCACGTAGCCGAACTCCTCGCCCGGATGCACGTGCCGGCCTGATTCGACGCCAGGGCCGATCTCCACGCGTGCGGTGAC
>Ga0111538_10005456_pt1 | contig 17371 bp, 12 predicted proteins | sample SoiMethybrSBSTD1_FD_79669 | JGI IMG/M metagenome (GOLD analysis project Ga0111538, IMG submission 79669) | Bulk soil microbial communities from a Populus tree surrounding site in Tennessee, USA - Soil MetaG P. TD hybrid SBSTD1 (version 2)... | ecosystem: Environmental > Terrestrial > Soil >...
CCGATGCAGCAGTACACCTTCGACAACTCGCAGGTGCAGACCTTCCTCGGGACGGTGTCGGGCGCCGATCATGGCTACATCCAAAACACCGTCGGCGGCGTCCCGGGCGGCGTCCAGACGCCCGCGATCGTCGCCTGGCTCCGCTACTGGATCTACAAAGACGCCGGCGGCCAGCGGTACTTCAACGGCAACGACTGCGTGATGTGCACGGCGCCCTGGACGAACCCGCAGCGCAAGAACTGGCCGTGACGTGACATCCACCCGAGCTGCCGCTTTCCTGGCGGGCGCGCTCGGCGCGTTCGGCGCGTTCGGATTGCCGCGCGCGCCGCCGGCCTACGCGGCGTCGTTGCAGCAGGTCAGCAACTGGGGGATGAGCGGTCTGCCGGCGGACGTCACCATGTTCATCTACGTGCCGGACCGGGTGGTGGCGAATCCTCCGATCCTGGCGCTGATCCACTATTGCGGCGGCACGGCGAGCGCCGTGTTCGGCCAGGCGCAGGGCGGCGGCATCGTCAGCGCCGCCGACCAGTACGGATTCATCATCGTTGCGCCCAGCAGCGGTCGGTGCTGGGACGTGCAGTCGAACAAGACGTGGACGCGCGACGGTGGCGGAGACAGCCACGCGATCCGGCAGATGGTGAGGTACGCGATCGACAACCGCAACGGGAACCCGGATCGCGTCTATGCGACGGGCGATTCGTCGGGCGGCATGATGACAGAGCTCCTGCTGGCGCTCTATCCCGATGTCTTCAAGGGAGGCGCTGCCTTCGCGGGCATGCCGGCCGGGTGCCGCGGCACCAACGAATCCGGGACCGGCGGCGGCTACAGCGGTGCGTGCGCGGGCGGCTCGGTCACGCACACCGCGCAGCAGTGGGGAGACATCGCGCGGATGCTCGCGCCCGGGTACGCGGGACACCGCCCGCGGGTGCAGCTGTTTCACGGCGACGCCGACACGACCATCAGGTACGCGAACCACACCGAAGCGATCAAGGAATGGACCAACGTCCTGGGCCTGAGTACGTCCCCGACGACGACGGACACAGGCGTCCAGCTGGGCAACCACCAGGCGACGCGGCAGAGATGGCAGAACGCGTGCGGGCAGGTGGTCCTCGATGCCTTCACGTCGATCGGCGGCGATCACGGTCCGTCCGATGCGCTGTTCAAGTCGCAGTTCGTGATCCCCTTCCTGGGTCTCGACAAGACGGGAGCCGTCGATCCCGAGGTGCAGCAGTGCGGCGCCGGTGGCGCGGGCGGCAGCTCCGGCGGCGGTGGTGGTGCCGGCGGAAGCGGCGGCCGAGGCGGGAGCGGCGGCGCGGGTGGCAGCTCCGGCTCTGGAGCCGGGGGCGCTGCGGGAAGAGGTGGTGCGGGTGGAACTGTCGGCCGAGGTGGCAACGGTGCCGCTGGTGCCAGCGGCAGCGGCGGCAGTAGCGGCGCTGCGGGCGACGGCGGGATGAGCGGCGCCGCCGGCACGCAGGGACTGGCGGGCACTCGAGGAGGCGGCGGCGACGGCGGTGCCGCAACGGGCGGGAGCGCCGGTGGCGGATCCGGGCTTGGCGGTGCCGGCGCGAGCAGCGGCGCGGGCGGAAGCTCCGGCACCGGCGGCGCGCCGAGCAGTGGCGGTGCGGGTGGCAGCTCGCCAGACGACGTCGATTCCGGAGCCAGCGGGTGCAGTTGCGCGCTCGACAATTCGAATTCCGACCAACGTGCCGACATTTCCGTTCTCGCGCTGGGGTTGGCGCTCGCGAGTTTGGCCCGCGCTCGTCGGCGCAGAAATCTGCCCCGCTGTCTTTTCTTCACAAAAGACGCTGGTTCGACGCAGTAGGCGGACACAACCCGTGCGCGCCGTGCCGACCACGTCTTTTGTTCCCTTCGTCGTGCTCGCCATCGTCGCCGGCGCCGCCTGCATGCCGGCGGCCGCGCCGGGTAACGGAAGCGGCGGCACGGGCGGTCACGCCGGCGGCGGAGGGCGAGGCGGCGATGGGGGCCGCGGCGGGAGTGGCGGCGGCGGCGGGATCGCAGGGGCGAGCGGTGGGGGCGGGGGCGGCGTTTCCGGCGGCGGCGGCGGCGGAATGACCGGTCGCGGCGGGACCGGAGGCGACGACAGCGGCGGCGCTGGCGCCGGGGGCAGCGCGATGGGAGGAACGGGCGCGAGCAGCGGAAGCGGCGGCGCCGTCGACGGCGGCCCGCCGGATTCCGGTCCTGGCGGCAGCGGGGGTGCGGGTCCCGGCGGAAGAGGGGGCGCATCGGGTGGCGGCGGCGTCGCGGGCGGCGGCGCCGGCAGGGGCGGGACGGCGGGGACGATGAGCGCGAACGATCGAATGGCGGCCCAGGTCCTGGACGGGTTCGCGATCCTCAAGCCGTGCGTGAGCAGCTTCAGGCCGAGCGGCAACGCCAGCAACAGCGGAGACTGTTGCTGCGAAGAGCTCGCCGCGAACGAGAACCAGCAAATCACCAGGCAGTTCGGCGGCGACGCGGGTGTGACCTACAACGTCAAGCTCCGCATCGCCGGCGTGGCGGAGCGTTACTGGTATGGCGGCGGCACGCTGGATCCAGCGGGCAAGATCTTCTACACCGGCGGCCTGCCGACGATTCACAGCACCGCCGCGCCGAACAGCAACCTCCGGGCCGGACAGGGGGCATGCAAGGTCCACCCACCCGAGACGGATTCCCAGTTCGCGTTGCCGTTCACCGTCCCCACCGAGATCAGGCCGTCGGACGGCTGTTACAACGGCTTCAACATCTTCGCGCTGACGGTCGCGTCTCCCAAGCAGAGTTACTACCTGAACTACACGACCGATTTCGACGGTATCGATCGGCAGCCGCACAGCGTCTACAAGACCGACTACACGATCACGATCCCGATCACCGGACAGACGCGGCTCGACTTCTTCACCATCGACGGCGATCACCATCAAGTGACCAACAACGGGACGATGACCGTCCCCAACCTGAAGACGGCGCAGCCCTACAACGGCAACTTCCTCGAGCTCACGGTCGTCGACGTCACGCGCGCGAACTAAAGGTGTATTTTGCCGGTGTGTTTCGGCGTCCGGCCTGGGCTTGCCTTCCGCTGCTGATCGCGCTGCTCGGCGAAGGCTGCAGCCCGTCGGTCGACCCGATCGTCGTCGCGGCGGAATGCCCCCAGATGCCCTTTCGCGGTCCCGAGCTTTATGCCGACGAGCCCGCGGACCGGTTGCTCTCCGATTTCGAGACCGGCACAACCGAGCTTGCCGAGGTGGCCGCCCGGGACGGCTCCTGGATACACGGTCGAGACCTGACCTCGGTCAGCGTGACGATCGGGCCGTCCATGGACTGCGCGGCGCGTGGCCGGTGGGCGGGCCAGCTCGCTGCCAGCACGCCGACCAGCTGGGGGAACAACTGGACCGCGTACTTTCGAGCGCCTGGCAGCAGCGCACCCGTGCCATACGACGGCACGGGGTACGGCGGCGTCTCGTTCTGGGCCGCGTTCGGCGCCGACAATGGGCCGCCGTTCGGCGTTCCATTCGGGATCGTCACGGTGGACACGCTGAGGCCGTCGTGCACCGCGCACTGCGACGACCACTACATGACGTCCGTGACCCTGACCCGGCAATGGCAACGCTACGAGCTCCGCTTCGACGACCTGTTGCAGGAGAACGGCCCGCCGACGCCGATCCGCCGCGATCAGCTGGTCGGCTTCATCATCTGGACGCAGCAGCAGTGCGACGTCTGGATCGACGACGTGCGCCTCGAGCCCTGACGGTCGGTCAATGCCAGCCGACGCCCGCAAACAGACCGGCAGCCAATACGGGCATGCCCCATTCGCCCGCCCGGGTGCCCGCGAATCGAATCTGGACGCGAGCGGTCGTCGTTCCCGCGGCCACGTTCACCCCGGCGTGAAACCACCGCGATAATTTCCAGCCGAGCGTCAGTCGCGCATAGCCGAGGCCTGTGTAGGCGGTTGAAAAGCTGCTCATCAACTGCGCGCTCGCCTCGTCCCGCGGATGCCCGGTCGCGAGCACGGCGACCAGCGCCGCGCCCAGGCCCGTGGTCATGAACAGCCGCCCCTGCGCGGCCTCGAAACGCGCGAGCGCCTCTGGACCGACCGTGACCGCCCCGACGTCCGCCGTGCCTTCGGGGCCGCTCATCGTGCCGCGATGAAACGGCGCGCTGACGCTGATGGCGAAGCCGAAGCGTTCGTTCCAGAAGCGCTGAACCGCGAGCCCCACCTGCCAGGCGGGGCCGGCATCGCCGCCGCCGTAGAGCAACCCGACGCCACTGACCAGCTGGCTTTCACCCGACGCGCGCGGCGGTGCGGGCGTCACGATCACCGGTGGCGCGTCGACCGGCTGCGACGCCTGCGGCGCCGGGCGCGGAAACAGGCCGGTGCGCAGGAGCTCGGCGGTCTGCAGCGCGATCAGATTCTCGTTCGGACCCCGGGGCGTCTCGTCGACGACCACCTGACGTATCAGAGATCGACCCGAGGTCTCGTCGGCCATCCACACCTCGACGCCCCGCCGCGACGGGAGCATCCGGATCGCCGCCACGGCATGCTCGCTGCGCGCGCTCGCTTCGATCGGGCCCTGGGGCGCTCTCATGATGACCTCGACGCCGAGCAAGGCCACCTCGGCGCGGATCCGGCCGATGAACGGATCGGCCGGGTCGTCCACCACCAGCAGGACGCGGCGTTGTTTGTCTGGCTCCTCGGGCGCTGCCAGGGTGGCTCCCGGGACGGCGATCCCCGCCGCAGCCGCGATCGCCAGCAGGCGCATCGACCCCGTCGGCCGTTGCCGGGAACACCGTGGACCTCGCTTCACTTCGAAAGAATCCCTATCGCCTCCGATGAATAAGGCCCTCCGGGGAACCGACGCAAGTATTGCTGTGCGCTCGCCCGGGCGCCGGTGCCGTCGCCAGAATGCAGCCGCGCCTCCATCAAGCGGCCGAACGCGTCCCCCATCAGTGGCCCTCTCGGCTCCTCCCGCATGTATGTCTCGAACCAGCCGGCCGCCTTGCGGTAGTCGTGGTCGTTCTCGAACGCCATGCGCCCGAGCGTGAACGCCGCGGTCCCCGCGTCCCGCGAGCCCGGGAAACGCTGTCGCAACGCGGTCAGCGCGGCGACCGCCCGCTTGGAGGGCCCGAAAAAACGACCGGCGTCGGCGAGCGCGAGCAGCTCCTTCTCGGTTGCGACCCGGCAGACCTGATCGAAGCTCGCGCGCTCGGCGGCACGCAGTCCGTCGAGAAGGTGGCCCCCGGCCAGCAGCTGCCGCCAGCGTTCGATCTGGTTCGCCTTGACGGTCGGCGTGGCGTCGGGCGGCGCCGCCGGCGCCACCGCCGAGTCGTTGGCCGCGGGACCTGCGGGGGGCGCGCAGGAAGGCTCCAGGCTCTCGCCCGCGCCGACCGTCGCGGGCGCTTCCAGGCACCCGCCCGCGACCACGACCCGCCCCGCTTCGGTCGAGACGCGCAGCGAGCCGTCGCCGGCACGGAACGCGATCCGGAACTTCGTGCCGGTCACCGTGACGCGGTACAGGCCCACCTCGAACTCCCATCTCGTCTTGCGGGCCTGGCGATGAACGATGGTGGCGTCCACGACGCCGTCCTCCACCAGCACCCGGGCGGCGGCCGCGTTCAGCGAGAGCACCCGAACCCGTCCGCCGTCGCGCAGCACCAGCGTGCTGCCCTCGGAGAAGGAGACTGGCACGACCCGGCCGTCGGTCGCCTCGACGACGTCGCCCAGTTCCCCCGGGCGCGCTTCGCCGATCTCGAAGGTCGGCGGGCGTGTCCAGATCCAGAGCGCCGCCGCGCCGGCGGCGAACGATCCGGAGATCGCGAGCAGCATTGACCGGCGGCGCGGTACGCCGGGCGACCAACGAAGGAAGCGCGACGTCATCTTGCGACGCCCGACCTTCTCCAGGACCGCCGCACGGCTTCGACGGAGCTCGTCGCTCGCGGCGGGATCATCCGCGAGCACTTCGCGGACACGCCTGGCGATGTTTTCTAGGCCTTCTTTTCGGTCCATCGCGTTCCTTCCTCGAGCCATTGCGCCAATCCTGGCTGCCGACGAACGGCCTCCAGGAAGCGCGCCTCTGCCTGCGCGAGCCTGCGCTTGACCGTCGCCAGCGACGTCTCACACGCCTCCGCCGCCTCGGCCAGCCTCGCCCCGTGGAAATGTCTGAGGACGAAGACCATGCGCTGATCGATCGGCATCTCGTCGAGGACCGCGTAGATCTCGCGCACCGCACGTCGCGCATCGGAAGGAGGCTGCTCGAGCTGCCTCGAGCGCGTCCGTTCGGGTGACAAGACGCGCAGCCATCGCCGCCGCGAGCGCACCCGGATCTGGGCCCTGCCGACGAAGACCGCCATCGTCGTCAGCCAGCTGCCGAGCCGATCGACCTCACGGAGCCTACCGATCCGATCGAGCGCGCGGATGAACACCTCCTGCAGCAGATCGGGAATGTCGTCGTCGGGACCCAGGATCGAGCGGAGCGTCAAGCGAACCTGGGCACCGTAGCGATCGTACAGCGCCGCCACCGCGCCGGGATGTCCCACGCGGAGCGCTTCGACGAGCGCGGCGTCGTCTCCAACGAACGTCAGCGGTGTGACCAGGGTGATCCTCGAGGGTGTCGAAGGTACTTCGGTCGCCAGTGTCCACCAGCTACGAAATTGGCTCAGATTCGCGCGTGAGCCATTTCTGGGGCTCGAGTGCACTGTGCGCCGCTCGGACCGAGACCCCGACCCGGGCACGCAGATTTCATGACAACCCCGCCTCCGATCCGACAGTACCGCTCAGGCGGCAGAACCTCGCCGCGCTGATTGGCCATCGTTTCCGTCGCTGCGTCGCGCATCGCCCCCAACAAGGAGACCCGCGTCATGTCTCAGGTCAGAACTGCTTCCCGACGAGCCCTCCGGCTGAGCGCTAGCGTGGCGCCGCTGGCATTGCTGTTCGCCGCCTGCGCGCCGACCGGCGTCGACGACCCGAGCGGCGGCGGGGGTCAATCGACGTCACGGGGTGGCGCCTCCGGCACGGGCAGCGCGGGTGGGACGGGCGGCGCCGGCACTGGCGCGGGCGGTGTGTCAGCGACCGGCGGCACGGGCGGCAGCGTCGCCCCGGCGGGAACGGGCGGCTCGGGCGCGGGCACCGGCGGCGCGTCGACGACGGGTGGCGCGGGCGGTGCGGCGGGATCGGTTGCGGGGGCCGGCGGCTCGGCGACCACGGGCGGCACCGGCGGCGGGGCCGGTTCGGCCGCGGGCAGCGGCGGCGGCAGGGGCGGCGCCGCGGGCGCGACGTCCGGACGCGGCGGCGCCGGCGGCAGCGGCACCGGCGGCACCGGCACGGGCGGCAGCGGCACCGGCGGCGGCGCGACCGGCGGCACTGCCGGCGCGGCGGCGTTCCAGAAGGCCGCGGGCACGATTCCAAATTCGCCGCAGCCGGCCTCGACGGTCAACCTGGCGAAGGCGGACTGGCAGAAGGGGATCATCTCGCCGTCCATGAACGTCGGGCACCAGATCAACCAGCCCACCGTTCTCAACGGCTACCTCGTGATCGGCGGCAACGAGGAGTTCTTCATCCACGACGTGTCGAACCCCGCATCGCCGAAGCAGCTCTCCAGCTTCACGACGCCCAGCCGCACCGGCGCGGAGGCCGAGAGCCACACGGTCTCGTACGCGCGCTACGGAAACACTTTCTACATGGTCACGATCGGCGGCCGCGGCATCAACATCTGGGACGTCACCAGCGCGACGGCGCCCAAGCACATCAAGGCGGTCGCGATCCCGGGCACGAGCTACGGCGACTACACCGAAGCGGTCTGGGGCGTCTCCTGGCAGGGGCAGTACATTTACGTCGGCGCCACCAACAACGGCATCAAGGTCGTCGACGCGGCCAATCCCGCCTCCGCGGCGATCGTGAAAGAGATCCCCACGTCGTCGTACGGCGGCGTCAGCGCCGGCCCGCTCGACGCGATCGGCAACGTCCTGGTCGTCATGACGCCGAAAGAGAGCGGGGGCGTCGCGACCCTGGACATCACCGATCCGATCAACCCGGTTCGCCTCGCGTCCTTCACGACCGACAAGGCGTACATCGGGCAGTTCCACCGGCACTACGTGTTCCTGATCGGCCTCAAGTCGTGGGACGTGCTGACGAACCCGAAGAGCATCGGCAGCGGCACGGCGCCGATCGGACATCTCGCGACCGAGGGGGCCGAGTACATTGCCTTCCAGGACGACTTCCTGTTCCTGGGGCACCTGCGCACCGAGATCAGCGGAACGCCCGGCGCCTCGAAGATCAACGTCGTCGATCCACGCAACATGAAGGTCACGAGCCGCATCTGGGGACGGCTGAATCTCGGCGACAAGAACGACGACCAGTTCGTCCTCCCGATGGGCAACCTGGTCGTCATCGGGGACGATCAGTCGCCTTATCCGGGTTGGTTCCTCGCGGTCCATCAGGCCGAGCCCGACACGAAGGCCCCGGTGGTCGATACGGTCATCCCCGGCAACCAGGCGACCGCCGTCTCGACCAAATCGCGGATCGGCGTGACGTTCTCGGACAACATCGAGCTCGCGACCGTGAACGCGGCCAGCTTCATCGTCCGGCCCGTGGGCGGGCAGCCGCTGCCGGGGAAGTGGGGCCTGCGGATGAGCGTGGTGAACTTCGATCCCGATCAGGATCTCCAGCCCGGCACGACCTATGAGGTCGTGCTGCCGAAGGGCGGCGTCGCCGATTTCGTCGGGAACACGCTGGCGACCGAGTGGAAATCGACGTTCACGACGAACTGAACGAACCAGATGCGAGCCGTCGCTTCCTGCGCCCTACTGGCGGGAACCATACTCGCGGCGGCGCCGGCGCACGCGCTGACGGTGAAGCTGACGCACGCCGGTCCGTCGGTCGTCGGGGAGGCGCACGCGTTCACGGCGACCGTCACGGGCGCGAGCGGCGCGCTCACGTATGAATGGACGTTCGGTGACGCCGCGGCCCAGCCCGGCGCCGCCCAGGCGTCGCACACCTTCCCGGCGCCCGGCCTCGTCGGCGTCCAGGTGTTCGTCACCGACGCGACCGGCGACGCCGGCAGCGACTACATCCAGCACCTCGTTCACCATCCGCTGACGCCGAAGCGGCCGACGTCGGCCACGTCGATCGTGTACGACACCGCCCGGAAGCGCGTCTACTCGGTCAACCAGGACAACGACACGCTCACGTCGATCGACGCGGACAAGCTGCAGAAGGTCGCCGAGCTCGCGGTCTATCGCCGGCCCGAGTCGCTCGCGCTGACGCCGGAGGGCAAGCTGTGGATCGTCCACCAGGACGACTACGCCGTCGCCGTCGTCGACCCGGATCGATTCGTCGTCGAGCGCGGCTTTCGCCTGCCCTACGCGTCGCAGCCCGTGGGCGTCGCCATGAGCCCCACCGGCGACGCCGCGTACATCACGCTGATGGCGGTCGGCAAGCTGCTCAAGCTGGATCCGAAGACCGGCGACGTCATCGGCGAGGCGCAGGTCGGTCCGCGGCCGCGCGGGATCGCGGTGTCGCACGACGGCAAGGACGTCTACGTCACCCGCTTCATCTCGCCGGACGCGGGCGGCGAGGTCGTCAAGGTCGACGCGGCGGCGATGACGGTCGCGACGCGCATCCTGCTGAAGCTGGACAAGGAGACCGAGGACAACGACCAGCGGGCGCGCGGCGTTCCCAACTATCTGTTCTCGGTCGCGCTGACGCCCGACGGCCGCCAGGCGTGGATCCCCGGCAAGAAGGACAACATCGTGCGCGGCAAGCTGAGGGACGGGCGCGACATCACGCACGACACGACGGTGCGGCCGCTGGCCGCCATCGTCGATACCCAGTCGGCGCAGGAGATCTACGCCAGCCGGATCGATCTCGACGATCGCAGCCAGCCGGTCCACGTCGACTTCAGCCCGTACGGCAACTTCGCCATCCTGACCCTCGGCGGCTCGAACCGCGTCGAGATTCGCGACATCAACCGACCCACCCAGGTCTTCTCCGCCATCGGCGACGTCGGTACGTTTCCGCGCGCGGCGGTGCTCGGGCCGGACGGGCATCTGTTCGTGCAAGGGGCGCTGAGCCGCAGCGTCGTCGTCTACGACCTGTCGACGATGCTCGAGACCTTCGCGGCGTCGACGCCGCCCCTGCTCGCGGACATCCCGGCGGTCGCCAGCGAGAAGCTGGCCGCCCAGGTCCTCGCGGGAAAGAAGATCTTTCACGACGCCCAGGACACGCGGATGGCCTTCGAGGGATACATGAGCTGCGGCGCGTGCCACTTCGAAGGCGACGACGACGGGCGTGTCTACGATTTCAGCACGCGCGGCGAGGGGCTGCGGAACACGCCGGCGTTGCTCGGTCGCAAGGGGACCGGACACGGCCGCCTGAACTGGACCGGCACGCTCGACGAGGTGCAGGACTTCGAGCATCAGATCCGCGACCTGTTCGACGGCACCGGTCTCCTGGCCGACGACGTGTTCCACGTCGGGACGCGGGACCAGCCGCTCGGCGATCCGAAGGCCGGCCTGAGCGCGGACCTGGACGCCCTGGCCGCGTACGTGACCTCGCTCGACCACGTGAACCCCAGCCCCCACCGCAACCCGGACGGCTCACTGACAGCGGACGGCGTCGCCGGAAAGGCGCTGTTCGAAAAGCTCGGCTGCGCGTTCTGCCACGGCGGCGCCGAATTCACCGACAGCGCGCGCGGCACGTTGCACGACGTCGGCACCATCACGCCGCTCTCCGGCATGCACGCGAGCGGACCGCTGGTCGGGATCGACACGCCGACGTTGCTCGGCGTCTGGGAGACGCCGCCTTACTTGCACGACGGATCGGCGCCGACGCTGCGTGACGTCCTCACCACCAGAAACCCGGGCGAGCTGCACGGGTACGTCAGCGCGCTGTCGTCGCAGCAGATCGACCAGCTGGTCGCGTACCTGCTGCAGATCGACGGGGACCCAGCGGTCCATCGATTCCCGTTCGACCCGCCCTGGCAGGGTCAGGGTGCGGACGGCGGAATCACCGGTGGCGGTGAACGGCCCGGCCCGATCGCGGGCGGCTGCGCGTGCGCGATACCCGCGGGGGACCAGCGAAAGATTCCGGGCTCCACGTATCTGGGCGTGAGCTTGCTCGGCCTGGCGCTGGTGCGGCGCCGCGATCGTGTTCGCAGCGCGCGAGCGACGTCCCCGGTGCTGGCACTGCTGGTGCTGGCGCTGCTCATGAACGGGTGCCGGCCCGACGGGCCCGACGGCGCCGGCGAGGGGCGGGTGCCGACCGACTGGTCGAAGCTGCCCGCCGCGGCGAGCCCGGACCCGGAGCTCGTGCCGCTCGGCGGCCGGCAGGACACCGTCGATCGGATCTGCGCGCGCGGCCGCGGCGATAGCTTTGCCATGGCGCTGTGCGGCGGCCGCCGCCCCGAGATCCGCGACATGGCCGAATTGCTGGAGCTGGTCGGATTGGCCGACAAGCGCGCGTTCGCGCTGACGGGCAACTCGACATCGCTCGTCGCGATGAGCGTGTCGGCGATCAACCCGCGCATCCTCGTGTTCCCGCGCGTCGACGCCGACCTGAAGCGGCCCGACACAATGACCGCCGTGGGGTTCGTGCGCGGCGAGCCGTTCGTCGAGCTGGTGAGCCGCGATCCGTCCAGCGGAGATCTCAACTTCTATCTCCTCAGCTTCGAGCAGAACTGCAGCTACGCCAGCGGCGGCTGCGATCTGGCGAGCTTCTTGACCGAGGAGATCGAGCACGGCTGGACCGCGTACAGCATCTACGATCAGGACGACCTCGAAGCGACATCGTTCGATTGCCGATCGTGTCACCAGCCGGCGGGGGCCAACAGCAAGCGCATCCTGCGGATGCAGGAGCTCGCGAGCCCCTGGATGCACTGGTTTCCGCAGCGGTTCGTCCAGCGGACCGACTCGGACCGCGCGCTGGTCGCGCAGTTCGATGAGGCGCACCAGGTCGACGAGCACTACGGCGGCATCCCGATCGGCACGATCACGAGCGCGCTCGACGAAGGCAGCGGCGCGCAGCTCGAAGCGCTCGTGCGCGCGGAGGGGTTCGGCGAACAGCCAAACCCGTTCGACGCCCAGATCGCGACCGAGATGAAGAGCGGCGTTAGCCCGACCTGGCAGGCGCGCTTCCAGGCGCACCTGGGCGGGGAGGCGATCGCGGTCCCGTACCCGCGCATCGACGTGACCGACGAGGCGAAACGAACCGCCGCCGTCCGCTCATACCAGGACGTGGTGCGCGGGACGGCGGCGCGAGAAACGCTCACCGATGTTCGCAAGGTCTTCTCCGCCGACGCGGCCGAGAAGCTCAGCTTCGTTCCGCAGCCGGGCGCCGACGGCAAGGCGGTCTTGCTGGAGATGTGCGCGCGTTGCCACGACGGCCGCGGCAACGCGCAGCTGAGCAAGAACCGCTTCAACGTGCGCAAGCTGGAGGAGCTGCCGCGCGCGGAGAAGGATCTCGCGATCGCGCGCATCAACGAGCCGGCCGCCACGCGCATGCCGCCCTGGCGCGTCGGAACCCTCACGCCCGATGCGATCCAGGCGGCGACGCTGGAGTTGCAAAAGTAATGGCCCATACCTTGGAACCCGGCACAGAAATCTGAACCAGTTCGCGCCGGTCGGGGAACTGCCTGGCGTCTCGAAAGCCGCATCCCGCCGTGCGAACCAGTCGATCAAATGCCCCCCTCTCCCTGGTGGCTGGCGCGCGCGCCAGCGACGCAGGCGTCGCGCGCGGCCTGGCCGCGGGCGAGGGCTGGGCGATCGCGGAGGCGTGGCACCGGTTTGCGCCGATGGTGCTCCTGACCGCGGAGCGCTCCCTGGGCTCGAGGACGGAAGCGGAGGACGTCGTACAGGACGTTTTCTACCGTGTGTTCCGGAAGGCCAACACGCTCCGCGATCCCGCCCGCCTCCGTAGCTTCGTCTATTCCTTCACCGTCCGCGTGCTCAAGTCGGAGCTGCGTCGCAGGAGGGTGCGCGGCTGGTTTCCGTTCCTGTCCGCCGAGCCGCCCATCGACATGCTTTCCCCCGCGTCGGATTTCGAGTCCCGCGAGCTGCTGACGAAGCTTTACGGGTTGCTCAATCGGCTGACCCCGCGCGATCGTCTGGTGTTTGTCCTCCGCCGGATGGAATCGATGACGGTCGACGAGATCGCCTCGACCATGGACATATCGTTATCGACGGTGAAGCGATCGATGGCACACGCCTCGAGCCGGCTGTCCAGATGGGTCGAGGCCGACCCCGGGTTGGCCGGTCTCGCGCGCGGAGAACATTGGGGGCGAGCCCGATGATCTCCCGAGATCGCGACGATCCGAGAGACGCCGCCGCGCTCGTCGCGCTCACGGAACTGGGGCGCGACGCCGCGAAGCCGCACTCGATCGCGGAGCTCGATCAGGGATTGAACGCAGTCCGGGCACGGCTGGCCGCCGGTGCGGGGCAGCGACGAGTCGTGCGTCGCCTGGCGCTGCTCGGTGCGACGGCAGCGGTCTGTGTCGTGGTGGGCGTGAAGGTCGGGTCGGTCGCCCGCGAGAATCCGCTCGCGCCCGAGCCTGCCGTGGCCGTCTCCCGGATCGAGGGAGGCACCCGGCTCGAGGGCGGATATCTGTCCCAGTCGGGCTCGGAGGGCGTGAAGGTGTTCTTCAGCGAGGGGAGCCTGTTCGCGTTGATGCCCGGCACGCGCGGCCGCCTCCGCTCGGTCAGCAAGGACGGCGCGCAGCTCTCCGTCGAGCACGGCACCGCCTCGCTCGACATCACACATAGCCGGGGGCACCGGTGGTTGGTGGAGGCGGGACCGTTCCTGGTCACGGTCACGGGGACAGCCTTCACCGTCACCTGGGATCCGGCGAGCGAGCGGTTCGAGCTGCGCCTGCGACACGGTCGCGTCGTGGTCAGCGGCCCGGTCGTGAGGGGCGGCATCGCGTTGCTGGCGGGCCAGCGCCTGGTCGTCAGCCTGCCGAGGGCCGAGACCGTGATCACCGAGGAGCCGCCCGCGGAGGCGGTGGCCATCTCCGCCGGACCGGTCAGGCCGACCGTCGCGCCGTCCGCAGCGCGACTGTCGGCTTCATTCCAGGCCAAGGGCGTGCGCGCGCGGCGCTGGGCCGCCGATCTGGCGAACGGTCACTGGGATCGAATCCTCGCCGAGGTCGATCGGGACGGCATCGACGTGACGCTGGAAAACGCCGCCAGCGAGGACCTGTTCGTGCTGGCCGACGCGGCCCGGTATCTGCGACGGGCGGAGCTGGCCCGTTCGGCGCTGCTGGCGGTGCGTCGGCGGTTTCCGCGCTCGCCGCGCGCGCTCGACGCTCTCTTCATGCTGGGGCGGGCGGAGGAGGCGCGTGAAAATGGAACCCGGGCGCAAGCGATCGATCGGTACGAAGAGTACATGGACCAGGCGCCGAAGGGCGCTTACGCCGACGAGGCTCTCGGACGAAAGATGATCCTCACCAACGAAGCGGGCGGTCCAGCCCAGGCGCGGCCCATCGCTGGCGAGTATCTGCTTCGCTTCCCGAACGGGAGCTACGCGGGCTCGGCGCGCGCTCTCCAGCGTGCTCCGTAGGTTGGTCTTCTTGCGCCGCCCGACCGCATTCTGGCTGGTGATCATCTCGCTGTGGACGGCGCGCGCCGAGGCCGCGAAGGTCGTCATCCTGCGACCGGGCGTCGTCTCGCCCGAGGTCAACGAAACGCTGTCGCGCCTCCATGGGGAGGTGCTGTCGCTCGGACTCGAGGTTGCCATCACCGAACGGCTCGCCACGGCGAACGCCATCGAGTCGCGCGCCTGGCTCGAACGGCTGGCGACCGAATGGGAAACGGACGCGGTCATCGACGTCGTCGGGGACGCGGCGCCCGCGGCCGTCGACATCTGGGTGTTCGGACGACAACCCCGCCGCTCCGAGGTCGCGCGCGTCGCGCTGGAACCGAACACCGCAAACGCGGCGGAGCGGCTGGCGATCCGCGCCGTCGAGGCGCTCCGCTCCCGCCTCGTCGAGATGGATCTGGCCGCGATCAGGCCGCCCGCGCCACCCGCCACGCGGGCCCCGCCGGAAACCGTCACTCAGGGGCCGCCGCGCGATTCCGGGGATCCGACCGGGCACCTCGACCTGGAGATGGGCGCCGCTCTGCTCACCAGCTTCGACGGCGTCGGGCCAGCGCTCATGCCCCTGGTGCGGATCGGTTGGAGCGCGCGTTCGTGGCTGGTTCTGGAGGGCGCGCTGGCCGGATTCGGGAGCCGGTCCACCGTGACGTCGGCGGTCGGCAGCGCGCGCGTCGCCCAGCAGTATGCCGTTCTCGGAGGTTGCTACTGCGTCCGGGGCGGAGGAGCGCTCCAGCCTCGGGTCGCGATCTCCGCTGGCGTGCTGCGTACGGCGATCGACGGCCAGGCGGACGCGCCTGCGGACGCGCATTTCGTCGAGCGATGGTCCTTCCTGCTGGATGGCAGCGTGGGGGCGCGGCTGCGTGTCGCGGGCCGGTACCACCTGACGCTGGCCGCCCACGTCCAGGTGGCCGCACCGTACGTCGCGATTCACTTCATCGACACGGTCGTCGCCACCAGCGGGAATCCCAACCTCCTCTTGAGCCTGACGGTCGGCGCGTGGCTGTGACGTCAGGTGAGCGGGCCCCGCGACGCGCCGGGGTCGGCGTCCTCGCCGCCGCCGTCGTCGTCGCCATCGTCGCCGGGTGCGCGCGGGCCGACGTCTATCCGATCACCGGCGCACCGACCGCCGACGCGGGCGACGGGGGCCCGCAGCCGATCAGCTGTCCATCGCCCGTGTTGGCCGCCGGCGACACGATCCGGACGGTGCAGGTGAATTCCATCAGCCGCAGCTACGTGCTGCACGTTCCGCCCGCCTACGACGGCAAGCGACCGGTGCCGCTGGTCGTCGACTTTCACGGGATTGGCGAGTCGGGAGCGAGCGAGCGGGAAAGCTCGCCCTATCGGACGCACCTGGATCCCGAGGGCGTGATCATGGCGTTTCCCGACGGCCTCCAGGGACCGCTCGGGACGGGCTGGAACGTGGGCCCGTGTTGTGTCGGCGACGTCGACGACGTGGGCTTCGCGCGCGCGCTCGTGGCGCAGGTCGGAACGCTGGCGTGTGTCGATGTCGATCGCGTCTATGCCGTGGGCGTGCTGACGGGCGGCGGGATGGCCCACACTGTTGCCTGCCGGGCGGCCGACGTGTTCGCGGCCGCGGCGCCTGCTGCGTTCGATCTCCTGGCGGAGAACGTGAACGATTGCATTCCGCAGCGGCCGATCACCGTCATCTCCTTCCGCGGAACGGCGGACTCGCGCGTTCCCTACGCCGGCGGCCCCTCGTCGCTCGTGCCCGGCATGCCGATCACGTTCCTCGGCGCGCAGGCGACGTTCGAAGCCTGGGGGAGAATCGACGGCTGCACGGGCCCGGCGTCGCCGCCGGACGGCAACGGTTGCGCGAGCTTTTCGGGTTGCCAGGGCGCCGTCGAGGTGACGCTTTGCACGAAGCAAGGCGGTCGTGAGGACCCCGGCGATCCGAACATCGCCTGGCCCGTCCTCAAGCGCCACACGCTCTGAACCGCCTCGTCTCACGCCGTCGGGCCGGGGCACGGCAGGTGTTCCCCCGGAAGCCTGAGGCCGGAGGCCCGAAGCCCTTGACCGACGGGCATTTGGGGGGCCCGGCGTCGACTTTTAGTTTTATTAACAAAATCGTCCGCGATCTCGCAGTAACGGATAACGCCTCGCCACGTTGCATGCACCTGTGGTGATCCCTGGCGGCCAGGCCGATCCCGGAGAACAAGATCATGAAGAAGCCGTTCCTGCGCGTCGTCGGGGGCAGCGAGGTCGCGGTCTTCTGCACACTCGCGCTGGCGACCGCGTGTACGGGCAACATTGGACCGGCCCAGGGGACTGCCGGTCAGGCCGGGAGCAGTCCCGCCGGGGTGGGCGGAAGCGGTACCCCAGGCAGCGGTGGCTCGACGGGCGCCGGCGGGACCTCATCGGGCAGCGCCGGGACGGGGGGCGGGACAGGCGCCACGGGCGGTGCCGCTGGAATGGTCGACGTGGGAACCATCTACCCGAACCCGCCGCCATTCGTTCCCGCGCCCGGGCTCCTGCGTCGTTTGACGCGAAACCAGTTTCGCAACGCCGTTCGGGACGTGTTCGCGTACGACGTCTCCATCAACGATCTCGACGCCGACAGCTTCACCGCGAACTTCGCGAGCATCGGTGCCGCCACCGTGGTCACGTCCGATCGCGGGGTCGAGCAGTACAGCACCGCCATCGAAAACGCCGTCAACGCGGTGTTCGCCGATGCCACGAAGCGTGGGCAGTTCATCGGGTGCACGCCGACCGGTCAGAGCAACGACACCTGCGTGCGCGGCTTCATTCAGAAGCTCGGGCTTCGCGCCTGGCGCCGGCCGC
>Ga0111538_10005459_pt1 | contig 17367 bp, 9 predicted proteins | sample SoiMethybrSBSTD1_FD_79669 | JGI IMG/M metagenome (GOLD analysis project Ga0111538, IMG submission 79669) | Bulk soil microbial communities from a Populus tree surrounding site in Tennessee, USA - Soil MetaG P. TD hybrid SBSTD1 (version 2)... | ecosystem: Environmental > Terrestrial > Soil > Tree...
CCAATGATCGCGTTGTTCGAGGCGGCCTTGTCCGAAGCGTTCAGGAAAGCGGGGGCGGTGGACCCTGCAGCAAGCGCCGCAGCTCCCGCGGCAGTAGTTTTGAGGAATTCGCGACGCTTCATGCAGTCCTCCTTGTCGATTTCTCGTGGATCGATGAGATCTCTCCCCGGATCACGGCGGATAGGACCCTAGGGCGGACCGCCTGGGGAAGCTGCAAGTATCCCCGACCGTGCTGCACGAAGGAAGACCTCGAGGCGGCCCTGCACGGGGCGCAGGACATGTTCCTTCGGCGTCGCGAATGGGTATCATGCTCGGCTTCACCTGGAAAGCCGTCCCTAGCTCCCACACGTCTCCCTACCTCCCGGAGGACTGCCATGCCGTTGCGGCTGAGCTTGATCGTCGCGTGCTTGATCCTCGGAGCTGCTTTCGTGCACGCCGATGAAAAGAAGCGGATTCACTCCTTCGAGCGCATGCAGCTCTCCGACGTGTTCACCTGCGAGGGCGCGACGTACGGAGACGTCTCGGGCGATGGCGTAGCCGACATCATCGCGGGCCCCTACTGGTACCAGGGGCCGGAATTCAAAGTCCGCCACGAGATCTACCCGCCCAAGACCTACGACGTGAAAGGCTACTCGGACAACTTCTTTCCTTTCCTCTACGATTTCAACGGCGACAAGGCGCTCGACCTGTTGCTCATCGGCTTCCCGGGCGAAGACGCGTCCTGGTTCGAGAACCCCGGCGCGAAAGGGGGGCCCTGGCAGCGCCACCTCGTCTTCCGTCCCGTCGACAACGAGTCCCCCACGTTCGTCGATCTCGACCGCGACGGCCGGCCCGAGCTCGTGTGCCCTTCCGGTGGACGCTACGGCTACGCGGTCTTCGACCCGAAGGACCCCGCGAAGACATGGACATTCGTGCCGATCGGCGAGAAGCGTGACGTGCAGAAATTCACGCACGGCATGGGAGTCGGCGACGTGAACGGCGATGGGCGTCTCGACATCCTGGAGAAAGCCGGCTGGTACGAGCAACCGGCTTCGCTCGAGGGCAAGCCGCTCTGGACGTACCACGAGCAGCCTTTTGCTCCCGGCGTGGGCGGCGCCCAGATGTACGCCTACGACCTGAACGGCGACGGCCTCAACGATGTCATCACGAGCCTCAACGCGCACGGCTGGGGCCTTGTATGGCACGAGCAGGTGCGCGACGGCGGGAAGATCGGCTTCCGCGAGCACAAGATTCTCGGCAAGGAACCCTCCGAGAATCCCTACGGCGTCGCGTTCGCCCAGCTCCACGCGATCGATCTCGTCGACATGGACGGCGACGGTTTGAAGGACATCGTGACGGGGAAACGCGTCTGGGCCCATTACGGGGAGCCTTCGGCGGATCCGCCCGGAGTGAGCTACTGGTTCCAGCTGCGACGGAAGGAGGGCGGCGAGGTGGATCTCGTGCCCCACCGGATCGACGACGTGGCGGGCGTGGGGGTGCAGGTCGTCGCGGGCGACGTGGACGGGGACGGACTGCCGGACGTCGTCGTGGGCAACAAGCAGGGCGCGTTTTTCCTGCGGCACCGCGTCCGCGAGGTCTCGGAAGCGGAATGGCGCCGCGCCCAGCCGCGGCTCCTCGCGAACGCGGGCCTCGAGCCCGCGGAAGCCGCCGAGGTGATGACCGCCCCCGATGGCTTCCGTGTCGACCTCGTCGCGGGCGAGCCCGATCTCCATCAGCCGGTTGCTTTCACGTTCGACGACCGCGGCCGGATCTGGGTCGCGGAGGCCCACACCTACCCGATCCGCGTGCGCGGCAAGGAGGGCCGCTGGGACGAAGGGCAGGACAAGATCGTGATTTTCGCCGATGAGGATTCCGACGGTCGCTTCGAGACGCGCAAAGTCTTCGCCGAAGGCCTCAATCTCGTGAGCGGCCTCGAGGTCGGGTACGGGGGCGTCTGGGTCGGCGCTGCACCCTACCTCCTTTTCCTCGCGGACAAGAACGGCGACGACCACCCCGATGGCCCCGCAGAGATCGTGCTCGACGGCTTCGGCCTCGAAGACACGCACGAGACGCTCAATGCGTTCAACTGGGGGCCGGACGGCTGGCTCTACGGCTGCCACGGTGTCTTCACTCACTCGCGCGTCGGCAAGCCCGGGGCGAAGGACGCGGACCGCGTGCCGCTCAACGCGGGCGTCTGGCGCTTCCACCCCACGCGCCGAGAGTTCGAGGTCTTCGCCTGGGGGACGTCCAACCCCTGGGGCGTCGATTTCAACGACCTGGGACAGGCTTTCGTGACGGCGTGCGTGATCCCCCACCTCTACCACGTGATCCAGGGCGCACGGTACGAGCGCCAGGCGGGCCGGCACTTCGACCCGTTTCACTACTGGGAGCTGACGACGATCGCGGACCACCGTCACTACGCCGGAGACATCAGCGAGCACGCGTGGTGGGGTCGCGAGCCCGTCACGCCGACCGCGACGCTCGAAGCCGGCGGCGGCCACGCGCACTGCGGCGCCATGATCTACCTGGCCGACGCGTTCCCGGCGGAGTATCGCGACTCCCTCTTCATGTGCAACATCCACGGGAACCGCGTGAACCGGGACATTCTCGAGCGGCGCGGCTCGGGGTACGTCGGCCACCACGGGAAGGACTTCCTCCTCGCGAACGATCGGTGGTTCCGCGGCATCAATCTGAAGTACGGACCTGAGGGCGCCGTTTACCTCATCGATTGGTACGACAAGAACGCGTGCCATCGCGCGCAGCCCGAGATCTGGGATCGGACCTCCGGTCGGCTCTACCGAGTCTCGTACGGCGCGCCTCGACCGATCACCGCGGTCAATTTGGCCGCGAAGTCGTCCACCGAGGTCGCCGAGCTCACGCTCCACTCCAACGAGTGGTACGTCCGACATGGGCGCAGGATCCTGGCCGAGCGCGCCGCGGCCCACGAGCTCGAGCCGACGGCACGGGGCCGCCTGGTGGAGATTTTTCGCTCGAGCGAGCGGCCGGAGAAAAAGCTGAGGGCCTTGTGGGCGCTTCACGCGGCGCGTGCGCTCGATGAGAAGCTCCTCGTCGAGGCTCTGGCGAGCCCTCACGAGCACGTCCGCGCCTGGGCGCTCCAGCTTTCGGGCGATCGGCGAGCCGTCCCGCCCGGAATCCTCGCTCGCGCCGCGGCGATGGCGCGCGAAGACGCTTCGCCCGTCGTGCGGCTCTACCTGGCCTCGCTCCTCCAACGGCTCGAGCCGGCGCAGCGCTGGGAGATCGCGCAAGGGCTGGCCTCGCACGCCGAAGACGCCGGCGACCAAAACCTGCCTTTCCTCGACTGGTTCGGCATCGAGCCCCTCGTGGCCGCCCAGCCTGAGCGCGCGCTCGCGCTCGCGTCCGCATCGAAGCTCGAGCTGCTCCGCAGGTCGATCATCCGGCGCGCCGCGTCGCGAGTGAACGACCTCGAGCCTTTGTTGAGCTACCTGGGTCACCTGCCCTCGAGCGCCGAGCGGGTGATGGCGCTCGACGAGACGCTGCGGGCCCTCGAAGGCCATGCCACGGTGAAGCTCCCCGCGGGCTGGGAGGGCGTCTACGAAATTCTGTCCAAAGACGCCGACCGCGCCGTTAGGGACCGCGCCGACGCCGTCGGCGTGAAGTTCGGTGACCGGCGCGTCTTCCCTTCGCTCCGCAAAGTCCTCGCGGACAGCCGCGCTCCGCGCGCGGAACGCGAGCGGGCGCTCTCGATCCTGATCGACGGCCGGGACGCTGACGCGTTGCCCGTCATTCTGGGCCTCCTCGACGACCCCAGCCTCCGCGCTCGCGCGTTGAAAGCTTCCGCCGGCTTCGACGACGCTCGCGTCGCGCCGGCAATCCTGGAGCGGTACCGCATGCTCCCGGCCGAAGAGAAAGTCGACGCGCTCGCGACGCTCGCCGCGCGGCGCTCGTCCGCCCGTCTCCTGCTCGAAGCGGTGCGCAAGGAATCCATCCCGCGCACCGACCTGGGGGCCATCGTCATCCGGCAGCTCCGCGGTCTCAAGGATCCCGAGCTCGACGCCGCGATCACCGACGTGTGGGGCACGGCGCGAGAGACCAGTGAGGAGCGGCGAGCCGAGGTCACTCGCTGGAAAGCCACGCTCACGCCCGAGCGTATTGCCAAAGCGGATCCTCGCGAGGGGCGAGCGATTTTCACTCGCACGTGCCAGGGCTGCCACACGCTGTTCGGGGCGGGGGGGAAAGTGGCGCCCGACATCACGGGCTCGAACCGCGCCGACCTGGTCTACATTCTCGAGAACATCCTCGACCCCAATGCGGTCGTCGGGAAGGACTACCTCGTCACCGAGTTCACGCTCGCGGGCGGACGCTTCGTGACCGGGCTCGTCACGGGGGAGACGGAGAGCGCCTACACCGTGCGCACCGTCAACGAAGAGGTGCTCGTCGCGAAAAAAGAGGTTGAGACGCACTCCCGCTCGGAGCTGTCACTCATGCCCGAGGGGCTCCTCGTCAACCTGAAAGAGGACGAGGTCTGCGACCTCATCGCCTACCTGGCGAGCCCGGCTCAGGTGCTCCTCCCGGGCACTGCAGTGAAGATGGACCTCGCGACGAAGCGCGTCGCAGCCCCCGCGGGCGCCGCCGTGATCGAAGGGGAATCCTTGAAAGTCATCCGGGCGACGGATGGATCGGCCGCGTCGCAGGACATGGCTCGGTTCGGCGCGGGGCTCTGGAGCGCCGACCGCCACCTCTGGTGGACCGGTGGGAAGCCAGGAAGCCATCTCGAGCTGCGGGTGAACGTCGCGGCGAAAGGGACCTACGCCGTCGAGGCCGCTATGACGCAGGCGCCGGACTACGGCATCGTAAAGCTGTCGCTCGACGGCCAGGCGATGGGCTCTTCGTTCGACCTTTACCACTCGCGCGTCGTGCCGACGGGGCCGACCCTCCTCGGCGAGGCGACGCTCGAAGCCGGCGACCACACGCTCGAGGTCGAGATCGTCGGCGCCAACCCCCGCGCGGCGCCCGCCTACATGTTCGGGGTCGACTACCTGCTCCTCGTGAAGAAGAGCTGACCCACGCCGAGGTTTTCCGGCGCGCTCGAGCCGCCCGGCGGTGTCAGGGTGCTTCGAGCACGTCCGCGAGAATGGCCTCCGCGAACGGCACGAACATCTCGTCGGCGGAAAGCCCTCCGTGGTGCCCGCGAAGTCGCTGGGGCCTTTCGACGCCGGGATACTGCGACCAGACGGTCTCTTGGGGGTACGGCAGCACGAGCACGTCCCCCACCCGCCGGAGGAAGCGCTCGCTCGGCGTGCCGTTTCCGAAAAGCCCGAGCTGGAGAGCTTCTTCGGTCCGGAGCACTACCGCTTTCTCCGCCAGGAACTGTCGCAGGACTTCGACCGTGCGATCGACTTTCCCCGCGCGCACGTGCACGAAGACGTCGCGCAAGCTTCCGGTGGGGAGAATGGGCGGGCCGCTCTTCCGCGGGCGCAGCAGCTCATTCAGTTCGGGCGAGTCGGTGAGGTAGATCGTCGTCTCGGCGCGGACGGGGACTTGACCGTGGTCGGCAGTCACGACGAGCAGTGTCCTCTCGGCAGCTCTCCTCCCGGCCGGGCCGAGCAGTCGGGGCAGCTGCGTGGGGAGGAGGCGGGACATGAGCGAGATCTCGACGCGAGCTTCCCGCGAGCGCGGCGCGTGAGCATGCTCGAGCGTGTCGAGGTGATCCCAGTAGACGTAGAAAAACGTTGGGGCGGTCGCCGCCTCGAGCTCATCCGCGATGCGGACGGCGAGGTCGGCAGCCCCGAGGAAGCCGACCGAGCGAGAGCCACGCTTCGAGGCGAGCGAGTAAGCGCTCTGCGCGTAAGCGGAGTGGCAGAAAGCGATGGACGGGATGCCCGCAGCAGCGAGCGTGTCGAAAATCGTGCGCCCTTCAAAAAGCAGGCTGCCGTCATAGCCCAGCGCGGCAAGCTCATCGCGCTGCCGCGAGTTCCACCGGCGGAACGGCAGCGTGAAGATGATCTCGTCGAGCTCCTCGACGTAGATCATCCACTCGGGCAGGCCATGCTGGAGCGGGGGGAGGCCGGTGCTCAGCGTCGTGAGAGCGGCGGCTGTCGTCGATGGGAACACGGCCGTCAGCGAGGTGAGCGAGCCGCGCTCGGCGAAACGCGCAAGCCAAGGCTCCTCGGCGGCGCGCTCGAGCCAGTCGTTGAACCCGAATCCGTCGATGAGGAAGAGAAGGACGTGATCGAAGCCACGGCTGCGAACTGGCTCGAGGATCGAGCCATCGAGCACCGAGCGCCCCGAGTCAACGCCGAGAAGCGACGCAATCGAGCCGGGAATATCGGCAAAAGAGTAGCCGCCGTAGCGAGGGTGGACGAATTGCCCTTCGGCGCTGCGGCGCGCCTCGCCCCGCAGGTCGCGGATCACCGCTGGTAGACCGGGAGGCGGTCGTACGGCAGCTGCAGGATGATGAGGGCGATCGCAGTGGCGTACGTGCTTCCGTACACGTCGCCGTCGGGCCCTTCCCAGTGTCCGTCCGACTCCTGGAGCGAGAGGAAGCTCGTCGACGCGGTCTGGTAGTAGCGCGACCAGACGTTGCCCCCCACGATCCACTTCGCTTGCGCGAGGTAGTACTCGACGTACTCCGCATGGTGGCCGTACTGCCACTGGTGCTGGATGTACCGGTTCATGAACTCCTGCGTACGCCGCAGTTGGTCGGAGTCGTACTGACCGGCGTTCCAGAGGGCCACGACGGCGGCGCAGGTGACACCCGGCCGGTATTCCTCGTTCTGTGGGATCCTGTAGCGCACCGAGCCATCCGGATTCGAGGACCGTTCGATGAACCGGACTCCTTTGTCGATGACGCTCTTCGGCACGAGGATCCCTGCGTCCCGGCAGGTTCGTAGGGACTGGAGCTGCGTCACCGTCAGCGTCCCCTCGTCCTCCAGATAGTTCGGCCGATAGCCCCAGCCGCCGTCGTCCGTCTGCGTGCGTCGCGTGAGGTCGACCGCCTTCTTGAGCGCGACCCGAATCTTGTCGCGCTTCGCGGGGTCTCCCTCCTGTCCGTAGACTATGGCCAGGAACGTCATCGCGAAAGCGTGGCCGTACATGGGCCGGGTCCCTTTACGATTGCGCGGCGCGTTCTCTTGTCCGGTCGTGAAGAGGCCGTTCTGGGTGGAAGTCGAAATCAGGTAGTCGGTGATGCGCGCAACCGTGGGCGCGTTCACGCCCCGCGTGGGCATGTCGCCGTGCGCGAGAAAGGCCAGGCCCACGAGCCCCGTGACCGCGACGGGGAAGTAATCCGGCTGCTCCGGCGTGGCTCCCCAGGAGCCGTCCGCCTCCTGGGTCCGAAGGAGGTAAGCGAACCCTTTTTCGATCGCTCTCTCGATGCGCGGAGTCACCCCCGCGGGCAGCGGCGGCGCGGGGTCGAGCTTCGCCTGCGCTCGCGCCGATTCCCCGGGGGCCGCGACGATCCCACAGATCAGAATCAGGACAGCGGCACGGACCGGCATGGCGTGTCAATGTAAGGGCGTCCGGGATGATCGCAAAGCACCATTTCGCGACGCGCGGAGCGGGCCTCACGCCGCTCTAGATTTCGACGTATCCAGGGGAAGACGCGGCTTGCAATCGGCCGCTGCGCAACCTACATTCGCTGGGTACGGTGCCGCGGCGGGCTGTTGGGCGCGGGCGCGCCCCTGCGTCGGCCGGCGCTGCGGATCGACGGTGTCCATCCACCCAGCCGGGGAGGTCCAACCCAGCCATGAGGCGGCGTCCAGCCAGGTACCTGCATCGATCCCGACGGGCCGAGCGGAAGCTGCGGTTCATTCTTGCGGCCGTCCTAACCGCCGGGTGGTTCTCCGCGGTGTCTTTCTCCGCGGTCTCTTTCCGGGTCGGCGAGGCTGCTGCGGCGGCGGACCAGCCGCCAGCGCCGGCGCCGGCGGCTGTCAGCTTTCACGGCGCCGTACGCGGCCTCCTCCAGCGGCGCTGCCAGGGCTGCCATCAGCCCGCGAAGCGCGGAGGCAAACTCGACCTCACCACGTTCGAGGCGCTGGCGCAGGGCGGGCGCAAGGGCGCGGAGCTGGTGCCCGGGAAACCCGATGAGAGCCTCCTCTACCTCGTGTTGACCGGCAGTGAGAAGCCGCAGATGCCGAAAGACGAGAACCCCCTGTCGGCCGAGGAGATCGAGCTCATCCGCCGCTGGATCGCCGAAGGCGCGAAAGATGACACGCCGGAGTCGGCTCGCGCCGCGCTCGACGTCTCGAAACCCCCGGTCTACAACGTCCCGCCGGTCGTCTCGTCGATCGCTTTCTCCCCCGACGGCAGCTTGCTCGCGGCGGGAGGCTATCACGAGGTGACGGTCCACCGCCTGACCCGCGTCGATCCCGCTGCGACGCCCGCCGTCGACGCGACGCGCGTGGGCCGGCTCGTCGGCCTTTCGAGCCGCATCGAGACGCTCGCGTTCTCGCCGGATGGCAAATTGCTCGCGGCCGTGGGCGGATCCCCGGGCCGCTTCGGCGAAGTGCAGGTCTGGAGCGTCGAAGAGAGCCGCCTCACGCAGTCCGCCATGGTCGGTTTCGACAGCCTCTACGGGGCGGCCTTTTCGGACGACGGGAAGCGCCTGGCTTTCGGGGCGACGGACAAGTCCGCGCAGATTTACAGCCTCGAGGAGGGCAAAGTCCTGCGGCGGATCGACCAGCACGAGGACTGGGTGTTCGGGACCGGCTTCTCCAAAGACGGCAAGAATCTCATCACCGCGAGTCGGGACCGCACCCTCAAGCTCATCGAGAGCGACACGGGCTCATTCATCGACAACATCACGAGCATCACGCCGGGCGTGCTCGGCGGGCCGCTCTACACGCTTGCGCGCCATCCGACGGAAGACAAGTTCCTGACCGCGGGCGAGGACGGCACGCCGAAGCTCTACAAGATCGTGCGCACCGCCGCGCGGCAGATCGGGGACGACAACAACCTGCTGCAGGCATACGAGAAGGTCCCAGGCACTGTGACGTGCGTGGCATTCGACGCCACGGGGGCGCGCATCGCCGTGGGGTCGAGCTTGGGGCTCGTGCGGCTCTATGAGACGGCGACCGGCAAGAAACAGAGCGAGACGAAGCTGCCCGGGGCAGTTTATACGGCGCGATTCCATCCCTCGGGCCTCGTCGGCGTCGGGGGTTTCGACGGAGTCGTGAGATTTCTGGACGCGCAAGGAAAGCTGGTCGGCGAGCTCGTTCCCGTGCCGATCGGTCCCCCCGAAGTCGTGAGGAGCTTTTGAACATGACGAAGTTCGTCGTTGCCTTCGGGATGGCGGTGGGCCTGGCCGTGGCAGGCGCGGTGCTCGCGGACGGAAAGTCTCCGGAGGAGACACCGCAGCCCGCTCGAGTACTTGCGCCCGCGGCCCGGATCGAGGCCCACCCGAAGACGCTCGTCTTCCGGGGGCCCGAGGACGCCCGCCGGCTGATCGTCAGCGCGTGGTCGGCCGCCGGGGACCGCTCCGACGCCACCGCCGATGCCCGGCTCGAGCTGCCGGAGGGGCTCGTGCGCCTCGACGCGGATGGGTACCTCTCGCCGCTCAAAAACGGCGAAGGCTCGCTCCGTGTCAGCGCGCGGGGACAGTCGGTGGAGATCGCAGTCTCCGTCGTCGACTTCGACAAAGTGCCGCCCGTCAGCTTCGTGCGCGACGTGGAGCCCGTGATCAACAAAGTGGGCTGCACCTCGGGCCTTTGCCACGGCGCGGCGAAAGGTAAGAACGGCTTCCGCCTCTCTTTGCGCGGGTACGACCCGGAGTTCGACTACGCCGCGCTCGTCGATGACCTTTCGGGCCGCCGCTTTAACCGCGCCGACCCGCCCCAGAGCCTGCTTCTGTTGAAACCGTTGCAGGAGGTGCCCCATCAAGGTGGGTTCCTTTTCGACGCGTCGTCGAGGTACTACCGGACGCTGCACCGCTGGATCTCGGAGGGAGTGCGGTCCGACGCCGCCACGACTCGCCGTGTCGCACGCATCGAGCTCGTGCCGAACGACGTGATCGTGCGGGACCCCGGCTCCGTCCAGCAGCTCCTCGTCATCGCACACTACCCCGAAGAGGCCGAGGGCGGCTTGCCTGCGGAGGGCCGCGACGTCACTCGCGACGCATTTTTCACCTCGAGCGCGTTCACGGTCGCTGAAGTGAGCCCGCAAGGGCAGGTGACGGCCCTCCGCCGGGGTGAGACAGCGATCATCGTCCGCTACGAAGGGCAGTTCGCGACGGCGAACGTCACGGTGCTCGGCGACCGAGCCGGCTACGCATGGAAGGACGTGCCCGAGCACAACTACATTGATGGGCACATTTACCGAAAGCTCCGAAAGATCGAGGCGCTGCCCTCGGATCTGGCGAGCGACGAGGAGTTCGCGCGCCGCGTCTTCCTCGACGTGATCGGTCTGCCGCCGCGGCCCGAGGAGACGCGCGCCTTCCTGGCGGAGGCGAAAGCCGGAGAGTCTCCCGCCGACGTGCAGGCGCGCCGCGACAAGCTCGTCGACAGCCTGCTCGAGCGGGGCGAGTTCGCGGATCACTGGGCGCTCAAGTGGAGCGACCTCCTGCAGGCGAATCGAAAATACCTGGGCGACAAAGGCGTTTGGGTGTTCCGCAATTGGATCCGCAAGGCAGTGGCATCGAACGAGCCCTTCGATCGGTTCTCCCGCCAGGTCCTCACGGGCACCGGAGGCACGTACACGCACCCCGAGTCGAGCTTCTGGCGCATCGCCCGCCAGCCCGAAGTGGCCATGGAGACCACGACACAGCTCTTCCTCGGCGTGCGCTTCATGTGCAACCACTGCCACGACCATCCGTTCGAGCAGTGGACGCAGCGACAGTACTACGAGCTCTCCGCGTTTTTTGCCGAAACGGGCATCAAGCCGAGCCCGCGGCCCGGCGAGGAGGTCGTCTACGAGCACCCCGGTGTCGGCGAGATCCAGCATCCGAAGACGGGAAAGGCCGTCGCCGCGAGGTTCCCCTTCAGCTACGGCGTCGAGCTCCCCCGGAAGGCCACGAAACGCGAAGAGCTTGCCGATTGGATCACCAATCCGTCCAACCCCTACTTCGGCCGAGCCGTCGTGAACCGCGTCTGGAGCTACTTTTTTGGCCGCGGCATCATTGACCCCGTCGACGACATCCGCGCCTCGAACCCGCCTGCGAACCCCGAGCTTCTCCAGGCCTTGACGAAGGACTTCATCTCGAACGGCTTCGACCTCCGGCGCCTGATCCGCACGATCGTGACGTCGCGCACCTACCAGCTTTCGGTCGATACCAACCGCTGGAACGCCGACGACACCGCGAACTTCAGCCACCAGGCGCCGCGCCGCCTTGCCGCCGAGCAGCTCCTCGACGCGATCAACATCGCCACGGGCGCGCCGTCGAGCTTCGAGGGCGTGCCGCAGGGCTTCCTGGCGTCGCAGCTGCCGGACTCGAAAGTGAACGAGGGGGGCTTCCTCGACCTCTTCGGCCGCCCGCCGCGGGAGTCGCCCTGCGAGTGCGAACGGCGCAGCGAGGTCAGCCTCTCCCAGGCTCTCAACCTGGTGAACGGCCCGACGATCATCGAAGCTGCTGCGTCCCCCCGCGGGCGGATCGCGCAGGGCCTTGCGGCCAAGCTCGACGAGCAGCAGCTGATCGAGGAGCTCTACCTGGCGGCGCTCACCCGCCGCCCGACGACGGAGGACCTGCGCATCGCCAAGGAGTACCTCGCCGGACCTGGCGAGGCGACCGAGAAATACCAGGACTTGCTGTGGGCTCTGATCAATAGCCCGGCGTTTTTATTCAACCGTTAAGCCGCGTGGCCGGGTAAGCTGACCTCCCAAGAAGCGACCCGAGCGACCCTCTTCCCCCCCCCAACGGAGGTAGTGAATGCTACACGTCCCAGGACCGACCGGAAGGCTCTGTGATGGCGTCACCCGGCGCGACTTTTTGGGCGTGGGGAGCCTGAGCCTGATCGGCCTCACCCTGCCGCAGTTCCTGGCGTTGAAAGCGCGCGCGGCAGCGCCGGGGGCCGCGAAGACACTGGGAGAGGGCACTTTCGGCAAGGCGAAGTCCGTCATCCTGATCTACCTCCAGGGCGGACCGAGCCACATCGACATCTGGGACCCCAAGCCGGACGCGCCGCAGAACATCCGAGGCGAGTTCCACCCGATTCCCACCGTCGTGCCGGGCATCCAGCTCTCGGAGACCATGCCGAAGCTCGCTCGCGAGGTCGACAAGGCCACGCTCATCCGCTCGATGAGCTACAGCCCGAACGGCCTCTTCAATCACACGGCGGCCATGTACCAGATGCTCACGGGCTACACCCCGGACAAAGTGTCCCCCTCGGGACAGCTCGAGCCTCCGGCCCCGAACGACTTCCCGACCGCCGGCTCCCACGTCGCGAAGATGAGGCCGCCCGAAGTCGCGATGCTGCCTTTCGTGATGCTGCCACGACCGCTCCAGGAGTCGAACGTGATCGGAAAAGGCGGCTCCGCGGGCTTCCTCGGGAAGGCCTACGATCCCTACTACCTCTTCCAGGATCCGAACCAGAAGCTCAACGTCGGCGACCTGGCCGTCCGGAGCGACGTCCCGCTCCCGCGCCTCGAGCGCCGCGCGAACCTCCTCAGGTCGATCAACGCGAGCATGCCGCAGCTCGAGCGCGCGGTGAAATCTTCGGCGGTCGACAAGTACTACGAGAAAGCATTCGACCTGATCCTCTCGGGGAACGCCCGCGAGGCTTTCAACCTGGACGCAGAGACCGACAAAGTGCGCGAGCGTTACGGCCGCCACACGTTCGGCCAGAGCTGCCTCCTGGCGCGGCGCCTCATCCAGGCGGGGACGCGCTTCGTTCAGGTCAATTGGCCCGCGGTCGCGAACGGCAACCCGATGGTCGACGCGTGGGACACACACGCCGCGAATTTCGGCCCCCTCCGCGACCTCCACTGCCCGAAGCTTGACAGCGGCCTGTCGGCGCTGCTCAACGACCTCGATGCCCGCGGGATGCTCGAGGACACGCTGGTCGTGGCCGTGGGCGAGTTCGGCCGGTCTCCGCGCCTTGGCGTGAGCACCTCCGGTAACGGAAATGCGAAGGACGGACGCGACCACTGGCCGTACTGCTACACGGCGCTCGTCGCTGGCGCCGGCGTCGGCCGCGGCAAGGTGTACGGCAAATCGGATGAGCACGCCTCGAGCCCCGTCGAGTCGGCGGTCCACCCGCAGGAGCTGCTCGCGACGATTTACCACGCGCTCGGCATCGACCCCGCGACCGAGGTGATGAACCACCTCAATCAGCCTCGTCCTCTCGTGAAGGGAGAGCCCGTCCTCGGGCTCTTCGCGTAGACGGCACCCGAAGATCGAAGGCTTTCCCGTGTCGATGACCGGCGTCGTTTGGCTGGACACGACGGCGATCATCCTCGCTGCGATGTGGCTGGGCCGGGCGGTCCTCACGACGCTCGGCGCGAGGGCGCTGCTCGACCTGCCGGCGGGCGACCCAACGCGGGAGCCGCCGGGGGGCTGGCCTCGCGTCTCCGTGGTGGTTCCGTCCCAGAATGACGAGCTCGACGTCCGCACTTCGATCGACTCGCTGCTCGCGGGCGACTATCCCAACCTCGAGGTCATCGCTGTCGACGACCGCTCCACCGATCGGACGGGAGCCATCCTCGATGAGATCGCGGAGAAAGATCAGCGGGTCCGCGCGGTCCATATCCGGGAGCTGCCCGACGGCTGGATCGGGAAGCCGCACGCGCTGTTGCAGGGGACGCTGAGCTCGACCGGCGATTGGCTCCTTTTCACCGATGCCGACGTGCGCTTCCGCCCCGCGACTCTGCGGAAAGCCGTAGCCCGAGCGATCGAGCTGCGTCTCGACTTCTTTACACTCATTCCCGATTCGGGCGCCGCCACCGTCGTGATGCGGGCCATCAACGTGATGTCGGTCGGGATCGCGCTGCTCGTCAGCGGTCAGTGGATGCCCTGGCGGCGGACCTGGCGCTTCTGGTTCATGGGTGTGGGCGCCTTCATGCTCGTTCGGCGGGAAGCGTACTTCCGCGCGGGAGGGCACGAGAAAATCCGAGGGCGCATGGTGGATGATCTCTCCCTCGGCTGCCTCCTCTCCGCCTCCGGCTGCCGCTGCGACGTCGGGTTGAGCACCGAAGAGCTTCGCGTGCCTTACGCCGCACGTTTTGGCGACCTTATCCGCGTCACTCAAAAAAACTGCTTTGCGATTTTCGACTTCAGCTGGACGCGGCTCATCAGCACGAACCTCATGACGGTCATCTTCGACTTCGGCGCCCCGCTCCTCCCGATCGTGAGCTGGAGGCTCTGGCCCGCGGCGCTGGTCATCTGGGCCTGCATCGGGGTCGTTTACCTGTCCCTGGCGAGGCGGGTGAAAGCTCCGGCCTGGAGCTTCCTCCTGCACCCGTTGATCAGCGTCCTCTTGTTCCTGCCGACCTGGGGCTCGGCTCTTGCCACCTCGCGCGCCGGCGGTGTGCAGTGGCGTGAGACTTTTTATCCGCTTTCCATGCTGAAGGGTCGGGCGGCAGGTCGAGCGCCGGGGCTATAATGCGGTCTCTCCGGGCGCGCGGGAGCGCCCGCGACGAAAAAACCTCTCCCATGCCTCGAATCCAGCCCGCCGAGCTCCTCGCTTTCACTCGGGAAGTCATCGCCGCGCTCGGGACTCCTCCGGACGCCGCGGCCGAGGTCGCCGACCACCTGGTGGGCGCGAACCTCGCAGGCCACGACTCGCACGGCGTGATCCGGCTTCCGCAGTACGCCGAGCACGTGCGGGCGGGCAAAGTGCAGCCCGGGGAGCGGCCAGCGGTCGTCTGCGAGGCTTCCTCGACGGCGCTCGTCGACGGCCATTGGACGTGGGGCCAGGTGACGGCCGGCCTCGTGACCCGACTCGCAGTGGCCAAAGCCCGAGCCCGCGGCACGGCGGTGGTTGCCGCGCGCGCGTGCTACCACATCGGCCGGGCCGGAGTGTATGCGCTGCAGGCGGCGAAAGAAGGATGCATCGCGCTCCTCTACGCCAACGCTCACGGCGTTGCGCGCGTCGCGCCCTGGGGCGGCACGGATGCGAAGCTCGCGACGAATCCGATCGCGGCAGCGGTCCCGACGCGGACGAGTCCCATCCTCGTCGACATCACGACGAGCGTCGTCGCGGAAGGGAAAGTGCGCCTCGCGCGGAACTCGGGCAAGCCGATCCCGGAGGGCTGGGTCCTCGACCGAGACGGCCGCCCGTCCACTCAGCCCGCCGACCTCTACGAGGGTGGTACTCTTCTGCCGCTGGGCGGGCGAGAAGGGCACAAAGGTTACGGCCTCTCCGTCATCTGCGACCTGCTCGGCGGCATGCTCACGGGTGCAGGGGCTGGTTTTCTCACGACGACCGTCGGGAACGGAATCTACCTCCACGTCACGGATCCGGAAGCTTTCGATACTTCGAGCGCGTTTCTGGACCGCGTCGATGAGTACGTCCACTACCTGAAGAGCTCCGCTCGGAAGCCTGGCGTCGATGAGATTCTCCTGCCGGGCGAGCCGGAGCTGCGCGGAGAGGCGCGGCGCCGGGCCGAAGGGCTGGAGATCGACGCAACCACGTGGAAACAGGTCAGCGACCTGGCTCGCAGCCTTGGCTTGCATCCGCCGGCGCTATAGAATCCCGCAATGACGCGAGCCGGCGACTTTCCCGACGCCTTCGATGACCTTTGGAAAGAGGCCTCGCAGATGAGCGAGGCGGACGTCGAGCGCCTGCTGCTCGGGGGTGGGACTTCCGGCCAACCGTCGTCGCGCTCGACCGCGCTCGCTCCCGGGGCCCGCGTGGAAGGCATGGTCATCGAGGTCCGCCGTGGCGAAGTGCTCGTCGAGCTCGACGGGAAGACGCTCGGAGTCCTGAGCGAGTCGGAGTTCGACGGCGTGGATCTACCCCGCGTGGGAGACCGGATCCGGGCGCAGTTCGAGCGCTTCGATGCTCGCAAAGACGTCGCCGTGCTCTCCGCCGGAGGCGTGCGGCGGGAGATTTATTGGGAGGAGCTTCGCCGCGGCACGATCGTCGAGGGGACGGTCACAGCGGTCAACAAGGGCGGCTTGACGGTCGACCTGAAGGGAAACCGCGCATTTCTGCCGGCGTCGCAGGTCGCGCGGCAGCGCGTGGAAGATTTGGCCCAGTTCGTGGGCACGAAGATCCGGTGCGAAATCACCGACGTGGACCTCTCCTCCCGGAATATCGTCCTCAGCCGCAGGACGATTCTCGAGCGCGAGCAGGAGGCCGAGCAGAAGAACGCCCTCGCGCGGCTCAGCGAAGGCGAAGTGCTGCGCGGGACCGTGACTCGCCAGAGCGATTTCGGCGCGTTCGTAGATCTCGGGGGCGTCGACGGGCTGATCCCCGCGAACAAAATCCACGCGCTCGTTCAGTCGAAAGCGATCCCCGCGGCGCCGAAGGAGGGGCAGGTGGTCGAGGTCATAGTGACTCGCGTCGACAAGGAGAAAGGGCGCGTCGGGCTCGAGCTTCGCCAGGTCGCGTCCGATCGATGGAAAGAAGCCGCGGAGCACTACGGCGTGGGTGACGAAGTGACCGGCTGGGTCACTCGCGCGAGCTCGACGGAGGTTGCGCTCGAGATCGGAGACGGCCTCGAGGCGGTGTTTCCCGAGAGCCAGGTCGCGCTTCTGGGATCGGACGCTCGCCCCGGTGCGATCCTGAAAGCTGTCGTCACGGCGATCGACCGCGACACGCGGCGCATTCTCCTCAAGCCGGCTCCCGGACGGCCGCCCCGATAACCCGCCCGGAGTCACCGAGCTTGCCCCCCCCACTGCGACGTTCGCCGCTGCCCCTCATTTTCCTGACGATCTTCATCGACCTGGTCAGCTTCTCGATCATTTTTCCGCTGTTTCCGCGCATGCTCGAGTACTACCTCGGCCGCGAGGGGCATGAGGGCGTGCTCGGCGGGCTGCTGAGGATCCTTGCCGCCGCGGCGGGCGAATCGGACGCCGGCGTGAGGGTGCACGTGCTCTTCGGCGGCGTCCTCGGCTCGCTCTTCGCTTTCCTCCAGTTCGTTTTCGCCCCCCTGTGGGGAAGCCTCTCCGATAGGGTCGGGCGCCGCCCCGTGCTCATTATCACCATCGCCGGCGTGACGCTCAGCTATGCGATCTGGTTTTTCAGCAGCAGCTTCTTTCTTCTCGTCGCTGCGCGCACGCTCGGCGGCGTCATGAGCGGCAACATCTCGGTGGCCACCGCCGCTGTCGCCGACTCGACCACGAAGGAGAACCGCTCCAAGGGGATGGGCTTGATCGGAGTGGCTTTCGGCCTGGGCTTCATTTTGGGCCCGGCAATCGGCGCCGCCCTCTCCGGCTTCGACCTGAGCGCAATGTTCCCGGCGCTCGAGCGTGTGGGAGTGAATCCCTTTTCCGCTGTCGCCGGCGTGGCGGCGGTCCTGAGCCTACTCAACCTA
>Ga0111538_10005460_pt1 | contig 17366 bp, 14 predicted proteins | sample SoiMethybrSBSTD1_FD_79669 | JGI IMG/M metagenome (GOLD analysis project Ga0111538, IMG submission 79669) | Bulk soil microbial communities from a Populus tree surrounding site in Tennessee, USA - Soil MetaG P. TD hybrid SBSTD1 (version 2)... | ecosystem: Environmental > Terrestrial > Soil >...
ACGCAGTCGTAGGCCACGCGGTTGACCATCTCGGCGGTGAAGAGCTTGACCATCGAGATCTCGCGCACGCACTCCTCGCCGGCGGCGAACTTGGCGCAGGCGGCGTAGGTCAGCCAGCGGCCGGCCTCGATCTGGGTGGCCAGATCGGCCAGCTTGTGACGGATCACCTGCTTGTCGCTGAGCGGGCCGCCGAAGGCCTGCCGCTCGCGCACGTAGGCGATGGTGTCCTCCAGCGCGCGCTGGGCCATGGCCACCGCGTGCAGCCCGGCCACCATCCGCTCACGCTGGAAGACGCGCATGACCTCGTAGAAGCCCACGCCCTCGCGGCCCAGGAGATGCTCGGCCGGCACCCGCATGTCGGCAAAGCTGAGCTCGGCGGTGTCCGAGGCGCGCATGCCCATCTTGTCGAGGGTGCGGCTCACGGTGAAGCCGGGCGTCGTCCGCTCGACCAGAAACATCGAGATGCCGCGATGCCGCTTGCCGGTGTCGCCGGTCTCGACCCGGGCCGCCACGAAGAACACGTCGGCAGTGGCGCCGTTGGTGATGAAGATCTTGGATCCGTTGATGACGTAGTCACCGCCGTCGCGGACCGCCCGGGTGCGGATGGCCGCCACGTCGCTGCCGCCGCCCGGCTCGGTGACCGCGATGGCGGTCAGGGCCTCACCCCGGCAGATGGCCGGCAGGTACTTCTCCTTCAGCGCTTCGCTGCCGGTCCAGTAGAGATGGGGCGAGGCCATGTCGCAGTGCACGCCGACGGCCATGGCGAAGGAGCCGGACCGCGAGCGCGCACACTCCTCGTGCAGCACCGCCGAGGTCAGCACATCGGCCCCCGCCCCGCCGTACTTTTCGTCGTACTCCACGCCCAGCAGCCCCAGCTCGCCCATGCGCGGCCAGATCCAGCGCGGCATCCGTCCCGCCGCCTCCCACTCCTCGATGTGCGGCGCGATCTCCTTCTCGACAAAGCTCCGCACCGTCCCCCTGAACATCTCGTGCTGCTCGTTGAAGATCTTCATCGGTCTGTGCCAGCCGCCATCTTCACGACGTGCTCCCCCAGCGGGTCTTGACGCTCTCGCGGTCCACCGCACCCTCCGCCGTCCGGGGCAGCGCATCGGTGAACGCCACCACGTGCGGGCGCTTGAAACGAGCGATCTTCGAGCCGACGAAGTCGCTCACCTGCTCGCCCGTGTAACGGCCGGCCGTCTTGACCTCGACCACCGCCTTGATCGCCTCGCCCCACTTCACGTCGGGAATGCCGAACACGCACGCGCCGGTCACGCCCTCCATCTGCACGATGATCGTCTCGACCTCCGCGGGGTACACGTTCTCCCCGCCGGGCTTGATGAGCTCTTTCTCCGGCTTGCGGCGCACGTAGTAGAGATAGCCCTCGTCGTCGAAGCGGCCCACGTCACCGGTGTGGTGCCAGCCGTTGCGGAACGTGTGGGCCGTGACGTCGGGCTGGCCGAAGTAGCCCTGGAACACCAGCGGGCCCCGCACGAGAATCTCGCCGGGCGTGCCCACCGGCACCTCGCGGTCGTAGTCGTCGACGAGCTTCACCTGGGCCGCGGCCACCGGCCGGCCCGCCGCGCCGGGCCTGTCCTTCACCCGCTGCAGACACACGAAGCCGCTGGTCTCCGACTGGCCGAAGCCGGTCCAGAACGCCGCACCGGTCTGCGTGTGCAGCCGCTCGATCGTCGGCGGCGCATCGAGCCCCGCGACGTCGCGCAGGCTCGGCAGCCGGCTGCCGGCCTTCTCGGCCGCGTCCAGGAGCGTGGCCAGGACCGGCGGAAAGTCCGAGAGGTGCGTGACGCGGTGACGATCGATCAGCCGCACCGCCTCCTCGGGGTCATAGCGCGACACCACCACGCTGGCGCCGCCGGCATGCATGTGCGCCAGCGCAGTCCCCAGCGCGGTGATGTGGAACAGCGGGAGCGCGAGGAGATAGCGATCGGCCGGCGTGTAGCCGAAGCCGGCGATGGCCGTGAGGTTGGCCGCCAGCACGTTGGCGTGAGTGAGCGCGGCGCCGCGCGGGACGACGTCGACCGCGGCCGTGGAGATCACCGCGAAGGCGTCGTCGGACGCCACGTCGGCCGGCGGCGGGGGCTCGCCGGATCGATAGAGCGAGGCGACGGGGTGGAAGCCGGGCGCCGTCGCCTCGCCGAACAGATACCAGTGTGCGACCGCGGTCTGGGTCTGGGGCCAGCCGGTGACGACCGGCAGGGTGGACGCGTCGGCCACGAACATCTTCGGCGCCGCCCGCTCGATCACGCGCTCGATCTCGGGCCCGGTGAGCCGCCAGTTGATCGGGTAGGCCACGATCCCCTGGCGGGCGCAGGCGCCGTACAGCTCGAGGTAGGCCGGATCGTTCTGCGCGAGGATGCACACGCGATCGCCGCGGGCGATCCCCAGCGCGGCCAGTCCGCCGGCCAGCGCGTCGACGCGGTCCCGGAACTCGCGGAAGGAGAGCGCCCGCTCGCCGTGGATGACCGCGGGCGCGCGGCCGTAGACGTCCGCCCCGCGCGCGATCAGATCGTAGACCGTGAGTCCGTGCAGCGTCATCTCACCACCCGAGGGACATTACTGGCCGACGATGTCCTTCTTCATCGGACCCAGCGCCGCCAGCAGCTCGCCCTTGGTCTTCGCATCCACGTTGTTCTTGTCGAGCGCCTTGACCAGATTCTCCACCGTGGCGTTCCACTCCGCATCCGTGATCTTCATGCCCTGGTGGGTGGCCTTCATGTCCTTGCCCAGGTACGAGCAGGGGCCGCCGGTGGCATCGCAGATCTGGTCGGCCAGGTTCGACTTGAACTTCTCGAGCTCGGGCGCCTTCATGTCCTTGAAGCGCGCGTTGACCCGAGGGTCGGCCGCCATGTTGGCGGTGAAGTCACCCACGACGAGGGCGATGCCTTCGCGCCCGCCGAGACGCTTGTAGAGCGAGGGAGCGGCGGGGGTGTCGCCGCCCATGCTGGCGCAGGCACCCAGGTTCACGGCCACGAAGAGCAGCAGGACTCCCCACCCCAGCACTCGTCTCATTCGCATCCCCTCCGGATGATCAGCTGAGCCAGCGTTTACGGCGCTTGTAGTGCTTCACCTCGCGGTATGACTTACGGGCGCCGACCTCGGTGAGACCGAGGTAGAACTCCTTGATATCGGCGTTCTGGCGCAGGCTGTCGGCCGCGCCCTCCAGCACGATGCGACCGTTCTCCATCACGTAGCCGTGATCGGCGATGGCCAGCGCCAGGGTGGCGTTCTGCTCGACGAGCAGCACGGTCAGCTTCTCCTGGCGGTTCATGCGCTGGACGATCTCGAAGATCTCGTCCACCAGCATCGGCGCCAGCCCCAGCGACGGCTCGTCGAGAAGGATCACCTTCGGGCTGGACATGAGCGCCCGGCCGATGACCAGCATCTGCTGCTCGCCGCCGGAGAGGTAGCCCGACTGCACGTGGCGTCGGTCGCCCAGCCGCGGGAAATACTGGTAGACCCGGTCGATGCCTTCCCGCAAGCGCGAGCGATCGACCTGGACGTGACCGCCCGCGATCAGGTTCTCCTCGGTGGTGAGATGCTCGAACACCCGCCGCCCCTCGAAGACCTGCACGACCCCGCGACGCACGACCGCGTGCGGCGCCAGGCGGTCGATCCGCTCACCGTTCAGCTCGATGGCCCCCTTGGTGATCTCACCCCGCTCGGAGTGGAGCAACCCCGAGATCGCCTTCAGGGTCGTCGTCTTCCCGGCGCCGTTGGCCCCGAGCAACGTCGTGATCTTCCCCTCCTGAACGTTCAACGACACGCCCTTGAGGACGAGAATCACCCCGTCGTAAATCACCTCGATGCTATTCAGACTCAGCATCCCGTCCCCCGATGCCCCCAGCCGCTCAAGAAGCCGCACGTCCACTGAGGCGGGCGGGGGGATGGAAGAGAGCTCCCAGGAAATCCGTTGGCCCTACCGTCGCCGAAGGCGGACGCTCTCTCTCCCGCCCTCGCGACTTGGGACTCGCGGATTTCCTGGGGGCTCTCTTCCATCCCCCCACCCGCCGGAGTACGTGCTACTTCTTGGCGCCCGACTCCTTGATATGTTTCGCCACCACGTTCTGGTACGCCGCGAACCACTCGGTGGACTTCTCGAACTTCCCGCCCTTGACCTGCCAGATCTGCACGAGCCCGCCACCCTCGTGGTCTTGCGGGGTGATCTTCAGCGGCGGCACCAGCCCGCCCAGGGTGAAGTTGCTGATCTTCTCGAAGCCGTTCTTCACGTCCACGCCGGTGATCTTGCCGTCCGGCTTGGCCTTGACCGCGTTCCGGATGGCCTCGACGTGCAGCGCGCCGATGAGCACACCGCGGTTGTAGAAGACGGTCGATGCCATCTCCTTCGGCGCCGGCTTGCCCTGCTTCTTGTACATCTCGCGAATCTCGTTCAGCACCGGGTAGTCGGTGCCCACGCCGGCGAACTGCATGGCGTAGTAGCCCTCGGCGACGCCGAAGCCGCCGGCGCCCTCGATGTTGGCCTCCGCCGAGGCCCACACCAGCCCGATGACCTTGCGCATCGGATAGCCGATCCGCTTCAGCTCCTTGATCGAGACCGACGGCGCGCCACCGAACAGGTGGGAGATGACGAAGTCCGCCTTGAAGCGCTGGGCGATGTCGAGCACCTGGGCGCCCATCTCGACACCGGGCGGCGGGACCGCGAAGGTCTTGAGCTGGAAGCCCTCTTGCTCGGCGATGTCACCGAGCAGGTCGATCGGCTCTCGGCCGGCCGGGTTGTCGTAGAAGAGATAGGCGATCTTCTTGCCCTTGAGGCTGCCGCCCAGCTGCTTCTTGGCGAAGTCGGTGGCGGCCGCAGCCTGCGACCAGTAGGTCGCGGCGATGGGGAAGATGAACGGATAGCGCTGCCCGTCGGCGGCGGCGGCGCTCCCGAACCCGGGTGACGTCCCGGGGATCCGGTCCTCCGTCAGCTTGGACGTGAGCGCGTAGATCTGGGGCGTACCGTAGATGGCCATGGTCACGGCGCCGTCCTTCTTGTGGCGCTCGTAGGACTCGACGGCCGGCGGCACCTTGTACTCGTGGTCGATCTCGATGGCCTTGATCGGATGCCCCTCGACGCCGCCCTTGGAGTTCACGAGGGCGACGTAGTCGTGCAGGCCGGGGCACAGGACGGTACCGACGATCTGGGTGGGGCCGGTGCGGTCACACTGCACCCCGATGACGATCTCGCCCTTGGACTGGGCGGGGGACGATGTTGCCGTGGCCAGGCTGGCCACTCCCACCAAGAGGGCGGTCACGATTGCCAGGAACCGATGCATGAGCGTTCTCCTTCCTCGCGTAACTCAGTACGCGAACGGCCAGACGCGGAAATAGCTCCGGATATTCCGCCACAGACGGTTCAGGCCCTCGGGCTCCACGATCAGGAAGCCGATGATGAGAGCGCCGAACAGCATGAGACGGAGGTTGGGGATGAGATTGAGCACGGTTTGCGGGGAGAAAAAGATGCCGCCGAAGGCTTCCATGGCGTAGCGAATGCCGATCGGCAGCAGCGTGACGAAGATGGCGCCGAAGATGGAGCCCAGCACGGAGCCCAGCCCCCCGATGATGATCATGGCCAGGTAGTCGATGGACACGCCGAGCTGGAACTGCTCGTAGTTGGCGATGCCCAGGAAGTACGTGTACAGCACGCCGGTCACCCCGGCGTAGAACGACGAGATCGCGAAGGCCAGAAGCTTGTAGCGGAAGATGTTGATGCCGATGATCTCGGCCGCGATGTCCTGGTCGCGTATGGCGATGAAGGCCCGCCCGACGCGGCTGCGTATGAGGTTCAGCGTGCCCACGATGGCGAGCACGACGAACACCAGCAGGAAGTAGTACATGTCGCGCTGCGTATTGAGGACCATCGAGCCCAGCCGGGGCCGGGCCACCTCGATCGAGGCCTGCACGCCGCCGCTGATGAACGTCACGTGGTTGATCGTCCACTCGATGATGAGCTGCCCGGCCAAGGTGGCGATGGCCAGGTACAGCCCCTTGATGCGCAGCGAGGGGATGCCCACGATGGCGCCGATCAGCGCCGCCATGAGGCCGCCGGCCAGCAAATTCACCGGCCACGGCGAGCCGAGCCGGTTGGCCAGGTTGGCCGCCGTGTAGGCGCCGACCGACATGAACGCGCCGTGCCCGATCGAGACCTGTCCGGTGAAGCCGACCAGGATGTTGAGCCCCAGCGCCCCGATGACCGCGATCCACACCAGATTGGCGACCGACAGGTAGTACTCGTGCAGCGTCAGCGGAATCACCGCAAAGAACAACACCGCCAGCACCGCCACCGTCCACCGCGCAATGGGCAACGGATACAACCCCATATCCGCTTCATACGTCGTCTTCAGCACGCCGCACTCACGATGGATCACGCCGCCGCCTCCGATCGCCCGAGCGGCCCGTCCGCGCTCCAGCGGGTGGCGGGGGAAGTGCCCCCCGTCCGCCAGCAGCCGTCGGTATGTTCTTGGTGAACAAATGGAGCTGGCCCCAGCGCCAACTGTGAGAAGAGTGCCCGAGGCGATGCCGGACGGGGGACACTCCCCCGCCACCCGCTGGAGCGCGGACGGGCCGCTCGGGCGATCGCGTGAGGAGACGTCATATCCGCTCGATGATCTTCTTGCCGAAGATTCCGTAGGGGCGGACCATGAGGGCCATGATCATCAGGACGTAGGGCGCGAAGTCTTTGGTGCCGCCGCCGACGTAGGGATCGATGTAGCCGGAGGCGACGTTCTCGACGATGCCCACGATCAGGCCGCCGACGATCGCGCCGGGGATGGAGTCGAGCCCGCCCAGGATCACGACCGGGAACACCTTGAAGCCGACCAGCGCCAGGTTCACGTCGACGCCGACCAGGTTGCCCCACAGGATGCCGCCCAGTGCCGACACGACGCCGGCCATCGCCCACGCCACGCCGAAGTAGCGCTCGACGTCGATGCCCATGGCCATGGCGACCTGCTGGTTGTCGGCCACCGCCCGCATCGCGATGCCCTTGCGCGACTTCAGGAAGAACCAGCCGAAGGCGGCCAGGAAGACCAGGCTCACCCCCGCCCCCAGCAACTGGATGGGCGGCAGGAACAGCGGCCCCAGGATGAACGGCTCCTCGCGGATCGGCAGCGGCAGCGGCTTGGTGCCGGAGAAGATCACGAACGGTCCGACACCGCGCAGGATCGACGCCAGGCCGATGGTGGCCATGACCACGGCGATGACCGGCCGGCCGAGGAGCTTGCGGAGCATGACGCGCTCGAGGGCGAAGCCGAACGCGACGAGCCCGCCCAGCGCGAGCAGGACGGCCACCCACAACGGCGCCCCCCACACCACGAGAGCGCTCGCCGCCACGAAGCCCGCGATCATGACGAACTCGCCCTGGGCGAAGTTGATCGCATCCGTCGCCTTGTAGACGAGCACGAAGCCAAGCGCGATGAGCGCATACATCAGCCCGGTCAACACGCCGTTGGAGATCAGCAGCAGAAAGAAGCCGAAATCGTCAGACATGGGCGACGGTCCCCTCGACATCCTCGATGTGGACGGTGGATCGCAGCGTGCCCTGGCGGCCGTCCTCGTAGGTGATGGCCGTGCTCAGCTCGACGTCGCGGCGGCCCGAGTAGAAGGCCTCGATGACCGGCGCGTACTTCTCGGTCACGTGGAGGCGCCGGACCTTGCGGGTGCGCGTCATCTCCGCGTCGTCGGCCTCCAGGTCTTTGGTCAGCAGCAGGAAGCGCCGGACCTTCTGCGCGTCCGGCAGGGTCTCGTTGCCTCGGCGTATCTCGTCGCGGATCAGACCCCGAACCTCGGGCTTCTGGCTCAGATCCGTGTACGACGTGTAGGCGACGCCCCGGCGCTCGGCCCAGCTGCCGACGGTGTTGGGGTCGATGGCGATCATCGCGGTGACGGCCGGGCGCTCGTGCCCGAAGGCGACCGCCTCGCGGATGTAGGGGCTGAACTTCAGCTTGTTCTCGATGAACTGCGGCGCGAAGGCGGTGCCGTCGGCCAGCGCACCCACGTCCTTGGCGCGGTCGATGATGACCAGGTGGCCGCGCGGGTCCACGAAGCCGGCGTCGCCGGTGTGGAACCAGCCGTCCCGATCGATGACTTCACGGGTGGCCTCGTCGTTCTTGAAGTAGCCCTTGAAGACGCCCGCGCTCTTGACCAGCACCTCGCCCCGATCGCCGATCTTCACGTCGATACCCGCGCACGGGCGACCGGCGGTCGTCGGATTGGCCTCGGTATCGGGCTGCAGCGAGACCAGACCGGTGAGCTCGGTGGAGCCATACACCTGCTTGAGGTTCACGCCGATCGAGCGGAAGAAGCGGAAGGTGTCGGGTCCCAGCGGCGCGCCGCCGGTGTAGGCCCAGCGGGCGCGCAACAGGCCGAGCTGGTCCCGCACCGGGCGGTAGACGAAGAACTCGCCGAGCGCGGTCATGAGGCGAAGACCGAGCGGGACGGACTTGCCCTCGCCCCGGAGAATCTCCGCGCGCTCGGCGGCGGCGCACGAGCGCTCGAACACCCAGCGCTTGAGCCGCGGCGAGTCCGCCGCGCGCACCTGCACGCCGGTCAGCATGTTCTCCCAGATACGGGGCGGAGCCAGCACCGCGGTGGGCCCGAGCTCCCGCAGGTCGCGCTGCACCGTCTCCGGGCTCTCCGGGCAATTGACCGTGAAGCCGACCATCAGGTTCATGACGAGGGTGTAGAGCGAATCACCCACCCACGCCATCGGCAGATAGGCCAGCCAGTTGTCGTCCAGGCGGACGTCCTCGGACTTGATGAGCGTGTTGCCGGTCTCGACCATGTTGGCGTGCGTCAACATGGCGCCCTTGGGCGTGCCGGTGGTGCCGGAGGTATAGGCGAAGAGCGCGACGTCGTCCAGGCGGCCCTTGTCGATCTCGGCCTCGAAGTAGCCGGGATGCTCGGCGCCGAAGCGCCGCCCGAGCTCCTCCACCTCGTCGAGCGCCCGGAGGTCCGCGGAGCGGTACTGCAGCATGCCGCGTGAGTCCTCGTAGATGACGAGCTTCAGCGCCGGCAGCTGGTCCTTGAGCGCAAGGATCTTGTCCACCTGCTCCTGATCCTCGGCCACGATCACCGACACCTCGGCATGATTGAGGACGAAGGCCAGCTCCTTGGCGATCGAGTCCTGGTAGACGGGCACCGACACACCGCCCAGGCAGATCGCGGCCACCTGGGCCCAGTACAGGCGCGGGCGGTTGTCGCCGATCACCGACAGCTTGTCGCCGCGCTTGAAGCCAAGCGCGGCCAGCCCCAGCGCGATGTGGCGCACGTGCCCGTGGTAGTCACGCCACGTGGTGGTCTGCCAGATGCCCCGATCCTTCTCGCGGATGGCCGGCCGTCCGGCGTGCTGCTGGGCGTTGCGCAGCAGATAGCGAGGCAACGTCATCGTCTCAGCCACGTCGCCCTCCCGAATTGGCCGGCTTGGCATCGCCCAGGTAGGCCTTGATCACCTGGGGATTGGCGCGGACCTCGTCGGGGGTGCCGTCGGCGATCTTGATCCCCATGTCGAGCACCGCCACCCGGTCCGAGATGTCCATCACCACGCCCATGTCGTGCTCGATCAGGATGATGGTCGTCCCCCACTCCTCGTTCACATCGAGGATGAAGCGCGCCATGTCTTCCTTCTCTTCGTGGTTGCAGCCGCCCATCGGCTCGTCCAGCAGCAGGATCTTGGGATCGAGCGCCAGCGCCCGCCCGAGCTCCACGCGCTTTTGCAGGCCGTAGGCCAGCGAGCCGGTCGGGCGCCGGCGCAGATCCTGGATGCGGAGGAAGTCGATGATGTCCTCCACGCGCCGCCGGTGCGCGACCTCCTCCTTCTGGGCGAAGCCCCAGTAGGCAAAGGCGCCCAGGACACCGGTCTTCATGTGCACGTGGCGCCCGAGCATGAGGTTGTCGAGGACCGTCATGCCCCGGAAGAGCGCGATGTTCTGGAAGGTGCGGGCCACCCCGCGCTCGGCCACCTTGAACGGAGGGATGTGGGTGACGTCGTCACCCCCCAGGCTGATCTTGCCGCTGTCGGGGTGGTAGAAACCGCTGATCATGTTCAGCAGCGTCGTCTTGCCCGCGCCGTTGGGTCCGATCACCGAGAGCAAGTCGCCCTCGTTGACGTCGACACTCACCCGGTTGACGGCCTGCACGCCGCCGAACGATTTCGACACCTCACGGACCTCGAGAAGAGCGCTCATGCGTTCACGAGAGCCAGCGCTTGCGCCGGCGGTAGTGCTTCACGTCGCGGTAGCTCTTGCGCTGCCCGACGCCGGTGAGCCCCAGATAGAACTCCTTGATGTCCTCGTTGTCGCTGATGGTGCGGGCGTCGCCGTCCAGCACAATGCGCCCGGTCTCCATCACATAGCCGTGCTGCGCGTACTTGAGGGCGACGGTGGCATTCTGCTCGGCGAGCAGCACCGCCACCTTCTCGTCCCGGTTGAGTCGGCTCACGATCTCGAAGATCTCGGCCACCAGCATGGGAGCCAGCCCCATCGATGGCTCGTCCAGCAGCATCAGTCGGGGACGGGCCATGAGGGCCCGCCCGATGGCGAGCATCTGCTGCTCGCCGCCCGAAATATACCCGGCCTTGGTGGTCCGCCGCTGGGTGAGTCGGGGAAAGTATGTATACACCAGATCGAGGTGCCGCTTCAGGACCTCGCCGTTGCGCTGGGTATACCCCCCGGTGAGGAGGTTTTCCTCCACCGTGAGGTGCTCGAAGACGTGGCGACCCTCCATCACCTGCACCACGCCCTGCCCCACGATTTCCGACGGGTTACGGCGCTCGATCGACCGGCCGCGGAGCTCGATGGTGCCCTTGGTCACCTCGCCCCGCTCGGTGCGCAGGAGGCCGGAGATGGCCTTGAGCGTGGTGGACTTGCCGGCGCCGTTGGCCCCGAGGAGGGCGACGATGCCCCCCTCGGGGACCCGCAGCGAGACGCCCTTCAACACGAGGATCACGTGATCGTAGATCACCTCGATGTTGCTGACCGCCAGCAGCGGAGGCGACGTCCCGTTGCCGCTCACGACGGTCCTATTTCTCCTTCGAACAGTCCCGCGGGGTGTAGCCCAGCTTCTTGCCCTCTTCGACCGCCGCCGCCTCGATCTTCGGGCGCACGACGTCGCGCATCGGCACCACCCAGTCCGACACGATCTCCCACTTCTTGCCGTCCCACTGCTGGATCAGCAGCGGGCCGTTGCCCTCGTGGTCCTCGCAGGTGACCTTGATGGGATGGGTGAAGCCCTTCATGCCGAGCTCGTCGAGCCGCTTGTCGGTGAGGTTCAGGTTCTCGAAGCCCCAGCGCACCTGCTCGCTGGTCGGCGTCGCCTTGTTGCCGTACTTGGCCAGCGCCGTGCGGAGGGCCTCGGCCGATAGCATCGCGTTGACGATGCCGCGGTTGTAGAGCGGCGTGCCCATCTCTTCCTTCTTCCCGGCGCCCTTGCCCTTGTCGTAGACGTTCTTCACGATCTCGGCGTGCACCTTGAAGTTGGTGCCCGGGGCGTGAAACGTCGCGCCCTTGTAGCCCTTGGCACCCTCGCCGGCGGGAACGACGTCGGAGTCGTTGGCCGACCACCAGTTGCCGATGAAGTGATCCATCTTGAAGCCGATGGACGCGGCTTCCTTCACGGCCACCTGGTTCATCACGCCCCAGCCCGACATGAAGATCCAGTCGGGGTTCAGCCGGCGGACCTGCAGCCAGGTGGACTTCTGTTCCTGGCCCGGGTGATCGACGGCCAGCAGCGTCAGCTCGAACTGGTACTTCTTCGCCAGGTCCTCCAGCGTCGGGTTGGCTTCCTTGCCGTACGGGCTGTTGTGGAAGATGTGGGCGATCTTCTTGCCCTTCAGCTTCTCGAGCCCGCCCTCCTGGGTGCCGATGTAGCGGATGACCGCCGAGGCCTGGCTCCAGTAGTTGGTGGGGAAGTTGAACACCCAGGGAAACCACCGGCCGTCGGAGGCCGCGCTCATGCCATAGCCCATCGAGAACACGACCACCTTGTCCACCGGGGCCTTGGGAATGAGCTGGTAGGTGATGCCGGTGCTGTAGGGATTGACCAGCAGCGCGCTCTTGCCCTTCAGCCGCTCGTAGCACTCCACACCCTGCTTGGTGTCGTACTGCGTCTCACACTCCTCGAACACGACCTTGACCCCGTTGATCCCACCATCCCGCTCGTTCAGCAGCGTGAAGTAGTCGACGAAGCCGTTGGCGATCGGAATGCCGCTGGGCGCGTAGGGCCCCGTGCGGTACACCAGCAGCGGGATGAAGGCGTCCTTCGATTGTGCGTGGGCGGCCAGGGCCAGCGGACCGGCCAGCAGGGCCAGCGTCAGAAGAGCAATCAGTGCAGCGCGTGGTCTCATCGTCAGCGTCCTCCTCGGTGAGAAGCGGTTAGTGGGGAAACGGCCACAGGCGTAGCTTTTCCTTGCTGATCTGCCACAGCCGCGCCAGACCGTGCGGCTCGACGATCAGGAAGAAGATGATCAAGGCACCGAACACCATCAGCTCGATCTGCTTCTGCAGCGCCACCGGCAGCGACAGGTGAAGCAGGTGCGGCGCGTTGGTCAGGAAGATCGGCACCAGCACGATGAACGCCGCTCCCAGGAACGAGCCGAGGATGCTCCCAAGGCCGCCGATGATCACCATGAACAACACCAGGAACGAGAGCGTGATGTCGAAGGCTGTCGTCTCGGCGCTGCCGAGGTAGAGGAACACGAACTCCGCCCCGGCCACTCCGCAGTAGAAGGACGAGATCGCGAAGGCCAGGAGCTTGGTGGGCAGCGGCCGGATGCCGATGATCTCGGCGGCGATGTCGCGGTCGCGGATGGCCATCCACGAGCGTCCCACCCGTCCCCGCACCAGGTTCTTGGCGACCAGCGCCAGCAGCACCGCCACGCCCAGCACGACCACGTAACGAACGGGCGCGGTCGCCAGGGGGCCGGTCACCATCACCCCGAACACCGTGCGCGGCGGCGCGGTGATCGTGCCGGACGGCGCGTAGTTCACGAACCAGGCGACCTTGTTGAAGAGCCAGATCAGGAAGAACTGGGCGGCCAGCGTCGCCACGGCCAGATAGAAGCCCTTGATCCGCAGACTGGGGATGCCGAAGAGAAGGCCGACACCGGCCGAGACCAGGCCGGCCAGCGCGAACACGAGCAGGATGTTGAGGCCGGGAAAGCTGGTGGCGATCTTGTACGCGGCGTAGGCGCCCACCGCCATGAAGCCGCCGGTGCCGAGCGACAGCTGCCCCGCGTAGCCGGTCAGCAGATTCAGGCCAAGCGCCGCCAGCGCATAGATCATGAACGGGATCAGCACGGCCTGCAGCCAGTACTCGCTGGCCAGCAACGGCGGCAGCAGGAAAGCCGCTACCAGGCCGAGCGTGACGAGCACCCGATCCTGGAGGATCGGGAAAATCGCCTGATCGGCGGCGTAGGTCGTCTTGAACTGGCCGGCTTCCCGGTAAATCACACGCGCTCGATGATCTTTTCACCGAAGAGACCCTGCGGCCTGATCAGGAGAAAGCCCAGGGCCAGGACGTAGGCGAACCAGTTTTCGATGGCGCCGCCGACCAGCGGCCCCCAGTACACCTCGGCGACCTTCTCGCCCACGCCGATGATGAGGCCGCCGGCGATGGCGCCGGGCACCGAGGTGAAGCCACCCAGGATGAGCACCGGCAGCGCCTTGAGCGCGATCAGCGAGAGGCTGAACTGCACGCCGCTCTTGGCGCCCCACATGACACCGGCCACGAGGGCCACCAGCCCGGACACCGACCACACCACCACCCAGATCGTCTTGAGCGGGATGCCGATCGAGAGCGCGGCCTCGTGATCGTCGGCCACCGCCCGCAGCGCCCGCCCGATCCGCGTGCGCTGGAAGAACACGGCCAGCACCGTGACCAGGACCGCGGCGGTGATGGCCGCCGTGAGCTCCAGCTGGTTGATCTGCACGCCCTTGAGCATGAACGAGCGGTCGGGGATGCCGACGTCCAGGCGCTTGACGTTGGCGCCCCACACCATCTCGCCGAAGCCTTCGAGGAAGAAGTTCAGTCCGATGGTGGCCATGAACAGGATGATGTATTCCTGGTTGACCAGCGGGCGCAGCACGAGCTTCTCGATGGCGAACGCCAGCGCCACCATCACCGCCATGGTCAGGACCAGGGCCAGCATCACCGGCGCGCCGCGCTCCATGAGACCGACCAGCGTGAGGGCGGCGAACAGCACCATCACGCCCTGGGCGAAGTTGAACACGCCCGAGGCCTTGAAGATCAGCACGAAGCCCAGCGCCACCAGCGAGTAGAGCAGGCCGGCGAAGATTCCGCCCAGCAGCACCTCGACGAAGAACGTGGGCGCGCCGGCGATCTCCCTGAACGGCGCCACCAGGGCCGCGAGCAGATCAATCATGGTGAGCCACGCCCAGGTAGGCGTCGAGCACGGCCTGGTCCTTGCGGACATGCTCGGGCGTGCCGTCGGCGATCTTGCGACCGTAGTCGAGCACGACCACGTGGTCGCAGATGTCCATCACCACGCCCATGTCGTGCTCGATCAGCGCGATGGTGGTGCCGAACTCACTGTTGACGTCGAGGATGAAGCGGCACATGTCCTCCTTTTCCTCGACGTTCATCCCCGCCATCGGCTCGTCGAGCAGGAGGAGCTGCGGCTCGGCGGCCAGCGCCCGAGCCAGCTCCACGCGCTTCTGCAGCCCATAGGGCAAGAGACCGGCCGGCGACTTCCGGATGGCCTGGATCTCCAGGAAGTCGATGATCCGCTCGACGAACGCCCGGTGGGCGAGCTCTTGCCGGCGGGCCGGTCCCCACCACAGCGCGTCGAGGAGAAAGTTGCCGCGCATCTTGAGAATGCGCCCGGTCATGATGTTGTCGAGCACGCTCATGCCGCGAAACAGGGCGACGTTCTGGAAGGTCCGCGCGATCCCCAGCGCCGCCACGTCGGGCGGCGACAGCCGTGTCCGATCCCGGCCCGCAAAGGCGATGCGGCCCTCGGAGGGCTGGTAGAAGCCGCTGATGCAGTTCAGCAGCGTCGTCTTGCCGGCGCCATTGGGCCCGATGATGGCGGCGATCTCGCCGCGGGGGACGCTGAGACTGACGCGGTTGAGGGCCAGGAGGGCGCCGAACCGGACGCTGATGTCATCCACTTGCAGCAAGGGCGCGGACCCGGCGGTTGCGGTCACCGTGTGCTCAGCTCCCGGATGGTGACGTCGGCGCGGATGGTCCCCTTGCGCCCGTCTTCATAGGTGACCTGAGCCTCCACCGACACCCGGTCGCGATCGCCGTAGAGCGCCTCGATGAGCGCCGCGTACTTCTGGGCGATGTAGCCCCGCCGCACCTTGCGGGTGCGGGTGATCTCCTCGTCGTCGGGATCCAGCTCCTTGTGCAGGATGAGGAACTTACGGATCTGCGCGCCCCGCAGCACCTCGTCCTCGAGTGCCAGGCTCCGGTTCACCCGGGTGACCTCCCCCTGGATCAGGTCGTAGACCTCGGGCTTCTGGCTGAGGTCGGTATAGCTCGTATACGCAATCCCCCGGCGCTCCGCCCAGTTCCCCACCGCCGCCAGGTCGATGTTGACGAGCATCGTGACGTAGGGCCGGCCGGGGCCCAGGGCCACGGCCTCCTTCACGAACGGCGAGAACTTCAGCTTGTTCTCGAGGTACTTGGGCGCGAACACGGTGCCGTCGAGCAACCGCCCGAGATCCTTGGCGCGGTCGATGATCTTGAGATGCCCGGCCTGGTCGAGGAAGCCGGCGTCGCCCGAGTGGATCCAGCCGTCCTCGAGCGTCTGCCGCGTGGCCTCCGGGTTCTTGAAGTAGCCCTGGAACACGCCCGGGCTGCGGAACAGCACCTCGCCGGCCTCGGAGATCTTGATCTCGACCTCCGGCATCGGCGGCCCGACGGTGTCCAGCCGCACCTCGCCGTTCTTCTGCACGGCCACGAACACGCTGGCCTCGGTCATTCCGTACAGCTGCTTGACGTTGATTCCGAGCGCCCGGAAGAACACGAAGATCTCGGGGCCCAGGGCCTCGCCCGCCGTGTAGGCGATGCGAATGCGCCGCATCCCGAGGTTGTCGCGCAGCGGGCCGTAGACCAGCAGGTAGCCCAGCGGGGCCAGCAGGCGGGTCAGCAGCGGCAGCGGCTGACCGGCAAGCCGGCGCCGCTCGCCCTCCTGGGCCAGCTCGAGGAAGAGGCGGGTGAGCCGGCGCTTGGGCCATGCCGCGTCCTCGATGCGGATCATGACGCTGGTGAGAAGGTTTTCCCAGATGCGGGGCGGCGCGAAGAAGTACGTCGGCCCGATCTCTTTCAGGTCGTGGAGCACCGTGTCGGCGCTCTCCGGACAGTTGATGGTGAAGCCGGCGACGATGGCCTGCGCGTAGGAGAGCATGTGGTCGCCGACCCAGGCCATCGGCAGATAGGCGAGCGCCTCGTCGGCGGGCCCCAGCCCTTCCCGCCCGGCGGCGATGCGGGCCATCTCGATCAGGTTCCGGTACGACAGCATCGCGCCCTTGGGCGCGCCGGTGGTTCCCGACGTGTAGCAGAAGACCGCGGTGTCCTCGCGGCCACCCTTGCCCAGCTCGTCCTCGACGTGCGTCGGGTGGCCGAGCGCGAACTTCTCGCCGCGCTCCTCGAGCTCGGTCAGGCTCAGCAGGCCCGGCTCCGAGTACGCGCGCATCCCCCGCGTATCGGCGTAGACGATGAACTCCAGGCGCGGGCACTGCTCACGGACGCGCAGGAGCTTGTCGACCTGCTCCTGGTCCTCGGCCACCGCCCAGCGCGCCTCGGCGTGCTCGACGATGTAGGTCAGCTCTTTCTCGATCGAGTCCTGGTAGAGCGGGACCGGCACGCCGCCCAGGGCCTGGGTGGCCAGGGTCGCCCAGTAGAGCTCCGGGCGGTTGTCTCCGATGATCGCGGTCTTGTCGCCTCGCGCAAACCCCAGGGAGGCCAGCCCGAGCGCGATGCGGCGGCTCCGGTCGAAGTAGTCCCGCCAGGTGTAGGACTGCCAGATGCCCAGGTCCTTCTCGCGGATGGCGACGTGGCGCGGTAGCCGGTCGGCGTTGGCCCGAACAAGCTTCGGGAACGTATCGAGCGGCGAGCCAGCGTTGCTCGTCATCCCTTGGTGAACCTCCGCCCTACTGCGATGAGGGTCGAGACTCCCAGTACCGGGGGGCTGCGAGAGTTGCGGCAGTGTAGCCAAGCCACCGGGGCCTGTCAAGCAATTGGGTCGGAATGACAGGGACTTACGACGCAGCGCGCCGCGTCGCACCGAAGCCCGCTACGTCCGGTCAGACCATCGCGCTTCCGGTCAGACCATCAAGCGAGGCGCTCGAGCAGCGGCACCAGGAAGTAGACGACGAAGGCGGCGGCGG
>Ga0111538_10005462_pt1 | contig 17359 bp, 13 predicted proteins | sample SoiMethybrSBSTD1_FD_79669 | JGI IMG/M metagenome (GOLD analysis project Ga0111538, IMG submission 79669) | Bulk soil microbial communities from a Populus tree surrounding site in Tennessee, USA - Soil MetaG P. TD hybrid SBSTD1 (version 2)... | ecosystem: Environmental > Terrestrial > Soil >...
AAGCTACCGCGGCGGAGGCACCATGCGCGGCGGCGGCGGCGGCGGGAGGCGACGGTAGGTTGGTCGAGACAGCAATTGATGATTTCGTGATCGTTGATTATTGATTACTTGTTGATTGTTGGCCTCAACGGCCTTGCCTCAACTGTAAAGTCGGCCGATCAACAATCACACACTCTTCAATCAACAACGATTCATCAATCAAAGATCAAAGATCAAGAATTAGGATACGTCACAGGTTCGGCGTCCAGCCGAGGACCTGTGACGCGCTCACGTCAGAGTTCAGAAGCGAGCCGTGACGCCGCCGGAGAACTCGAACTGATTCGAATACTGGGCGTTGCCCACGAGGTAGCAGCCCCAGTACGGATCGCACCACCAGCCGACCGAGTCGGTCTTGATGTAGGTCGGCGTAATGCGTACCGCGAAGCGGCCGCCGAAACGCCCATTGGCCAGCACCTTCACGCCGGCACCCCAGGTGGTCGAAAACTGCGATTCGCCGCTAATCGTTCCCGACCGATTGATGGTCTGGAAGTCCACGTCGCTGAAGCTGGTTGCGCCGAGGCCGCCGAAGACGAACGGCCTGATCTTCGCCGTGGAGTCGCCAAAGTTGTAGGCGAAGTAGCCGTGATAGCCCGTGATCCCGAGGTCACCGACCTCCACGTCGTTGGTTCCACTAATCTGGAGCGTCGAGAACTCGTGGCCGTACATGAAGCCGACTTCGGCGTTGTCGCCAATCAGGAACCCGACGTTGAATCCCCAGGATCCGCCGTCCTTGGGATCGACCCGATCGTAAATATTTCCGTCCCCTGCCAGGAACGCATTGCCGCTGACACCGTCGGACAGGGTCCAGCCGGCCCACACACCGACTTCCGCCTTCTGCGCAAACGCCGGGGGCGCCGCGACCGCGATGATCACAAAGAGAGCCAGGGCGATTCGAACGAACATGACTTCCTCCTCGATCTGAAAAAAGACGGCGCCAGGAGAGGTGCGCTTCAACCACTCCGGACGAGCCGTGTGACTACGCGCTTACCGTGCTCCTGCCGCGAATGGGTTGCCGAGCGCGCTCGAGATCGCTGCAATGGCTCGTGCGTGCGGCTGCTGCTGCCCGCCTCGTCGGGAGGCGGCAACACGACAGCAGTGTCGAATGGGTGGAGAGTCCGTGACGAATTGTTTCCAATCTTCGGCGCACACGCTGCCGTTCATCTGGTCGCAGCGTCAGCACGCTTCGTGCCGCGCGACGCCGCCATGCGGTGGTAGAGCGCGCTGCATCAAGGGACATTGATTTAACGCGGGCTTTGTCGAACGCATTTACTAAGGACGTGAAGACTCTCATGGCAGTTCTCGGGCATCGTACGGTGCCGAGGCGGAGAGGCTCCGAAATATCGGAGGACGCGATGCCCCTCGTTCGGAGTCAGTCCTGCCTCACGACCTCTCGAGCGCGCCGCGCGATTCCGAGTTTTGCCATCCGACTGTCGAGGGTATTGGGCTTGATTCCGAGAAGCTCAGCCGCACCTCCGGGTCCGCGAACCCGCCATCCAACGCTCTCGAGCACTCTCCTGATCTGCTGTGCTTCGAGATCGTCGAGACGCATGCTGTTTCTCGAGGCCGGCGTCGACACCATCGGGAGATCGACAACCAGGCGCGGCCCCTTCGAGACGATGACGGCCCGCTCGACCACGTTGCGCAACTCGCGCACGTTGCCCGGCCAGGTGTAGGCCTGCAGCGCCGCAAGGCTGTCCCTGGAGATCGACTCGATTGGCTTGCGAAACGCCTGTGAGTACTCCTCGATGAACGTCCACACGAGCGCGGGGATGTCTTCCACCCGCTGGCGCAGCGGCGGGATCGTGACCGGAAACACGTTCAGCCGATAGAAGAGGTCTTCCCGGAACGTGCGATCCTCGACCGCCTTTTCCAGGTTGCGGTTGGTGGCGGCGATGATCCGGACGTTGACCTTGACGGGCTGCCCTCCGCCGAGCCGCTCGATGACCTTCTCCTGGAGCACTCGCAGCAGCTTCACCTGTGCGTCGAGCGGCAGTTCGCCAATTTCGTCGAGGAAGATCGTCGAATCGTGCGCCATCTCGAAGCGGCCGATCTGACGCGCCAGCGCGCCGGTGAATGCACCGCGCTCGCGCCCGAACAACTCGCTCTCCATCAGCGTGGCCGGAATGGCCGCACAACTGACCGTGACCATCGGCCGCGCGTGGCGCTCGCTCGCGCGATGGATGGCCTGCGCAAAGACCTCCTTTCCACTCCCGGTTTCGCCCAGCAGGAGAACCGTTGCGTCTGTCGGCGCCACCGACTCGATCTGCTCGAGCACCCGTTTGGCGGCCGAACTCTCGGCGACCAGCACGCCCGGAACGGCCAGCGCCTTCACCTCGCGCCGCAGCGCCACGTTCTCAACGGCAAGCTGATCGCGCAGGTGCCGCACCTCTTCCATCGCGCGCTGCAGGCGCTCCTCGCTCTCCTTGCGCATCAGCGCCTGCCCGAATATCGCCGCCACGAGCCGCAGCCGCTCGATGATCGCGGGCGGCCAGTCGCGGTGATCCCGGATGGCGCTGAAGCCCAGCACGGCCCTCAGCTTTCCCTCGAGACAGAAGGGAACAGCCGCCACCGACTTGATGCCGAACCGCCGCAGACTTTCGCGATCGATCGAGCTCGGAATCGTGTCCGAGTCGCTGAACGCGACGATCTCGCCGTGGCGAAGCCGCGACAACATCCACGGCACATGCGTGCCGGCCGACTCTCCCGACTGCATGACGCGATATTCGGCGCGCGTCCACGTGTGCGTAAGCAGCGCATCATCGTCTTTCTGCACGCGCCACCAGCTTCCGCGATCGACGTCGAGCATCTCGGAGATCTGACGGATGCTGTCCACCACCGCCGCGTCCACGTGTTCGGGGTGCACCATCACGAACCGCGCCGCCAGCTCGGTGACGAGCCGCTCGAACTCTCGATGGTCTTTCTCCGTCCGGTGCCCCAGGTTTCGGAGCTCGACCCGATCGCTGACGTCGACGATCGTCACGACGGTCAACGGTCCATTGATGCGTTCGAGTACGGTGCGTCCCACTTCCACCGCCACCGCGGTACCGTCCCTGCGACGTGCAGCCAGATCGTGGTCGAGACCGATCGAGTCGCACTCCGCCGTCTCGAGGACCGCCGGGACATTCCGCCCGTCGTCATCGTGAGAGACCGATGGCAGTAATTCGTCGAGCGTCTGGCCCACGAGTTCAAGCGCCCGATACCCGAAGATCTTTTCGATTTGCTGGTTGACGAAGAGAATCGTGCCGCTGGCGTCGCAAACGACAATGCCTGCGGGCGCCGAGTCGACGGCGAGCCGGAAAACGGAACTGTCTTGAAGAGGCATTGCGGGGTACCAGGTGTTTGTCGAGCCGTCCGGCGAAGACGCGGCGGCGCGAGAATCAGGAACGTCGGACTGCACGAGCGCACCTCCGAGATATCAGAGTGTCTTCACGCGCGTTCGGAGCATGGGAGAGGCCGGTTCGCGTCTTTCCCGATAGATTCGGGCGATTTCCACGATTCCCGCCACCTGTGTCTGGCACACGATCTGCGGGACCGATGGCGACGCGAGCAGGCCTTCGCAAGAGTTTGACGAAGATCAGCGCCGCAAGGACGATGACATTGCTGCCCGTCCGAATGATGCTCCGGTGGTCGGTGCCGCCCGGAGAGTCTCGACCAATCGCATCCTTCCTGCAGCGGCTCATGGTGTCGACACGAGCCGAGCCAGGCTGCGTCGGTTGTTCCCTGTCCACCGACATGGGCCCCAAGGTCGTCATTCGCTATACCGAAGAATGGAAGACAGAAGACGACCTGAAACGCCAACTGCGATCGGACAGATTCGTGGTCCTCGCCGAACTGATGGAACACGCAAGCGAGATTCCAACCGTCGAGTTCGCCCTGCGCGATTCGACCAGGGGCATCGACTACGCTGAAGAGATTCGAAATACGAAGCAATTGTGAGCGACGGCGGATTCACGGTGTATTGTAACCGCAAACCTGTGACAGCGCCGCGACTCACGGAATGTGGTAAGTCACGATATGCCGTGGGCAACCGTGCTCTATCGCTGAAGGTGGGACCAGGGAAAAATACTCGGAGTGAGCCTGACAATTCCCAACCTCCAACTTCCAATTCCCAAGTGCTCCGAGGCCTTTGGGAGTTGGAAGTTGGTCATTGGCAGTTGCCTTATTTGCTCTTCCTGGTGGGATAGCTGGCAAACATCTCCGCTACAGCGGAATCGATCGCCTCTTCGAGCTTTGCCGAGCCGCCCTCGACCGGCTTGTCTACCCTCAACTTCAATAACGGTTGGCGTTTGCCTGGATCGAGAAGAGAGACGGTGAGAATTCCCACTCGATACTCCGGGCGATTACCGCGATCGTCGGCTTTCGCGCTGGCGTCCAGATCAGTGCGCGTCAGCGAGTCGTAAGATACGAGCACGTCTCCAGGGCCCGATGCCGCCTTGCGCATACCGAGCGCGTTGAGCTCGCGGTCGACCGCGGCCACGATGCGGGCGTCGAGATTCTTGCTTGGAGACGGCTGTCCGCGCGTCCACGAGTAGCTCTTGAACGTCGCGAAATCGACGTTCTTCTCCGCCGTAACCGTCACGCCATACTTCGTTTTCTGGGCTGCCATGACACCGGCGACAGCCAGTACCACGAAACAGGTGACGACAATTTGTTTCATCGATCTATCCACCACGCCCTTCACGGCTGCACGGTGACGGCCGCGTTCAACGTGAACTGAAGGCGCGTCTCGGCCGGAATCGTCAGGTGTTCGGTTCCCTGGCTCGCAACAACGGCACCAGTCGCCGCGCCGGCGGCGGCGCCGATCGCCGCTCCCGAACCGCCGCCCGCGATTCCGCCGATGACGGCGCCAAGCCCGGCGCCTCCGGCGACTTTCCGCGTTGTCTTCTTGCCTTCGCCGCCGCCCTTCTGCTCCACCTGGCTCGTGACGATATCGTACTGACGGCCGCCGAAGGCGATCGAATTTGCCTTCAGCACGATCTGGTCGGCACCCTTCAACTTGCCGGCCTGCTCGACCTTCGCCGCCTGAAGCACGACAGACGCGTTGCGGGGAATCACCACCTTGCCGCCGATCATGACGGGATCGTCGAGTATGCCCTTGAAGGTTGCGCCGGTCTTGCTCGCATCGACGTCGATCGCCTGCGAGAGCAGCACGGCGAGAACCGTGCCCATGGGAACCGTGACCGGTGCCGGCGCCTTTGCCGGATCCGGCGCGGCCGCCGCCGCCGGTGCGGGCGGCTTCCGGGCGGAGAAGTCCACCCCGCTGACGTCCTGAAGCGGGAACTCCGAGACCGTGCCGTTGGCCAGCAGCAGGCGCACGCTCTTGGAGTCGGCCCCCATGAACGTTCCGTCAACGGACTTGCCGCTGCGCAGCTTTACGGTATCGGCGGACAGGATGGCGATGTGCGTGGCGGCGAGCGCCACCACGCATGACAGGAAGACAAAGCGAGTTTGCATGACGTCACCTTCAATGGGCGCCTGTCACTGGACGACGGGCAGCGACGCCGCAATCTGCAGGTCGAGCAGCAGCAGGATCTGGTTCTCGATCTGGAGGAAGCGTGCCGCGGTCTTGGGGGAGAGCGCTGTCTTGAACCGGCCGTAATACTTCGTCTTGAGTGCGTTCCGCCGCCCCTCGAGATCGAGCGCGCCGAGTGCCAGACGATCGGCAACCGCGTCGGTGATCTTCTCGTAGTTGGTAGCGTACTCCTTGATCAACGCCAGCCGCTCGTCGTTGATCTTGGTCAGTTCGGCCTCGTATTCCCGGTAAATCGGCCAGAACTTGGCGTCCTCCGCCTCGGTGAACTGCATCATCTCGGTGAGGATGGCAACCCGCTGTGACCGTACGTCCGAGCGCAGCAGCTCGACGTAGGCTTGCAGGTTTGCGTCGCGTGCGTCTTGGGGGCTGGCCGCCTTCCCTGCCTGGGCCGCGACGATGCTCGGGGTAGCGCACACGACGAAGAGCGCCAGCGGAACGATGGGACGATGCGTGAATCGCAACATACGTGTAGCTTCAAGAGAGTCAACACCCACCGTCCAATCACAACTCCCACGGCGAGTCGCCTGGGGAGATGACGTGGAGATTGGAGTCGATGCGTTTCAGGTGGCCTGTACGATAACCAAACGACAGGAGTGAGCACGCTTCGTGCCGCTTGTCTTTGGACCGGCCGGCCAGCCGAAGTCCAGGTCCGGGCCTGACGTCGGGCTGGATTGCGCGCAAAACCCGGCCGGACCGCCTCAAGACCGGCCCGCAGCGCGAACAGCAGGACGGCGGCATTCCGAAATGTCGTAGGCAGTCACGAAATGTTGGAGTCTGCGCGTCGCGCATCAGGGACTTGCCGGCAGATGAATTCGTTGCGCCAGAAACACGACGGAGCGCGGCTGCGCGATGTAGCGATCGTCGGCCAGTATGGGCGCATCGTCCCAGCGGTAGATATCGTCGGGAGCGGGGCGAGCCGTGTCGATGCAGCGGCGCCAATGTCTGCCTCCGGCGCGAACGGGCGGTAACTCGAACGTCAGCGGTTCCCAGTAGGCGTTCAGGATGGCGTGGAAGAGGAACCGCGCGTTCAGGCTCTTCAGGGTGAAGGCCAGCGAGTGCGACTGCTCGCTCCAATCCGGTTGGTTCAGCAGCACGCCGTGCCATTCGATCTGCGCCCGGCCAAGGAGTTGGTTCAGGCTCAACGCCACCTCCTCGGTGACGACATCCCGGCGGTGGCGAAACTCGACGAGCGCCTTGACGAAGCGGCGGACATCGGCGTGACGGTCTACGAGCGTCCAGTCGAACCAATTGAGATCGGTGTCCTGGCAATACGCGTTGTTGTTGCCTCGCTGCGTGCGCCGGGCCTCGTCGCCCATGAGCAGCATCGGCGTGCCGGCACTCAACAGCTCGATGGCGAGGAAGTTCTTGGCCTCGCGGGTGCGCAGCGCCTCGACCCCGGGATCGTCAGCCGGTCCCTCGACGCCGCAGTTCCAGCTCGAATTGTCGTCGGCGCCGTCGCGATTGTCTTCGCCATTCGCCTCGTTGTGCTTCTGGTTGTACGAGACGAGATCGTTCAACGTAAAGCCGTCGTGGCAGGTCACGAAATTGATGCTGTGCTCCGCCTCCCTTCCCTTGTGCGCGTAGATATCGGGGCTTCCCAGGAGGCGGCTGGCAAGACGCGAGACGGTGCCTGTGTCGCCCCTGAGGAAGCGCCTGACATCGTCTCGAAAGCGGCCGTTCCACTCCTGCCACGCGTCGCCGACGAAGCTGCCCACCTGGTAGAGGCCTGCCGCATCCCACGCCTCCGCGATCAGCTTCGTGCCGGCCAGTAACGGGTCCGATTCGATATCCCACAGGACCGGGGGGTTCGGCAGCGGCCGCCCCATCTCGTCCCGCGACAGCACTGACGCGAGATCGAAGCGGAAGCCATCCACGTGCATCTGGGTCACCCAGTACCGCAGGCTGTCCTGGATCAGTCGCCGGACGATCGGCTGGTTGGCGTTCAGCGTGTTGCCGCAGCCGGTAAAATCGGCGTAACGCGACTTGTCCTCCTGGAGAATGTAGTAGGAATCGTTGGCCAGCCCACGAAAGCACATCGTCGGTCCGTCCTGCCCGCTTTCCGCAGTGTGATTGAAGACGACGTCGAGAATCACTTCGAGACCGGCGCGGTGGAATTGCTTCACCATGTCGCGGAACTCGTCGAGGACGCCGAGCGGATCGGGTTGCGAGCTGTACGCATGGTGCGGCGCAAAGAACGAGATCGGCTGGTATCCCCAGTAATTCACGCCGTTCGGTGCGTCGGAGGGATCGAACTGGAATACCGGTAACAGCTCGACGGCGGTGACACCCAGGTCTTTGAGGTAGGGAATCTTTTCGACGAGTCCGGCGTATGTTCCGCGCTTTTCCGATGCCAGGCCCGAACTGGGATGGCGCGTGAAGCCGCGCACGTGCATCTCGTAGATGACCGTGCCGACGAACGGCCGCTTGAGCGGAACATCGCCTTCCCAGTCGTAGCGGGCGGGATCCGTTACGACGCTCTTCATCGCGGCAACCATGTTGTCGCCCGGCCGCCTCGCGGCGGCGCGATCGTAGGTCCCGGGCACCGCAACGGCCCGCCCATACGGGTCGAGCAACACCTTGTCCCCATCGAACCTGGCGCCGCGGTCGGGCGCGAACGGCCCGTGCGCGCGATACGCATACACCTGGCCCGCCACCAGGCCCGGAACGAATGCGTGCCAGTAGTGATAGGTGCGATGCGCTCTTGCATCGAGAGGGATCACGGCCGCCGGCCGCGACGCGGTGGCATCGTCGAACAGCAGCAACTCGATGAGCGTGGCGTTCTTCGAGAACACGCTGAAATTGACGCCGCCCGCACCCAGCGTTGCGCCGAGGGGCGCAGTGTCTCCTGCTTCAATAGCTCGAATCCCGAGGCCCGAGTCCCGAGTCACGAGCATCAGAACACCTGCTGGAAGGACGCAGACAGGCCGAGGAAGTTGGCGCCGATGGTCGTGACGGCGCCCTTGCTCACTGCAACGCGAAAGCCGCTGCGGCTCGAGAGCGGCACCGAGAGGGTCGTACCGATGCGCGAGTTCGCCTGGAAGTCCTGGTTGAACAGGCCGTCCACGCTGGTGCGTCCGCCGGTGTAGTAGTTGACATTGCCGGAAATCCACAGTCCGGGGCGAAATGTCCGCCGCAGGCTGAACTGCGCCGAGCTGAGCACCTTCTGAGAGCGCGTCCGTCCATTCAGATAGTTGTCGTTGTCTGTGAAGAGCCACGCGCCGCCGTAGATTTCGAACATCCATTGACGCGCGTTCCTGGTGATGGCGCCCTCCGGCTTGAACGCCCACCGATTCGACCCGAGGTTGACGATGCGCTGAGAGCTGTATTGGCCGGTGGGGGCCACCACCGTGATGCTGGCGCCGATGTTCACTCGTGCCGGCGGGGTTTTCGCGAACTCGGGCATCCTGCGTGCCGGCGCGCCCCACAGGTTGAGGCCCACACGGAGTCGAAGGTCTCCCAACCCTGTCCGGTCGGCGACGGCGAGCTCACCGATGTACCTGCCTTCGACGTGGCCGGTGATGACCGGGAGCCCCACGAGCACCGTTGCCGAACGCCCGGCCAGATCCACGGCTCGTCCGACGGAGAAAACCGTCGTATGAATGGTCGCTCTCGCATCCTCGAACGGCAGAGAGGGATCGAACGTCAGGTCTCCGTCGTTGAATGCATATCCCACGTTGAGGACGTTGATACCGATCGGGGATACGGTATATGCGCCAGGTTCGAGTTCCTGTGCCGACGCGTGGAACGACACCGCGATGCCGAGCAGCGTCAGCAGCGCCAGTCGCCGCATGTCAGCCGACGAGCTTCATCTTCTTCATTTCCTTGACGGCCTCGTTCACCAGGTCTTTGACGAAGTCCTGCAGCGATTTGGGATCCCGTGTTTCACTCGTGGCTGCCCACACCAACTGATCGCGCGAGAGGTCGTAGATCAGCGTCTCGACCGTGATCGTGGTCGTCTCCCTGGACGTCGGGATCACATAGACGTTGCTCCATCCGTAACCGTAATAACCCCAGAACGACGGGTAATATCCCGACGACCAGATGACGGGAGTGTATTCCCGCTCCGTTTCGCGGCGCACCGGCCGCAGGACGACTACGCCATCCACCTTCGACCGCTCGAACCAGCCCTTTGCCTTGTCGGCGCTCTTCAGTTCCTCCCGCGGAACGAACCGGTAGGTCGCGGTACCGTTGACGTTCCGCGCCATCAGTTCCCGCACCAGCGCCTCCTCGCCCGACATCTGCAGCGACTGACTGTCGGTGATGACGAGGGCCGCCACTTTCTTGCCGGCGAAATTCAGGCGCGCCACTTCCGGCGACTTCCACACGGCCACGAACTTTGGCGCCGCCACGAGAGTGGTGGCAAAGATGGCGACGAACAGCGCCGCACACACTCGGTGCATCGTTCGAATCCTTTCTCAGCGGCCGGCCGCAGCCGTCGACAAGTCGCGCGGCTGGCCGGTGGAGGCCAGGACGCTGTTCCAGAGCGCGCCATCGGGTTCGATCTTCTTGCGCGAGGACACCGCAAGCGAGATCGGCACGTGAGTGAACTGATGATTCCAGAATCCAACCACCATGCTCGTGCGTCCGCTCATGCCGGCGTGGACGGCGTTGTGCCCGAGGAGCAGGCAGAACGCGGCGTCGTGCGGGGTGGCCGGCCTGCTTCGGATCGTGTAGCTGGGGTCGATGTACTTGAGGCTGATTTCAATGCCGGCTTGCTTGAAGTGCTCCTTGATGCGGTCGCGCAGGAACACGCCGATGTCGCCGTGCTTGACGTTGCCGGAAGCATCCCGCTCCCCCGAGCGCGTCAGCAGGTCCTGCCCGGCGCCTTCGGCCGCGACGATCACCGCGTGGCCGCGGCGCTGAATCCGCTTCTGCAGCGCAGCAAGGAATCCCTCTATGGAGAAAGGCACCTCGGGGACCAGGCAGAAGTTCACCTGGCTGTCCACGAGCACTGAGTACGCCGCGATGAACCCCGAGTCCCGGCCCATGAGCTTCACCAGGCCAATGCCGTTTCGGGCGGCCTCCGCCTCGGTGTTGGCGGCGTAGGTCGCTCGCCTGGCTTCGGTCACCGCGGTATCGAACCCGAACGTCCGTTGCACGAACGAGACATCGTTGTCGATCGTTTTCGGAATACCGATGACACTGATCTGCAGCCCCCGGCGGAGAGCCTCGTCGCTGATCGTCTGCGCCCCGCGCAGCGTTCCGTCGCCGCCGATGGCGAACAGGATGCGGATGTTCAACCGTTCGAGCGTGTCCACCATCTCGCCGGCCGACTGGGGCCCTCGCGACGAGCCGAGAATCGATCCGCCGATCTCGGAGATCCGGCTGACGAGCTCGGGCGTCAGCTCCAGCGGTGCATGTCCGTGCCGGTGGACGAGACCTTCGTAGCCGTAGCGGAACCCGTAGACCTTCTGCACCCCGTAGTGATGGCGCAGGCTCAGGACAATGGCACGGATGACGTCGTTCAGACCGGGACACAGCCCGCCGCACGTCACGATCCCGCACGCCAGCGACGCCGGATCGAAGAAGAGGCGCTCCCGCGGGCCGGCGCATTCGAGCGCGGGCGGCTCTTCCCCTCTGTCGAGCCAGGGCTTCAGCCCCGCGAACGTCGAGTGATACAGCACTCGCTGGTCCTCGCCAGTGAAGCGGACACCCGACATCGGGGACAGCATGCGAGCCTCCCCGAGTCGCGCAATCGAAAAATCGAGATCCCTGTCTTCCATATGGCCTTCAAGACCCGCGGCATTGGAGGCCCTCCGAAATACCGGAGGCGCCCGTTCGGAGCCGAGCGAATCTTCCTGTTTATCCGGTGCAGTTCACCAACGATGCGGAATGCCCGCCCGAGCGTGCAAGAACCCTGCTGCCCCAAGAAACGCCCAACTTCCAACTCGCAACCTCCAAGGCACACCTTCGAACGGCAACTGACCCGTCTGATCCGGCTCGAGTTGAGTATTGGGAGTTGGGAGTTGACGGTTGGGAGTTGACATGTTTTTGACAGTGGTATGTGGTATCGCAATTGCCTGCGTGTCGGCTGCGCCTCTGCTCCGGACCCCGTGCGACGCGGAGCCGGTGTTTCTCAAAGGACATATCCGATGACCACGTTCAATCTCGAGGACCATCAGCTGTTCGTCAGCGAGATCCATCACAACCTGCCCCCGAGTTCGCTTTACGAGCACGCCATCCGTTACGACAAGGACGCGAGTATCGCCCAGAATGGCGCCCTGGTTGCCTACTCGGGCGCCAAGACGGGGCGCTCACCGAAGGACAAGCGCGTCGTGCGCCACCCGGAGACGGAGGAGGACGTGTGGTGGGGCCCGGTGAACATCGCCTGCGAGGGCAGGACGTTCGCGATCAACCGGCAGCGGGCCCTCGACTACCTGAACACTCGCGAGCGGCTGTACTGCTTCGACGGCTTCGCGGGATGGGACAAGAAATACCGGATCAAAGTACGAGTGATCTGCTCGCGCCCCTATCACGCGCTGTTCATGCACACCATGCTCATCCGCCCCTCGCGCGAGGAATTGGCGAGCTTCGGCGCACCGGATTTCACCATCTACAACGCGGGCGCGTTCCCCGCCAATCGCCTCACCGACGGCATGGGATCGACGACGAGCATCAACCTCAGCTTCGAAGAGCGGCAACTGGTGATCCTCGGCACCGAGTACGCCGGTGAGATGAAGAAGGGCGTCTTCACAGTGGCGAACTACTTCGCGCCCAAGCGCGGGATTCTTTCCATGCATTGCTCCGCCACGGCCGACAAGCGCACGGGGTCCTCATCGCTGCTCTTCGGCTTGAGCGGCACCGGCAAGACGACGCTCTCGGCCGACCCGAAACGCCACCTCATCGGCGACGACGAGCACTGCTGGAGCGACGACGGGATTTTCAACATCGAAGGCGGATGCTACGCGAAGGCCATCAACCTCACACCCGAGAACGAGCCCGACATCTTCCAGGCGCTGCGATTCGGCGCCGTCCTGGAGAACGTCGTTCTCGACGAAGACCACATGGTGGACTTTGCCGATACCAGCATCACCGAGAACACGCGCGGCGCTTACCCGATCGAGTTCATCCACAGCGCGAAGATCCCGTGCACTGCGGGCCATCCCACCGACGTGATCTTCCTCACGTGCGACGCGTTCGGCGTGCTTCCGCCGGTGAGCTCCCTCTCGCCGTCCCACGCCATGTATCACTTCATCAGCGGCTACACCGCAAAGGTCGCCGGCACGGAGGTAGGCGTCACCGAACCGCAGGCGACGTTCTCGCCGTGCTTCGGCGGGCCGTTCCTGGTGTGGCATCCGAGCAAGTACGCGGAACTGCTGGCGGCAAAAATGCGACAGCACGACGCGCGCGTCTGGCTGGTGAACACCGGTTGGAGCGGCGGCGCATACGGAACCGGCAAACGAATCAGCCTGAAACACACACGCGCCATCATCGATGGCATTCACAGCGGGGCGCTGGCCAGCGCCCCGACGGTCCAGGATGCCGTGTTCGGCATCGGCGTGTTGACGGAATGCCCGGGCGTGCCGTCGAACATACTCCTGCCGCGCAATACCTGGTCCGATCCGGCAGCGTACGACAGCGCGGCGCGTCACCTCGCCGGCCTGTTTACCAAGAATTTCAAGACCTATGAGTCCGCAGTCAGCGCTGACGTCAGGGCCGCGAGCCCGGCCTGAACCGATCTCTTGACACTGGGATCGCAGGGATCGCACAGGGAGATGGCCGATTCGATGCGTTCAGACCGATCGCGCGGGCGCGCGATTGGCTCCATGTGATCTCTGCGGCCCTGCGCTCCCTGCGTTACAAAAGTCCACGGTGAACGCGCATGAAAATCGGCATCGTCGGCTGCGGCATGGTGGGGGCATCGTCGGCGTTTGCTCTGGTGATGAACGGCGTAGGGCGCGAGATCGTGCTCGTAGATCTCAATCGAGCCCGGGCGGAGGCGGAGGCCAACGACATCTACCACGCCGTTCCCTTCGCGCATCCGCTGACCGTTCGAGCAGGCGACTACGCGGACCTCGCGGCAGCCCGCGTCGTCGTCATCGCCGGCGGCGTCGCGCAACGGCCAGGCGAGACGCGCCTGCAACTGCTGCAGCGCAACGCCGACGTGTTCCGGCAAATCGTGCCGTCGATCCTTCGCCACGCCCCCGAGGCGGTGTTGCTCGTCGTGACCAACCCGGTCGACATCATGACCCACCTGGCGGCGCACTTTGCCGCTGAATTCGGCGTGCCGTCGGCGCGGATCTTCGGATCGGGCACGACGCTCGACTCGGCACGATTTCGCGCGCTGCTCGGCCGGCACTTCGACGTGGATGCCCGCCACGTGCATGCCTACGTGATCGGGGAACACGGCGACTCCGAGGTGCTCGCCTGGTCGCAGGCCACTATCGCCGGGTTGAGCCTCGCCGAGTTCGCCGAGGTGCACGGCAAGCCGCTCGGCGAATCCGAACGCGGGCGGATCGACGAGAACGTCCGCCGCGCCGCGTATCACATCATTGCCGGCAAGGGCGCCACCTACTACGGCATCGGCAGCGCCGTCGCCCGCATCGTGGACGTGCTGCTCCACGATCAGCGCGCAATCCTCACGATTTGTTCGAGCATCACCGGCGTGCCGGAGTGCGAGGGCGTCACGCTGGCCTTGCCTCACCTGGTGGGCGGCAACGGGGTGATCGCAACGATTCCGCTGCCGCTCGACTCCTCGGAGCAGGAGGGGCTCGTTCGCAGCGCGGCCATTCTGCGCGAGGCGATACAGTCCCTGGCGCTCGCATGAACTGGCTGTTTCAGCTCGATTCGACCTACCCGGTCGCGCACGCCATTGCCGTCGTGGCCCTGGTCTGCATGGCCGGCATGACGCTCGGCAGTTACAAGGTGCGCGGCGCCGGGCTGGGTACGGCGGGAGTCCTGTTCGCGGGAATCGTCGTGGGCCAGTTCGGGCATCCGGTTGACGAAGCCACGCTCGATTTCGTCAAGGATTTCGGGCTGATCCTGTTCGTGTTCACCATCGGCCTCCAGCTCGGCCCCGGCTTTTTCGCCACGTTGCGCGAGCGCGGCATCTTGATGAATACACTGGCAGCGCTGATCGTGGCGCTCGGGGCCGTCGGCGCTCCGCTCGCCGGTCGGCTCGCGGGCTTCGATCCGGCGGCGGTTCTCGGCATCTTCTCGGGTGCGTCGGTGAATATGCCCTCGCTTGGCGCCGCTACGCAGACACTCTCGACCATGGGGGGAGTTGCTCCCGCTCGACTCGCACTGCCGGCGCTGGCCTGCGCGGTCACCTTTCCCACGGCGATTCTCGTCAGCATCGGGACGCTGTTCCTCTTCGAGCGAATCTTTCACATCGATCCCCTGCGCGAGGCGGAAGAGTTCGCCGCGAGGGCCCGCGGCCAGCGCGAGTCGCTCGAACGGCGCACCATCGTCGTCACGAACACCAACCTCGACGGACTGGCGGTTGGCGCCATTCCGAGCCGGCTCGAAACGGGCGTCACGGTGTCGCGCGTCCGGCACGACGAACAGACGATTACCGCCGTCGACGCAACCGTGGTTCATCTCGGCGATCGCCTCGCCGTCGTCGGGCCGCCGAGCGGCCTCGATCGATTCCAGCTGGTCGTCGGCGCGCGCAGCAACGAAGACCTCGTGCTGACCGAGAGCGAGGTGACGTCGCGGCGTGTGGTTGTCACCGACAGGACCGTGCTGGGCAGAACGGTCGGTGAGTTGGACTTCGACGACCGTTTCGGCGTGGCCGTCACACGGATTTTGCGGGCAGATGTCGAAATGTCCGCCGTGCCAGGTTTGCGCCTGCAGTTTGGCGACACGGTGTACATCGTGGGCCGCAGCGCCGACATCGATCAGGCGGCCGCCGCGCTCGGGAATTCACTCAAAGAATTGAACGAGACCCACTTCATCCCGCTGTTCATCGGCATCTTCCTGGGCATCGTGGTGGGGACGATGCCGATTGCGTTTCCAGGACTGCCGCAGCCGGTGCGGCTCGGGCTGGCCGGCGGTCCGCTGCTGGTGGCGCTCGTGCTGGGACGCATCGGCCGCATCGGCCGCCTCGCCGTTCACATGCCGTCGAACGCCAATCTCGCATTCCGCGAGTTCGGCATCGCGCTCTTCTTCGCAGCCGTCGGGCTCGAAGCCGGCAACGGGTTCTTCGACACCGTCTTCAGCGCCAAGGGGCTCGGCTGGCTGGCGGCCGGAGCCGCCGTCACGGCGGTTCCGCTGGTGCTCGTCGGGCTGTTCGCACGCGTCGCGCTGAAGATGAACTTCATGGATCTCAGCGGCCTGCTGGCAGGCAGTACCACCAACCCGCCTGCGCTCGCCTTCGCCACGAGCATTGCCCGCTCCGACGCTCCCACCGTGGCATATGCAACCGTCTATCCGATGACAATGCTCCTTCGCGTCGTCAGCGCGCAGGTGCTGGCCCTGACCCTTGTGGGATGAAAGGCTTTCCATGATCGACCCGCACGTCTTCGACCGCTTCAGCTCGGACCGGATCACGTTTTCCGGCAGCAACGACGCGCTCTACGAGCGTCACCTGACCTTTGATGGCGTCATTCCGGTTCAGCAGGCGACGCTGCGCGACAAGTTCGAGGCCATCGCCCGATCCGTGCGTGACATCCTGTCGCAGCGCTGGCTCAAGACCGAGGAGACGTATCGGCAGCGGAACGTCAAGCGCGTGTATTACGTCTCGCTCGAATTCTTGATGGGTCGAACGCTTGCGAACAATGTCACCAACCTGCTGCTCGATCCCGTTGCCAACGAGTTCTGCGCGGCGTTCGGGATCGATCCGCTGGAAATCGCGGAACAGGAGCCGGATGCCGGCCTCGGAAACGGCGGCCTCGGTCGCCTCGCAGCATGCTTCCTCGATTCGATGGCCACGCTCGGCATCCCCGGAATGGGGTCGGGGTTGCGCTACGAGTACGGGATCTTCAAGCAGACGTTCCGCGACGGCTGGCAGCACGAGCAGCCCGATCACTGGCTGGCGCGGCCCGATCCCTGGGAGGTGGCGCGTCCCAACGAGACCGTGGAGGTACGACTCGGGTGTTCCTTCGACATCCGCGCCGGCTCGCTACGCCTGGTCCGCAACCGTCCTTCGACCTTCATCGGCCTTCCCTACGATCGGCCGGTCGTCGGCTTCGGCGGCAACACCATCAACACGCTGCGCCTCTGGTCCGCCTCGACGCCCGACTACTTCGATTTTCAGCAGTTCAGCGGTGGCGACTTCGTGGGAGCACTGGCCGAAACGCTCTCGGCTGAAACGCTCACGCGCGTCCTCTATCCGGACGACTCCACGGCCGAAGGCAAAGGGCTGCGCTTCCTGCAGCAGTACTTCCTCGTGGCGTGCACGCTGGCAGACGCGATCCGCCGTTTTCGCGCGGCGGGCAATGACTGGTCGACGATGCCGGACAAGGTGGCCATTCAGCTCAACGACACGCATCCAACCCTCGCCGTGCCCGAGTTGATGCGCATCCTCCTCGACGATGCGAAGCTCGAATGGGACGAGGCGTGGGATCTGACCGTCCGCACGCTCGCATATACGAATCACACGCTGCTGCCCGAGGCGCTCGAGAAGTGGCCGCTGCCGTGGTTCGAGGTGATGCTCCCGCGGCAGCTCGAGATCGTGTACGAGATCAACCGGCGATTGCTCGATCACGTCCGTCAGCGCTTCCCGAACGACGACGGACGCCTCGCACGCGTCAGCCTGATCGAGGAAGCCAACCCGAAAAGAGCCCGAGTGGCCCACCTCGCCATCGTAGATTCGCACAGCACCAATGCCGACGCCGCGCCTCACTC
>Ga0111538_10005463_pt1 | contig 17358 bp, 12 predicted proteins | sample SoiMethybrSBSTD1_FD_79669 | JGI IMG/M metagenome (GOLD analysis project Ga0111538, IMG submission 79669) | Bulk soil microbial communities from a Populus tree surrounding site in Tennessee, USA - Soil MetaG P. TD hybrid SBSTD1 (version 2)... | ecosystem: Environmental > Terrestrial > Soil >...
CGATCCCGAGTTGGGAATGCTTTTTGTAGCGGTCGGGAATCCATTCGGCGACAGCACAAAGCGAGCCGGCATCAACCTGTTTACCGATTCGCTGATCGCGCTGACCCTGGATACCGGAAAGCTGAAGTGGTATTTCCAGCAGACGCACCACGACGTCTGGGACTACGACTCGGGCGGGCCGCCGATTCTGTTCGACATGCAAGTCGGTGGACGCCGCGTCAAGGCGGTCGCTGAGGCGAGCAAGAACGGTTACCTCTACATCCTCGATCGCGAGACCGGGAAGCCGGTGCATCCGATCAAGGAGATGCCGGTGCCGACCGACAATCCAGGCCCTCGGCAATCACCCTGGCCGACCCAGCCGATTCCGTTCACGGCCGCGGGCAAGCCGATGGAGCCGGTTTCGCCCATCGTTCCGCTCGAGATCCCAGCGGAGCAGCTCGCCAAGAACACGATCGTTCCGATCTTCAGCCCGATGCGGCCGAATCAGATCCTCGCGCCCGGAACCGGCGGCGGCGCCAACTACAGTCCGTTGTCCTACAGTCCCCGGACCGGACTGCTGTACGTCAACGCGATCGATCAGCCTTTCAACTCGGGCCGCGGGCCGAAGGGATACTTCTCCGCCTACGATCCGACGACCGGCGAGCTGAAATGGCGCCAGATCTTCGAAGGCTTCGGTCAAGCCGGGTCTGTTGTTACCGCCAGCGATCTCGTGTTCGTGGGCACCGGCAGTAACATCGCCGGGTACTTCTTTGCATTCGACGCGAGGACCGGCGATCTCTTGTGGAAGTTCAATACTGGCTCGGGCGTGTTCTCGTCACCGGCGATGTACATGGTGAACGGTGAGCAGTTCGTGGCCGTGGCTTCTGGCGGCGGCGAACGGGGCCGTCGCGGCGGCGATCTCATTTTGAGCTTCGCGCTGCCGCCACGCTGAAGAGCTCGCGCCACCCGCGATGGCGTTCAAGGCATTCGTCCGGCAGAACGTTGTGCTCGTTGTCGGCCTGACGCTGCCGATCCTCGTCATGGTCGCGTTCATGCTGGCCAGCGGCCTGCCGCAGCGGATCGCCGATCCGCCGCGATACAGCCTGGTCTTCTCGAGCTCCGACTACTCGCCGGCCGCGCAGGCGTTCCCGGTGGCACCGAAATTCATCGTGCGCGATGGCGCCCTGCACGCGCAGTTCACGAGGATGCCGCGTCAACCCGGCGGCTATGTGAACTCCGGTTGGAAGAAGCTCTTCCTGTACGACGCCGCCTCGACGAAAGTGCGCGAGCTGCCGTTCGGCCTTCCGGCGGATGTCGAGTCGATCGAGGTCATGCGTGAAGATCCGGTGGACTCGGCTCGCGATCTGGTCCTCGACACGACACTGCAGTCACCGGACGGCTATGAGCTCACGTTCGGCACAAGGATGAACGGCGGCTTCTTCAACGAATTCCTGTGGCGCAGCCGCGATACGTACGGTGCGCGGTTGTCCCGCAAAGACGGCGGGAGCGTTCGCCTGGCCACGGCAGATGGCCAGGGCACGTTCAGCCTGAGCTCGGTCGAATTCGTCGGCTGGGTCACGGGCTCGGGAGCGCGGCGATGAGCGATCGAGACGACGCCCTCATCGAGGTCGTGGATCTGGTGCGACGCCACGACCTCAGCCTCGATGAGATCGCCGCGGCGCTGGCCGGCGACGCGTCGTTTGCCGCACGCCGCTCCAGTAACATGGTCGCGCGCATCTTCGGCTACATCGGCGGCACCTTCGTCTTTGCCGGCCTGGCGATCTACGTCGGCATGCGATGGGACGATCTCGGTTCGATCGGCCGAGTGCTGCTGACGCTCGGCCCCGGCTTTTCGACGTTCGTGCTGGCCCTCGTCTGCACGACTGACGAGGGGTTCGAGCGCGCCGCGACGCCGCTCTTTCTGCTGGCGGCCGTGCTGCAGCCGGCCGGTATCCTCGTGATGCTGCAGGAATATTCAACCGGCGGTAATCCGATGTACGGCGTGCTGCTGATGAACCTGGTGATGGCCATCCAGCAGGCATGCGCGTTCTGGGCCCGCCGCCGCACCGTGCTCGCGCTGACGACGGTCGTGTTCGCCAGCGGGTTCTTTGTGGCCGGGTTCGATCTGCTCGAGGTCGGGAACGACCTAGTCGGCATGGTCATGGGCGTGTCGCTCGGCTGCATCGGCTGGACGCTGGACCGATCGCGGCACAAATCGCTGGCCGGCCTGCTCTATCTCGTCGGCGCGACGTCGTTTCTGGCCGCGGCCTACGACACGATGCGGCGGACGCCCATCGAGCCCGTTTTCGTCGGCCTCGCGTGCGGGGTCATTTTCCTTTCGACGGTGGCGCGCAGCCGGAGCCTGCTGGTCGTCGGCACGGTGGCGCTCATTGGCTACATCGGCGACTTCATCAACGAGCATTTCAGCGATAGCCTGGCGGCGCCGGTGCTGCTGATGATGTTCGGTTTCCTGTTGATCGGGGTCGGAGCTGCCGCGGTTCGGGTGCACAACCGCTATATCAAGGCGCAGCCCGGAGCGTCGGCGTGAAAGAATGGGTCGCGCAGTCACTCAATTCTGCGGGTGAAGGGCCATGACACGACACATTGCTTGGGGTCTGGGCGCCGCCTTCGTGATCGCCGGACTGACACCGACGCCGGCCGCGGCGCCGGCATCGTGCGCCAGCCTGGCGTCCGCGATGCTGCCGGACACGACGATCCGTTCGGCCGAGGAGATCGCCGGTCCCTCGTTCACGCCGCCGGGCGGCACCGCACTGACCGGGCTGCCGGCATTCTGCCGAGTGACCGGCGTGACCAAGCCGGCCGTGAACTTCGAGGTCTGGCTGCCGACGACGGGTTGGAACGGGAAGTTCCAAGGTGTCGGGAACGGTGCCAACGCCGGATCCATTTCCTATCCAGCGATGGCTGCGGCTCTGAAGCGCGGATACGCGACGGCCAGCACCGATACCGGCCACACGACGCGCAACGCGCGCGACGCGGCGTGGGCGGTCGGCCATCCCGAGCTCATGGTCGACTTTGGCTATCGCGCCATCCATCTCACCGCCCAGCATGGCAAGCAGCTCGTGCAGGCGTTTTACGGTCAGCCAGCCGCTCATGCCTACTTTCAGTCGTGTTCGACGGGCGGCCGCCAAGCGCTGACGGAGGCGCAGCGCTTTCCCGAGGACTACGATGGCATCATCGCTGGCGATCCGGCAGCGAACTGGACGCGGTTTCAAACCGGAGGTCACCTCTGGGTGGCGCTGGCGCTGAACAAGGATCCCGAGAGCTACATCCCGGCGAGCAAACTGCCGGTGATCGACAACGCGGTGACCGCCGCCTGCGACGCCATCGACGGCGTCAAGGACGGCGTCATCGACGATCCGCGCAAGTGCCGTTTCGATGCGCAAGCGCTCGCGTGCCGTGCCGGCCAGGACAGCGGGACGTGTCTGACGGACAAGCAGGTGAAGGCCGTCAAGGACATCTGGACAGGGCCGCGGACGTCGGCGGGCCGCGAGATCTACCCGCCGTACATGCCGGGCGCCGAGTCGGCCGCCGGTGGCTGGAACGCCTACATGAGCGGGTCGGGACCGCAATCCGGGAACCACTGGGAGCAGTCCGACAACGTCCTCCGGTACATGATCTTCGAGAACCCGGCCTGGGACTTCCGGACGTTCGACTTCGATCGCGACCTCGAGCCGGCGCTGAAGAAACTCGGCGCCACGATGGACGCCTTTAATCCGGATCTGTCGAAGTTCCGCCAGCGTGGCGGCAAGCTGCTGATGTATCACGGCTGGAACGATGCCTCGATCTCGCCGTTGAACACCATCAACTACTACGAGAGCGTCCTGACCGAGCTTCAGGGCTCGCGGCCGCGCCAGCAGGCGGAGGCCGATGCGCAGGCCTTCATGCGGTTGTTCATGGTGCCGGGCATGCTGCACTGCGCCGGAGGTCCGGGACCGAACTCCTTCGACATGCTGACGGCGCTGGAAACGTGGGTGGAGAAGAACGAGGCGCCGGAGCGTGTCATCGCCTCACATAGCACGAAGGGCGTGCAGGATCGGACGCGGCCACTGTGCGTCTATCCGAAAGTCGCGGTCTACAACGGCACAGGTAGCACGGACGAAGCGGCGAACTTCACGTGCCGGCCGCCAGCTGCCACGTCCGCTGCCGCCGCGGCGTCCGCGCCATCCGACAGTGGGTCGCCGCCGACAGTCACCGGTCCGATTCCGTCCGTGACGCCCGGCGATCCCTCGCACGACTATCCCTTCTACGCCAGCGTCGTCGATCTCAAATCGCGCGGCTATGTCGAACAGGAATTCTTGATCGAGGGTACGGCGAACCGTTATGCAACTCCGCCGCAGGCCACCGGAACAGTCGTCGACCGAGGCCACCACTACAAAACCCGCGTTGTCGTCCGTCGGCCGGCCGCGCCCGAGACGTTCAACGGTACGGTGCTCGTCGAGTGGAACAACGTAACCGCCGGCCGCGACCTCGACATCGACTGGTTTCAGATCCATGACCATCTGATCGCCAGTGGTTACGCGTGGGTCGGCGTGACGCCGCAGCGCGTCGGCGTGGGTGCGCTCAAGGTGTGGAACGAGAAGCGTTACGGAACGCTCGATGTGACGGACGGCGGAGCGGTGGCAAACGACGATCTGTCCTATGACATCTTCGCCGCCGCGGCGGCCGCTCTTCGCCATCCCGGAACGGTGAACATGATGGGCGGGCTGCGGGTTGAGCGATTATTTGCCACCGGTCACTCGCAGTCGGCGGGGCGGCTCGCGACGTATGTGAACTCGATCCATCCGCTGGCGCCGCGTTTCGACGCCGTCATTCTCCATGGCGGTGGCGGCCCCGTCCGAACCGATCTCGCCATTCCCGTCTGGAAGCTGTTGGCAGAGACCGACGTCATTCTGAGCCAGGCGTCGGTACGACAGCCCGACACGAAGATGTTCCGGAGGTGGGAAGTCGCCGGCGACTCGCATGTCGACGCGCAGTTCGTGTCGTACTCGCGTCAGCTGTCTCAGCGCGATGGTAATCCTGTCGCGCCGGGGTTCACGCCGGGCGGCCGCGGCGCATCACCCGCAGCGGCGGCCACAGCACCTCCTGCCGCGGTGGCGCCGCCACGCGTATCCTCCGGGGCAGCAGAAATCCCGCGCGGCAATTGCGAGCGCCCGAGCTACAGCCGCATTCCGTTCCACTACGTCATGGCGGCGGCCGTGGATCACCTGGTGACCTGGGTCAAGACCGGCGCGCCGCCCCCTTCGGCGCCGCCGATCGAGGTGACCAGCGCCGGGCCGCCAGCGGCGATCGCGCGAGACGCGCGCGGCAACGCGCTCGGCGGCATCCGACTGCCGCAGCACGAGGTGGCAACCGGCGTCAATACGGGTCAGAACTCAGGTCCGGGCTTCTGCCGCCTGAATGGATCGTACGAGCCGCTCGACGCGGAAACCCTCGCGAGCCTCTACCCGACACACGAGGCGTACGTCGCCGCGGTTCGTGTCGCGACCGATCGCAATCTGAAAGCGGGTTACATCCTCAAGGCAGCCGCCGAGGCGACCGTGGCCGAGGCGCAGCGAGCTCAAGTAGGCCGGTAGTGAGTGGGGGCCGGGCAGCCGCCCGGCCACACCGTCGCTCGTAACGCGCACGCGTGTCCTGGCCCCAGGACACCGGATCAATCCCTCACGTGCTGTGCGAGGGCATATTGAAGCCTCGCAGAATCTGTCGTAAGCCGTCGAGGGCCCGAGCCAGGAACCCTGGCGTCATCATCGGCACGTGCCGTTCCACGAGATCAGGTTATGACGGAATGGTGCTGCGGGGCGAGCTCTACTTCAGCTCCCCATTCCCACCCGCGCGACGCCAGCGGGCGGGTGGCCTGTGCGAACGCGTCGGCGGGCCTGGTCGCCGGGATCGCGGCCCAGCGAGCCGGTCAGAAATTGACGTCGGTCCATCTGACGGTTGCCGCATTTTGCCACCGTCGCTAGTCGGAGAGGCGGGCAAATCCAGCCGCGACAATCAGGCCGGCCGCCAGGCAGCCGAACCACAGCCACTCGGCACCAAGCCGCGCGATGATCGAGCCCCCGACGAGCGGCGCCAACGCGAACGCCAGCGAGAAGGTGATGGCAAATGCGCCCTGGTAGAGGCCGCGGACCTCGGCCGGCGCCATGTCGGCGACGAGCGCCGTCGACGCCGGCGTGAACAGTATCTCGCCCATTGTCCAGATGACCACCGACACCGTGTAGCCGGCAATCGATCCGACGCCGGCGTTCATGCCGAAGCCGACCGCCACGAGACACGACGCGACGGCGAGCACCGGCAGACGACTCCTCGAGGCGATGAGCTCGCCGACCAGCGGCTGGAGCAGCACGATCAACACGCCGTTGATCGCGATGAGCGCGCCGAAGGTGGCTGGTGAGAGCCCGTGGGCGCGCATGTCGATGGGCAGGCCAATGAAGGACTGAAAGAACACCAGGAACAGACCGAGCGTCAACACACAGACCGCGGCGAATCTCCGGTCGCGAGCAATCGTGCCGATCATGCCCGAGACTGTCACATTCGACGATGCCGAGCGGACGCGGTGCGTCTCCGGCAGGGCGATCCACAGCACGATGCCGAAGAGTGCCGTCGTGATGGCATCGGCGATGAAGAGCTCCCGGTAGCCGAGTGCTGCCACGATTTGCCCGCCAGCGATCGGCGCAACGGACGCCCCGATGTTGACCGCCCAATAGATCAGTCCGTACGCGCGGACCCGATGCTCGGGGGCAACGATGTCAGCCACGGCCGCCGACACGACGGGACGATACATCTCGTACAGGAATCCGGTCGCTGACGCGGCCGCCGCGATCGCCGTGAGGCTCGTTACGAGGCCGAGCACGGTCACCGCGACCGCGCCGCCGATGAGCGAGCCGACGAGCACCGGACGCCGGCCGACGCGATCCGACAACGCGCCGCCCAATGCGGAGCCGAACATCGCGCCGAGGCCGTATACCGAGACGATAGTGCCGGCCAGCGCCGGTGTGAGGCCGCGGACGTCGGTGAGATAGATCGTCAGGAAGATGAGGACGAAGCCGCCGACACGATTGACGAGCGTGCCGGCGAACAGCACCCAGAACGGACGAGGCAAGCCGCGCAGATCGGGCACGGCGCGCCGCGCCAGGGCACCGAACGACATGAGATGGCGCGAGTATAATTCGGGGAACTGGGGGCTGGGGGCTAGGGACTAGGGGGGACGGATGACCGCCGCACGCGTGCTTCGTGTCTGGACATTCTTCAGCGCCATGACGTTGGCCGCCGCAATTGCCGCGCTGCTGCTGACGGGCGCGCCGCTGACGGCGGCGCAAACGCCTCCACCCGACCCTGCGGACGTCGCCGACGGCATGCGGTTGTATCGCACCAAGGCTGATTGTCAGACGTGCCACGGTTGGGCGGCGGACGGCCGGAAGATGGACACCCAGATGCCGGACGCCCCTAATCTGCGCACGACACGGTTGGGGCGCGCCGGCGTGATCTTCGCGATCAAGTGCGGCCGGCCCGGCCGCGGCATGCCCGCCTTCGACCGTCTTGCGTACTCCGATGCCTCACGCTGCAACAACACGACGCTCGCCGACCTCAAGAAGAACGGACAGGAGCTCACCGATCCGCCGGCGACGCTGCAGCCGCGCGAAATCGAGATGATCGCCGACTTCCTGTTCGACAAGGTGATCGGGAAGGGTCCGATGGACCACGCCAAGTGCGTGGAGTACTGGGGCGAGGACGTCGAGGCGTGTAAGGAGTTCTCGAAGTAGAAGCAGGCGGCACGGTGCCGTGGGGCTACAATATCCAGCCTTTGGAGGTCACGATGCGCACGCTGCCGATCCTCTTCGCCCTGTCGCTCGTTCCCGGCACTCTCCTGGCGCAAGCCTCCAGCGCGCCGCAGCCGACTCCGACCGACCGGACCCGTGCCGGTCAGATGACCGCCGCCGCCCTGAAGGAGGCGCTCGCGAAGCTGCCAACCGACCGTCCAGCATCCAGCGTGCGCGTGTTCACGCTGGCGCCGTACAACGTGAACGTCGAACGCCGCCAGCCGAAGCAGCAGGGCGCGTCGGTGCATGAGGCGCAGGCCGAGCTGTTCTACGTCATCGAGGGGTCGGGTACGCTGCTGACGGGCGGTAAGCTGGTCGGCGAGACGCGTACTGGAACAAATCTCTCGGGTACTGGCATCGAGGGTGGCACGCGCAACACGTTTGCAAAGGGCGACTTTCTACTCGTGCCCTCGGGCATCGCGCATCAGTTTGTGGATCTCGCGGGAGAGATCCACCTGATGTCGCTGTACTTGCCCAATCAGCACTGACGCGCGAGCCTCCCAGCCTGCCGTCGGACGTGGTCGGACGATAGACGTTTCTCTTGCGTCGGGCTACGCGTGACTCTCACTGCCGGCACACGCTTCCGCTTGTACGAGGTTCTGAACCTGCTCGGCGTCGGTGGGATGGGCGAGGTCTATCGCGCGCGGGATACGAAGCTCGGACGCGATGTCGCCCTGAAGAATCTGCCGGGGGTCTTCACACAGAACCCCGACCGACTGACGCGATTCAAGCGTGAGCGCAGGTGCTCGCCTCGCTCAACGACCCGAACATCGCCGCGATCTACGGTTTCGAAGAGTCGAACGGGGCGCAGTCGCTCGTGCTCGAGCTCGTCGAGGGACCGACGCCCCCCGGATCGGATCGCGCAGGGACCGATCCCACTCGATGAGGCGCTGACCATCGCGCGGCAGATTGCCGATGCGCTCGAAGCGGCGCACGAGCAAGGCATTATCCATCGCGATCTGAAGCCGGCGAACATCAAAGTCAAAGACGACGGCACCGTGAAGGTGCTGGACTTCGGGCTCGCGAAGGCGCCTACTGCCGGCAGCGTGTCGCACCGCCCAGCTTGCCGAACTCGCCGACAATCACCTCGCCGGCAATGAGGACCGGGTCGGCGTCCTCCTCGGGACGGCGCAAACGCTGGAGGACTGCCGCCGCTGACCGTTGTTTTTGAATTGGACAGATGCCTGACCGAAGTAAGCCAGTCTCGTTGGCAAAGCACGCTGCGTACGCAGCAACCGATTGAAGATGCTGCCCGAGGCGTTCGCCGCGGATGAAGCGGTGTGGGGCCGCCCGCAGAAGCCCTCAGGATCTACGGGCGGCGCTCGTGAATCAGGCGCCGATGGACTCTTCGAGTGACGCCTCTCGAATGCCAGGCGCAGCCTTGCTCACGCCTAACATCGCCCGCCATGTGAGGCGGACGTAGTTGTTCGACTCCACTGATTCGCTCAGCTGGCGGTTCGCGTCGACGATCATCTCGAAGACGTAGGGGGTGTTGACGAGCGGGATGTTCGTCATCGCCTGCGTCACGAACGTCGTTCCGAAGCCTTCGATCGTTGTGGACTGTGGAACCATGATGTCGAGCTGACGAGTCTGACCCTGGCCGTTGGGCGCGGTGAACGTCACGCCGAGGCTGACGGTGAAGGGACCGCTTGCGGCCGCCTCACCCCGGTTCACGATGAGTCCGGCGACTGAAATCGATTGCCCCTGGCGAGTGATTCTGAACGACTGTGCCACGAGATCCGGACGTGGGATGTCGGCTGCCTCGCAGCGCTGCAGGTCGAGCTTGGCGGCGGCGATCGCCTGTCCGAGCTGTTTGAGCTCCTGAATGAGATCCGCCCGTTCTGCCGGCGGCAGGTTGGGCCTGTGGAGTTCTTGGACCACTTCGGCCCGTAGTTCGACGAGCGAGTCGATTCGGCGTTTGATGTTTTCGCAATGTGCCACGGTTAACCTCCAGCACTGGCCGGTCGATTGACCGGCGCCCGGACGACGGCAAATACATCGGCCGTCCTCCTTGAAGCCTGGTGGTCCGGTGATGCAGATCGTTTCGGTATTTGGAACGGTTGGAGCTGCGAGCGGACGCGCGGTCGACCAGCGCGCTGACATCTGAGCGTTCGGGTGTGTGCTCTATTCAATGCTTAACGGCAGCCGCGCGTTTCGACGGCGACGACGTCGCTGAGACGCTCGCCGCAGTGCTGCGCGCCGAACACCCGACTTGACAGTTGAGCAACGCGGACAGGACCTATGAGCATCCGTGAGGATTCAGGCTGCCCTCGATCCCGAGAAGCCCTGAGCCGTTGCGGCGCCTCCCCGATTTGCGCCGGCCGTTGATACCTTCCTGAAGAAGCGCGATACGACTCACGACATCCTCGTGCAGCACCCGCATCTCGGCGCGGGTGGCCTCGTCGCCTGCCCGGATTTCGTGCTGCAGTTCTATCCGGAGGGACGCGATGCGGTCGAGGACGTCCTCGTGAAGGGCGCGCATCTGCACCCGCGTTTCTTCATCGCCAGCGCGAATTTCCAAACGCAATGCGGCGATCTCGGCCGTTGTCTCGGAACGGAAGGTCGTCAGATCTGATCTCAGGTCCGTCATCTCTGACCTGAGGCCCGTCAGGTCTGATCTGATGTCCGTCACTTCTGACCTGAGGTCCGTCAGGTCTGATCTGATGTCCGTCACTTCTGACCTGAGGTCCGTCAGATCGCCCTGAAGCCGATCGACCTTGCCCGACAGCCCGTCCACACCTCGCTCCACAATCGTGACCCGCATTCCGAGATCGGCACCCTGCACTCCTGTCACGAGTGCGAAGGCCGTGCCGGCGGCCAAGGTCGACGACGCTAACATCGTCGGCCGCGTTTCGCAATGGGAACGGGTCTGAATGGGAAGCGCAGGGAACGTCGGGGTAGTGCGGTTATGCGAACGGCCCCTCGTGAAACAAGCGTCGGCCTCCGGGCTTCAGGCTCCCGCACTTAAGCTCGAAGCCCGAAGCCCGAAGCCGAGAGCCTAGTTCAGTGCAAACACGAACAAGTAGCTCGAGTTCTCGAGGTTGTCGAACTTGACCGGGTGCAGGTGCCGGCCGCTGGTCTGCACGGCCACGTACTGCTTGGGTCCGATCGCGTAAGTCATCGGCGAGCCCTTGAGCGGCGTGCCGACGTTGAAGCGCCATAGCTCTTCCAGGGTGTCGTCGTTGTACGCCACCACCCAGCCATCCTGCAGCGCCGTGAAGACTAGGCCGCCGGCCGTCGCCGTGACGCCAGACCGGATCTCGATGTCCGTCGCCACCTTCGACACCACTTTGTTGTTCGCCGCGTCGAACGCGGTGACGGCGCCGTAGTAGAGATCGCTGCTGTACTTCCGCGGCTCGCTGGCCTTGTTGTTCACGCCGCCGTCCGGACCGAGCGAGGCGACCGCCGCGCCGTTCTGTGAGAAGCACCCTTCGGTGCCCACGCCGTACGCAATGCCCTTGACCGGATTGAACGCGAGCGGCTGATGAGCGACGCCGCCGTGCCACGTCGGGCACGTCCGCTTCTGGCCGTCACCGCGTAGCGCGCGGGCCGCCGGATTGTACAGCTGGACATCCAGCTTCGGGTCGTACTCCATCGGCTTGCCGGTCTTCGGGTTGATGCCCTTCGTCCAGTTCAGATCGTTGACGTATTTCTCCGCCTTGATGAACCGGCCATTGGTGCGATCGAGGGTGTAGTAGAAGCCGTTGCGCGCGTAATGGCCCACGACCTTGCGCACGACGCCGTCGATCTTGACGTCGTAGAGCATGTGCACGCCGACCTCGTCGAAGTCCCACGAGTCGTTCGGCGTGTACTGGAAGTGCCACGCCAGTTTGCCGGTGTCAACGTTGATGGCGATGGCCGAGTTCGTGTAGAGGTTGTCGCCCGGCCGGAATTGCGGGTCGTAGATCGGATACGGATTACCTGTGCCGACGATGTACAGCTTCGTCGCGGGGTCGTAGGAGCCGGTCTGCCAGATGCCGCCGCCGCCGGTTTTCCACGCGTTGTGATTGTCCTTCCACGTCTCGCTGCCAGGATCGCCTTCCTTCGGGACGACGAAGAACCGCCAGAGCTCTTCACCGGTCTTGACGTCGAGCGCCGCCAACCAGCCGCGCGTACCGCCGTCACCGGCGCCGTTGTGCACGAGCACCTTGCCGTCCACGACGATCGGCGCTGTGTAGAACTCTTCAGAGCCGCCGAACTCGTTCTTGCCGGCGACGCGTTTGTCCCAGACGATCTCACCGTTGTCGCGGTCGATCGCGATCACCCGGCCGTCGGGGAGGTTGGCGATGACGCGGTCCTCCCAGAGGGCGATGCCGCGCGTCCGCGGCGAATTGCCCTGATGCCGCACGCCGGCGTCGGCGATCCACAGGAACTTGCCCTGATCCGCCTTGGTCGCGTCGATCTTGTAGACCGTCCCCCAGCCGTCGGTCGTGTACATCATGCCGTTGTCGATGAGCGGATTGACCTCGTTCTCGAGGCCGTTCTGCCCGACATCCTGCATGCCGCCGAGGGCCAGCGCCCAGACCATGCGCAGGTTCTTGACGTTGTCACGGTTGATCTGGGACAGCTTCGAGTAGCGGGTCGACCCGTAGTCGCCATTCATCAGCAGCCAGTTCTGCGGCTCGTTCATGGCGTTGATCAGCCGATCCTGGCTGACGGTCATCTTGTATCCCTGGTTCTGGCCGGCGACGAGCGCCGAACCAGCCAGGACGCCGACAAACGTGGTCAGTAACCGAGAATGCACGCGCATGATTCGTCCCTTCTCGAAGTCCGGGCTTAGCGGGCCCCTATCATAAGGCAGGGAGGGCAGGAAGGGCAGGGAGGGCAGGAAAGGGAGCGCCCGCGGCCACACCTGCGCGAGGACGAGGAAATCCGAGCGAAGGTGTCGGCGTGAGTTCGCGCTGGGGGTGGGGCCCTGGCGCCAGTGCTAGAAACGATGCGTGTAAAGGAACTTCGACGCGGCGCGCCGGTCGAGCGTGTAGATGCGGTTCTGCAGGGGGTCGTCCAGCCAGTTATGGGTGTAGACGAGATACAAGTCGTTGCCGGGCCGCAGAATCCAGCGTAAGCGCGACTGCCAGCCGACGACGGCGCTTTGCGAGTCGTATTGGATGTTGTTGACCCACGCGATCCACGGGCTGAACTGCAGCTCCGGCACGACCCGATATAGCCGCGTGGTGAAGCTGCCTTCGTCGAGATCGACGTGATTCAGCTCGGCTGACGTGTAGATGATGACGCCGGGCCGCAGCCGAAGGTTGAGATCTAATGCGATGCGCCGGCGCGTCCCGTTGTAGAACGTACCAATCTCGTAGGTCGGGCTGACGGCCACCATCCGCCGCTGCGCCGTCGACGCCTGGAAACGATAGCGGGTCCAGCTGTACTCGCTGCCGCGTGGCAGCGTGATGCCGGGGCTGATCCGGAAGTCGCGCTCCAGCCGTTCGTAGGTGGGGACCACGTGGATTTCGAACTCATCCTGTGAGTGTGTATTGACCTGCAGGAGCCTGGCGTCCAGCTCGCGGTCCAACAGACCGTTGTTGATGGTGTCCATCTGGAACGCGGACTCCAAGCCGAACTCGACGCTGCGGACCCACGGATGCTGATTCGGTCGCGCTGTGTACGAGATGTCGGGCGCCAGACGGCGATAGCCCGTGCGCGGCGTGAAGCCGACGGCCGCGCTGTAGTGCTCCTGGATCTCGCGATAGAGGAACTTCGAGCTCCACGGGTCGTTCGGGTAGTCGATGAGCAGGCCGAACGCGTTGTTCTTGCCACTGCCGGCCGGGTTGCTGGTGTTGACGAAGAAGCCGCCGGCGCTCAGGTTCTGGCTGCCGCGAAACGTTGATGTGGCCAGCAGGAAGTCGGCTCCCACCGTGTTCAACATCTTCAGGTCGGTCTCCCGCGCATGCCGGCCGGTGTAGAGCATGCCGACGTAGGACTGCCGCAGCATGCGATGTTTGGCCCGGATGACGGCGAAGTCTTCGTTCGGCGTCGCGTCGGTTTCGTCGGTCTTGACGTAGAGCGCGCCGATGTCGTTGGTCTTGTACTGCCAGGCCATCTTGCCGCCGATGTCGATCGGCTGCGGATTGCCCGCGGCGTCCAGGCCGATGCGGCGGGAGAAATACGGAATGAGCGTCGTGTCGTTGTCGGTGTTGCTCTGGAAGTCGAAGAAGGTCGATCCGTCGAGGAAGAAGTCGCGCTTCTCCGGGAAGAAGAGCGGGAAGCGCGTGAGGTTGACCAGCCGCTGATCGACTTCAGTCTGCGCAAAATCGGTGTTCAGCGTGAGGTTGGTGCGCAGGCCCGGCGTCGGACTGTAGAAGACGTCGAGGCCGACGCCGGCATCCTTGTCGACGCCAGTTCGGCCGCGGCCCGGAAACGATTCGAGCGTGCCGATGACGTACGGCTTGAGATCGAGGCCGCGCCCCTGACTGAGATCGCGCAATCCGGTCAGCCGGCCGGCGTTCGACAGGCGATTGAGCCCTTGGTTGCGCGGCCAGCCCATCCAGAGACTCTCTTCGTTCTTGCGCCGGACGGTGCGCTGGAAGTTGATGCCCCAGGCGTCGGCGTTCGGGTCGAAGTTCAGCGTGCTGAAGGGGATCTCGATTTCGATCGTCCAGCCGATGTCGCTGTGTAGCACTTTCGCGTACCAAATGCCATCCCACTGGCGATTCGAGAATCCCGTGCCGCGCAGCGCGTCGCCCATCAACCCGGAGGGGTTCATCTCGAAGAAATACCCCGACAGCTGGTTGTTGAACGTATCGATGTTCCACATGAAGCGATCGTCGGCCTGAAGGAACTCGTCGCGCCGCCGCTGGTAGCCGAGCCATTTGTCGGGCTCGGAGTCGAAGCAGGTCACGCCCATGTACAGCGATCGGCGATTGAAGGCGATACGGACTTCAGTCTGCTCGGTTGCGGGCTGGCCGTTGTCGGGATCCTGCTGAATGAAGTTGGCAGCCGGCACGGCCCGCTTCCACACCGCCTCGTCCAGCACGCCGTCGAGCACGATAGTCTCTTCCTCGGCCAACAGTTCGGCGGTGACGCTGCGCCGCTCGATCGTCGCTGCCGCCGGCGTCTGCGCGGCAACGTCAGTGGCGACGAGACAGAGCGCGCACACAAGACGCGCGGCGATGCGTGAAGGCATCATGTCGATTCGAGTGAACGAACTCCGCAAGACGAAGATTGAAAGCGAGAGGTGAGTCCCGTCGCGTCACCCGGTGAACGCGACGGGATCGGCGCACCTACATGCTGTCGTAGATGCCTTGGATCATGCCCCGCAGGCCGCCAAACAGCGGATTGACATTGCTCGAGTATCCCTTGTACTTCTCGGGTACCTTGAACTCGCCGGCGGCCTGTTCGGCGGTCTTGCCGGCCTTCTTTGCCGCCTGCACCCAGGCCACGAAGTCCTTGTTGAAGCTGGCGTATTCCTGGAGATCGGCCCAGGTCATGACCGCGCTGTGACCGGTGATGACGGAGCTGACACCCTTGATGCCGTCGTGCGCCTTCTGGAGCGAGTTGCCGATCTCATTGGCGCTGCCGCCGTTGTTGGTGTCGATGAGCGGCAGGCCCTTCCCGGCGAAGATGTCACCAGCGTGCATCACATTGAGAGCCGGGAACACGACGAACGCGTCGCCGTTGGTGTGGCCGCGGCCGAAGTAATACAGATCGACCTGGTCACCGCCGGTGCCGATGGACAGCTTGTCGGTGAAGGTCTTGGCCGGCAAGCCGCGACCGCCGCTCGTCTTGAAGATGTCCATCTTCTCCATGTTGGCCTTGGTGTTGGCCTGCGTCACGACTTCCACGCTCGCCGGGAACTCCACGTTGCCGCTGACGTGGTCGCCGTGCGTATGCGTGTTGATGAGACGAGTCACGGGCTTCGGCGTCAGCTCCTTGATCTTGTCAAGAATCGGCTGACCCCACCCCGGGTTCTTCGCGTCCACGACGGTGACGCCGTTGGCGTTGATGAAAACCGCCGTGTTCCCACCGCCGCCTCTGAGCACGAAGAGGTTGTCTTTCAGCTTCTCGACTTCGACGACTTTGGGGCCCTGGGCCGGTTGCTGCACGGCGGCGACCGTCAGCGACAGCGCCCCGACGGCCAGCAGGACACCCAGCGCGAGCGCACGCCTCATTGTGTTCCTCCCAGATGAGATGGCCAGATGACCGGTATACGCCAGACTAGACTTACTTGTTTCATACGCGTCCAAGGCATCGCAGTCTACATCGGAAAGGGCCACGGGCGCCCCATCCTGGGCCGTTCGAAAATGCAGAGTGCAGAGTGCAGAGTGCAGAATGCAGATCTCAGACTGAATGAGCAGATTCCAGATTGCGAATTCAGGATTTGCCGGACGACAATCGGCCGTCCGGAAAGGAGCGTCTCATGAAGGTTCGATGGTTCGGATTCGCCGTCCTCGGTCTTGCGCTGCTCGTCGCGGTGCCACAGGCCGTGCTGGCCCAGCAGACGACGGCCACGCCGCTGATGAGCAAGGATCTGCCCGACTTCGCCGGGAAGGAAGTGGTGGTCTCCACGGTGACATATCCGGCCGGGGTGGCATCGCCACCGCACCGTCATGACGCCCACACTTTTGTCTACGTGCTCGAGGGCAGCGTCGTCATGCAGGTCGCCGGTGGTGAGCCGATGACGCTCGGACCGGGTCAGACCTTCTACGAGAACCCGACCGACGTGCACGCCACGTCGAAGAACGGGAGCCAGACGGCCCCGGCGAAGATTCTCGTCTTCATGATCAAGGACAAGGGGAAACCGGCATCGAGACCGGCGAACTAGCGCAGGTCCGGCGGTATCACGACGGGACGAAGCATCATTTCCACCGCTTCGCCCGTTCGCAGGGGTATCTCGACTGGGCCTCGCAGCCGAAGCCGTTTCGATCGTTCGACGGATCCCGCGAGGCGGTGCTCTATCCGGTGCCGGCTGCGCAACCGGTCGCGCACCGGCCCCGCCGCACCTACGATCAGTTGTTCGCCGATCGCCTACCGCAGGACGCCGCGCGTCTGCCGGTGGATACGGCGTCGCTGGGCTTTTTTCTTCGCCACGCGCTCGGTCTGTCGGCGTGGAAGGCGTACGCTTCGACGCGGTGGTCGCTCCGCGTCAATCCATCCAGCGGCAACCTCCATCCGACCGAGGCCTACGTGCTCCGCGCCGGGCACGTCTGGCATTACGACGCGTCGCGCCACGCCCTTGAAGAACGCTGTGCCTTCGAGATCGAGGCCTGGACTCTCCTCGGACTCGACCCGGTCCGGTCGTTTCTCGTGGCCCTGACATCTATCCACTGGCGCGAGTCGTGGAAATACGGCGAGCGCGCGTTTCGCTACTGCCAGCACGACCTCGGCCACGCCGTCGCCGCCCTCGCGGTCTCCGCCGCCCTGCTCGGCTGGCGCGTGCACGAGCTGCCCGCCGCCGGCGACGCCGCGCTGGCGACCCTGCTCGGCCTGCGCCACGGCGAGGGCCCCGAGGCCGAGCTGCCGGAGACCCTGCTCGTACTCGCGCCCCGGGACATGTCCTCCGGGACAGGCGTGCTCGCATGGACCCCACCTCCCC
>Ga0111538_10005464_pt1 | contig 17356 bp, 15 predicted proteins | sample SoiMethybrSBSTD1_FD_79669 | JGI IMG/M metagenome (GOLD analysis project Ga0111538, IMG submission 79669) | Bulk soil microbial communities from a Populus tree surrounding site in Tennessee, USA - Soil MetaG P. TD hybrid SBSTD1 (version 2)... | ecosystem: Environmental > Terrestrial > Soil >...
CCGCCGCCACCGCCGCCTGTTCCTGCGGCGCCGCCGCTTCCTGTTCCTGCGCCGCCGGTGCTACGCTGCACCACGCGAGCGCAAACGCCACGATTGTCGCCTGTGTCCCAGCCCGCTTCATCATTCCTCCCCACCGATCGCTTGAGTCAAAGGTCAGCCGGCGGCCGTCCGGCCAGTCCACCGTAAGAGCGGCCATTTCCACAAAGGGAGTCGAGCCGTGAAGAAAATATAATGCGCAAGCGGGCGCCGTCCGGCACGCAGCACGCGTGCGCATAGCTCATCATGTCGCTCTTGTTCAGTGTTGACGGTCGGAGGCGACGCAGGTCGACCACTTTGTCTCTTGGCTAGCCGTCCGATATAGCGCTGTAGTCGTTCAGCTGGACGGCGCATCGCCCAAAAAAATATTTTCTAACGCGTGGCCGACTCGAGCTTTCCAATCCCCCCGCCGATCGAGCCGATGCTCGCCAAGCTGACCGACGAGCTCCCGCCGGGCGACTTTCTCTACGAGCCGAAGTGGGACGGGTTTCGCGCGGTCGTGTTTCGCGGCGGCGGCGACGTGTACATCCAGAGCCGCGATTTGCGGCCGCTCGATCGCTACTTTCCCGAGCTCCACGCGCTGTTTCTCTCGGGCCTGCCCGACAACTGCGTCGTCGACGGCGAGATCGTGATCGCGACGCCGCACGGCCTCGATTTCGACCTGCTGCAGCTGCGGCTGCATCCCGCAGCATCGCGAGCGGCGAAGCTGGCGAAGGAGACGCCGGCGCAGTTCGTTGCCTTCGACCTGCTCGCACTCGACGGGAACGACCTGCGCGGCGCGCCGCAGAGCGAGCGCCGCCGGCTGCTCGAGCGGGCGCTGTCCGCGACGCCGTCCGCGATTCACGTGACGCCGGTCACGCGGGACCTGGCGGTCGCCGCCGACTGGCTGGCGCGGTTCGAAGGGGCGGGCCTCGACGGCGTGATCGCCAAGCCGGCGCAGGGCACGTATGAGCCCGGCAAGCGCGCGATGCTCAAGGTGAAACACGCGCGCACCGCCGACTGCGTCGTCGCCGGGTTCAGGTGGCACAAGGACGGCAAGGACGAGCGCGTCGGGTCGCTGCTCCTCGGGCTCTACGACGAGAAGGGCGCGCTGCACCACGTCGGCGTCACCTCGTCGTTCACGATGGCGCGGCGCCGCGAGCTGGCGACCGAGCTGGCGCCCCTGCGCGAGCACGCGCTCGAGGAACATCCCTGGCGCGAGTGGGCCGAGGTCGACGCGGCGGCGATGACCCGCATGCCCGGCGGCCAGAGCCGCTGGAGCGGGGGCAAGGATCTATCGTGGGAGCCGCTGCGAATCGAGCGGGTGTGCGAGGTGAAGTACGACCACATGCAGGGTTCGCGCTTCCGGCACGCGGCGGTGTTCCAGCGGTGGCGATTCGACAAGCGGCCGAAGGACTGCCGCTACGATCAGCTCGAGGTGACGACGCCGTACGAGCTCGGGCGAGTATTCGAGGCGACCAGCGAGGGATAACGGGAGGTTACGGTCAGGCGAGGTTGCGTTTGCGCTTCGGCTGGGTCGCGCCGGCGTTGACGATCCGGTCAACTGTCTCGGCGAGATCCGACAGGTCGAAGGGCTTCGCGATCACCTCGTCGCAGCCGGCGCTCAGCGCCGAGGCCCGCTGGCTGGTCAAGGCGTGCGCCGTCAACGCGACGATCACGCAGCTTCGGGTGCGGCTGTCGGCTTTCAGCAGCCGCGTCGTCTCCCACCCGTCCAGGCCGGGCATGCCGAGGTCCATCAGGATCAGCCGTGGCCGATGTTTGCGGGCGAGCGTGATGGCTTCGGCACCGGTCGCGGCCTGGAGCACGGAAAACCCGCGAAACGCAAGGTATTCCGCGACCATTTCGCGGCCATCTGGAAAATCGTCGACAACGAGGACCGAAGGGAACACGCTGGCCATGGGCTGTTTGATTTTGATAGGCCATCGTAGCACACGAGTCCGCACAACACCGGCGCCTTCGCTCGCCATCTCTCTTGTCTCTTGCGGGAGGTCTTCGATTGTCACGGCGAACCGCGCTCAGCGAAGGCGCGAGATCATCGTGCCGCGGCCGTCGGTGGAAGCGTTGAAGAACGGTTCCCACGCCGCGCGAAACCGCTCCAGCTTGCCCAGATCGTCGTTCGTTTCGCGCGCCTCCGAGACGAGGTAGACCCAGGCCTGCCGGAACTGCTTCGGGGCGCTCGCCGAGTCGGGACGGCGCGTGCCGTTGGCGGCGATGATGTCGGCGATGCGCACGTCCTTGCGCGTGCCGTGGATCTCGACGCCGGTCCGCGGCGCGTCCTCGGCGCTCTGCCCCGAGGTCACCGCGGTGACGAGAAACATCGACGGCACCTCCGACGGCGCGCGCAGCCCCATCGCGTATTGATCGAGCGCCGAGTAGCGCGACACGGTGCCAACGGTGCGGAACACGCCGCCGCCCTGGTCCTCGATGTCGTTGCCTTCCATGTGCGACGCGTCGGAATCGAAGAAGAAGCTCCAGTGCGCCTCATCGCGGCCGAGCAGCTCCTTCGAGTTGGCGCCGCCGTCGCGGAACTCCAGGAAGGCGAGCCAGCGGTGGCCGCACTCCTGCCCGAGCACGCTGAGCGTGTTGTTCTCGCCGAGGAACCGCTGCCGCGGATCGTCGGGGAACCGGGTCAGCGTGTCCATGTTGACGACGCTGCGCAGCCGGCCGCGGCTGCCGAAGTCGCGGCTCGAATCGTAGACGTCGAGCCCGATGCCCGAGATCTCGTTGGCGACGGTGAACTCGAAGGCGAAAGTGCCCTGCTCGGTCGTGCGGGTGTTGGTGAAGAGGACGATCTGGTCGAAGTCGTCGCTGTGCGACTGGTAGAACTTCTGCAGCAGCGCGACGAAGTCGAGCTCGCGCCGGGTCGAGAACCGCTCGCCGACGGCGCCGCTGCCGCCGGCAAGCGTCGCCGACGCCGCCGCGCTGACGTCGACCGCGGCGAAGATGCCGGTCGCGCCCGGCGACACGCCGACCACCGCGCTGGTCGGCGAGACGGTCGCGCCATAGATGAAATCGATCGTCCCGTCGGCGGCGAGCCGAAGCTGCACGCTGACGCGGCTGGCCGGCCGATCGAACTCGGGCACGTCGCACCAGGTGAGGACGACGGCGTCGCTGTCGTTGCGGCGGAAGACGCCGCCGGCGGCCGACGGGTCGAGGTCGTCGAAGAGCAGCGCGATCCGCGGCGGGCCGGTGAGGAACCGGGCGACGTTGCGATCGGTGCTCGCATGGTCTTCGTCGACGAAGGTGAGGTTACCGTCGGAGTTGAGGAACGTCTCGGCGTAGCGGCCGGCGTAGAACGGGAACGTGAACGGCAGCGCGAGACGGGCGCTGTCGTCGTCCTGCAGCGCGATCTTCTCGCCGACCGACGACTGGAAGGCGCGTTCGGATCGGCGCGCGTCGTAGCCGCCGCTGCCGTTGCGTGCGAAGGTGATGGCGACGCTGCGCAGGTCGAAGGCGTTGGCGGGGAGGATCAGGTCGCCTTCGTCCCTGATCACGGCGATCTGCCCGAAGTCCTCGCTGGTCGAGGCCGGCGAGAACGACAGCGGCGTCAGCCGCCGCCGCGCGCTGGCGGCTTCGTGCTTCCACAGCTCTTCGTAGACGCGGCCGCGTCGGGTGCGCCGGTCCGCCGTCGATTCAGGCTTCGGCTGCCGCGTCGCGATCGTCGAGCTCGAGGCGAGCGGCTCGATCGGAATCGAGCAGCTGCCGCTCGACGCAGGCGGCGGGGTGGTGGGCGGCGGCGTGCCACTCGAGTTTCCGCCGCCGCCGCACGCGGTGACGACGAGCGCGATCGCGATCGCTTCGATGAGCTCCACGCTGATCCGTGCTGCGACGCGATGACCCATCCGGAAAATTATATGCGGCCGAACAAGAGTGGGAACGCGCCTTGAAGGCAATTACGCCAACGACGTCTGCGCGAGCACTTCGGCAGCCCCCCACTCGAGCAGCCACGCTTCAGCGACGACGGCGGATTCGACCGGTGACGGTTGAGCCGGTACGCGAACGCACGCGCGGCTGCAGAGGGTTCCCCTCCCCGCACTTTTTACCCGTGCGTCTTGCATTCGAACAACTTCAACCAGAGGGAGCTCTACCATGCGTTGGAATTTCCGGAGTCCCATTCGAGGCGTGCTCGTGCATTGCGCGTCGGCGATCGCGATCGCGCTCGCCGCCGTGTGCGCGGCGCTGCCGGGCACGCCGCTCGAGCGGCCGCTGCAGGCGGCCTCCTCAGCAGGGTGTGAAGGCGGCGGGTTCTCGATCGTGTTCGCCAATGGCACCACGCTGTCCGGGGCAGTCGACACGACGGTGCCTGCCGGCAGCCTCGGCACGAGGTTCCAGGTGAGAGGGAAATACGTCGAGTTCGACGTGGTGTCGTCTACCTTCGAGCTCCTCAACTACACGTTCACCGGCGCGCCGAACGCGCTCGACATGACCGGCGGCGTTCGGACGCCTGTCTTCGAGCGCAAGACGCCGAACCACAGAGGGCTGGTCCTGACCGGCGGGCTGAGCGTGGAGCTCAGCGACGACGATATGGTCATCAGCCGTACCGGCCCCGGCCTGAGCATGAAGATCCAGGCGAAGGACTGCGCCAACGGCGGCCTGTTCCAGATGGAGCCGGCGCGTGGTGATGGCGGCACGACCGACATCACTCACGTGCTGGCCTCGCCGGCCTCGCCGGAGCCGGCCAACATGACGGTGTTCTACTACGACAACCCGAACTTCCGCGCCCGCGAGGGCGACACGGTGCCGTTCAAGGACACGACCGTGGTGGTGACTGCGCGCGTCAACTTCGGCAACGACTTTTCGCCGAAGTTCATCGGCAGGGACAGCCCTCAGGTGGCGACGCGGATCGCGCAGGGGTGCCCCAACAACATCCTCAAGCGCGACGGCACCACGGTGGTCGTGAATCACTGCGGCGGCGTCTCGGTGTGGCGCGTCGCGAGCGGCGGCCGCATGGGCGCGGTGTTCGGCGAGGACGCGCACGAGGTCGCGCCGCCGGCGACCAACTGCACGTCGAACTGCCAGGCGCAGAACCGGGTGAGGGGCCAATCCGTCAAGCTTGGATTCCCGTTCCCCGTTCCTGATGCGAGCCGCCTGAAGCCGCGGTTCCCGGCGACGCCCTAGTCCGACAGGGGAGCCGGCCGCCGGGCCGGCTCCCGCTATCTCCCATACAATCCGCGCGATGTATTCGCGCGATCAGCTGGCGGCAGGATTTCGCGCGCTTGGCGTCCGCGCCGGCGACACGATCATGCTGCACGCGTCGGTGCGCGCCGTTGGCCGCGTCGCCGGCGGCCCCGACCAGATTCATCTCGCGCTGAAGGACGCCCTGACGCCGGACGGCACCCTGATGATGTATGCGAGCTGCCCGGAGCACTACGACGAGATCGGCCGCGGCAACCTGACCGCGGACGAGGAGCGCGAGCTGCTGGAGAAGCTGCCACCCTTCGACGCGGCGACCGCCAGGTCGCAGCGCGACAACGGCGCGCTGGTGGAGCTGTTCCGCACCTGGCCCGGGTCGATCGTCAACGCGCACGTCGCACGGTTCGTGGTCTGGGGAAAGCAGGCGCAGCACTTGATCGCGCAGCAGCCGTGGAGCTACGCCTTCGGCCACGCCTGCGAAACCGCAGAGGGCGCAGAGCTCGCAGAATCTCTTTGGTTTTTGTTGAAAAGAAACTCTGCGTTCTCTGCGTTCTCCGCGGTTTCACCGGCGACCCGAAGAGATCTTCAGACGCCCGCGACGTCGCTGGTCGGCGACACGTAGCCGATGCGGCCCGCCTTCTGCAGCGCGCTGATGCCGTCGGAGATCGTCATCAGCGGCGTCGTCTTGATCGACTTGATCGCGCCGCCGGCGGCGGCGGCGATCGAGAACGCCGCGGCATCGATGTCGCCGGGCAGCTCGAGCACGGCGACGACGTCGTAGTCGCCGAACGCGAAGTACGCGGTCTCGAACTTGCCGCCCAGCTTTTCGAGCACCGGCCGCAGCACCTGCGTCCGATCCTGCGGGTTCTTGAGCAGCGCGGCCCACGCCTGCGGCGTGTATGCGACCTGAAGCAGGTACGACGCCATACGAACCTCCTTTTGCAGCTGGCTACCGGATCGCGTGTTCGGGAAACCCGCATTCTACTCAATGGCCGTTCCGCCGGTAGACTTATCCGGCCGGCCGGCCGATTAGCTCGGCCCAAAAACGGGAGCGCGATGTCTGGACTGTGTTTTCAAAAGAAAATGCAACGCTGTTGTCGCGAGCTCGGCTTTGATCGTTGTCTCGTTCATCGCATCGCCGCTGCATGCCCAGGGCAGCCCTTTCGCCGGCCGGCGCGTCAACCTGTATTTCGCATCCCGGCGGCGATGCCGTTGACGGTGACGACAAACGCGCGTTCGAGCTCGGGGCTGCCTCCGGCCTGGCGCATGCGGGCGAGCAGCTCGATCTGCACCAGGTTGATCGGGTCGACGTAGGGATTGCGCACGTCGATCGATCGGCGCAGCACCGGCGTGGCGTCGGCCGGCTCGCGGTGGCTGGTGACGGCGAGCACGGCGGCGGTGGCGCGGGCGAGCCGCGCGCGCAGATCGCGGCCAAGCGGCTGCAGGTCGGCAGGCACCAGGCGCCGATCGTACTCGGCGGCAATCCTCGCGTCTGCTTTCGCCAGCACCATCTCGATCAGATCGATCGTCGACTGGAAGAATGGCCACTCCCTGTACATCGTCTCGAGCAGCGCCCCCTGCCCGCGCCCGGCCGCGTCGCCGAGCGCATCGTCGACGCCGAGCCACGACGCGAGCAGCAGCCGGGTTTGCGTCCACGCGAACTGCCACGGGATCGCGCGCAGCCCTTCGACCCCCTCGCCGCCGCTGCGCCGCGCCGGGCGGCTGCCGATGCGGATCGTGCGCAGCTCGGGCTCCGGCGTCGCGGTATGGAAGTACTCGAGGAACCGCGGATGCTCGTAGACGAGCGCGCGATAGGACGCGCGCGAGCGCTCCGACAGCAGTTCCATCGCGCCGCGCCAGGTTTCCGGCGCCGGCGCGCCCGGCATCAGCGTCGCCTCGAGCGTCGCCGTCGTGTAGACCTCCATCGTGCGAACGGCGATGTCGGGCAGGCCGAACTTTGCCTGGATCATCTCGCCCTGTTCGGTCACGCGCAGGCGGCCGTCGATCGACCCCGGCGGCTGCGACCTGATCGCCAGGTGCGTCGGCCCGCCGCCGCGCCCGACGCTGCCGCCGCGGCCGTGGAAGAGCGTCAGGTGCACACCGTGACGCCTGCACGCCGCCACGATCTCTTCCTGGGCGCGGTACAGCTTCCATGCTGCGCTGAACCGCCCGGCATCCTTCGCCGAATCGGAATAGCCGACCATCACTTCCTGGTGTCCCGCGATGCGCGCGCGATACCAGGGCAGCGCGAACAGCGCATCGAGCACGCCGCCCGCCGCCTGGAGATCCGCGGCGGTTTCGAACAGCGGCACGACCCGCTGCGGCCGGCGGTTGCCGGCGAGCTTCTGCAGCAGCTCGACGGCCAACACGTCCGACGGCCGGCTCGCCATCGTGATGACGTAAGCGCCGAGCGAATCGGGCGGCAGCGCCGCCGCCGTCCTGAACGTGTCGAAGACGTCGCGAACCGAATCTGGCAGCTCGCCTCCGGCAGGCAGATCGGCGAAGCTGCGCGTGCCGCCGGCGAGCTCGCGCACGAGCATCGCGATGCGGTCGTCCTCCGGCGCCTCGGCGAAGCGCCCCAGGTTCCACGCTCGCGCGATCCAGTCCACCGCCTCGGCGTGCCGCGCCGCTTCCTGGCGCAGGTCGAGCGGCGCGAGCGTCAACCCGAACGCGGCGATGCGGCGGAGGATCTCGGTGAGCCGGCCGCCGGCGACGATGGCGTTGCCGGTGGTGGCGAGCGAGCGGTAGCAGAGGAGGAGCGGCGCCGCGAGCTCGTCCGCGTTCAGGAGTGGTTCCTCGTCGCCAGCGACATCGTCCTCGTTCTCGATGCGGGCGGCGGCGAGGTCGCGGGTTGCGCGCAGGCGTGCGCTGACGCCGCGCAGCAGCGCGCGGTAGGGCTCGGGCGCGTCGCCAACCGCGGCCCGCAGCTCGTCGCTCGCCGAGCCGAGCGAGAGCTCGGCGCGCAACGCCTCGATATCGCGCGCGTACAAGTCGGCCGCGACCCATCGCGCCATCCACGCGGCGCGCCGGGTAATTTCCGGCGTGACGTTGGGGTTGCCGTCGCGGTCGCCGCCAATCCACGACCCGAAACGCACCGGCGCGGCGTCGAGCGGCAGCATCTCGCCGAGCGCGCGGTCGATCTGGCGCACGTAGCGCGGCAGCGCCTCCCACAGCGTCTGCTCGAAGACCGCCAGGGCGCCGCGCACTTCGTCGAGCGGTGAAACGGCGGTCACGCGGACCTCGTCGGTCTGCCAGATGGTGGCGATCTCGCGCCGGAGCGTGTCGAGGGTGGCGTCGGCCTCGTCGGGCGTCAAGTCGGGACGATCGCGAACGGCCAGCGCGTCGCCGATGCGTCGGTGCGTCTGCAGGAGCGTGCGGCGAACCACCTCGGTCGGGTGCGCGGTGAGCACCAGCTCGATGCGCAGCGAGCGGACGGCCGCCGCGAGCCTTGCTGCGGGAAGACCATCGCCGCGCCAGCGCGCGAACGCTTCCGCACACGAACCGGGCTGCGGCGAGCGCCGTTCGGCGCGCGCGTAGTCGCGCCGCCGGCGCACGCGGTGGTGCTGCTCGGCGATGTTGGCCAGGGTCAGAAAGTGCGAGAACGCGCGCGCCACCGGAACCGCCGCGGCGATCGGCATCTCGGCGAGCCGTTCGGCCAGCGATTCGAACGCCTGCGGATCGCCGCCGTGCGCGCCCTTCGCCAGCGCGCGCACGTCTTCCACGCGCGCGAACAGCGCGTCGCCCTCGAGCGCGCGCAGCGCGTCACCGAGCAGCTCGCCGAGGAGCCGCACGTCGTCGCGCAGTGGTTTGTGCGGGTCGTGAGGCATCGACGTTCGCGCCAACGGCTGAGGCGGCGAGTTCTCGGTGGAATGGGCCACGGTTGTCACGGCGAGATCGGATACCGTGAATAGGGCGTCACGCAAATAACCGGCTCAGCCGTCGGATGGCGAATGGTACTCAAGCCCGAAGATTACCTCTATCGCATCGTCGACTCCTCTGAAGACGCAATCATCGGCGAGGACATTGACGGCAACATCACCCTGTGGAACGACGCCGCCGAGCGCATGTTCGGCCGTGCCCGCCGCGAAATGCTCGGCCAGCCGGGCGAGACGCTCGTGCCGCCAGCCCTGCGCGCGCGCGAGCGGCAGCTGATCGCGCGCGCCGCGCGCGGCGAGCGGATCGAGCACTACGAAACCACCCGCATCGCCACGGACGGACGTCCGCTCGACGTTTCGCTGACGCTCTCGCCGATCCGCGATCGCGACGGCACGCTGGTCGGCGTCTCCCACATCGTGCGCGACATCACCGAGCGCAAACGGATCGAGGCGCAGGCGTTGCACCTCGCCGCAGTGGTGCAGTCCTCCGACGACGCCATCGTCAGCAAGGACCTCGACGGCGTCGTCCGGTCGTGGAACCCGGCGGCGGAGAGGCTGTTCGGCTACACCGCGGGCGAGATGATCGGCCAGCCGATTCGCCGGATCATCCCGGTCGATCGCTGGGACGAGGAGGACGACGTGCTCCGCCGGGTTCGCGTCGGGCAGCGAGTGCAGCACTTCGAGACCGTCCGCCAGCGCAAGGACGGATCGCGGTTGCCGGTTGCGCTGACCGTGTCGCCCATCCACGACGCGCGCGGCACCGTAATTGGCGCGTCGAAGGTCGCCCGCGACATCACCCGGCAGCGCTCCCTCGAACGCGAGTCGCGGCGTCTTGGCGCGATCGTCGATTCCTCCGACGACGCCATCATCAGCAAGGACTTGAACGGCGTCGTCCAGAGCTGGAACCGCGCCGCCGAACGGATGTTCGGCTTCACCGCCGAGGAGGCGGTGGGGCGATCGATCACGATGATCATCCCCGAGGAGCGCCTCGGCGAAGAAGACGAGGTGCTGGGAGAGATCCGGCGCGGCGGGCGGGTCGATCACATCGAGACCGTCCGCCGCCGCAAGGACGGGACGCTCATCCCGATCTCGCTGAGCGTCTCGCCAATCGTCGACCGCAGCGGCCAGGTGGTCGGGGCGTCGAAGATCGCGCGCGATCTGTCGGCCCTGCGCGCCTATGCGACGACGCTCGAGCAGACCGTGCGCGAACGGACGGCGGAGCTCGAGAGGGCCAACACCCAGCTCGAGTCGTTCGCCTACTCGGTGTCGCACGACCTGCGCGCGCCGCTGCGCGGCATGCAGGGGCTGGCCCATGCGCTGCTCGAAGATTACGGGCCGACGCTCGACGCCACCGCCCGCGACTATGCCACCCGGATCGTCGCCGAGGCCAGCCAGCTCGATCGGCTGATCCGCGACCTTCTGGCCTACAGCCGCCTGACACGCATCGACGTCGCGCTCGAGCGCGTGGACGTAGGCGAGGCGATATACGACGCCCTCCACCAGCTCGACGACGACATCCGGACCAGCGGAGCAACCGTGGAGGTCGAGCCTGAGATGCCGCCGCTGCGGGCCAACCGGGCGGTGCTGGTGCAGGTGCTGACCAACCTGATCTCCAACGCGATCAAGTTCGGCGGCGAGCGCCCGACGGTGCGAGTACGAGCCGAGGTTCTCAACGGCACCGCGCGTGTCTGGGTCGAGGACCAGGGGATCGGCATCGCGCCGAAGCATCAGGAGCGCATCTTCCGCGCGTTCGAGCGGCTGCACGGCGCCGACCGCTATCCCGGCACCGGGATCGGCCTGGCGATCGTGCACAAAGGGATCGAGCGCCTCGGCGGTCGGGTGGGCGTCGAATCGCAGGAGGGAAAAGGCAGCCGCTTCTGGTTCGAGCTGCCGCGCGCGGAGGCGGCATGAAGGCCGACGCGCTCACCATCCTCCTCGTCGAGGACAACCAGACCGACGTCATCCTGATCAAGCGTGCGTTCGAACAGGCCAAGCTCGGCAACCCGCTGCACGTCGTCTCGGACGGCGACACCGCCGTCGAATATCTCGCTGGAGAAGGCAAGTACTCCGACCGCCGGCAGTTTCCACTCCCCATCCTGATTCTGCTCGACCTCAAGCTGCCCCGGCGCTCCGGCCTCGAGGTCGTGCAGTGGCTGCGTGCGCAGGAAGCGGTCAGGCGCATCCCGGTCGTCATGCTGACTTCGTCAGAGCAGAGCCGCGACGTCAACGACGCCTACGAGCTCGGGGTCAATTCCTACCTGGTCAAACCGGTGGAATACGATGCCCTGCTGCAGATGCTGAAGACGGTCAACTTCTACTGGCTGATGCTCAACGAGCGGCCGCGCTTCAGCAACGACGGGGACTGATGGCGACCCGGGTGCTGGTGATCGACGACCGCCCGCAGGACCGCTTTCTCGCCAGGCGCGCGCTCGCCGCCGAATTCGACGACCTCGATCTGACCGAGATCCGCGATCAGCAGGAGCTCGACGACGCGCTCGCCCACGGCGCCGCCGACGTCATCGTCACCGATTATCAGCTGCGGTGGACCGACGGGCTGCAGGTGCTGGCGGCGGTGCGCGGCAAGGATCTCGACGTGCCGGTGGTGATGTTCACGCACACCGGCAGCGAGGAGGTCGCCGCCGCCGGCCTGCGCGCCGGCCTCGCGGATTACATCATCAAGACCCCGACCCACTACCGGCGGCTCGGCCACGCGGTGCGGATCGCGATGCAGAATGCGGCCGCGGCGCGCAACGAGCGGACGGCGAGAGCGCGGGAGCGCGAGGCGCTGCGGACGGCGGAGGAAGCGCTGCGGCTGAAGGACGAGTTCCTCGCGACGCTGTCGCACGAGCTGCGAACCCCGCTCAACGCGATCAGCGGCTGGCTCCAGATCATCCGCCGCTCGCAGCCGGATCCGGCCCGGATCGAGCGCGGGCTGGTGGCGATCGAGCGGAACACGGCGCTCCTCACCCGTCTCATCGCCGATCTCGTCGACGTCTCGCGGATCGTCACCGGCACGCTGACGCTGCACGTGCGGCCGACCGACGTGCGGCCGGTGGTCGAGGCGGCGCTCGACTCGGTGCGGCCGGCGGCGCAGGCGAAACAGCTCGAGATTGAGATCGAGGATCGGCTCGGCCTCGAGCCCGTCGCCGCCGATCCGGATCGGCTGCAGCAGATCGTGTGGAACCTGCTGTCGAACGCGGTCAAGTTCACGCCGGCCGGCGGGCGCATCACGATCGGCCTCGCGCCGGCCGATTCGATGATCGAGATCAGCGTCGCCGACACCGGTCCCGGCATCCGCCCCGAGTTCCTGTCGCACGCGTTCGAACGGTTCTCACAGCAGGACGCCGGCATGACCCGCGAGCACGGCGGCATGGGGCTCGGCCTGGCGATCGTCCGCCACCTGTCGGAGATGCATGGCGGCAGCGCCGCCGTCGTCAGCGCCATCGGCGAGGGCGCGAGGTTCACCGTGCGGATCCCGGTAGCCACCGAGCAGACGCCGAAGCAGGTGGCCGCGACCGCCAACGAGCCGCGGCTGCAGCTGAGCGGCATCCACGTGCTCGTCGTGGACGACGACGCCGACGCGCGCGAGATTGCCGGGCGGATGCTCGAGGACGAGGGCGCGGCGGTGACGACCGCGCGCTCGGCCGCCGAGGCCTACGACATGCTGGCGCACGGGCGCCCCGACGTGCTGGTGTGCGATCTCGGCATGCCCGACGAGGACGGCCTCGCGTTCATCGCGCGAGTGAGGAGCCACGGCGACCCTGCGGTGGCGGCGATCCCGGCGCTGGCCGTGACCGCCTACGCCGGCGACCCGGATCGCGCCCGGGCGCTGCACGCCGGCTTCCATGCGCACCTGCCGAAACCGGTCGACGCCGGCGATCTGGTGGCGCGCGTCCGCCACCTCGCGCAGGTCAACGATCCGGCGGCGGCTGATCGCCAGCCGCGCTGAACGCGCCTTGCAGGCTGCTGAAAAAGAGCAGCCTGCCTTGAAAGTCTAAAGTACGAAGTTAGAAGTCGAGCTGATTCAGGCCCAAATGAGTAGATCTACTTCTGACTTCTTACTTCAGACTTTCGCGGTCGCTCGCCTTTCAGCGACCTCTTAGCTCACAGGGCATCGGCCGGCGAGCGCGGCCGCGCCGGCGGCGCCGCGCTGCGGCGCGTGCCGAACGGCAGCGCGATGTGCGCGCCCAGCACCCGCTCGCGCCGCTGCTCGGCGTCGAGGTTCAGCGCCCGCGCCTTGAGGAGATCGTTCAGCGAGATCATCCCGACCAGGCGACCGCTCTCGCGCTCGACCACCGGAAAGCGCGTCAAGCCGGTTTCGGCCATGCGGTAGACGACCATGCGCAGCGACTCGTCGGGATAGGCGACCAGCGGACGCGCCTTGAGGATGGCCGCGAGCTGCACGGCGCCGCCGCTCTGCGCGCGATCGACCAGCGTCTGCAGATCGCGCCGCGTCACCACCCCCGCCAGCTCACGGTTGTTGCGAATCACGGGATAGAGGTGCTGGCGCCCGCGCGCGGCGTCGTGCCGCAGCGAGCTGCGCAGCGTATCGATCGGCGCTTCGGACGGCAGCGCGGCGATGCTGGTGCGCATCACTTCGCGCACGAACAGGATCTCCAGCGGGTCGATCGAATACTCGCGGCTGACGTGGTAGCCGCGCCGCGCGATCTTCTCGGTGAGGATCGAGCGCCGGAGCAGCAGCACGGTGAAAGCGTGGGCGACAGCCTGAGCAGCGCGCAGCTGTTCGCGCTGCAGCGGATTGCCGAGAGCCCGCAGGCCTCGATCAACGACCTCGCCGCGCTGACCTTTACCCACCAGAGCTCGGTGTCGGTGGTGATTCAACGGCTCGTCGAGCGCGGCCTCGTCGCCAAGGTCGCCGCCAGCGACGACCGCCGCCGCCAGCTCCTCGCGCTCACGGCGAGGGGGCGGCGCGCGCTGGGACGCGCACCCGAGGCGGTGCAGGACCGGCTGATTGCGGCGCTGTCGGCGCTGCCCCAGTCGCGCCGCCGCGCGCTGGCGCAATCGCTTCGTGAGGTGGCGCGAGCGGTCGCCCCCGGCAGGCTGGCGCCGCCAATGCTCTTCGAGGAGGCGCAGAGAACGCAGAGGAAGCAGAGACCGCAGAGCACCCGATAGCGGCGAGCAGCCGCCGAGTCGTGCTATTACTGGAGGTGCCTGCCTGCGGTCCCAGGAGTCCTCCGGATGAAGCGGTTTCTCACGCTCGGGTTGCTCGCCGCCGCGATCGGTGGCGTGCCCATTGCCGCGCAGCAACCCACCTTTCGCGCCGGCAGCGAGGCCGTGCGCGTCTTCGTCACCGTCATCGATCGCGACGGCAGGCTGGTGCCCAACCTCACCCAGCCGCAATTCGAGGTGCGCGACGAGGGCAAGCCGCAGCCGATCACGCAGTTCGACAACCGGCCGCAGCCGATCCGCCTGATCGTCATGCTCGACGTCTCCGGCAGCATGGAAGGGAACCTGCCGCTGCTCCGCGCCGCCGGCGCGCAGCTCTTCGGCCGCCTGCTGCCCGAGGACCTCGCCCGCGTCGGCTCGTTCGGCCACGAGGTCGCGATCAGCGAGACCTTCACCCGCGACGTGGACGCCCTCAATCGCGCGATGCCCGATCGCATCGCCCCCGACGCGCCGACGCCGTTGTGGCGCGGCATCGACGTCGCGCTCGACGCCTTTGCCGAGGTCACCGACGTGCGCAAGGTGATTCTGGTCCTCAGCGACGGCAAGGACACCGGCTCGTTCAGCTTCCGCCAGAAGCCGGTGAGCCAGGCCGAAGCGATCGACCGCGCGCGGCGCGACGACGTGATGATCTACGCCATCGGCATGCGCAGCCGCGGCGCGCGGCCGATGATGCCCGGCATCGGTCCGGGAGGATTGCAGGCAATGGTGCTCGCCGACCTGCCCGATCCCGGGCTGGCGCGCGTCGCCGAAGAGACCGGCGGCGGCTACACCGAGATCCGTTTCGGCCAGGATCTCGGCGCCGCGTTCGCGGCGGTCGCCGACGAGCTCCACACGCAATACCTGCTGGCGTTCGCTCCGCCGAAGCGGGATGGCAAGGTGCACCAGATCGACGTGCGCGTCTCACAGCCAGGGGCCAAGGCGAGGGCGCGAAAGAGCTATGTCGCGCCTAAGGGAAATTAGGAATTCCTGATTTCATGCTGCGTTCAGCGGCAGATCGTCTTCACCTGGCCGCCGCCGCGGCGGCGCTAGCGGCCGTCACCCTGACGCTTGGCTCGTGGCTTCACGTGGCCAACGCGGCGATCGTCTCGAGCGCCTTCCTGCTGGTGGTGCTCGTGGTGGCCGCCACGTCCCGCCTGTGGATCGCCGTGGCGACCTCCTTTGCGGCGATGCTGTGCCTCAATTTCTTCTTCCTCCCGCCGGTCGGCACCTTCCGGATCGCGGATCCGCAGAACTGGGTGGTGCTGTTCGTGTTTCTCGCGGTCAGCCTGGTGGCCAGCAACCTCTCGGCCGTGGCGCGCGACCGCACGCGCGAAGCGGTCGGCCGCCGCGACGAGCTCGCGCGGTTGTTCGATCTCAGCCGCGATGTGCTGCAGATGACCGAGAGCCGCGAGGCGCTGCCGGCGCTGGCGCGTTCAGTCGCGCGACGCTTCGATCTCGAGTTCGTCGCCATCGCCCTGCCGCGCGACGCCGAGTGGGACCTCTTCGAGGCCGGGGCGCGAACCATCGCCCTCGATCGCCGCGAGCTCGCCCAGGCTCTCGCCGCCGCGCAGACGCGGCTCGAGTTCGACGCCCGCGCCCGCACCTACGCCGGCCACCGGACGCTGTCCGTCGACGATCGCGTCGTCTGCCTGGTGCCGCTGCGCGTCGGCACGAAGCCGATCGGCATCCTCGCCGCGGCCGGCCGTCCGGTGGAGCCGGGCACGCTCGACACGCTCGCCGGCGTCGTTGCGATTGCGATCGAGCGGGCGCAGTTTCTCGAGGAGCGCAAGACCGGCGAGCTGACGCGCCAGAGCGAGCAGCTGAAGACGGCGCTGCTGGCGTCGATCGGCCACGACCTGCGCACGCCGCTGACCGCCATTCGCCTCGCCGCCAGCAACATCGGCGCGCTCGACGGCTCGCCGGATCTGCGCCGCGAGCAGACCGGCCTCATCCTCTCGGAGGTCGAGCGCCTGACGCGGCTGTTCGAGAACGTGATGGAGATGGCGCGCATCGACGCCGGCGCGGTGGCCGCCGAGGCGCGGTGGACGCATCCCTCGGAGATCATCGCTGCCGCGCGCGGCCAGGTGGAGCAGACATTGCGCGCGCACACCGTGACGGTCGAGATCGACCCGGATGTGCCGGTGCGCCTCGACCCGCGGCTGACCGCAACCGCGCTGGCGCACCTGCTCGAGAACGCCGCCCAGTACTCGCCCGACGGCGCGGCAATCGACGTGGCTGCCCGCGTCACCGGCGGCGAGCTCGCCATCGCGGTGCGCGATCGCGGCCCCGGCCTGGCGAGCGCGGATCTGCCGCACGTCTTCGAACGCTTCTATCGCGGTGCCGCCTCGAAGTCGCGGACCACGGGCACCGGCATGGGGCTGTGGATCGTGAAGGGACTGCTGGCCGTCGAGAACGGGCGCGTCTGGGCCGAGAATTGCGACGATGGCGGCGCGCGCTTCAGCGTCGCGGTGCCCGTCGCCGTTCGCGACCCGACAGGGATTAGGGGATAGGGATTGGGGATTAGCTGCTGATCCCTGTCAGCGCGTGGCGGCGGACTGATGTGCGGCGAGCGCCTGCTCGAGCATGCGCAGCTGGTCGTTGCACTGCGCGGTCACCAGCTGCTTGCGCCCGAGTGCCGACGAAAGCGAGCGCGCATCGGCGGCGCTGTTCTCGATCGCGAGCGGCAGGATCTCGTCGTCGAGCTGTCGGTACGCTTCGTAGCGAATCTTGAACGCGTCGAGCTGGCGGATGTCGTCGCCGTCGCCGAGTGCCACGAGCACACGCCGCAGGCGCTCGAGGTTGGTGTCGACCGCCTGCCGCGCCTCGCGCGCCTCTCCCGCCGCGGCCGCCGACGCTTCGTCGGTGTCGGCGACGACCGCGCGATTCGAAGCCGCCGACGCCCTGGCGAATTCGACGTGCATCGCGGAGGCGAGCCGGCGCGCCTCGAGCTGCGTGGTCAGCGCCGCTGAGATGTCGACGCACGCCGCCGCGATCGCTGCCGCGAGTACCGGGATGACGACCTTCATGACCTCACGCTAAGCCGCTGGCGCCGGAAAGGACCCTGAGGAGTTCCTTAAAAATGCCTGATCGCGTCTGACGCCGGCCCGGATAGCTGCGCTCCAGCTGTGCGGGGCTATGGGCGTTTC
>Ga0111538_10005466_pt1 | contig 17351 bp, 19 predicted proteins | sample SoiMethybrSBSTD1_FD_79669 | JGI IMG/M metagenome (GOLD analysis project Ga0111538, IMG submission 79669) | Bulk soil microbial communities from a Populus tree surrounding site in Tennessee, USA - Soil MetaG P. TD hybrid SBSTD1 (version 2)... | ecosystem: Environmental > Terrestrial > Soil >...
ATAAGCTTGATCGGCGCATCCTTGTTGAACTCCACGATCGCCTTCTTGGCCCGCACCTCGTAGCGCCCGCCCTCCTTGGTCAGGCCGAAGTAGCTCGGGTTCTTCATGGTCAGGTCGTCGGCGGTCAGCTGCACCTCGCCGACATTGAGGCGCCCTGGCCCGATCCTCCAGCCGACGCTGAGGGTGAAGGCATAGATGGCAACGATGGCGAGCGAGCCGATCGGCAGGACCAAGCGCAGCACCCTGACCAGGAGCGAATGGCGGCGTGCCCGGCGAAAGGCGCGGACGCGCAAGCTCTCGGCCGCCACCCCCGACGGGCCCGCCTGCGCGTAGCCGTCGCGCGCGTCCACCGTGACTGCCATGGGTCAAGTCCCCCCTTGCCCGGCAAGGGCCCGCTCTGCAACCCCCGAGTCGCGCTAAGTGCCGGGGAATTTGGGTGATAATGGGACCGGTGGCAAGAATATTGCCGGCCAACGGCAAGCCCCGATCAGGTGCGCCTGATGCGGAAATCCACCATGACCGGATGATGGTCGCTCGCCGCATTGCTGGCCGGGCTGTGGACAACTGCGCCGGTCAGGACCTCGACGGCGTCGTTGGCCAGGATGTGGTCGATGCGGATCCCTGAGCTTTTGTCGGGGTTGATGAGGTCGGTGGGGATGGAATAGCGCCGTCCTGCGGGTGGGATGGCATCCCTCAGTCCGAGCTTGCCGAGGCTGGCGAATACCAGCTTGCCGCTGTCGATGAACTGGTCGACGGCCCATTCGGCGCTGCTCGAGAAGCCGCGGAAGGCCTCGATCAGCCGGCCGCGATCCACGCCGTCCTCCGGGCTGATGCAGTTGAGGTCGCCGCACACGATCAGCGGCCCGGCGAGCCCGGCGACCAGTTGGGTGAAGTCGTGCGCCTTGTTCTCGGGCTGGCGATGCGGGTGGGGATGATAGGAGGCAACGGTGAGCTGGCCCTCCGGGGTGTCCATGACGGCGGTGAGACCGCCCCGATTGTAGATGCGCAATTCCTGGGACCTGGCGATCGGGTGGCGGCTCAGGATGGCATTGCCCCAGGCGCCGTCATAGAGGGCGGCGGCCTCGTAGGGAAAGCCGAAGAGATCCGCATAGTCGACCGCGACGCCGTCATGTGCGCGACAGAAGAGCGCCTCGTTGAGAACGAGGATGTCTGGCTGGAGATCGGAGACGACCAGTTTCGCGGCCTCGGCCCGCTGCCGATCGAGCCTCCGGCGCTCGACCTCCGTCCCCCGCAGCGGTCGCAGCCCCTCCAGGATGTTGAACGAGACGAGGCGCATGGATTTTGGCATTGCGTGGCGCGACCGCCGCCCTCTCCCGCCACTACCCCAACGCCGCCTTCGCTGCGGCGCGGATCTGCTCCAGGGTGAAGGGCTTGGTGATGATGCGGGAGATCTTGCCCTTGAGGTGGTTGGCGCGGCCGAGCTCGCCGGCGAAGCCCGACATCAGGACGACGCGCAGCTTGGGCGCCACCGCCAGGCTCTTCTCGACAAGGGCCACGCCGTCGAGGCCGGGCATCTGCACGTCGCTGATCAGGAGATCGATGCGGTCCGGCGCGGCCTGCAGCTTCTCCAGCGCCTCGGAGCCGTCCTGGGTTACGATCACCTCGTGGCCGTCCGTCGTCAGCGCCCGTTGCACCATGTCTCGCGTCGCCGCGTCGTCCTCGGCCAATAGGATGCGTGCCATGTTGCCCTCCCCTCACGCGTCCTCAAGACGCGCGCACCACCCGCCCCACGAACGGCAGCTCGCGCAGGCGATGCGCCAGGTCCATGCCGTAGCCTACCACAAACACCTCGGGACATTCGAACGCCCTGAAATCGGCGACGATCTCGGCGGCGCGCCGCACCGGCTTGTCGAGCAGCACGCACGTCAGCACCCGCGCCGCCCGACGCGCCGCGATCAGGTCCTTGGCAAACGCCAGCGTCCGGCCCGACTCCAGGATGTCGTCGACAATGAGCACGTTGCGGCCAGCGACGTCGATCTCGATATCGCGCACGATCTCGACCGATCCAGACGAGACGGTCCCCGTGCGATAGCTCGACAGCGAGAGAAAATCGACCTGTGGCGACAACCCGGCGCGATGCAATGCCCGGAGCAGGTCGGCGGCAAACACGAAGCTGCCCTTGAGGATGGCGACGACGAGCACGTCCTCGAGCCCGGCTTGCGCGATCTGCCGTGCCATGGCGTCGATGCGCTCGGCGATGGTCGCCGCCGAAAACACCACCTCGATGGTCTCGGAGGCGGATTGTGCGTTGGCCATGCGGCAGCCTTTTTCACAGAGTTTCCAACGGTGTTCGGGGTCATCGATCGGCACCTGAGCGCGCCAACATAGCATTTGCAACTCGGCCGAAATCCACCCCATCAGTCCGCCACAATCCTGAACGATTGATCCTTCCTCCCATCTTGCGCATAAGAAACGCGGGTGTTCACTCGGTCCGGGGCCCGGAGAGAGCGTGATAAGATTGAACGGCATCGCGTTGAAGTACGGCAGCGGCCATGAGGTGCTGCGCAACGTGACCTTTCATCTGCGCCCTGGGTCGTTTCACTTCCTCACCGGGCCGTCGGGCTCCGGCAAGACGTCGCTGCTGCGCATGCTGTTCATGTCGATCCTGGCGACGCGCGGGCAAATTTATGTGCTTGGCCAGGACATCAGCCGCGTGACCCCGACGCGGCGCGCACAGCTGCGCCGGCGCATCGGTATCGTCTTCCAGGACTTCCGCCTGCTCGACCATATGACCACCTGGGACAATGTTGCCATGCCCCTGCGGGTGACGGGCAAGCGGGTGGGGGACTACAAGGAGGACGTGACCGACCTGCTGCAGTGGGTGGGCCTGGGAGATCGCATGTATTCCTATCCGCATGTGCTCTCGGGCGGCGAGAAGCAACGCGCGGCCATCGCGCGCGCCGTCATCAACAAGCCCGAGCTGCTGCTCGCCGACGAGCCGACCGGCAACGTCGACCCGCAGATGGCGCGCCGTCTCTTGCGCCTGTTCATCGAGCTCAACCGGCTGGGAACCTCGGTCGTCATCGCCACCCACGATCACCAATTGATGCGGCAGACCAAAGCGCCGCGGATCGAGCTGCACGACGGCCATGTCCGGATCGTATGACAGGCCGGGCGGGCCCCACACCTCGCAGCCGACCCACACGCGCCCGGAGCACGATGCCTACCACGGCGCCCATACCGGCCAGCCGACGCTCACGACCGGACGCGCGCGACCGCCGCCCAAGCTGGAGTCCGGCGGCGCGGAGGCTCCGACCCGGTCGCGGCGCGCCAATTCCAGCCAGAACACCGCCCCGATCGTTCCCGCCGGCTCGGTCACGGGTCGTTCGCTCACCCTCGTCATCACCATCATGTGTTTTCTCGCCTGCCTCACCGCCGGCGCGGTCTACATGATGAACCAGTCGGCAAACGCCTGGCTGCGCGACATAGCCGCCGAAGTGACGGTGCAGGTCGAAGCCAAGGACCACAGCGACGTCGACAAGGTCGTCGCCGAAGTCACGCGCTTTCTGTCGGCGCAGCAGGGCATAGCCACCGTGCGCGCGCTCGGCATCGCCGATACGGCCCAGCTGCTCGAACCTTGGCTTGGACAGACCGATGCCTTGAAGGCACTGCCCGTTCCGCGCCTGATCGCGCTCGAGCTGGACCGCAATACCCCACCCGACCTCGAGGCGATGCGCGCCGCGCTCGCTCAGCAATACAAGGGGGTCACGCTCGACGATCATCGCCGCTGGCAGCAGCAGATCCGCACCATCACCCGATCGTTCGCGCTGGGCGGCCTCGCCATCCTGCTCCTGGTCGGCGCCGCCACCACCGCCATCATCGTCTCGGCCACCAAGAGCGCCATGGCCTCCAACCGCGAGATCGTCGAGGTGCTGCACTTCGTCGGCGCCACCGACCGCTTCATCGCCCGCGAGTTCGAGCGCCACTTCCTGCGCCTCGGCGTGCGCGCCGGGATCGTCGGGGCGATCTGGGCGATGTTCGTGTTCTTGGCAATGCCCGCGGTGATGGAACTGCTGGGGGGCGGCGGGGTGACCATGGCCGAGATCCGGCGCCTGATCGGCATCTCCACGCTCGACGCCATGGGGTATTTCTTGCTCGGCATCGTCGTTCTGGTGATCGCCTCGCTCTGCATGCTGACATCGCGCATCGGCGTCTATCGAATCCTGAAGCATTAACTGAGAAGCGTCGCCCGTCCTCCGGCCAGAAAAACTGTTTGCCACGACCGCTGCGATGGGGTCACAGGCGCGTCCAAATCGGCTATTGTAGCCTGTCGACGGCCATACCCACGCCGGGGACGACCGTTGGAGAGGTGTCGTGGCACGTGGAGGCAGGTATCTCACCGCAGCCGCAGCAATCGTGCTGTTCGCGTTCTTCGGTGGCTTTCTCGTGTTTGCGAGCTCGATCGCGCACTATGCGCCGGCGGCCGGCCTGCAGGGCGACGGCATCGTCGTGCTCACCGGCGGCGAGCATCGCCTGAGCGAGGCGACGCGGTTGTTGGCCGAGGGCCGGGGCAAGCGGCTGCTGATCTCCGGCGTCAATCGCGCCACGACCCGGCACGACCTCTACCGCAAGAGCGGCCTCAGCACGTCGCTGTTCGAGCGCGTCGACGTCGGCTATGCCGCCCACGACACCAGCGGCAACGCCGAGGAGACCAAGGCGTGGGCCGCCGCGCACGGTTTCTCTCGGCTGATCATCGTCACCTCGAGCTATCATATGCCGCGCAGTCTGGCCGAGCTCGGCCGAGCCATGCCGGCGACCGCGCTCGTCCCCTATCCGGTGGTGTCGAGCAACTTCCGCACCGAGCGTTGGTGGATGCACGGCGCCACCGCCCGGCTGCTGTTCTTCGAGTACCTGAAATTCCTGCCGTCGGCCGCCCGCTATTGCGCAGTCAGGCTGTTCGGTTGGGACGACAGCGCCTTCGCCAACAGTGCTGCCAAGCATGCGCTGAGCATCTGAGGCCGCAATGCTCATGCTGCGCTCGCTCGCGTTCCTCGTGGTGTTCTACGTCAACACGGCGTTGTTCCTCGTGCTCGGCAGCTGGCTGCTGCTGGCCCCGCGGCGCTGGGCGATGGAGGGGCTGCGGCTGCATGGGCTGGCAAGCCTGTGGTGGCTGAAGGTCATCTGCGGCACGGGCTTCGAGTTGCGGGGGGCTGCGAAATTGCCCAGGGGCGCCTGCCTGGTCGCGTCGAAGCACCAGTCGGCCTGGGACACCTTTGCGCTCATCCCGGTATTCCGCGATCCGGCCATGGTGATGAAGGCCGAGCTTGGCTGGATCCCGCTTTACGGCTGGTTCAGCCACAAATTCCAGCACATCTTCGTTAGCCGCGAGCGTGGCCCGAGCGCGCTCAAGAACCTTATCCGCGATGCCCGCCATCGTGCCAGCCAGGGCCGGGAAATCGTCATCTTTCCGGAAGGCACCCGGCGGCCGCCTGGTGCGCCGCCCGACTACAAGCCGGGCTTCATCGCGCTTTACGAAGGCCTGGGCCTGCCCTGCTACCCCGTGGCGCTCAATTCCGGCCTGTTCTGGCCGCGCCGCAGCATCGTCCGCTACCCCGGCACCATCGTCATCGAGGTGCTCGATCCCATCCCGCCAGGCCTGCCGCGCGCGGAGGCCCGCGCCCAGATCCAGGAGCGCATCGAAGCAGCCTGCGATCGCCTGATCGCCGAGGCTCGCGCCGCTCCCAATCCGCCGCCGCTGCCCAGCGCTGCGGCAGACGAGGATGCATCCTTGCTCAAGAAGGGATCGGCCAAGCCCAGCTGACCCGACCCCGCGCCGACGCATACCTGCCCTCCGCCTCACGGGGGCGGAAAACCCCGCCCGATCCGTTAGACCGCAAGGCGTCGGCCTGCGCGGACGACGGGGAGCTGGGACTGGGGCATGGCGCAGATTGTCGAGGGCCGCGGCTGCAAAGACTGCACGCTGTGTTGCAAGCTGCTGGGGATTGCCGAGCTCGAGAAGCCGCGCGCAACCTGGTGCACGCATTGCGAGGTCAAGGCCGGCTGCAAGATTCACGGTGCCCACCCTGCCGAATGCAGGGATTTCTACTGCGGCTATCTGACCAACGCGGCGCTCGACGAGCGCTGGGCGCCGACCAGGTCGAAAATGGTGCTCGCCTACGACGAGGTGCATGCGCCTAGGCTGTCGGTGCATGTCGACCCCGCCCGCCCGGACGCATGGCGAAAAGAACCCTACTACTCGCAGATCAAGCGCTGGGCCGTGGCGGCGGCGCAGCAGCGCGGGCAGGTGATCGTCTGGCAGGGGCGGAGCACCGTTGCCGTGCTGCCCGACCGCGACAAGGACCTGGGCGAGGTGCGCCCCGACCAATTCATCATCACATCGGCCAGGCAGGGGCCCCAAGACACCACGCTCGACGTTTTCGTGGTCGACGGGGATGACCCCGCCGCGCAGGCCCTGCGCGCACGCAAAGATGCCTCCGAAGCCGAGACGTCGTAACCTCTCCACATTTGCGCATCATTCCTGCGCGGCGGGTCCAATCAGCGCCAACTCGACGACGGGAGTGGAGGAGAGCTTGCGTGTCCATTGCTAGCCTGCGAGGCGGCCTGCGTGCGGGCCTGACTGCTGCGACGCTGCTGCTGGCGGTTCCGATGCCGGCGTTCGCCGAATGCGGCAACGACGGCGCCGGTTTCAACGCCTGGTTGACGGGCTTCAGGGCTCGCGCCGCGGCCGAAGGCATCTCGGCGGCCGCGGTCTCGTCAGGGCTCGCCGGCGTCACCTACGACCCGACCGTGGTCCGCCTCGACCGGTCGCAGCGCTCCTTCAAGCTCTCCTTCGAGGAGTTCTACGCCCGACGCGTGGGTGGCGCGCTGATCCGCCGCGGCCAGGCCCTGATGCGCACGCATCGGGCCACGCTCGAGCGCATCGAGCAGCGCTTCGGTGTGCCGCCCGAGATCCTGATCGCCATCTGGGGGCTGGAGACCAATTACGGCGCCGACAGCAGCGGCAAGTTCTCCATCGTCCGCTCGCTCGCAACGCTGGCCTACGACTGCCGCCGCTCGGAGTTCTTCACCGCGCATCTCCTGGACGCCTTGCGCATCATCGAGCGCGGCGACCTCACACCGGCGCAGATGCGCGGCGGCTGGGCCGGCGAGATCGGCCACACGCAGTTCCTGCCCTCCGGCTATTTCAAGTATGCGGTCGATTTCGACGGCGACGGACGCCGCGACTTGGAGCGCAGCGTACCGGACATGCTGGCCTCCACCGCCAATTTCCTGAAAGGTCACGGGTGGCGCGCCGGCCAGGGCTGGGAGCCGGGCTCGGCCAACTATGCCGTCATCCGGGACTGGAACCGAGCCGAGGTCTACCAGCGCACCATCGCCGTGATGGCGTCGAAACTGCGCGAGGGGCCCTAGTGTCCACCGATATGGCTGCGCCGCAGGGCCGCGACTGCTCCGGGTGCACGCGATGTTGCGATCTCCTCAGCGTGGCGGAGTTGGATAAGGGGCCGATGGTTGCTTGCCAGCACTGCATCGCGGCTGAGGGTTGCCGAATATACCCCGACCGCCCCACCGAATGCCGGCAGTTCTATTGCGGCTATCTCCTCGATCCGACCTTGGACGAATGCTGGAAACCGTCCAAGTCCAGGCTGGTCGTAGCCTTCGGGGAGTATCCCTACGCCGTGGCCATCCACGTCGATTCGGGCTCTCCCAATGCTTGGCGCAAGGAGCCTTTCTACTCTCAGATCCGCCGCTGGGCGGTGTCGGCCGCCCGCACCGGCACCCGGGTCGTGGTCTGGCAGGGCGAGGAGAAAATCCTCGTTCCGGTCGAGGCCGGCCCTGCCGTACGCGCCGTTGGGGGATAGCATGGGACAGCAAGTCGTCAGTCGGTTGCGCGCCGCCAGACGATGCGATGCGACCTTGGCGATGCGGCCGCGAAGTCGGGCCCCGAGAGGGTCAGCCGCTCCCCATCGAGGCTGATGTTGCGCGAGGTCGTCACACCTGTCAGCGCCGGGTCGAGGGCGAGGACTATGCGGTGGATCACGGTTCCGTCGCGAACCTCATAGCGCCCCGCGTACCCGAAGTAGGCGTCGAAGGCCCGCGTCTTCGAGCTGGCATCGGTGGCCTCGATGGGCGCGCGCTCGGCCCGTGCCAGCGATGCGCTCACATGCCCATCGTCCGTGTACATGAGGAGCCCGACCGCATCCTCCCCGAGCGGGCATTCGGCCGGCCGGCCGTCCTCGTAGACGATCTCCCAGCGCTCGAGCCGCCACGTCCCGATCAAGGCCGATGCGAGGAGCGTCATTGAACTCTCCTTGTCAAGACATTTGACGGGCGAGAGATTTTCACTCCGCGGCAGCAGCACCCTCGATCTTCGCCCACCTGGGCTGCAGATCACGACTGCAATTTTTCTGCTGCGCTCCTCAAGCCTCTCAAGTTATGCTGATTGAGTCGGCGGTAGATCAACCCGCACCGTCTGCCGCCACGGGGGACCGGTCTCGCCTACTGTGGCCGGTCCCTTCTTTTGCGGAATTTCTGTTTTTCGCCCGTTCATATCTCCAAGGATTCGCGTTTCTGCCGACGTTCGTCATCGGCTCACCTGTCACCTTCGTGCACACCGGCAAGAAAAAATCGACCTACTGTGCCCCACAGCACAGGAAGATCATCCCTACCTGGGCTAGCCTGCGCGGAGGCGAGACCGGCGCTGCGCCGCGGAGGCGTGTTCCGGTGCGGGAGACTTGAGGCGCGGCGCCAACCGGCATCGCGCCTCGAGTTTTTGGGGCCTTCGACCACCGTGAGTTCACAAGCGGCGGCGTTGGCCCTGTATCTCAAGGCTTGGACGAGGGATCGGCGCCGATTTCGTCCAATCCGGCCTCGTCGATGATGCTGATCTCGGTACCGTCTATCCGGATCAGGTTGGCAAGCTTCAGCTGACCTAACTGGCGGTTCACGTTCGCCCGCGACAGGCCGAGATGCTTGCCAAGCTCCTCCTGGGAGATCGCCAGCACCAGAGTTGCGCCATCCGCGCTCCTGCGCCCGCGCCGCCGCGCGAGCCGGAGCAGGCCCCTGGCCGCACGCGCACGCATCCTGAGGCTGTTGTCCTCGATGATGGCGGCGCCTGCCCGGGTTCGTTCGCACAGCACATAAATGATTTCGAGCAGGGCTTTGGGATGCTCGAGCAACGTCGGCAACAGGTCTCGGGTGTAAACGACAAATATGTCGGAGGCCTCCAAGGCGACGGCATCGACCGCGCGTTCCTTGCCGTCCAGCGCGGACGTTTCTCCCAGGATGTCGCCGACGCCGAGAAAGTCGAGCGCAACCTCCTTGCCGCCGACGTTGGTATTGGCAAGCTTGACCCGCCCGCCGATCACCACCATCAGGCTGTCGCCAGGGTCTCCGCGCCGATAGATGAGGTCGCCCCTGTCATAGCTCTTGAGCTGCCCTTTGCGCACCAGCGCATCGAGCACGACCTCGGGGAGCCGGCCCAGGATGGTACTCCTGGTCAAGAAAGGACGAATGCTATCTGGCTGGAAGGATGAGGGCATGGCAATTCCCCCAATGTCTGAAGACCCCGTGTCCGCCAGGCATATTGGGTCCACTGAACTCTAGTGGGCTCCCGAAAGGCGGTCAAACCGGCATCGCCCCGCGTCTGCAGACCGCAGCGCGTCACGCCGCGGCGGCCTCGTCCGCCGCAACGCGGTTGCGGCCGGCGCACTTGGCCTCGTAGAGCTTGGCGTCGGCGCGGTGGATCAGCGTGTCGGGATCGTCGGTGGGACCAAGCTCGGCGACGCCGAAGGACGCGGTGATCTTGCCGATCTCTCGCCCGTTTTCGCTCACCGCCAGCTGCATGCCCTCGACCTGGCTGCGCATGCGCTCGGTCAGCTGCCTGGCGCTTTCCAGCCGCGTCTCGGGCAGGATGACGGCGAACTCTTCGCCGCCGTAGCGAGCCACCGTATCGCGGGTGTGAACGTTGTCCGTCAGAACCCGGGCGAAGGTCTTCAAGATCTCGTCGCCGATCTGATGGCCGAACTGGTCGTTGATCTTCTTGAAGTTGTCGATGTCGCTCATGACCAGGGACAAAGGTGCGCCGCGCGCGTGGGCGTCCGCCAACTCGCTCGCCAGGATGCTGTCGAAGTGGCGCCGGTTACTGAGCGAGGTGAGGGGATCGCGCATGCCCATCGCCTGCGCCTCGGCCAGGTGCGAGCGCAGCCTGTCGATCTGCGACTTCGACGCCTCCAGACTCTTCTTCAGCTCGCCGGCCTCGTGCTGCATCTTGGCGTTGGCGGCGAGCAGGAACTTGACGATGATCCCGACCTCCTCGGGCGTGGCAAGCTTCGGCAGGTCCCTGCCGGCCTGCGCCAGGGTGACGGAGTACCTCTCCCCGGCTTCGACATAGCTGCGCACGAGGTCAAGGACGGTGCCGGCCTCGGTGTCGAGCTGCGCAGCCGCGGTTTCAAGTTCCGCCTGCGATATGGCCGCCGCCGGCGCATGCTCACGCAGCGCCAGCCAGACGACGACGCCGAGCCCGACGAGGCTGAGGACCGAAAGCCCGATCAGCCAGGCCTCGACCGACGTAAGACCAGAGGTGAACATGCCGCTACCCGCGCCCGAGCCCGCCCGCCGGCGATGCCGAAAGCCCTTCGGCGCCGCATTCTGGGGCCAAGCCCCTCAGATCCAGTTAACGGGGCTGGCAAATTCCCGCCTCCGGCTGCCCGGTGAACGACGGTCAGTGGCGAACTTCGACGCACCCCCTCAAGAAGTCTTTGAACTTCATCGGCTATTGGCAGCGGCACGTCGGCGCCACCCTAAGATTAGAAGGTATAACTTAGGGGGTTGGCGGGCTGGCGTTACTATACTTTGTCGCTCAAGGTATCTTCCGCACAACTCACAGCTTCGGTCGTTCGTCCCCAGAAGTGGGGTGTGCGGGGATTATAGTCCTGTGGCGCCTGCGCCATAACACCGCAAATTCCTCTCCGTCGAAGCGGCACCAGGTCTGTCTCGAAGGGGGGAGTCCTCCTCAATCCTGCCGGCTCAACCTTTGGTGAGGACCAGGGTGAGGCCGATGAGGGAGCTGTCGATGAACTGAATTTCGATGATCTGCCTGACGTCCTTGACGACGATATCCATGTTGGCGTTGAGCTCGCTGCCCTTGACCGCCACCTTGAAGCCGTTGGCAGTGATGCTTCCTGCCAGCTCTCCGCTCCAGTTGCGGCTCAATTCCTTCCAGGTGCCCGTCAAGGCGCCCGAGGCATGCGTGACGGTGCTCTGCACCTCGACGGTGCCGCTCTCGGTGGCGCAGCGGATGGTCTGTCTGACCTGCGCGCCTTGCTCCTGCAAGATATAGGTGACGCGGCATTTCACCTGCTCGGTGGCGCCCTCCCTGATCCCCAGGCGCCCCTCGCCGAGCCACCGTCCGGCGACTTTCGAGAACGGCGAAGGCTCCTCCGCCGACGCCGACAGCCAGCCGCACGGCATCTGCCCCGCCATCATCAGCAGCAGAAAAACGAGCCCCCACACAGCCCTGGGCAGCATCAAAGCCCGCATGCCAAGCCCTTTCATGCCGGCTCCGCCGGTATGTTGATTCGTCCTGTCCTGGAGGTGGGCCGATGCCGAATTTCTACTTGTATGCGCCCGCTCCACCGACGCCCCGCCCGTAGGGAGAGTCGAGGACTGTGCGGACTATGCTAGCACCACGCGGCCCGAAACGCTGTCGCCGGGGCGACACAGCCCGGAGCTAGCCTCCCACCATGCGCACGACCACCACGGTGGTGTTGTCCTGGTAGATGTCGCCGCCCGCCTCGACGGCTTCGAGCAGCGCGCCGGCAACGGCCTCCGGTCCGCTGGCAACGTTCTCCTCCACGACGCGCAGGATGTCGGGTTCGCTGAGCGTGTGGATGCCGTCGCTGGCGAGGATCACCACGTCGCCGGGCTCCAGCGCCAGCGGCCGGTGCGAGCGGTCGATGAGGTCCATGTCGGCGCCGGTCAGCGCCGAGCGCAGGAAGTGCCGGCGCGGGTCCGCCTTGGCGTCCTCCCACGTCATGCGGCCGGCGGCCGCGAGCTTGTCGATCTCGGGCGCCAACGAGTGGTCCTCGTTCAACAGCACGATCTCGCCGTGGCGGAGCAGGAACAGTGGGCTGTCGCCCACGCTCACCCACTCGACGCCGGCCGGCCCGAACACCGTGCCGACCAGCGTGCAGCCCATGCCGTCGAGCGCAGGGTTCTCTTCCACGCAGCCGCCGATGGCGGCGTTGGCGTGCATCAACGCATCGTCGAGACGGGCCGGCACCTCGCCGGCAGAGGCCCAGTAGGCGTCGAGAAACACCTCGCAGGCCGTCGCGCTTGCCAGCGCGCCACCGGCGTGTCCGCCCATGCCGTCGGCCAGCACGGCCGTCAGCGCCTCGACATGCGGGCCTGCGCCGGGTGAATCTCCGCCTTGGCCCCCGGCGCGGACGACCGCCGCATCCTCCTGGTAGCTCCTCGCACCCTGGCTCGCGCGGCTTGCATACTCGAAGGCCACCGCTACTCCTTCAAATCGGTCAGCTCCGACCAGTCGAACTCCTCGCCGCAGAACGGCACGAAGGCGAGCTGGGTGCGACCCATGGTGATGACGTCCATCAGCTCCAGTTTTAGCGCACCGGTCGGCTTCTTGTCATTGACGGCGACGATGTTGGTTTTAGCCAGGTTGGGCACGAACAGAAACGACCGGTCCATGGAGTCGTAGCGGATATAGCCCTGCTCCTCCGAGGAGATGGTATCGTCCCCGAAATCGAGGGGAATGCGCTGGTCCTTGCCGCGGCCGATGCCGTTGTTGCCCTCGTAGATGGGCCGGAAGGCGCCGAGCCCCGGCCCGCCGACCACGACCAGAAAGCCGACCACCGGGTCCTGGTGGAAGGCATTGCGCACCACCTTCGGCCTGCCCCGCAGGGCTTGCGTCTTCACGGGAGCGCCGATTGCGGGCGCGGCAGGCCTGGCGATGGCCGCCGCGCCGGCGCGCAAGGATTGCGTGCTGGGCTCGCCGGCCTCGTAGTGCTTGGGCTCGCGCGTGGCGCTCTTGGCCTCGCGCACCGCGTGGGCAGCGCTGCCGGCCGGCGGCTGGGGCGCGAGCGCGGCCGCCACGTCGGCCGGGTGGGCGCTGCCGGTGGTCGGCTTGCGCGGCTCGGCGGCGCCGGCGGCCAGCTGACTGCTCTTGTCGCCCAGGGTGATCTCGCCCGAGCGATCATCGCGGCTCGCGGCGTTCAAGGCATCGCGCAGCGATCCCAGGATGCGGTTGGGCAACGAGCCGCTTGCTTGTCCCGTGGTCGTCCGCTTCTCGTCCTTCATGGTTCTCTCCTCGTTGGCAGGGTATCTCGCGCGCCTCAAACGGGCACGCTCTCGAACTTCAAACGCGTTCGCCCGAGCTCGATGATGTCGCCGTCGGCAAGCTGGGCTCGGGCCAGCCGCTCGCCGTTGACGCGCACGCCGTTGCCGTCGGTGCCGCTGACGTCGGTGATGACGAACTCCTCATCGGCAGTCTGCTCGATCACCGCGTGATAGCGGTGGACGGACGTATCGGGAAGGCGGATGTCGTTGTCCTGGTGCCGGCCGATGCGGATCGTCTGGCCGGCGAGCGGCAAGGTGCCGGCATCGCCCTCTTGCGGCGTGAGCCAGGCCTGGTGCGCCCACAGGGGAGAAGCCGCGCTCGGCAGCACCTCGTCCGATGCCTCCGCAGCAGCGGCTCGCAACTGGGCGGAGCGACTGGCAGCCTGCCGCGTTCGGCGGCGCGCTGCGGCCTGCACGGCGAAAGACAGGATTGCCACCGCCGGCAAAAGCAGCAGGGCAGACACGGCGAGCACCAGCGCCGGCACCCGCTGATAGCCGGCCGCGAGCAATTGAACGGCCTCCCTTGCCGCTGCGGCGACGCCCTCGCTCCAAGTGCCGACCGTCGACAGCAGCGCGCCATGACCAAGCTGCGGCTCTTCGCGCACCATCGTTGCAGGTGCACGTGCCGATTGGTCCGCGGCGGAGGCGGCGGCCAGCAGGCCCGGCGCCGCCCAACACGCTAGCAATAGGGCGATCGCGAGCCGTACGGCCGGAAGTGTCGCTGGCTGCATTTCCGAACTCTTTGAGCGAATCCCTGACGGAGCATGAGGGCGGGAACATGGCCAGCTGGCTCCGGCTCCTGGAAAAGACCATCGTCGGCAAAACGGCCCATTCTTCCGCCACAATATTGCCCGCACTCTCCCCCAGTTCCGTTCGGGGGCAACGCGCGAAGCGGTGGGCGCGCCGAAGCGCGAAGGAGGCCGTGACTATTCTGGCGGGGTTGCTCCCCCCTTGTGCGCGTCATCGATAGGGCCGCGATGGGAATGGCAATGCAGCAACCCAACCCGGCGTCCAACACCAACCTGCTGGCGCTGCCGGAGGGGACCGAGCTGGTTGGCGACTATCGCATCCAGCGCGTGCTGGGCGCCGGCGGCTTCGGCATCACCTATCTCGCCAACGAGCCGGCGCTGGCCCGCCTCGTGACGATCAAGGAATACTTCCCCGCCGACTACGCCGCCCGCGGCGCCACCAGCCAGGCCGCGCCGCGCTCGCAGGGTTGCGCGGAGGACTACAAGTGGGGGCTGGAGCGCTTCATCGAGGAGGCGCGGACGCTCGCCAAGTTCATTCACCCCAACATCGTGCGCGTGCACCGGCACTTCCTCGCCAACAACACCGGCTACATGGTGCTCGAGTTCGAGGAAGGCGGCAGCTTCAAGTCATGGCTGAAGGGCCTCAAGCGAGCCCCGCGCCAGCCCGAGCTCGACCGCATCCTGGCGCCGCTGCTCGAGGCGCTCGAGCTGGTGCACAGGGGCGACTTCCTGCACCGCGACATCGCCCCCGACAATATCATCATCCGCAAGGACGGCTCGCCCGTGCTGATCGACTTCGGCTCGGCGCGCGGCGACATCGCCTCCCATTCCAAGACCGTGAGCGCTCTGGTCAAGCCGGGCTACAGCCCCTACGAGCAGTACGCCACCACCAGCAGCAAGCAGGGGCCGTGGACCGACATCTATGCGCTGGGCGCCACGCTATACCATGCGCTGTCGGGCAAGCGGCCGCCCGACGCGCCCTCGCGCATGGTCAACGACGAATACGTGCCGGCGCGCGATGCCGCGCTCAGCTCCTACCGCCCAGGCTTCCTCGCGGCCATCGACAAGGCGCTCGAGCTCGAGATTGGCGAGCGGCCGCAGTCGATCAGCGAATGGCGGGGCACCCTGCTGGCGCCGGAGCCCAAGCGCGAGGCCCGCGTGAGCCTCGTCCGCGCGCTGCAGCGCTTGCGCACGGCCGACTTCAAGCCGAGGACGAAGAGCGAACCCGACCCCGAACCGCCGCCGAGTGCGGAGCCACCGAGCGACACCCGCAGCCTGGTGCCGACGCCCCCCGACGCTCCGGCGCCCAAGGGCCAGCTCCTCGATTTCATCGAGGCCCTGAAAAAGCGCAGGCCGGCATTCGCGGCAAAGGCTGCAAAGAAGACGCCGCGGGCGGCCGCAGCGCGGGCCACGACGCCGCCAGCTTCCAGCGTTGCTCCCGCCAGACAGCCTGCCAGTGCCCAGTTCGGACTGGGATACGGGCCGCCTCGCGACGTTGGCTCCAGTTCGGCGCCCGCCGCCGCGAGCCAAGCCGTCGCCGCCATGCCGCAGAGTGTCGAGCGGCCGCCACCGGCGGTATTGGCGCGGCGCGCGCCGCCTCGGCCGCGGCGGGTACGGAGCTGGCGCGTGCCGTCGCGGCGGTGGCGGTCGCTGCTCTACAAGCTGATGATCGGACTCGGCATCGCCGGCTTGGCGGTGGCCTACCAGGACCGCCTGCCGCAGGTGGAGGGTCGCGGCGCCAACGTCGTGTCGAGCCAGGCCGCGGACTTGGCGCCGGTGTCCCGCATCCTCGCCCATCGAGGCACGGTGACGGCCATTGCCGTCGACGACCAGGCACGTTGGATCGTCTCAGCCGGCGCCGACGGCACGCTCAAGGTTTGGAACGCGGGGTCGGGGGCGCTCGTGCGCACCATCGAGCTCGACGAAGGCGCCGCCACGGTCCTTGCCCTCGACCAGCAGCGCGCGCTAACCGGCCACAAGGGTGGCGCCGTAGTGCTGTGGGACCTGGAGAAGGCCGAGAAGCTCGCGGTCTTTCAACACCAGGAGGCGCCGATCTCGGCGCTGGCCTTCACCGGCGATCCCAACCAATTCGTGGCCGCGAGCCAGGCAGGCGCAGTGGCGCTCTACGACCTGCGCGCCCGCTCCACCCCGCTGGCCATGCTCGATGGCCAGGACGGCTTGCCGCAAGCGATCGCCAGCGCGCGGGCGGGGCTCCTCGCCTCAGCCGGCCTGGATCGCAGCATCAAGCTCTACCGCGCCGACATGGGCGGCCTTGCGCGCACCTGGCGCGGGCAGGGCGACATGCCGAGCGCGCTCGGCATCGCGCCCGGCGGCCGCACGGTCGCCAGCGGTAGCGCCGGCGGCACGGTGCGATTGTGGTCCGCGTCGTCCTCGCGCCTGCAGCGCTCGTTCAGGGCCCACGATGGCCGAGTCACCGCGCTCGCCTTCGCAGCGGCCAGCGACCGGCAGTTCGCCTCGGCGGGCGAGGATGGGCAGGTCAAGCTCTGGGACTTGCGCGGCCGGGCACCGGCGCGCGTGTTCCGCGGCCACATCGGGCCGGTTCAGGCGCTCGCGTTCTCGACCGACGGTCGCCGACTGCTCTCCGCCGGGCAGGACGGCGTCATCCGCATCTGGAGCAACCTGGCCGCGCCCCGGGAATGACCGGCGCGGCTGGCAGGCTTTGCCTCGGCTCAGCGGTGGCCCAGCATATCGCAGGCCTGGCAGGCGTCGCGGGCGAGCGTGTCGCGCGATAGGCCGCGGCGCCGAAGCTCGGCATCGGAAAGCCCACGCAGCTCGTCGTAGAGGGCGGCGGCGCTGTAGTAGTCAGCGCAGGCGCTCGCCCACGCGCTGACGCGCCGGCTGATCGACGTGAGCCATTCGATTGCCGACGGGCCCAGCACGGGCGATGCATCGGTTTGGGCGGGCGATGGCTGGGCGAACAACATGGTCTTCCTCCTTCGCGCGCCAAGAGACGCACGCCAAAAATCGGGGTGTTGCGGTTTCAACGCCGGGTCGTCGGCACTAACCTCACGCCGACGATTGCCATGCCGTGACAATGAATGAAGTTAACGAAGCCAGCTGTTCCCTAGGTGACAGGTCGGCGGGGCCTTCGACGCGCGAGCCGGCAGGTCGCCCCTTGCATGATCGATCAGCTCACCTTGTTGCCGGCCTTGGAGATGCCCTGCTCGCGGGCGCTCTGCCCACTATTGTAGGGCGTACCCGTCAGCCCCACCGAGCCGGCCAGCTCGCGCCGGTTGGAGAACGTGC
>Ga0111538_10005467_pt1 | contig 17348 bp, 12 predicted proteins | sample SoiMethybrSBSTD1_FD_79669 | JGI IMG/M metagenome (GOLD analysis project Ga0111538, IMG submission 79669) | Bulk soil microbial communities from a Populus tree surrounding site in Tennessee, USA - Soil MetaG P. TD hybrid SBSTD1 (version 2)... | ecosystem: Environmental > Terrestrial > Soil >...
CGGCCGCCGCACGTGGCCGGCTCGCGCCTGGGCATGACGTGGACCGAGGGCGCGACCTCGTTCGACATCTTCACCGCCGCCCTGCCGACCGCACCGCCCGCGGCCGATATCACGGCGCCAACGGTGTCGCTGCTGGCGCCGGCCGACGGTTCCACCGTCTTCGGCGCGGTGTCGATCAGCGCCAGCGCCGCCGACGATCGGGCGCTCGCCGGAGTGCAGTTTCAGGTCGACGGCGCGAACCTCGGGCCTTCTCAGGCGAGTGCCCCCTTCGGGACGACGTGGGATTCGCGCACCGTCGCCAACGGCACGCATTCGATCGCGGCGATCGCCACCGATGCGGCCGGCAACTCCGGTTCCGCGTTCGCCTCCGTCTCGGTGTCGAACCGCCCGGTCATCTCCGCGGTGTCCGCGGCCGCGCTGAGCACAACGTCCGAGTCGATCACCTGGACGACCGACATACCGGCGACGAGCGTCGTCGACTACGGACAGACGACTGCCTACGGCGCCTCGGCGTCGAACCCGGCGCTGGTCACCAGCCATCAGATCACGCTGTCGGGGTTGCTCACCGGCACCACGTATCACTATCAGGTGACGAGCGCCGACTCGGCCGGCAACGCCGCGTCGGCCGGCGATTTCACCTTCACGACGTCGGCGCCCGACACGACGGCGCCGACGATCGTGACGAGGACGCCGGCGGTGAACGCCACCGGCGTGAGCACGGCGACGACCGTGCGCGTCACCTTCAGTGAGGCGATGAACGCGTCGACGATCAACGGAACCACGTTCTCGCTCCGCAACGCGAGCAACACCCTGGTGACAGCCACCGTCGCCTACAACGCGTCGACATTCGCCGCCACCCTGACGCCGTCGGCAGCGCTCGCGGCGGGCCAGACATACACGGCCACCGTGACGGGCGGCAGCGCCGGCGTGACGGACGCCGCTGGAAACGCGCTGGCCGCCAGCGACGTGTGGTCGTTCACGACGGCCGCCGCGGCGACCGATACCGTATCGATCACGCGGCTGGAGTACACGGCCTCGAGCCGGCAGCTGCGCGTCGAGGCGCAGAGCTCGTCGTCCGGCGCCGTGCTGACCGCATTCATCACGTCGAGCGGGACGCAGATTGGCAGCCTGAGCAACAACGGCAGCGGCCGCTACCGCGGCACGTTCACGCTGGCAACCAACCCGCAGAACGTGACCGTCCGAAGCAGCCTCGGCGGCCAGGCATCAGCGACCGTCGTCGCCAAATAGACGAGCGTATTTCATATCCACGTAGTGTCCGCCTTCAGGCGGACCTCGCGAGTCCGGCTGAAGCCGGACACTACAGCGGTGAAAGGGCTCTAGCGAATCCGCCAGCCGTTGACGGGGCCGGCGTGGAAGAACGCCGCGGGCGTCATCACGCCGTCGCGTTTGAAGACGAGGCCGTCTTTCATCACGAACCGCACCTGTTTCAGCGCCTCGATGTCCTCCAGCGGGTTGCCGGGAACGGCGATGAGATCGGCGAAGAAGCCCTTCTTGATCGGACCGCGCGCGTTCTCGGTCTCGCTCACCTTGTAGCCGTTGATGGTCATCGCGCGAAGGATGTCGGCGTTGGGGATGCCGGCGTCCTTCCACGTCTTGAGGAACTCGAGGCACAGCTCGCCACGCGTCTTGCCTTCCACGTAATAGTCGGCGTCGGTTGAAAACGTCAGCGGCACCTTGTTGTCGTAGGCGTTCTTCAATCCCGCGACCGTCCGCTTGTAGGCCTCGGGCGAAACCGGGTGGCCGGCAATCCCTTCCGGCGTCTCCGTGCCGGCGCGCCAGATGCCCTTCTGCGCCATCAGCTTGTGCATCTCCTCGTTCAGCGCCCCCGAGTGCGCGATCGACCAGATGCCCGCCTCGATGGCGTTCTTCGCCCCCTGCGGCGTCTGCACGTGCCCTTCGACCTTGAGGCCCGACTTGGCCGCTTCGCGGATCACCAGACGGATTTCATCCGCGGTGTAGCCGTACGGCTTGCAGTCGACGCAGATCTTGATCACCTTCGCGCCGAACAGGATGTTCTGCCGGATCGCCTTGACGATCTCGTCCGGCGTGTCGGCGTCGAGGTACTCCGGGTAGACGATGTTGTGATCCTTCGCCATCTCCGGCGTCGGGAAGAACTGCCCGCCCATGCCGCCGATGATGATGCCGGAGTTGATGATCGTCGGTCCGGGAATCCACCCCTGCTCGATCGCCTGGCGCAGCGCCGTGTCGGCGTAGTTGGCATTGTTGCCCATGTCGCGGACGATGGTGAAGCCCGAGGCGAGCATCTGCATGCCGTTCGACGCCGCCTGGATCGCGCGCAGCGCCGTCGATTCCTGCACGTAGGTGTAGTAGTAGATGTTGTTCTCGGGGACCGGCTTGTAGGTGAGCGCGAGGTGGTTGTGCGCCTCGACCAGCCCGGGCAGCACCGTCATCTGCGACAGGTCGATCACCTGCGCGCCCGCCGGCACCGGCAGGTTGGCGCCGACGTCGCGGATGCGGTTGCCTTCGACGACGATCACCTGGTTGGTGAGGATCCGGCCTGCCTCAGGATCGACCAGGCGTCCCGCGCGGATCGCCGTCAGCGTAGCCGCCGGCTGCGCCTGTCCTGAGCGAGGCGCAGCGTCAGTTCTGCCGAGTCGAAGGGCCGCGGGCACAGCACCGGCAAGAACGCACAGTGCGAACAAGAGCAGCAAGCGGCGCATGGAGGCTCCTGACAATGCGGATTGCGGAATGCGGATTGCGGATTTATTGCGGACTGGCGGATCGGCGATTGCGGAATGCGTCAATCAATCCGCATTCCGCAATCCGCAATCCGCAATGTCTCAGCGCGAAGCCGTCGACCGTCCTCCCGCTTCGCGCTTGTACTGGTTGAACCAGCTCATCATGTAGAGCTGCGTGCGGATGTAGTTCGACGGCTTCGAGCCGGTGCCGTGGAATTCCTCGTTGAACTGCAGCAGCTTGACCGGCACGCCCTTCACCTTCAAGGCGGCGTAGTACTCCTCGGTCTGCGGCATCGGCGTCCGACGATCGAGGATCCCGGTCATCAGCAGCGTCGGCGTCGTCACCTTGCCGACCGTCATCAGCGACGAGTGCGCCAGCCAGTCGGACGGATCTTCCCAGAACGGCTTCTTGAAGAAGCTGTAGGTGAAGAGCGGGATGTCGGTCTGCCCGGCCATGCTGATCCAGTCGATCACCGGGCAGCGCACCGCGGCCGCGGCAAAGCGATCGGTCTTGCCAATCACCCAGCTGGAGAGCACGCCGCCGCCGCTGCACCCCGACACGTACATGCGCGAGGTGTCGATGTAGCCCTTGGCGACGGCCGCATCGACCCCGGCCATCAGGTCGTCATAGTCGGGGCCGGGATAGTTGTGGTCGATGCCGTTGATGAACTCGCTGCCGTAGCCGGTGCTGCCGCGCGGGTTTGTATAGAGCACGACGAACCCGTTGGCGGCGAAGTTCTGGAACATGTAATTGAAGGCGACGTTGTAGCTCGCGAACGGCCCGCCGTGAATCTCGAGGATCAGCGGATACTTCTTCGCGGCATCGAACGACGGCGGCTTGACGATCCAGCCCTGCACCTTCGCGTTGGCGGACGAGGTGTAGGTCAGCTCCTCGACCGCGCCGAGCTGCTTCCCCTGCAGGACGTCGCCGTTGACGTCGGTCAGCTTCGCGATTTGCCCCGGCGTCTTCAGGCTGTAGCGGACGATGTCCTGCGGCCGCGACGGATCGGCCGACGTGCCGGCGGCAACCAGATCCTTCGACATCGAATCGAACGTCAGCAGGTGGCGGCCGCTGGTCACCGCCTTGACGCCGCCGGTGACCGAGGCGAACGAGATGTTCCGTGCGCCGTGATCGTCGGCGTCGAAGTACAGCCCGCTGCCGTCCGGCGCCCAGCGCAGGTTCAGCGGATCGCGATCGAAGTCGCCGGTGATCTTGCGCATGCCGTCGCTGGCGCCGCCCGGGCTGAGCGGGATGACGAAGAGATCGCTCACGGTGTGCGACCGTCCGGTCGTCGCGTAGCCGGTGAACGCCACCATCCGGCCGTCGGGCGACACCGCGGGCTTGTCCCATGAGCCCTGCTTGGTGACGAGATCGCGAATGGCGCCGGTAGCCACGTCGACCACCAGCAGGTGCGAGATCTCGTACTGCAGGTCGGAGTTGTCGGCGCGGTTCGCGTCGAAGACGATCGACTTGCTGTCGGGCGTCCAGTCGATCGCCGCCCCGCCGCGCAGCTCGCCCGGGCCGACGTTCCACTTGCCGCTGGTCAGCTGGCGCGGCGTGCCGCCTTCGGCCGGCACGACGAACAGATGCGTGTAGCCGTCCTCGAGGAACCCGACCTGATCCTGCCGGTAGTGAATCGTGCCGACCACGCGCGGCGCCGGCGTCCACTTCGCGCCTTTCGGCTCGGTCGGCATGCTGATCGTCCACTTCTCCTGATCGGCGACGAACATCGAGAAGGCGATCGACTTGCCGTCGGGCGACCAGCGGGCGTTGCGCGGCTGCTCGACCACGTGCGTGATCGGCGTCGCCGGGCCGTCAGCGTCGACCCATCGCACGAACAGCTGCGGACCCTTCGGCTCCCCCTCGGCGAGATAGAGCAGGCGCTTCCCGTCGGGCGACCAGCGCGCCGCCGAGCCCTTGACCAGGAAGCGGTGCTGCGATCCATCGGCGTTGAGGATCCAGAGCGACGACTCCCACTTGTCCTCGATCTGGTTCACCGCCTGCCGCGTGTAGACGATGCGCGAGCCGTCGGGCGAGATTTGCGCGTCGCTGACACGCTCCCAGTTCATGTAGTGCTCGGTTGTGAGCAGGGTGGACGATCGCGTCTCCTGCGCGACCATCGCGCCGCCACTCAGCGCTGCGATCACGAACGCCACGAAGAGTCGCTTCATCTCTGCCTCCACGACATTGCGGATTGCGGATTGCGGATTGCGGAATTCCGAATTGCGCCAATCAATCCGCAATCCGCATTCCGCAATCCGCATTGTCAGGGCCGCGCTCAGCGCGCGGCTTGGGACGAGCGCGTCGGCGCGGCCTTGCGCAGTCCTTCGAGCGCCGCACGCCGGTTCGGCATCCGCTCGAGCGACTGCTGGAACTGCTTCGCCGCCTCCTCTTGCCGTCCGAGCTCGGAGAGCAGCTCGCCGTACGCCTCGAACGACGGCTTGATCGGCTCGGCCGGTCCCGACGGCGCGTCGAGCGTCAGCTCGATTGCCACCGCTTCCTTCAGCAGCTTCTCCGCCGACGCCGTATCTTTCTGCGCCACCGCGAGCGCCGCCTGCACTTCCTTCTCCATGATCGCGAACGGCTTCGCGCGGTAGGCGTTCGAGCCCGACTCGGCCTGCGTTCGCATCGCCTTCAACTTGTCGGCCGCGACCTGCGCCGTCGCCGCGTCGCCCAGCTTCGCCGCGCTGAGGCCGGCGGCGAGCAGGTAGGCCGCGCTGCCGTCGTATCCGGGCGCGCCGCCGTCCCGCACCGCGCCGGACGGCAGCCCGAGCTTCTCCCACTTCGCGGTCTCGACCACTTGACGCGCCTTCATCGACGCGTAGCCGTCGCGGACGTTCGGCGCCTGGTCCTTGTCGGCCACCGCCTTCGCCTGATCGACGCACTTCTGCGCTTCGGCGAACTTCCCTTCCTGCAGGTAGCCGTACTGCAGCCACGACAGGGTGTGGAAATCCTCGCGGCCGCGCGGCAGGTTCTTCGCTTCGGCGAGATCGGTTGCCGCCTTGTAGGCGACCGTGTTCGACGCAATCACGTCGTCCCACAGGCCGAGCTGCACGAAGATGTGCGACGGCATGTGGAGCGCGTGCGCCGCCGACGGCGCGATCTTCGAGTAGGCGCGCGCCGCGGTCAGGCTGAGGATAGCGTGGTCGGGGTCGTCGAACGAGTGGATGATGTAGTGCGCCGCGCCCGGATGCTGCGGGTTGCGCTGGAAGATCCCCTGCGAGATCGCCGCGGCCTGCATCGCGTTGCGGGTGTTGGGCACGCCCGGCCGGCCGGTGCCGAGCAGCGCCAGCGCGTAGAGGCACGCGATCTCGTCGTCGGCCGGATATTTCTCGTGCAGCTTCTTCAACGTGTCGGCGTAAGCGATGTCGCGCGCCAGCTTGTCGCCCGGCCCGAAAAGGATCTCGAGCGACTCGATGAGCTCGCGCTCCTTGCCGGCGGGCGCCTTCGCCGCCCGAGCCGCCGCCGTGGGCGCCAGCCGCTCCATCGCCTTGCGAGCCGCGGCGATGTCCTGCTGCGCCCAGAGCGGGTGGTTATAGCTCAGCGCCTCGCCCCAATAGGCGAGGGCGAAGTTCGGATCGGCCTTCTGCGACTCGCGGAATGCCTCGGCCGCGAGGTCGAACTCGAAGTTGTAGTTCGCCTTGACGCCGGTCAGGAACGGTCCCTGCGCCGCCGGTTTGGCGGAGGTCGGGAAGTTGATCGTGCCGAGCTGGTTGCCGGCCGCCGCCTGCGCGGCAACCTGCTGCGCCGGCCCGGTGACCGTCGCGAACGCCGCGGCGAGGACGAGGACGACACCACATTTGAGCAGCTGGGAGACTCTCATCTAAACCTCCAACGAGTGCGGGCGGAAAAGGGGCGTGCCCCTTTCGGAGCCGTGGTCATTCTAGGCCGAAAAAGGATGGCCGAGCGAGCCGGTCTCGTACCGCGAGCGAGTGACGCCCCGTTGGACCTTTCCGCTGGTGGTGCGGTCGATCGTGCCGCTGTCCGCGACGACGATGTCGTCGACCGCCAGGCCGAAGACGTCGGCGACCTCGCGGCGGATTGCTTCGGCCAGGACGGCCGGGGCGACGGTGCCGTCGCGCTCGACGACGACGACGAGGCGTTCAGAGCCCTCGCCGGAGGCGCCGAATGCGACCGCGCGCCCGGGCCGCACGCCGCGTACGTGCTCCACCGCCCACTCGAGATCCTCGGACTGAAACTTCCGGCCATGCACGATGACGACGTCTTTCGCGCGTCCGCACACGAACAGCTCATCGTCCGAGAGGAATCCGAGATCGCCGGTGCGAAGCCAGCCGTCGCGGATGGTCTCGGCGGTGAGGGCCGGCTCGTGGTGATACCCGCGCATCACCGACGGCCCCGCGAGCTGGATCTCGCCGACCATGCGCTCATCCAGCACGCGCGCGGCTTCTCCGACGATGCGCAGGCGATGACCTGGCAGCGAGCGGCCGCAGCCGACCAGGGCGACGGAGGGCTCGCCGTCGCCGGCCCGGCGCGCCGTTCCCTCGCTCAGCGCGCCGGCGGACACGCGCTCGATGCGCGGACACCGTTCGCGCGGCGACACGGTTGCCGCGAGCACGTGCTCGGCGAGGCCGTAGCAGGGAACGAACGCGGTCTCGCGGAATCCGGCGGGCGAGAATTTCTCGGCAAACGCGGCGAGCGTGTCGGCGTGAATCGGCTCGGCGCCGCAGCCGGCGACGCGCCAGCTCGAGAGATCGAGCTCCGCGGTATCGCCGATGCGTCGCACGCAGAGTTCGTAGGCGAAGTTCGGCGCGAAGCTCACCGTCGCGCGGTAGCGTGTGATGGCGCGCAGCCAGGCGGCCGGCCGCTTGACGAATTCCTGCGGCGGCAGCAGCGCGCACGGCCGCGCCGCATATAGCGCGCCGAACGCCATGCCGACCAGCCCCATGTCGTGGCTGAGCGGGAGCCAGCTGACGCCGATGTCGCCGCCCGAGATCGCAATGCCCTGTGGTCCGCCGAACGCTTCGATGTTCGCGGAGAGGTTGGCGTGGGTCAGGGTCACGCCCTTCGGCGACGCCGTCGAGCCGGACGTGAATTGCACGAGGGCCACGTCGTCGAGCGACGGCGCGAGGTCCGGCTCGATTGCAGTGGCGTCCAGATCGTCGACGATGAGGACCATCGGCTGGTGCGCGAACGCAGACCGCGCCGCGGCGAGCGCTGTGACGAGCTCAGCCGCGATCCGGCGCGTCGTCACCACCGCGCGCGCCTCCGAGCTGCGGAGAATCGCGACCGTGCGCTCGACATAGCGGGGCAGACCAACCGTGGTCGCGGGGGGTGCGAGCGAGGCCGGGGTCGCGCCGCTGTACGACGTGCCCAGGAGCGCGACCAGGAACTGCTCGGCATCCGGGAGGAGGAGGGCGACGAGATCACCGCGGTGGAAGCCCGCATCGCGCAGCGATCGCGCGAGTTGAAGCGAGCTGTCGCGCAGCGCCGCATAGCTGCGCCACCGCTCCGACTCGTGTGTCGTGAACCAGTAGCCCGATGCCGTCGCCGCCGCCTGGTCGAACGCCTGATGGAGCGTCCGGAGCGATGTCATCACGCGCGCGGCGTCCGCCCGGCGACCAGCTGTGCGACGTGCGCGGTCACCTGGGCGACGGTGCGCGCGGCGGGGATCTGGTCCTCCGGCACGGTGATGGCGAAGCGATCTTCGAGCTCGGCCACCAGCTCGAGCACCTCGAGCGAATCGAAGCCGAGATCGGCTACGAGATCGTGTTCCGGCGCCGGCGCGACAGGCCTACGGCTGATCTTCGTCACCGCTTCGATCACACCCGCTTCGATGTCGGCGATCCCCGGTCCGGCCATGGTTGGAGCGTGAGGATAGCATGCGACAATAAGAAATCCGGATGGACAGGCAGGGTCTGAAACGATGGTGCGCGGCGCTGCTGCTGTCGCTCGCCGGCGCCGCGGGCGCGGCGGCGCAGATCGATCCGCGCGCGGCGCTGCTCGAGCGAGGCGGCTGGGAGGCGCTCGCCGCCGGTCACGCGCAGGCCGCCGTCGAGGCGTTTCGCGAGGCGATCGCGATCGACGGCAGGAACGCGCGGCTGCACCTCGGCGCCGGCATGGCGGCGGCGCTCGAGCGTCGCGACCGCGACGCGAAGGACGCGTTCGAGCGCGCGCTGGCGCTCGATCCGAAGCTGACCCAGGCGCGCGCGCTGCTCGGCCAGGTGCAGCACCGCCTCAACGACCTGACGGGCGCGATCCGCACCTTCGAGACGCTCGTCGCTCAGGTGCCCGACGATCGCGACGCGCAGGCGACGCTCGATCGCTGGCGCCGCGAGCTGGAGCTGCACGATCGGATGCAGCAGGCGATCGGATCGCACTTCACCGTCTCGTTCGAGGGTCCGGCGGAGGCGGCGCTGGCCACGCAGGCGCTCGAGGTGCTCGACCGCGCCTACTGGCGGATCGGCCTGGTGCTGGGCGGCACGTATCCGAACGAACCCGTGCCGGTCGTCTTGTACACGGGCGAGCAGTTCCGCGACGTCACCCGTTCGCCGTCGTGGGCCGCCGCCGCGTACGACGGGATCATCCGCGTGCCGATGCGCGGTGCGCTCGACAATCCGACCGAGCTCGATCGCGTGCTCTCGCACGAGTTCACGCACGCGTTGATTCGCAGCCTCGCGCCGCGGGGTGTGCCCACCTGGTTGAACGAGGGGCTGGCGACGGCGCTCGAGACCGGCGATCTCGGGTGGGCCGAGAAACAGGTCGCCGCCCAAAGCTCGCCGGTGCCGCTGCGCGCGCTGCAGTCGGGCTTCAGCCGCTTGAACGACAACCAGGCGCAGCTCGCGTACGCCACCAGCGCGCTGGCCGCGCGGCGGTTGATCGAAGAAGCCGGCGGCTTCGCGATCGCCAACCTGCTGCGCGATCTCGGCGACGGCGTCGACTTCGAGACCGCATTCCTGCATCGCATCCAGCGGCCGTTCTCCGAGTTCGCGAGCCGCTAACGGTTCGGTCGTGCGTACGGAGGGCCGCTAATTCGCGACGCTGCAAACCACGAAGGTCACGAAGACTACGAAGACGACGAAGAAAATCTTTTTCTTCCTGCCACGCCGCTGCAATTGGCTGATTAGAGAGATGCGTCACTCGAGGAACGGCGCAGCTCAAAGCACCCCGATTACAAGATGATCTTCTTCGTGTTCTTCGTGTTCTTCGCGTCTTCGTGGTTTGCAGGCCCCTCGAACCAGCAACCAAGCCGCCGACTGGTTTCAGAGGCTGGGCCCTTCTTCACAGGGGCCGACACGCACTGCGGTCTGGCCTCCATGTCCCCGGTAACCGTTGGCTATACTGGGTCGGTGTCCGATGGTCTGACGCGGTTGATCGCGCGCATCGACGATGCCGTGAAGCTGCAGGAAACCGGCGCGATCACCGCCCGCATCAAACACGAGCTCGAAGAGGCGATCCGCGCGCGAACGGTCGAGCTGCCGGAGCGTTTTCTCCGCGTCCGCCCCGACAGCTACGCGCGCCGGCTGCTTCATCGCAACGACGATCTCGGCTACACCGCCGTGGTGATGACGTGGGGCCCCGGGCAGCGGACGCCGTTGCACGATCACGCCGGCATCTGGTGCGTGGAAGGCGTCGTCGAGGGGCGGATGGACGTGACCCAGTTCGATCTGGTCGAGGATGAATCCGCCGGCCGGCGCGGCTACCGGTTCGAAGCGCGCGGCTGCGTGCATGCCGCGGTCGGCTCCGCCGGCTGCCTGATTCCGCCGTTCGAGTACCACGTGCTCGCCAACCCGCTCGATCGGCCGTCGATCACGCTGCACATCTACGGCGGGGAGATGTCGACCTGCCACGTTTTCGAGCCCGCCGGGGACGGGCGCTACATCCGCCGGGATCGCGCGCTCGCCTACCACGACTGAGCGCGGCTTCGGGGATCCCAAAGACCGTGTCGAAACGGGCCATCGCCGCGCTGACCGTCGCATTGCTGCTCGCGCTGGGCGGCCTGCGCATGGCCGATCTGTGGTCGTGGCGGCGCCAGACGCTGAGCGCCGCCGAAGCGCGCGCCGCGAACCTGTCGTCGATTCTCTCCGAGTACATACGTGAGACGTTCGCCGCCGCCGACGCCTCGCTGCGGCAGCTGGTGCTGCACAGCCGGCGGGTGGGTGGACCGGCGGCGCCGGCCGGCGCCTGGCTGCCAACGCTCGCCTCCGCGCGCGCCGGCCTGACCGGCGTCGGCTCGATCACGGTGACCGACGCCGCCGGAACGATCCGTCACTCGACCCAGCCGCGGATCGTCGGCGAGTCGCGCCGCAACGAATACGCCTTCAAGCTGCTGTCGACCACCGCGATCGACGATCTGGTCGCCAGCACGCCGTTCCAGTCGGTGGTCGAGCCGCGACAGTTCCTCATCCCGATCGCGCGCCGCCTCACCAACGACGCCGGCGCGTTCGACGGGCTGATCGTGGCGTCGTTCATCCCCGCGGCGCCGCGCCGCTTCTTCCGGACCGTCAACGTCGGGCAGGCCGGCGCGATCTGGGTGTTCCACCCCGACGGCGTCGTGCTCTACCGCGAACCGTCGGCGAACGATCCGCTGGGCGAGTCGGCGAAGGACCATCCCATTTTCGTCGCCGCGCGCGACGGCACCCCGTCCGGAACGCTGCGCGGACCGCTCCGCGCCGGCGGCCCCGAGCAGCTGAGCGCGTTCCGCAGCATCTCGTCGCCGCCGCTCATCGTCGCCGTGTCGCTCGATCGCAACGAGGTGCTGACCGAGTGGCGGCACCAGGCGCGCGCCTCGGCGCTGTTCTTCCTCGCGCTCTCGGTGATGGCGGCCGCCGGCCTGGCCGTGCTGTTCCGGCAGATGGACGCCAAGCGCCGCGCGGAGGAGGCGCTCGCCGAAGCGCGCAACCTCGAGTCGACGCGGCTGCGCGAGATCAACGAGCGGCTGGCCGGGGCGCTCGAGGGCGAGCGCCGCGCGCGCAGCGACGCCGAGGCCGCCAGCACGCTGAAGGACGAATTCCTGATGACGCTGTCGCACGAGCTGCGCACGCCGCTGACCGCCATCCAGGGCTGGGCGCACATGCTCGCCGACGGCCACCTCGACGAGCGGCGCCGCCAGACGGCGGTCGAGACCATCGAGCGCAACGCCCGATCGCAGACGCGGCTGGTGAACGATCTGCTCGAGGTGTCGCAGGCGATGAGCGGCCGCCTGACGCTGGAGCTGCGCGACGTCGACATGGTCACGCAGGTCCGAACCGGAATCGATAGCGTGCGGCCCGCCGCCGAGGCGAAGCGCATCCGGATCGAGGCCGACATCGCGCCCGGCACATTCGTGGTCCGCGGCGACGCCGACCGCCTGCAGCAGGTGGTCTGGAACCTGCTCTCGAACGCCATGAAGTTCACGCCAGCCGGTGGTCTGGTGAGCGTGCGATTGCGCCGCGTCGACGGCGTCGTCGATCTGATCGTCTCGGACACCGGCATCGGCATCGCGCCGTCCTTCCTGCCGCACGTCTTCGAGCGCTTCCGCCAGGCGGAGACCGGGACGACGCGGCCGTATGGCGGGCTCGGCCTCGGGCTCGCGATCGTGCGCCACCTCGTCGAGCTTCACGGCGGGTCCGTGCTGGCGGAGAGCGCCGGCGTCGCCAGGGGCGCCACCTTCCGCGTCCGCCTGCCGATGAAACCGGTAGACTGAACCGACATGGCTACTGCCTCCGGGGCCTTTTCGACCGCGCAGGCGATTGCCGAGCTGAAAGAGCGGCTTGGCGCGCGCGCCAACGACACCGCCGCGGTCCGCGAGCATCACAGCCGCGGCGAGTCGTACCACACCCCGGCGCCGCCCGACGTCGTCTGCCTGCCGCACACCACCGACGAGGTGGCTGATATCGTGCGCATCTGCGGGCGATACGCGCTGCCGATCGTTCCCTTCGGCGCCGGCACCTCGCTCGAAGGGCACGTCAACGCGATCCACGGCGGCGTCTCGATCGATCTGCGCGAGATGAACCGGGTGGTGCGCGTCAGCGTCGACGATCTCGACGCGACGGTCGAAGCCGGGGTCACGCGGCTGCAGTTGAACAAGGCGCTCACCAACACCGGCCTCACCTTTCCGGTCGATCCCGGCGCCGACGCCACCATCGGCGGCATGACCGCGACGCGCGCCTCGGGCACCACCGCGGTCCGCTACGGCACGATGCGCGAGAACGTGCTCGGCCTGACGGTGGTCCTCGCCGACGGCGGCGTGATTCGCACCGGGACGCGCGCGCGCAAATCGGCGGCGGGCTACGACCTGACGCGGCTCTTCGTCGGCTCGGAAGGGACGCTCGGCGTGATCACCGAGGTGACGCTGCGCCTGCACCCGCGGCCCGAAGCCGTGTCGGCGGCGGTGTGCGCCTTCGATTCGATCAAGGGCGCGGTCGAGACGGTGATCGCGACGATCCAGCTCGGCGTCCCTGTCGCGCGCATCGAACTGCTCGACGAAATCCAGCTCGACGCGGTCAACCGCTACTCGAAGACCAGCTATCCGGTGGCGCCGACGCTGTTCTTCGAATTCCACGGCGACAGCGAACGGCACGTCGCCGATCAGGCCGAAACGGTGCAGGGGCTGGCGGCCGAACGCGGCGGCCACGGGTTCCAATGGGCGTCGCGGCTCGAGGATCGCGAGCGCCTCTGGCAGGCGCGGCACGACGCGCTGTACGCGGCGCTCGCCCTGCGCCCCGGCGCGCGCGGCTGGACGACCGATGTCTGTGTGCCGATCTCGCGCCTCGCCGACTGCGTCGTCGAAACCAAGCAGGACACGCGCGACGCGCCGTTCCCGGTCTGTCTCGTCAGCCATGCCGGCGACGGCAACTTCCACCTGATCTACGTGCTCGATCCCGCCAGCGCGGCGGAGCTCGCCGAGGCCAGCCGGCTGAACGACCGGATGGTGCAGCGGGCGCTGGCGATGGGCGGCACCTGCAGCGGCGAGCACGGCGTCGGCTTCGGCAAGATGAAATTCCTCGAAGCCGAGCACGGCCCGGCCCTCGACGTGATGCGCACGATCAAGCGCGCGCTCGATCCCGACAACCGGATGAATCCGGGAAAGATGGTGCAGATCTGATGTCTCTCACCCACCCTGTGGGGGCCGAGCTTGCTCGGCCCCCATTCCGCCGCCTCGTGTTCCGCACGTGCGTCATCGCGCTCGCCCTCTGCATGTGCGCACGCGCCGCCGATGCGAAAACCTTCGCCTGGAAGGCGACCGGAAAAGGCGGCGGCGTGGTGTATCTGGTCGGATCGATCCACGTCCTGACGTCGGACTTCTACCCGTTGAACCCCGCGCTCGAGGCGGCGTTCAAGGATTCCGATCTCGTGGTCGAGGAAGTCGACATGTCCGAGATGCTCGACCCGTCGGCGCAGCTGCGGATTCTCTCGCGCGGCATGCTGCCGGGCGATCAGTCGCTCGACAAGCTGATTTCGCCCGCGACGATGGAGCTGGTCAGGAAGGTCACCGGCGATCTCGGACCGGCGGGCCAGCCGCTGATGCGCTTCAAGCCGTGGATGCTGGCGATCGCGCTGCAGGGGCTCGAGCTGCAGAAGGCCGGCTACAATCCCGAGCTCGGCCTCGACAAGCACTTCTACGATGAGGCAAAGGCGTCCGGCAAGGCCGTGCAGGGGCTCGAGACCGCCGATTATCAAATCTCGGTCTTCGACGGCATGACGATGGAGCAGCAGGAGCGGCTGCTGGCGCAGACGCTGAAGGAGCTCGAGACGGAGCTGGCGAGCGTCGGCAAGCTCGCCGAGGCATGGAAGATGGGCGACGCGCCGACGGTCGAGCGCATCGTCCAATCGGAGCTGAAGGCCGAGCCGATGATGTATCAGCGGCTGCTGGTCGATTGCAACAAGGCGTGGCTGCCGAAGATCGAGGCGCTGTTCTCGCGGCCGGGCCGCGCCCTGGTCGTCGTCGGCGCCGCGCACCTGGTCGGCCCCGACGGCGTGCTGGCGATGCTCAAGGCGAAGGGCTACACGGTCGAGCAGATGTAGCCAGGTACTCGGCGACGATCTTGATCAGCGGCCCGCCGCTGTCCGCGGCCCTTGCCAGTTGCCGCTGCGCGCCGCGGATCGCCGCGCTGCCGTCGGCGCCCGAGGCCGCCTCGAGCTCGCCGGCGCACAGCCGGCGATGCCCGGCAATCAGGTTCAGGTACGGCGCCAGCCACGGCTGCGGCAGGTCGGTCAGCAGCTGGTTGATGAACGCCGCCTCGCGCCGCGGTTGATCGGCCGCGCCCTCCCAGACCAGCGACACGTCGACGTCGAGCGCGTAGAGCGAGGCGATGCGCGCGCTGTCGCGCCGTGGAAACAGGCAGAAGACGACCCGCTCGATGCCGACGCGCTGCGCGAAGACCGCCTGCTCCTCGGCGGTCGCGCCGGGCGGCGGCGTCAGGCCGCTCTTGAACTCCTCTTCCCGCTTGCGATATTCCGAGAGGCTCCGCTGCACGCCCGACGGCAGCTTGGCCGTGGTCTCGGGCGGCGGCATGGTCCGCCCCCACAGCAGCGCATCGGCGACCGCGGCCGCGCCGGCGGCATCGGCGGCGGCCTGCGCCCGCGCGGCGGGCCAGGCGAACGACAGGACGGCGAGGGCGGCGGCGGCTACGACTTGGGCGCGGCGGCGGGAAAGTGTTTTTCGTACCAACGGATGCTCCGATCGATGAAGTCCACGACGTGCTTCGATTCGCGGATGCCGTGCCCCTCGCGGGGATAGCGAACCATCACCGCTTCCGTGCCGACGTCGTGCAGCCCGATGTAGAACTGCTCCGCCTCTTCGATCGGCACGTCGTTGTCGGACTCGCCGTGGACCATCATCGTCGGCGTATGCGCCTTCGCCACGTGGCGGATCGACGAGCGCTGGAGGAGCGTGTCCATCAGGTCGCCCTGGTGTGGATAGACGCCCCAGGTCATCGCTTCGTATTGATTGTAATAGGTCGTGTAGTTGTAGCTGATGAGATTGGTGATCGCGGCGGTCGGAATCGCCGCCTTGAAGATGTTGGTCTGCGTGATCAGCCACGTCGACAGCTGGCCGCCGTAGCTGGTGCCTTCGACGGCGAGCCGATCGCGATCGATCCACGGATAGCGGCGGATCGCCGCGCTGACGCCGTAGAGCACGTCCTGCGCTTCGTTGCCGTTCTGATCGGCGAAGACCGCATCGGCGAACGCCTGGCCGTAGCCGGTCGACCCGCGGTAGTTGACCATCAGCGACGCCCAGCCGCGCGCGGCGTAGACCTGGTTCTTGAAGACGAATCCCGGCCCCTGCTGGCCGTGCGGGCCGCCGTGGATGTTGACGATCAGCGGGTACTTCGCCGACGGTTCGAGCCCGACCGGTTTGGTGAGGAACGCTTCGACCTGGAACTTGTTGTCGTTGGAGACGAAGGTGAAGGCTTCGACCTCGGCGAGGCGCTTGCCGCCGAGCACCGCGCTGTTCAAATCGGTGACCCTCCGGGCGTTCCTCGGCGCCGCCGCATCGGCGACGTACAGCTGCGCGAGATCCGACGGGGTGGTGAACGCGTAGGCGATGACCCCCTTCGCCGCCGAGATGCCGCCGACGCTTCCGCGCTCGTTGACGATCGCCTCCGGCTTGCCGCCGGCGATCGACGCTCGATACAACCTCACCTGGCCGCGCTCCTGCACCGTGAACAACAGCGCGCCGCCATCCGGCGTCCACTCCGGCGCGCCCTGCCGGTTGTCGACGACGCCGATCTCGCGCCGGTTGGTGCCGTCGGCGTTCATCACCCACACGTGGGTGTCTTCCATCGTGGTCTCGCGATCGGTGAGGCCGCGACGCGTGGCCTCGAAGGCGATCATCGTGCCGTCGGGGGACCAGCGCGGGTGGTACTCGTTGCTCTCGGTCGCGCTGAGGCGCCGAATCGACCGATCGGCCATCTTCATGGCGAAGAGGTCGTAGTTGAAGAACCTGTCGTCGTCGGCGTCCCGGTTGGAGAGATACAGCAGCTCGCCGCCGGGCGACCAGTCGATCGAGTGCTCGTAGAAGTTGCCGTCGGTCAGCTGCTCGACCCGCCCGGTGGCGAGATCGGCGACGAACAGGTGGAGGCGGCGGTTGTCGTTGAACCGCGTCATCCCTTCCGCCGCGTCCGGCTTGTAGAGATAGCGCGTGATCACCATCGGATCGCCGCTGGCGTCGGCGGTTTCCGGTCCGGGCGTCGACGACACGAAGGCGATGCGCTTGCTGTCGGGCGACCACGCGACGGTGCGGCCGGCTCCGGGCAGCGGCGCGTTGGTGCCCGACATCTCGGCGATGAAGCGCGCGCCGCTGCCGTCTGCGCGCGCGACGACCAGCCCGGCCTTGTCGCCGGCGCGGCCGCGGAAGGCGAGCGACTGGCCGTCAGGCGACCACGCCGGGTTGCCCGACGCTTCCCTATCGACGCCAATTCGCGTCGCCCTGCCGTCGGCGAGCGTCATCAGCCAGAGCTGGCCGTAGGGCCGGCCCGTGCCGTCGTTGTTCTCGACGATGTACGCCGCGCGCCGCCCGTCGGGCGACAGCTGCATGCCGGTCACGGCGCGGAGTTTCAGCAGATCGGCGCTCTGCAGCGCGCCCTGCGCCGCGGCGTCGGTCGTGAACAGGAGCAGCGCACACGCGAGGCATCGGGCAGTAGGTGTCATCGCCATCTCTCTCGTGAATCCCGGCCGTGAACGAA
>Ga0111538_10005469_pt1 | contig 17346 bp, 13 predicted proteins | sample SoiMethybrSBSTD1_FD_79669 | JGI IMG/M metagenome (GOLD analysis project Ga0111538, IMG submission 79669) | Bulk soil microbial communities from a Populus tree surrounding site in Tennessee, USA - Soil MetaG P. TD hybrid SBSTD1 (version 2)... | ecosystem: Environmental > Terrestrial > Soil >...
AACAATCACCGTAATAGGATGCAGATAAACCCAAAAGGTATCTGGTGGATATGCTTTATTAATACCAAGAATACAAACCGGTACAACAGGACGACCTGTTTTTTTTGCAATTATCGCAAAACCACCAAAGAAAGGATGAATTTTCCCATCCGTGTACCGCGACCCTTCGGGAAATATCATAAGATTACGGTGATGATTGTTAACAATATTAAGAATTTTACGCAATGACAACATCGCTTCACGTGGCGATGAAACATCAACCATAACTGATAACAATGGAACAGAAAATTTTACAAAAACTCCTTCAAGAGCTTCGGTTTTTGCAAGCCATACATGTGGTACTGCTTTTGAAAGAACACCAACAAGCGGAATGTCTAATGTGGACTGATGATTTGCTGCAAAAATAACCGCTTGATTTTTTGGAATGTTTTCCAGACCTTTATACGTAATTGGTAACAATGTACATTTTAACGTCGCAATATAAAACCAATACACCAAATAAAAAACGGAAGGATATTTATAGCGATACCGTTCAGGAAGACAAATAAAGACAATTATTGGAATGAGAAAAACTATAACCACGAGTACAAAGAGAAGTCGACAAAGAATATTCCGTACAATCACTCCAATATTCATGACAATACCTCTTATTAAGACCGCTTAAAATACAGATCAAATTGATCATGCAGCTTTTTGATATATATATTTGCGTATAAACATACACCAATTGGCAAAAGCAACGCAGCGAATATCTCTCGTGCTATAGGTGCAAGCCAGATAGGCAAACTATAATAAATCAACACTGGCACATTAAAACAAATACCCACAACTGCCAACAATGGAAAATTAAATATAATCATCTTTATTGAGTACCAGAGAGAAACTAAAAAATTTTTAAGCTCTTGTGCTGAATCTAAGAAAAAAAGAACTGAAAAAATATAAAATGGCGAAATCGCGGTCGGCCAAAAAAACTTGGGAATTACCAGCAACATGACGATGAAATAAAGGAACGCATACATGTGTGATCTAAAATATGCACAATTTTTTTTCATTATTGACGGACGTGTGATAAGACATGTTGCAAAAAGTAATAATTGATACAACCACTGTGATATATTTAACATCACACCTTTCCAACTACCATCTATCCAGGAAAGTTCAAAAGCAGAAACCATTCTTGATGCAATAAAGCAGCCAATCATCATAACAATCACCCACCACCAATAATAAAACATCAATTTATATGCTTCTATAATTGACTTAATGGTCACCATTATAAATAGTTGCGCATTTTTAGGCTTTAATAGCGTTAGTGAATCTACCCACGATTGAATTAATGTCATAATAATCCCCTACTAATATCTACTCTCATATACCTACCTTATAAAAATTTCATCTGTTCGACAAGTCCAGCATTATCTATCTTCCCGATCATCCTGAGTGTTTTTACCCTGTAAAAATGTATCGAAGGACAAGCCTATTACAACGAATGATCAAATAGACGCTGTGCTTCTGTATTATGTTCCAACGCATATAAACAATGTTCAATATCTTCAGGCATCAGATCACCCTCTTCTTCAAGCTCCTCTAACACGTGCACAACACTTGCAACGCAATGAGCATCTTCATTCGCACAGGTAAACAAATCGGAAAACCATACAAAATGAATCCAATCAAAAAGATCTTCTTGATGAATAATTTCCTGCTTAAAACGTTTAAGTACATTCATAACATGCGCACGCTCAATAATAACCGGGTCTTCAAGCAAATCCGTTTCATCCTCATACCTGAGTGGCGGCATATCATCTTTTGTTATTTTTAAATCTCTCACTTTTTCCAAAAGCTCACGGTAATTATGAGGCATTATTTTTTCCTTCTCTCAATACAATCATCTCTATACCCATTTTACACCATACCCATTTTTACTCAAAAAATTGTCTGTGCTCTCCCTACCCCAGGGATATTAAATATAAAAATAGCACTAATTCATTTTTTTGGTTTTTGGCCGTTCAAACCATTATTTTGTTAAATTATTTGACTTTTTGAAAATAGATCTCTTATTATAGAGTAGAGATATGAAAAAAATATTGTGTTCCAACATAAAAGATACCTATGAAAAAGTTAATCATTGTTGAATCGCCGGCAAAAATAAAAACTATTTCAAAGTTTTTAGGTAAAGACTTTGTAATAATGTCCACTATGGGGCATATCAAAGATCTCCCAGCAAAGAAAATCGGCGTGTCCTTTGATAAAAATGATGGCGTCATCATTGAATACGTAACTATTGAAGGTAAAGAACAAACAATTGCGAACATCTGTAAACAAGCCTCAACATCGGATATTATTTACCTCGCTCCCGATCCTGACCGTGAAGGGGAAATTATTGGATGGCATATTGGTCAGGAAATTGCCAAAGTTGCTAAAAAAAGCGCAAAAACATACCGCATCGCCTTCAATGAAATTACTGAGCCAGCGATTGTAGCAGCTATTAATCACCCCGGAGAAATTAATATCAAACGTGTTGAAGCGCAGCAAGCACGCAGAGTTCTTGACCGCTGGGTAGGATATGAAGTATCTCCTATTTTGTGGAAAAAAATAGCAAAAGGTCTTTCTGCGGGGCGCGTACAATCTGTTGCATTACGCATGATTTGCGATCGAGAGCAAGCAATTCGCAGTTTTGTGCCAGAAGAATACTGGAGTATTACTGGTAGTTTTGCTCATAATAAAGCAATTATCGCAGCCCCACTGACCAACATTGGCAAAGAAAAAGCTGACATAAAAGATAAAGAGAGTGCAGAAAAAGTTGTTAATGCACTCAAAAACGAAAACTATGTAATTGATTCAATTACTGATAAAACGCGTACCAGAAATCCGCTTCCACCATTTATGACAAGTACTTTACAACAAGCTGCATATAATATGCTCGGATTTTCAGTAAAAAAAACAATGCAAATTGCCCAGCATCTTTATGAAGGTCTTCCTCTCTCTGATCCATCAACACCCGTTGCTCTTATTACCTACATGCGTACTGATTCCCTGCGTATATCTGATACCGCATTAGAAGCAACACGCAAATATATCACAAAAAATTATCCTGCGGAATACTTACCCACCAAAGTAAATCTTTTTGAAAAAAAGGGTAAGAGTAAAACACAAGATGCTCATGAAGCAATCAGACCTATTGATATTGCCATAACCCCTGAAAAAATTAAACACTATTTACCTGCTGATGAAGCAAAACTCTATGATCTTATTTGGAAACGGTTTGTTGCGTGCCAAATGAAACCGGCAGAATATGCACAGCGCCAAGTAGCTATCAAAGGTGGCATCTATACCTTTAAAGTCACCGGCTCAACATTAATTTTTGATGGTTTTCTCCTCGTGTACCAGGAAGAAGAGGAAGGTGAGAAGGAAGACAAGGTTGTCTTACCAGCAGATTTAAAGGCAAAAAATCCAACTGATCTGAAAAAAGTTGATCCTAAACAACATTTTACGCAACCACCAGCACGCTTTACTGAAGCGTCTCTTGTTAAAGAACTTGAAAAAGAAGGCATTGGTCGCCCAAGTACGTATGCAACAATTTTAAATACCATTCGTGCACGGTCATACACCACGCTTGAAAAAAAACGTTTTGTTCCGACTGAGCTTGGCATGATCGTCACCGAAATGCTCGTGAAAAATTTACCCGAAATTATGAACCCCAAGTTTACCGCACGTATGGAAGAAGAACTTGATAAAATTGCAGACGGCGAACTTGAACGCGACAGTTTACTCAGAAATTTTTACACAACGTTCAAAAAAGATTTAGCTGCCTTTGGTGGCAACAAAGGTGAAGGTAAAAAAGCAGTAGAAACTGAAATTACGTGCCCGCAATGTAATAAGAAAAAATTAGCAATCCGTTTTGGTAAATCAGGTGAATTTTTGGGATGCACGGGGTTTCCCGAATGTACGTTTACGTCCAATTTTGTACGCGATGAACACGGTGTCATTGAATTACGAGAAGTTGAAGCACCAAAATTAATAGAAAAAGATTGTCCGGTATGTAGCAAGCCACTCCGGCAAATGACGGGCAAATATGGTAATTTTATCGCATGCTCAGGATACCCGGAATGTAAATACATTGAACGTAAAAAATTACCATTCCAATGCCCACAATGTGGTAGCGATATTATAGAACGCGTGTGGCGTGGTGGAAAATTCTGGGGCTGCTCAGGATATCCACAGTGTAAACTTGCAATCTTTGATGCAATTGAAGAAAAACCATGTCCTCAATGTAAATGGCCATTCTTGACCAAGAAAACAGATAAAGAAGGTAATGTTACGCTTATTTGTTTGAATAAAGAATGTAATTATAAGTCATAAAAATCATAAGAGCGATGCACAATAGTTTTAGCTATTATACATCGCTCTTATCTACTATCTTTTTAATAACTATTCACGACTCCGCTTCTCTTGCTGTCCCTTTTGCTTACTCCGATCCAACTTTTTCTTTGCTTCTAGATATTTTGACCGAGCCGCGTTCAAAAATGCAGTTTTTTCTTCATCACCTTTTGTGTCAGGATGAATCTTTAATATCAATTTTTTATAAGCCTGATCCAGCTCTGTGTCAGACAATATGCTCGAAACTTGAGCACCATATTTGTTTAATAGATCAACATATTCTATACGTGCTATACTCATCAATATCTTTAAATCCTCAAGCCAAACCTTCTCCTCTTCTTGCTCTTCTTGCTCTCGTTCTTTTTGTTTGCGTTGTTCTTCCTCTTTATACCGCTGTTGTTGCTTTTTTTGTTGAGACCGCTGTTGCTCTTCCTGATACTGTTGCTCCTGTTGTTTGCGTTGTTGCTCTCGTTGCTGTTGTTCCCGTTGCTGTCTCAATTGCTCTTCTTGCTGTCTAAATTGTTCATTTTTTCTCTGCGCCTCTTTCCACCAAGCAGTTGGATCATCCTTTTGTTGTCGAATTTGTTCTTTTTGTTTACGTTGTAATTCCGCTTCGTACTGTTTAAGTCTGATCAGCTCTTGCAGCGATTCAGTCCAATCACTCTCTTCTTGTTGCGCTTGTCCACGTTTTTCTGCCTGGTACTGTTGTTGCTTTTGCTGTTGATACCGTTGTTGTTCTTGTTGATACTGCTGTGCCTGTTGGTACTGCTGATACTGTTGTTGCCCTGCTTGCATTCCCTCTTTTTCTCTTTGCTTTTGCCATCTCACTTGTTGCCAATCTTGCCATTGTTGTTTTTGCTTTTTCTCTACTACCTCTTCCTTTATTTTATTCCTCATCTCTCTCATCTCATTAATCTCTTCATTAGTATAAGATTGAAGCAATTCTAACTTATGAATAAACTTCTGATAAAATTCGGATTCTGGTCCAGAAATATCTGATAGAGCATCTTTTAATATTTGTGTTAATTCATTGTAAGCTTTAGTATTTTTAGTATCAGAGACAAAATTAAGCTCGCCCTTTCTATAACGATATTCAACATCTATCCAAGAATCATCAGTCAAAAAAGATGAGAAAAATTTCTTAAATCTTGATAAAAATGAAGATATCTCCTCACCTTTTAACTCATTAAAAACATCTGCCATCTCTACTATATCCTTAACAGGTATTAATTCCTCTGCATCTTTATAACGGGTAGCCACAAAAGAAACAAATTCTTTTTTTATTGCTTCAACCTTCCTAATATCATTAGGAGTCATATTATAAGCACCCAACTTTTCAACCTCTCTAAAAAAATTTAAAACTGCTCCCGCACGAATAGTATGTAATGGCACAAATAACCGAGTCTTGTCTATATCTGTCTTTAAATGAAATCCATACAAAGATATAATCTTTCCTAATATCGTATGCCCATCTTTTTCCTCATTTAACACATTTTCATATTCATATAATTCATTAACAATATGAGATAGATCATCCCCCGTTAAATGACTAAAATATTTTTCCGCAACTTTTAATTCTTTTTCCATAAATGCAAACATTTCATCACGACGAGTAATTGTATCAGAAAAAATTTCTTCTTGTTGCACAGGGATTTCTTCTTGTATAGGAATTTCTCTTTGCACAGGACCTTCTTCCCCTTTTACTGGTATTTCTTCTTCCCTTACAATAGTAGGCGAAGGCTTGGGCTCAAAGAATGATGCAACCCAATTCCAAAATTGAGATCCTTGTGGTTCAGGTGTAGAACTATAAAAGCTTTTCTGCATCCCTGAAAATGGTGAAGTTCTCTCGATTGGGGGGGCATATCTTGTTGAACTTGCTGAAGGTTTTGCCCATGATCTAAACCAATCTGCCCATCCTTGCTGTTGAGTCTTAATGGGTTTAATATCAATTGGTTCACCAGGTTTTGGAGTATTAATTTGTTGTTCCGGTTTATTCATTTGATACTGTTGCATATATTTCCATTTATTAAACATCTGCCTTGTTATCATCCCTTGTAATGGCAATACCATACCTATCAAAACCAATAATCCAAAAATTCGCCCCTTTAAAAACTTCATAACAACCCCCACTTATTATAAAAATCAAATATTATCGTTATTTATCCATCCCTCTTGTTACATTTAAAATTGAGCTTCTAATAGTGATATTGATTCAAGCATTCCTTTTTCCGCCCGGTTTACCTTTGCTCCCATCACCTCAAGATTAGTTATTATTTTCTTAATGCCCGAAAGTAAACACGTATTTGTTTCATCTATAGAGTAATATATCGCAAAAATAGTCTTCCAAAGTCCCAAAACTGAATCTGGGTTTCCTGTTTTTATGCTGAGACCTGAAAGAATAGTCCCTTCATTAATAATATCTTTATACTGTTGCATCCATGCATTATAATCTTTAATAATTTTCGTCATTTGAGCTGCAGTACATGATTGTTCTAACTCTCTAATTTTTTCGGAATATGATACAAGACCATGAAACATTTGACGAATACGAGCGCGAGGAATTAATGCTTGTATCCGATTAGGAAGATAGTCAGTAAAATAGGTCGATCTCCACCACATGTGCAATTTTCCTTGCGCAGAGACTTGCATTACCATGCAACTGCTCAGCAATACTACGATCAATAAAAATTGTCTTCTTAACAACTTCATAACAACCCCCCATTTTATGTATGAGCAATCAAAAAAATAATTCTCAGCCAACCATTCTATTCAAACTTAGCTCCACTCAATTTTTCCCTATGTAAAATAATCTTATTTAATTGAATCATTGAAGGTTTCTTCACTACCCATGGTTTAAACCAATCACTCCATGAGTACTTATTATCTTTATTTTGTTCTTTTTGCATCCTTTGATACATAAACATACGGCTCTGCATTCCTTGATAACGGGCAGCCTGCCTCATTGTATCATAAAATAACCACCATGCTCTCTGTGCCATCCCATGCAATTGCAATGCCATACAGAGCACAACCAATAATCCTACAATATACCCCCTTAACACCTTCATAACTCCCCCAGTTATAAAAATTTCAGGCCATTACATATTTATTCAGCATAAAATCTAATTCTTTTATCCATACCTTGTTGATATGGTTTATCAAGAAAATAAAGACGCAATTTTGATACCAAAAATGGTCTCAATGTTACTAATGTTTTTTCAAATTTATTGGTTGTTGGGTTCAATACAAGAACATACACAGTAAGTGGCTTCTGTTTATCTGTATGATTAACAATAGCGCTTTTAAGCGCGCTCATTTTTATAACCGCAATACGATCTTTTTCCTTATTTTTAAACTGCGTTGCCTTGCTGCGAGCATCATAAAAGTCATGTATTAATTTGGTTTTATATTTACCAACATCGGTAATATAAATAACGGTTTTTACATTTCTTGCCCGTGAATAGGCAATAATGCATCGCGTGTTATTTGATTTTTCTATATCAATAAAATCACGTATTGCTGGTTCACTTAACCCGGTAATTTCATGCACAAGACCTTCTTCATCCCATTCACGTGCTGCGGTGATAACAGGATGCTTTTCACCAGCATCTCTACTGCCACCAAAATCATCATATGTACCGCAATCTCTACCATATGTTTCTCTGCTGAGAATAACATATTTTATATTACGATACGTATATGTTGGCAAAACTGATGCTGCTTTATAATTAAATTGAGACAACTTTAATGGACGTACATTGATTGTACAAACAACAGTTAATGCTATAAGTAATGGGGCTAAAGATTTTTTAATAGTAATCATAATTAATCCCTTTATATAAATTTTTTCCTTAGCCCCTTTTTAATCTATTATTACGCTGCTGCAGCTGTCTCTTCTGCATCATCCTGTGCTTCTTTCTCAAGAATAATCTTGTCGATAATTTGATTAAGTAGGTCATTATATTCTTTTAATTTGCTTCTATGTGTCGTTGAGAATCGGTAAAACTTTACCCCTGATTCTGGATTTAATAACACATCCGGCGTAAATAGTAATCGACCAGTAAGATCATTAATTTCTTTAAGATCCCATGGTCTATTACAATAAACTTTAAGGAATGAATCTAAACTGAAATCCCCTGCTTGAACGGCTGCCATCATATCCTTATACAATGGATTCTTTTCTTTCTCTGCAGCGAATCGTTCTGTTAATTTTTCCATGGTAGGCTTAACATGACGCGTAAAACTTTTTGTTTTAGCATTACTCATTATCCAGTTAATTGTTTCTCCATGAGCAGGAATACCCTTAACCCAGGCTAAATAACCAATCTCATCAATTTTGTCTTTAGGAACAAGCACCTGAATAATAGTATCTTCTTTAGTATTGTATATATCCACAAGACTCATTAATTCATCAATATATTTGTCAGTGAGTCCAAACTTCTTCATCATATTTTCATATGTTTCACGCCAAGGAGCCTTGTGACCCTGCGGAGCAACAAAATACTGCCATGAACATTCACCAGGAAAGCCAACATTACCAAATAAAGATAAATTCACTGATAACAAAATTGCTCCTGTTGATGTATTATCATCAACAAGTCCCTTTTCTTTAAGTTCATTAACCAAGAAGCCCTGCGCCGTTGAATTCACCGCTTCATCATTAAAACGTAAGAATGTAAACCGGCTTCCTTCTTTCATTGGATTAAACCGCGCATACAAACGCGTATATAAATCTTGTGCCAAACGCCACATATTAGAGGTAGTATTATAAAAGGCATAATGAGTGTCCTTATGGCGTGCTTCATTCGCTATTACTGTTGAAACAGTATCTAAATAAAGCTCAACTTTATAATTTTTAGCAATTAGCTGTCTAATCTGAGGCAAATGCAAATGAGCTTCTGTTTGTGTAAATCGCGTAGGTTGTGTTGACCGGGCAGCCTCATCTAATGTTTGAGTGTCAATGTTATCCCGCTCAGCCTGCTTAGCTATCTCTTCCTGTAAAGCTTTTCTACCAGCGGTTCTTGTACGAAGTCTTTCCTGACGCGCTTTTTTTTCCTCTGATTGAATATCTTTCCCACGGGTAACTGCTACATTCTGTAACTGTTGCTGAACAGTACCCTGAGTTCTTTTTGGAACTGCCGCTTGTATGCCGATAAAAAATGTCATTAAGACTATAAAAAACCTTACATAACAACGTTTTAAATAATTATTCAATATTTTATACATATAACTCCCCTTTATTTATATAAATTACCATCTGAATTTATTTTAATATAAATCACAAAAGAGAGTCAATAATAAAATACAAATTAAAAATATAAAATCCTTCTTGTTTGACCAAGAAGGCTTATTATTACAGAAAATTCTTAAAAATTTATGTTTATTTTAAACGTACCCCATTGCCCACATTCTCAGGGAATTGAACAAGTTGCGGTTTCCCCGTTTCGTCCTCTGCCACCAGCATCATACCCTGTGATTCGGAGCCTGCCATTTTGCGTGGCTTTAGGTTAGCTATAAACAATCCACCTTTGCCCACCAAATCAGCAGGCGCATAGAATCTTCTGATTCCAGCTAAAATCGTGCGTTTACCATGTTTGCCAAGATCAACCGTCATTTGAAGCAATTTATCAGAACCCGCAACTTCCACACAGGCTTCAATAGTACCCGTTAATAATTCAACTTTAACAACATCATCAATAGTAATGTAATTTTCTGGTGATTGTTCTACAATCACGGCATCGGTAGATTTTTGATTCATTGATTGTTCCTCTTTTATTTCTCGGATAGGCTTTTCAAATAATGTTGGAATTTTTATCAAGGTAAAATGATGATTCCAACTATCAAGTTTTAAATTTTCAAGCGTATGGTTTTCATGCTTAAATACAACACCAAGACTCTTGAGCAACTCTTCCATTTTCTTTGGCATAATTGGCCACAATAATATCGCAATAGTACGCAAACTATGGCACGTAGCAGAAAGAACTTCTATAAAGCTTGCCTTGTCCGTTTTAGCAATTTTCCACGGTTCTTGACCATGAAAATATGCATTAGTCATATGGATAAACTTCCACAAAGATGCAAGCGCATGATGAAACATATATTCATTCATATGAGCATAAAAATCTTCTATTGCATTAAAAGCTTCATCACGCAGTTCCACTGCCGCTGGAGACCACACAGAAATTGGCACTATATTCATTGCGTCATGTTTTTCTGCCAATGCAACCATACGATTTAATAAATTACCTAAATCATTTGCTAAATCGGCTTCTATACGATTTTCAACATCTTCAATGCTAAAATCACCATCTTGGTTAATCGCCATTTGCCGTAACAAATAATAACGAATTGGTTCTGCACCATATTTGTTATGCAATCCAACCGGATCAACCACATTACCTAATGATTTTGACATTTTTTGCTTATCAATTTTAATCCACCCATGCACCAGCAATTGTTTTGGTAATGGTAATTCAGCAGCCATCAATAATGCTGGCCAAAATACTGCATGAAAACGAACAATATCTTTGCCTAAAATATGCACATCTGCTGGCCAACGAAAATCAAATTCTTTTGTTTTTTGTGGATCACCATAGCCAACACCGGTGATATAGTTAGATAATGCTTCAACCCACACATATACCGTATGTAATGGATCATGCGGAAAAGGCACACCCCATTTAACCGTGGTGCGCGAAATACTTAAATCTTTTAATCCCGATGCAACAAAACTGGTGACTTCATGAGCACGTTCTTTTGGCACAATAAAATCAGGATTTTCTTTATAAAATGCAAGCAACTTATCGGTAAAAGCAGATAACTTAAAAAAATATGTTTCTTCTGAAACAATATGTGTATCTCTGCCACATGTTGGGCATTGAGGGCCTTTAGCTGTTTCATCTTCAGAATCAATTTCCGTAACAAATGTTTCACATGATGTGCAATACCATCCTCTATACACTGATTTGTAAATATAGCCTTTATCCATCAAGGTAGTTATGAATGCTTGCGCACCTTTTATATGATAATCATCAGTAGTGCGAATAAATTTGTCATAATGAATTTCATACATATCCCACGCTTTTTTATATTCAGGAACAAAGCTATCAACAAAATCTTTTGGTGCTTTTTTTGCTTGCTCAGCTGCTTGTGCCACCTTCTGCCCGTGTTCATCAGTACCAGTCAAAAAAAATACATCAGCACCGCGCAACTTATTCCACCGGGCTATAACATCAGCAAGTAATGTTGAATACAAGGAACCCAGATGCGGTTTGGCGGTAACATAATAAATGGGCGTCGTCACATAAAAATTGGTTTTTTCTTTCATGATGTCTCAAATAATTAAAAATAAAATATATTAAATTATAAACCTTTTTCTTCAAAAACAATCGGTTTTCTTTCATGAAACAGATACAATCCAAACACAACAAAAATCATTGTCGCAAAAAAATGCCACGAAACTGGTTCACTAAGAAAAATCCAACCCAACAATGCCGCAAATAATGGCGTCATAAAACCAGCAAATGATAAAAATGTTGCTGAATACCGTGACAATAAATAACCATATAAATTATAGCCAATAATGTTAGCAATAAGAACCAAAAGTAAACTGTAACCACATAACACAAAAAGACGTTCTCCAACAAGACCAATCGTTGGTGTTATCCCCGGCATCACTGTTGGTACATTTTTTATAACAGGCAATCCTTCTTTATATAATGAAAGAAGCAATGCCAAAAACCCTCCACCAGTCATACTAATACCATTAATGAGAAGTAACGAATATTCTTTATGCATAAGATCTTTTACTATCATCCAACCATACGCACTGGAAATTACTGATAAAATAAGCGCAATTTCATACGATGATAAAAACCCAAAATGCCATCCCAATTGTTCAAGTGGTGTTTGGGCAATAAGAATAGGAATAAATCCTAAAAATCCAATTATTAGTCCACATAATTGGCGATATGATAAGCGTTCATTGCGTAAGAAATAATAAAAAACTGCGGTAATAAATGGTGACAAGTTATACAGCAAACATGTTTTTGCCGAAGTCACGTATTCAAGCGCCCAAAATTCAAGCGTATACGCACAAAAAATATGAAATATAATAATTTGCGCAAATAATCCATAATCCGATTTTTTAATAAGTAATCGTCGTTTTAAAACAAGTGTATAGTATCCAAGAAGTATACTACCGCCAAGAAGCATGCGAATACCAATAAATAAAAATGGTGTTACATATGATAATACTGCTTTGCCAAGCGTAAATGTACTGGCGAAAAGCAGATACAGAATAATAACTAATATCATCTATTTACTCCTAAAAATTTTTTCATATTTTTTTCTTTCCATAAAACAATAGTAAACATACGTGCACTTTTATAATAAAACTTGTCCCTCTTAATAATTACTTAAGAAGAGAACAAAAAAATAGAAATGTAAGGGTAAAGAATTAAATGAGTTTGGCCTTTAGGCCATCATAGAAAAGGTGCACATGGCTGCCATAACTGGCGCTTGAACTACAAAAAGGGAAACTGAAGAGAAATAACCACATTGAGCTAGTATAGTAAACATAAATAGTTCCTTTGAGAGCGGATTTTACCTACTCCACTCATGTAAAAAGAATACCTCTTTTTTTACATTTGTCAAAAAAAAGCTATTTTTCGCACTTCAATGCTTCTATTTCCTCATCTTTTGTATGTACCATTTTCTCGAGCAACTCAATCCGTTTTTCAAAAAGCTCGTGGCTTGTGCGAAGATCTTCGATCTGTTTACAATTTATTTTATTATAAATATAGTTCTCAATATCGGTGAATGTGATCAAAATAGTCTTATATTTAATGTAATGCCATGCCTCTTCTAAAGGGCTTACCAACGAATTACCCAACTTAGCTTTATATGTTTTTTGCTGCGCTCGCAATTTAAGCTCTTCAATATCAAACTTCTCAGCAATATGTTCTGCTTGTTTCTGGTTTTCAAAATAGATATCTATCCAATATTTTGCTACTGTTGCATACTTACGACTCAAATGCACTATCTCATCTTGCACTTTGTTAGCTTTGCGTGAAGAAAGATCAGGAGAAAGGCCCGTAGCATATAATGAAACAAATCCCACTGCAAGAGCCCCTACCACCGATGTTATTGTTGGAATGGTAATGGCCGACGTTTGAGCTAAACAATATGACTGTGTTGTATTTGAACATTGAACTAAACTGACAAAGTTAGTAAAGGGAATCATTGCCGTAACACCAATAACCACACCATTAACAAAAAAACTCCACGGAACCGAACGTTTTACCGTAAAAGCGGTATCAAACTTACTTTGTTGTTTTTGTGTAAAAGGCGTTTTTTCTCTATTTTTTTTCCGTATTGTAGATAAATACAATAAATGATGTAATGTATCTGCATGAGGAGATAAATAATTTTCAGCTTTTAACTTTAATCGTATACCATTTAAATTTATATTTTTTATCTCATTAATATTCTTACTATAGTCACTTGACCAAATATGACTCATCTCTATTGCAACATCACGTTTCTTGTCCGCCTTATTCTCAACAATCTCCATTGCGTACATGTATTGAGAACATACCCCTATAAGCAATGCTCGTAAAAAGTATTGATATTTATGCATAAAATTCCCGTATTACAGTCCCTAAACCCTATCACTGCTATAAAAAAATGGTACGCTCTCTCATAATCATTGTCAAAAAAAAGAGATACAGTTTTACAACTGCATCTCTTTTTTTAACTAAAAAACTAAAATATTATTATTGATTGATCAATCTGAGACTCAACTAATTCTTCAGTGTCTTCCAATTCCATGTTTTATCTTTCTGCAACATTCGCGTGCGTCACAACCTTGGCATTGGCATTGCAATGAACATATAATACAACTTGCTGCATCACAACAACTAGTCTGTTCAGGTGGACAACCAACTTCTTCTACAGGATTTTCACAACTATTTGATGGATTAGGAAGCTCTTCACGTGGTGCACGAGCCCATTTGCGTAAATCAGTCGTATCCAATCCCATTCTCTTGGCAATTGCTTCTACTTCAGCTAATGCTTCTGCTAGCACATCCGCTATTGATTGTTTAATTGCTGCCTCTTGACATTCAGAACAACGTTCTTGCGATTTAGGTTTTGGTTTACTGCAACCACAACGATCTTGTTGATCACTATTTAATTCTTCACCTTTAGGTTTTGGTTTATTGCAACCACAACGTTCTTGGTCATTACCAGCATCAACGCCTGCGCCTTTTGGCTTTGGTTTACCACAAATAGCGCAGCGGTCTTGCGCATTGTCTTCGCCTTTAGGTTTTGGTTTATTGCAACCGCAACGTTCTTGGTCATTACCAGCATCCACACCTGCACCTTTAGGTTTTGGTTTACCGCAGACACCACAACGATCTTGCTGATCACTATTTACTTCTTCACCTTTAGGCTTTGGTTTATTACAACCGCAACGTTCTTGGCTATCCACATTACGCTTAATCGCTCTCTGATGCTGCTTTGCCGCAATCAATGCCTTTCGTATGGTATCACGTGCTGCATCTGCTCCTTCACGCGCAAGTACTACCGTGCCAAAGCTCAGCATACTTACTACTAATGCAGATAAGATTGTTTTTTTATAACAAGTTACTAGTGCATTCATCTTTACTCCCTTTCTTTTTAGAGAACACTTTTTTAGAAGTATATCGCTAAGCCAATATGACCTTGAGATTCTTTCATAACATTTCGACCAGAAACGATCTGTGTTCCACCACCAAAGACTTCAAAGTAATGGCAACGATAGAATATTTCGCCACGTAATTTATTAGATAATGAATTAGTATGACGTTCTAAATTACACGGAGCAAGAGGTCGATCTGGTTGACCTAATAAATCTGTTGCTGTTTTCACGCACAGAGAAACTTTATCATGACCTTTAACAAACAGTTCATAACCAAGTACAAATCCTAAATCAGGATTATGTGGATGGAAGAAACTAAAGTCTGTACGTAACACAAAATAATTACATGAAACATCTACTTCAATTTCTGGTCCAAGGTTTACAATTGTTGCACCTTCAAATGGCGCTGCACGTTTTTCGGAACGTCTAAATACATGATTGTATGCTGGACGAATTTCAAATGCAAACCATGAGCGTGGCTTCCAACCAGCATCTAATTCTAACTTAAGCTCAACGTGACCATTGTTACCTGTTGGTTTATAGAAAACACGGTTCGATGTTTTTTGCTTTTTACCCGTTGGGAATTGAAGACCAATAATACCATCAACAAACCAATCATCATAATGACCACGACCAAAATAAAATTCTGTAGCAAGATCGCCAATACCAACAATACACTCATCCGCAAAAAGATTAATGCCATTGTTTAAAAAGAACGTTGATGCTGGTTCTGAAATTAAAAGATCTGCATCGATTAAAGCTCTAATATTAACTTGAATTGCTTCAGTACCTGGAGTAGTGTTACCCCCAGGAGTAATTGCTCGTGGCACAAGGAAAAGTCCTGCCTGAGCATTTCTATCCATTCCTAAATTATCAGCATAAGCAACACCATTTTTGAAAAAATACGTCAAACCATTAACGCCTGAACCATCTGCAGGGAGTGCGCCAGTAACTTCACTTGGTGCCTTTCTAAATGGTACTGGAGGAAGCTCACCACAATCATTCTTTGTCATATAAGCAAGCGGTTCCTGACCATTCCCTACTGCTGTATCACCTGAAACAGTTAACCCAGTAACACGTGTTTGACCAGTACCTGCAACATCATACTCTACTACATGAACAGTGCTCGTTGATGTAAGCGGAAGAGTTTTTGTGTATACCAATGTACTTAAAAAATCAAACCGATACGCATAGTCAAGATTGTTAGGCTCAGCATCTGCATCTGCCGTAATAATTCTTGTAACAATAACATCATCTAAACCTTCTTCGAGACTTCCATCTTGCTCAACTTTAATTATCTTATATGGTATATTGGCTCTTCCGCCCACATGCCATCTATCATCGGTACCAACACAACGCATAAAGTCGATACCCATATTACAGCCTTGCTCAGTATATGTTAAATTAGGTGCAATACGCGCAAATGCTAAAAATGGATTTATCCCATTAACCAATTCTTGTGTTGCTTGAGATGTTCCAACAAAGGTTCCTCCTGGAAATGCTTGCTCACCACGAAACACTTGCTGACCAAAAAAAAGCTGCGATAATGATACCGTATGACGAGTTATTCTATCACTTGCCGTTGAATCAATTGCTGCAGTTAAAAAACCAGCGGGACATGGTAGACAATCATCATCCGTACATGGTTTAAAAAATGCTTTACACGCTTCACGTATGTATCCAGCTCCCCACAAGTGAATATTCCATTCAGTATGTGTTTTTTCACTTGGCATCATATCATACCACCATGCTCTATCAGCCGGCGCTAAAAACCAATGCATATAACCACGATCTTCTAAACTCAGCGGGGTTCTGAATTCAAAACTTGCATGAAGGGACCCACCATATAATGCGCCTAAAAGCACAATACTCCTCAAGGTTTTCTTCATTACTTTCCTTTTGTTTATTGTGTCCATACCAACTACCTTTTTCAATGTAATACTCATGCATAATAAGGTGATGAGCATCTTTATACACTCATCACCTCATAATATATTAACCTTCTATATTTGTTGCTGATACTATTTGATTTAATGTAGGATCAATATTAACAAACATAGCCGCTGTATCTACTGCATTTCTACGCTTAGAATCATTCTGGCCAACACCAACAATATCAAATGCTTCAACACGTAAAATAGCACCAAGACTCACCGCGCCAAGACGAATATTTTGATGTTCAGGTCTAAAGCTATCACCTTGACTTGCTGCATTCGCTCTGCCAAGTGTATTGATGCGATTAAATTCCAAAATTGCATCATGCGTTTTGAAATAATCAAAAAATG
>Ga0111538_10005470_pt1 | contig 17345 bp, 16 predicted proteins | sample SoiMethybrSBSTD1_FD_79669 | JGI IMG/M metagenome (GOLD analysis project Ga0111538, IMG submission 79669) | Bulk soil microbial communities from a Populus tree surrounding site in Tennessee, USA - Soil MetaG P. TD hybrid SBSTD1 (version 2)... | ecosystem: Environmental > Terrestrial > Soil >...
CGGGTTACTTTTTGTCGCCGAACAGCGGACGGTAATCGCGGTTGTTTTCGCAGACGAACTCGAAGATCCGCTTCTGCGGTGCGTCGACGAACCGGAAACTTCGATTGGTCTTCCAGGGTGCAGCAAACACGTTCGGATCTTCGACCGTCAGCTCGTACTCGATACCTTCGGCGACCCGCGTGAGGCGTTCGACCGTGTGCAGATCCTCGGTGTGCCGATAGCCGTTGATCTCGGTCTTGTCGTTGTAACCGACGGTGTCGATCACCAGCGTATCGCCCTCCCAGCGGCCGACCGAGTCGCCGAGCCACGAGGGATCGGGATCGACCGGGTGCGGCTCGCCATCGAGCGGAATAATCCGGAACGTGCCCGGGTACTCGTGGAGGATCACGAGATAGTTCCTGTTCTGGATGAACTGGAACTCGTAGGGCACGCCGAACGAGTTGGGTGGAATCAACGGCAGACAGTCGGATGTGGCGCCGGTGTCCTGCGGGCCCCGGTTCACCCGGTACTTCTCGGCGCCCGGCTTGAGCGTGGGCGGCGCGGCGCCCCCGCCACGCGCGCCGAACAGGTTCCCCCATCCGTAGACGCCCGAGAAGTCCGGCTTGCCATCCGGCGTGCGTCGGATCGCTGCGGTCGTGGGCGTGGAAGCGCCGGAAGCCGGCGCGACGGGAGTTGTGCCCGGCACGGTAACCGTCACCGTCTTCGTCAATGAGCCGGCGGTCAATGTGTACGTCGTTGTCGCGGACGGTGAGACCCGCATCGAGCCACGGGGTGCAACGCGCCCGATGCCCGGCTCGATCGTCCCGAAACCGTTGAAGCCCGTCGGGGATGGCGGATTCTCGATGTGCCAGACCAGCAGCGCAGACTGGCCCGGCTTGACCGTCGCGGGCTGCGCTTCGAACGTGACGATTCGCGTGGCAGGAGCCGGCGTCCCCCGGCCGCGTCCCGCCGCCGGTGGAGCCTGGCCGGCAGGGGCCTGCGCGGCGGCGGCGATGACAGCGCACCAGCCGAGCAGCATGACGCCAAGCAGCGCGATCGAGCGCAGACCGGTCTGGTGCTTCGGGACCATCAACACCCGCCGATTGTATCGCCGACGGCATTACAATCCACCGGTCTCCTCATTCATCCGGAGTTCGAGATATGACCAGATCGACCCGCTGTCTCGCTGCTGCAGTTGCCTTTGGCCTTCTTGGCCCTTCGGCCTTTGGCCTTGGGCCTCGTTATCTGGCCGCTCAGCAGGAGGTGCCGTTCCGCGGTACCACCCCCGTCGCGCCGCAGGGCATCAAGATTCCGCCCCTGCCCGACGCGCCGGTCAGATTCGAGACGGGGGAGGGACAGACCATCAAAGTGTCAGTCTACGCACGCGGCTTCCGGAATCCGTGGAGCATGGCGTTCGTGTCCGACGACACGATGCTCGTCGCCGAACGCGGCGGTGCCATCAAGGTCGTGCGCAACGGCGTCGTCGATCCGCAGCCCGTGGCCGGGGCACCGCGGGCTATTGGGGCGGGTCTGTCGGGTACCGACCTGGCGCTCCATCCCGACTTCGAACGCAATCACCTCGTCTACATCAGCTACACGAAGCCGCTCGACGAGCAGCCCGGCGCCACCGCGCCGGCCGGCCGCGCGGCAGGAGGCCAGCCCGGCGCCGCCGCTGCCGCACCGGCACCCGCACCAGCGGCGCCCGCCGGCGCTGCCGGCGCTGCCGCGGGAGGACGCGGTGGCCGTGGGGCGGCGCCGCGGACGACCGTCGCCGTCGCCCGTGCCGTCTGGAACGGCAAAGCGTTCACCGACACGAAGGACATCTTCGTCGGTGAAGGCGGCAGCGGCGGTCCGATCGTGTTCGGCGGCGACGGCATGCTGTATGTCGCGCACGGCGGCGGTGACACCCAGTCACTGAAGACGCTCGGCGGCAAGATCCTGCGTCTGACCGACGAGGGCAAGGTGCCGCCCGACAATCCATTCGTCGGGCGCGCTGACGCCAGGCCCGAGATCTTCACGCAGGGCCATCGCACCTTCCTGCGGATGGCGAAGCACCCACTGACCGGCGCCATCTGGCAGATCGAGAACGGTCCGAACGGCGGCGACGAAGTGAACATTCTCGTGCCCGGGGCCAACTACGGCTGGCCGCTCATCAGCCTCGGACGCAGCTACCCCGGTCCGTGGCAGGGGCCGTTCACGAAGGAAGGATTCCGCGACCCGGTGATCTACTGGATGCCGGCGATTGCCGTGTCGAGCATCACCTTCTACACCGGCGACAAGCTGCCCAAATGGAAGGGCGACGTCTTCGTCAGCGGCATGCGCTACGGCGAAATTCCGGGCACCGGACGGCTCGACCGAATCCTGATCAACAAGAACCTCGAGGAGTTGCGCCGGGAAACGTTGCTCGGCGATCTGCACCGGCGCATTCGCGACGTCAAACAGGGGCGCGACGGCCTGCTGTATGTGGCCACCGACGAGGCTGACGCGGCGATTCTGCGCATCGAGCCTGCCGAGTGAAGATGCGCGGCGCGTCAGGCGCCGCGTTCGCCCTTGATCGCGCCGTAGAGGCCCGGCACGACGAGCAGCGTGACGATGGTCGAGAGCGTCAGGCCGCCGATGACCGCCAAGGCGAGCGGACGCTGCAATTCCGCGCCCGGTCCGAGTCCGAGGGCCAGCGGCAGCAGCCCGAATAACGTGCAGAAGGTCGTCATCAGGATCGGCCGGAGACGGATCCGGCCGGCGTGCGCGATGGCGACCGCGAATCGCTCTCCCCCCGCGTGCAGCCGCTCGGAAAAGTCGAGCAGCATGATGCCGTTCTTCACCACCAGGCCGATCAACAGCACCACGCCCATTGCGGAAGAGACGTTGAGGTCGGTGCCGGTCACCGCCAGGAGCAACAACGCGCCACCCAGCGACAACGGCGCGGCGAGGAGCACGAGCAGCGCCGGCACCCACGCGCGGAACTGAATGACCAGCACGGTGAAGACCAGTACCACAGCGATCCCGAACACCATCAGCAGCTCGCGGAACGATTGCTGCTGCGACTCGTACTGCCCGCCAAGCTCGTAGCTGTAGCCGACCGGCAGCTTGACCGTCTCGAGCGTGCGCCGGATTTCGTCGACGGCGCTCCCGAGATCCCGTCCTTCGAGGCGTCCGCTGACGAGAGCCATGCTGCGGAGGTTTTCGCGCAGCAGCTCGGCCTGACCGTTTGATCGTTCCATGTGCGCTACGCTGGCGAGCGGGATCAGGTGTCCGTCGCCGCTCTTGATGAGCGTCTGCGGCAGTCGCACCGGATCGAACCGCACCTCGTCTGGAAGACGGACACGGACCGGAATCCGCCGATCGAGCAGTCGCAGGTCGGTGGAGACGTCGCCGAGCCAGGACGCCGCCAGCTGCACGCCGACGTCTTCGACCGTCAGTCCGAGCCGCCGCGCCGCAACCGGATCGACGTTCCACGTGACCTCCGGATTGCCGCGCTGCATCCCGACAACGTCGACCACGCCGTCAATCTTCTGCAGGGATGTTTCAACAGTATCGGCGAGCCGCTCCAGCACGGCCGTGTCGTCGCCAAAGATTTTCACTTCGATGGGCGTGGGTGCGCCTTCGAGATCGCCGAGCATGTCCTGCAGCAGTTGCACGAACTCGATTTCCGCGAGCGGCGCTGCCTCCTGCAGCCGCGGCCGCAGGTCGGAGATGATCTCCTCGGACGTTCGTCCGCGTTCGCCACGCGGTTTCAACCGCACCAGGATGTCCCCCGTGTTCTGTGCGGTGGCAAACAGCCCGAGCTCAGAGCCGGTGCGGCGGGAGTACGAGGCGACTTCCGGCGTTGCCGAAATCACCTGTTCCATCGCCCGCACTTGCCGATCGGTTTCGTCGAGCGCGCTTCCCGCGGGGGTCAGATAGTCGATGACGAAGCCGCCCTCGTCCGCCGGCGGCAGGAAGCCGGTGCCGATCGTCGTGAAGAGCACCACGGTGCCGGCGGCGAGCAGGCAGGCGAGCGCCACGGAGACCAATCGGTGCCGCAGCATGCGGTCGAGGAGTCGGCCATAGATCCGATCGAGGCCCCACTCGCGCTCTTCAGGGACAGCCTGGCGGCTGAACGCCCATCGCGCCAGCAGCGGAACGACCGTGATCGACAACAGCAGAGAGAGAAGCACGGCGACCGTCAGGCTGAGCGACAACGCCCGAAAGAACTGGCCGGGAACTCCGGACAGCAGTCCGAGCGGCGCGAAGACGACCACGGTTGTCAGCGTCGAACTGAGAAGCGGTGCCATCAGCTCAGAGACGGCGTCCGTCAGGTGCGACACACCTTCAGCTGCCCGTCGATGAATGTTCTCCACCACCACGACGGCATCGTCGATGACGAGCCCGATCGCGACCGCGAGCCCTCCCATCGACATCTGGTTGATGGTTCCACCGAAGACGCGCATGAAGACGAATGTCGGGATGACGGCGAGCGGCAGCGTCAGGGCGGCGATCAGCGTCAGGCGCACGTTTCGCAGGAACACCATCAGCACGATGATGGCCAGCAGGCCGCCGATCAGGATCGCGTCGCGGACACTCGAGATCGCGTCGGCGACGAACTCCGCCAGGTCGTAGACGCGCGTAATCCTGATTCCGCTGGGCAGCGTGGATGCGAGGTGGGAGAGCGCCTCGTCAACGCCCTGCTTCAGCGCGAGGATGTTCGCGCCAATCTGCTGGGAGACGCTGATCGAAATAGCGTCGCGTCCGTTGCCGGTGATGAGCATCGTCCGATCTGGTGCTCCGTTGAACACGGTGCCCAGATCCGACACACGGATCGTGGCGCCGTTCTTCACCAGCACCGGTGCCGCGGCGATGTCGGCTGCGGATTTCCACAGCCCCGACGCCAGCGTCAGGTGCTGCTGCGCCGATTCATTGAAGCGGCCGGCCGGCTGCAGCTGATTCTGTTTCGCCAGAGACTCCGCTACGTCCTTCACGGTGAGCGCAGCGCCGGTCAACTTCGCGGGATCGAGGACGACCTCGATCTCGCGCGTGTCGCTCGACAGCACTTCGATCCTGCCGGCGCCCGGCACGCGGGCCAGTTCGGGGCGGACGACGTAGGTCGCGTAGTCGTTGAGTTCCGCAGTCGGCAGCATTCCCGTCATGCTGAGAATGAAGACGGGGAAAACGGCCGGCGTCAGCCGTTCGACGGTGAGCTCCGCGTCCTGCGGCAACTCTCCGCGGATCTCGGCGATGCGGTTCTGCACCTGCTGCAGGGCGACCACCATGTCGGTCGATGGTTCGAACTGCGCCGAAATCTCGGCCGCGCCGCGGATGCTGCGCGAACGCACGCGGCGAATGCCCGGCACTTCCATGATCGCCTGTTCGATCGGCCGGGTGACGGTGAGCATCATCGCCTGCGCGGGAAGCGTCCCGCTCTTGACGATGGCGACGATGCGCGGGAACTGGAGGGGAGGGTAGATGCTGCTCGGCAGCGAGAACGCGGCGAACGCGCCGGCGACCACCAGTGCGGCGACAACGAGAACGACCGCGCGGGAGTGGCGGATGGCAGCGCTGGCGACGTTCACGGGTGCGGCTCGGAGGAGGTCGCGGCGATCTTCGCGCCATCCGGCAGACCCGCCTGACCTGTCACGATGACCGCTTCGCCGGATTTGACCCCGCTCGTGATCTCCGCCTGCGTGGCGTTCGTCAGCCCGAGAGTCACAGCGCGCCGTTCGGCTTTATCCCCCATGACCACGAACACGGCTGTCGCATCGGCTTCGTGAACGACTGCCTGTGCGGGCACCAGCACGACGTCGCGATGTTCCTCGGCGTTGATGTTGATCTGCACTGGTGTCCCGAGCGGTGCCGTGGTCGGAGAGATGAACGCCAGGCGCAGCGGGACCGCCGCGGTGCCGGGATCGACAACCGCGGGCCGCGACACAACCTTGAGCGCGAGTTCGGCTCCGCCGCCAGGGTTGGCCATGTGGGCGTCGGCGCCGACGACGACGCGCGCGACGTCGGGAATCGGGACGGACGCCGTCACCTCGAGACGGCGCGGATCGACGACGCGCAGGACGGGGTCCGAGGCGGTCGCGTCGACGAGCTCGCCCGGGTTGTGCAGCCGTTTCGCGACGATGCCGCTGAAGCGGGCGTGAACGGTGGAGAGGCCAGCGGTGGTTTCGGCGGCGTTGAGTGTGGCTTCTGCTTCCGGGAGGCCGGCCTGTGCGTCGGCGAGCTCGCGGTCCGCGTCCTCGACTTCCCGACGCGCCGCGACGCCGCGATCGAACAGATCGTGGGCACGCGTCTGGGCGGCGCGCGCCTTTTCCAGACGCGCCCGCGCTCGCGTCAGTTCGGCCCTGCGGCTCGCGACGTCGGCGGCAAGGGTAGGAATTTCAAATCGGACGAGCAGGTCGCCGGCCTTGACCTGATCGCCTTCGGCCTTCGTGATTTCGGCAATTCGCGCCGGCTGCGGAGCGATGACCAGCTGGTCGGCTCCTGGTGCTGCGGTGATGATGCCGGTGACGTCGAGCGTCGCGCGAATGCTTCCAGTCGTGGCGGTGACTGTCGTCACCGGCACCACGGTCTCGCTCTCGACTTCCTCCGCGGTTTCGTGGCTGCAGGCAACCAGATACACTGCCGCCGCCATCAGAAGCAGATGGACCGTCCGGCGCGTCGTCATGGAGTGAGAGGCGCCCCGATCGCCCGCTCGAGATCGGTGAGCGCCGTCTGCAGCTCGGACTCGGCCTGCAGCGCGGCGAGACGCACGTCACGTGTCGCCTGGAGCGCCTGCAGGTACGCCGCGATGCCGGTCTGACCGAGACGGTAGGCGTCGTCCGCCATGGTCTCGACCTGCATCGCCTGCGGCACGATCTGGTCGCGGTATCGGAGGAACTGCTGACGCTGCGCGTCGGCGACAGCGGTCGCGGCGGCGACCTCGCCTGCGATCCGTGCCTCGGCGGCGGTGCGCTCGGCTGTCAGTTGAACGAGTGTTGACTCTTCCAGGACGACGCCCGCCTTGTGGGTTGTGAAGAGGGGCATCGTTACAGCGACGGCCGCTTTCCAGCCGAACTGAAAATCGGAAACGTCCTCGAAGCCGTGCGTCAACGATCCCTCCGGCGTCACATCGGGGGTGCGCAGCGCTTTCGCGAGGGCGAGCCGGGCGCGCTGTTCGTCCAGCCGCCTGTCGAGCAGCGTCAGCTCCGCGCTCGCCGCGCGTGCCCGTTCCATCGCGGCTTCGAAGGTCATCGGCTCGAGGATGGGTTCGGGCGCCAGTATCGTCGGCGCATCGAACGGCATGCCCAGCAGGGCGTTGAACTGCATCCGTGCAGCCGTGGCGCTGCCGCGTGCACCCGTCACTTGATTCTGAGCCTGCGCCAACGCGAGTTCCGCCTGCAGCACCTCCAGCCTGGGTGCGTCGCCGGCGTCGAAGCGTTGTTGGGCGGCATCGCGCGCGCGTGTCATCAGCATCTGGAGGTCCTCGAGCAGCGTCAGGCGGGCTTCGGCCACGGAGCGTTCGACGTACGCCCGCCGCACCGCATTCCGCGTTTCGGCAATCACCTGCGCGATTTCGGCGTCGGCAGTTCGGACCGCCGCTTCCGCCACCGCTAACCGTCGTGTGCGCTTGCCGCCAAGCTCCAACGGCACCGCCACGGAGTACGACTGCCGCGGAGTGTCCCGGTCGAATTCAACGCGACCTTCGGGATTGAGCCGCTCGCCGGCAACCGCGACACCCGCCGTTCCGACTGCGCGACGGGAGCGAGCGGCGACGATCGCCGGGTTGGCCGTCATGGCGCGCTCGAGTGCGGCGGAGAACGTGAAGGGAATCGATTGAGGAGGCTGTGCCGCTGCCGGTGGCGGCAGAGCAAGACACACCAGGCTCACGACGATGACGCGCATGCCTCAGGGTTCCGTGACGCTCGTTTTCATGGGGTACCTTCCTCGATCGCGCGGATTCTATTTCACCACTGTGCGGCGTATACGAACGCGACTCATCGGACGCTTTTTCCGATGTCGCTGCCCGGCAGACGCTGCGTGGCAGAGGAATCGAGACCGTGGCGCGAAGCGAACGGCGAAATTTAACAAAAACCTAATAAAATCCAGGCCTTCGGGCCTTGCGGCGTACGACCGCAAGTTGTTACTATCCGGGCCGCACTCACGTTAAATGGAGTAAAACCAATGAGTTCACGAACCGCTCGACTTTCCTTCCTGTGCGGATTACTGGTCGCGGGCGTCATTCTGGCCGGTGGAAGGTTGCAGGCCCATCACGCCGTTGCCGGCGTGTACGACCTGAATAAAGAGATCGTCCTGGAGGGCAAGCTCAAAAAGCTGAACTTCGTCAATCCGCACGCCGGCATCATCCTCACGGTCGAGGATAAGAAGAAGGGCAAGCTCGTGGACTGGACGTTGACGACCGCCTCCGTCACCAGCCTGACGTTGCAGGGGTTCGGCAAGAACACGATCAAGCCTGGTGACCCCCTCAAGGTGACCATCCTTCCGGCCGTCAACGGCAACCCGGCGGGATACATCCGGCGTATCTCGCTCGGCGACAAGGATTTCAAGTTCGACGTCGAATAGCTGTATCCCTGGAGTTGTCCATGTGTGAACGACGAACTCTCGCCACAGCTCTGATTGCTGTCGCTGTGGCGGTGAGCCCGATGATGTCCCAACTGGCCCGCAGTCAGGCTGCGCAGGGTCAAGGTGCCGCAGCACCGCGGGCGGGGGGCGCCGCCCCGCAGGCACCCGGAGCTGGCGGACGTGAGGGCGCCCCGCCGCAGGGTCGAGCCGGCGGGCGAGGCGCCGGCGGTGGCGGTGGCCGTGGCGACGCCGGTGCATTTACGCCCGCGCCTGGAGCCAAAGACCTGAAGTCGGTCCTCTTCAACTGGACGTGGCACATGGGTATGCTGCGGAGCGGTGCGGAGTCCGAGCTGATCAAAACGCTCGACTATCACGCCGCCAGCGGCACCATCCAGGTGGACGGCCAGCCCTGCACGCTGACCAAGTATCGTGTCCAGGCCAACTACCAGGTCCCCGGCTGGCGGACGCAGATCGAGTGCACCCGTCCCAATAAACAGAAATACTCGAACGTGGAGACGTTGAGCGGCGATTACGCCTGGGACGAAGACATTCCGGGCGCGGAACTCGTTGCTGGCGAGGGCAAGGCAACGCCGAAGCCAGCCACGCTCGAGGAGCGGCGCATTCGTCTGTGGGCGAGTCCGCACGGGGTAGTGAAGGCCGCCATCGCTGCTGCAGCGGGGATGCACCCCTTGAAGTCCTTTGGCCAGAACCCGGCTGTCCTGCTCGATACTCAGGCAAAGGCCGGCGTGCAACCGATGACGACGCTGACGTGGAAGACGGAGAAGACGGTGGAAAAGGCCGTCCTCACATTCCCGGTTCCGGATGTCCCGGGTGCAATGGCGACGGCCACGCTCGTCAACGACCTGCCTGAAAGCGTCGTCGTGACGCACGGGGCAGACAAAACTGAGTTTATCTACGGGAAATGGGCGGATTGGAACAACCCGCTGTTCAAGATCGATGCGTTGTACCCCGGCACGATGGTCGAGCGGAAGAACGGCACCGTCGTTCGCAGCGTGAATACGAAGGTGACTGAGATCGGCCAGATATACGTCATCATGCCCGTGCCCGAGAGTGTGCGGAAGGCTGGAAAGTGAGGGATTCGGCGATGAGCACCCTGTCTGCCGGAACGCCTGAGCGGCGTTCCTTCGAGCGAATCACGGGGCCGCGGCGTCTTGCGTGCACGGCGGCAATCCTTTGCGTCATCGGTTCAGCTCTAGCTGCGCAAGGTGGCTTCGGGCAGGGCGGGCGCGGCGGTGGAGCGCCCCAGGGGGATCCGGCGGCGGCCCCGACGCCGAGGCTGCCCAACGGGAAGCCCGACCTGACTGGATCCTGGGCTGGAGGAGGCTGGAGTTTTACGGGGTCCGGAGCCCCGGGTGCGACCGTGGGCGGTATGTTCCGCCGGTGCACGCCCTTCCAGTCGAAGAACTGTATGGAGTGGACCAACCAGAGCGAGGACTGGCCGTTCATGTCGACCGCGCGGCTCGATATGCGCGTGCCGATCTACAAGCCGAAGCACTGGGACAAGATGATCGAGATGGATCAGTGGACGAACAGAGACGATCCGGTGATGACCTGCCTGCCGCTCGGTATTCCCAGGCAGGGGCCACCGGCGCGAATCTTCGCCACCGACACCGACATCACGATGCTCTACCGGGCCGGCGTTGACGGCGCCGGCGGTTATGCGGAGCACCGGATGATCCCAATCGACGGGAAGCCGCACGATCCGCGGCGCGCGGCGCAGTACACCTACTTTGGCTACACCGTGGGCAAGTGGGAAGGCGACACGCTCGTACTCGACTCGATCGGGTTCTCCGACGAGACCTGGCTCGGACGCGGCGGTTACTTCCACTCCGACCAGATGCACGTCGTCGAGAAGTTCACCAGGACCGGGAACCAGCTGGTTTACGACGTCACGGTCGAGGATCCAGAAGTGCTCGTCGAGCCGTGGGTCATGCCGACGCGGACGCTCCGTCTGGCCCCGACGAATACGATCATCGCCGAGCGGGGAAGCTGCACCGAGAGCGAGCACAAGGAAGTCAGCACGCAGTACCGGCACTGAGTCGACGCGTGCTGGACTGGATTGAATCAACTTCGTTAGGTTTGTGGATGCGGGAATCGCCCTCGGTATGGGCGTTCCCGACCGTCCTCACGCTTCACACGACGGGAATGGGCATGCTGGTCGGCGCCAGCTGGCTGCTCGACCTTCGTCTCCTCGGTATCAACAGGAACGTTCCCCTCTCCGGGTATCGTTGGGTGTTTCCTGTTGTCGCCATCGGACTGATCGTCAATCTCGTGACCGGCGTGATGCTGTTCATCAAGAACGCCACGACCTGGGGAACGGCGCTGCCCTTTCTCGTGAAGATGGGGCTGGTGGTCGTCAGCGCGGCCACGATATTGCCGATTCGGAAACTGGTGCTGCGCAGCGGTGCAGACCAGCGTGATGCGGGCGGCGCTGCGCGTCTGCTCGCCATTGCGTCGATCCTGGCGTGGACCGGCGCCGTTACCGCGGGCCGTCTTCTTGCCTATCTTGTGGTCTGAGGGATTGCCGTGAACCTCGCCCACCTGCACCTCATCATGAACCACGTGCCGACCGTCGGCTCGGTGGCGGCACTTGGTCTGCTGCTTCTGGGCTACGCCCGGCGCAACGAGCACCTGAAGCACGTCGGTCTGGAAGTGCTCTTTCTGATCGCACTCCTGACCCTGCCCGTTTACGTCAGCGGTGTCGCCGCCAATCATGAACTGCGGAATCGATCGGACATCTCCATCGACGCGGTCAGGATCCATCAGGACGTGGCGCTCTTCGGATTCTCGTGGATGGAGTTCGCCGGGTTCATCGCCTGGGCGGCGCTGTGGCAGTGGAGGCGGCGCGGCCGGGCGGCGAAGGGTATGGTCCCGGCAGCGACGTTGCTCCTGATGATGGCGCTGGTCGTCATGGGCCGTGCCGCGAATCTTGGCGGCGAGATTCACCATCCGGAGATCCTGGCCGGGGGCACTCCGGCACCCGCCGGCGATCCGAATCGATTCGTCACGTCCGCGATCACCCAGGTTGCGGTGTACAGCCACTGGGCCTGGCCGGCGGCCGAGACCATCCACTTCCTTGGTCTCTCCCTGTCACTGGGCGTCCTGCTGGCCGTGAACCTGAGAATTCTCGGCGCGATGAAACAGATCCCATTCGCGGACCTGCATCGTCTGCTGCCGTGGGGCATGCTCGGCTTCGGCGCGAACCTCATCACCGGGATGTTCTTCTTCGTCGGTCAGCCGGCGCAGTACACGTCGAGCGCGCCGTTCTACTGGAAGATCATCTTCCTGGTGATTGCCGGCGCGAATTTCCTCTATCTGACGGTGTTCGGAAAGGCCTGGGGCCCCTTCGACGAGGCTCAGGGCCGCCGTTCGGGCGGCGCGAACGCCCCGTTTCACCCGAACGTGGCGGACAAGGCGATGGCGATCCTCTCGCTTACTGCGTGGCTCGGCGTGCTCTACGCCGGTCGAATGCTTCCCTTCCTCGGCAGGTCCTTCTAATGGGAGCGAGCGGAGTGGTAGCCGTCGCCGCGACTGTCATCGCCACGCTGGCGATCATCGGAATCGTCGGCTACCTGCTCGATCGCAACGGCTAGAGCGGCGCGTCCGCCTCGTTGGATTTCGGTCTCGGCGGACCCGCCCTACAAAACACCCACTCGCGTTTTTTACCTGGAAATTTGCAGCACCTGCCGGTCGCCTCTCTCGAGTTCCGTTTTCACGAACGAGGCCCGACTGGTGACGAACGGCACGATCCCCGATCGGCCGGCGACGACCTCGTCGAACGCGCTCAGCCACTGTGTGCCCTCGAGCTCGATGGACGGCCGGATGGCCGTTCCAATCTCTTTGACCTGCTCGAAGAAGCGATCGGGCAGGAAGAGACGCTCCGAGAACTCGGCCATTCGGGCGAGGTACTTCGTCCGGAACGCGTCGACACGGTACAGCCTGGAGAGAAAGCGCTGGCCATTGGCGGCGGAATAGATCGACCAGTTACCGCCGCGTCCGTTTCCGAAGGAGAAGTCCTGGTCCCAGGCGACGAAGTGCATGCGATTCGTCTCCGGGTGGAGGTAGGTATAGAAGTTCTGTCCGTTCTGCAGCAGGCTGTCGTGATTGGAGAGCCAGACCAGAACGGCGAAGTAGCGGGCGAAGTCGTCGAGGTCGACGTAGTCGCCAATCTTCGCCGCGAAGTCGTCATCAGAAGCGCCCGAGACGAGCCGGCCGAGTGCGATAACCCGATCCTTCTGTGTGTCGGTCAAGTCGGTCTTCGGGTCGTACGACTGATTGTAGGCTGCCCAGTCTGCGCCCCAATCGGTGAACAGCGACTGCGTGGACGGTTTGAAGATCGCACCCTTTCTCGTACCGAAGCGGCTTTCCGCGAAGTTGTCGTCGACGTTTTCAGAGATCGAGTAGAGCCCGAGATAACGCTTCTCGCCCTGGCCATCGACGGTGAGATACACCTGCGCATAGGTCGTCCGTGGTGCAAGTGCGCCCGCGTCGCGGTACAGCCGATAGGCAAGAACCTCGTTCATCCAACCGACGTCCGTGATGTTGTTCTGGAAGTTGATCGTGGTGATGCCGGCCAGCTTCTGCCCTTTGACGTACTTGTTGAGGTCGACCTTGAGCGAAATTTTGTCGCTGCCGGCGCGCGTCGCTCGCAAGTACGAGCCGTTGCCCTTGTAGCGCACCGCCACATCGCGAAATGTCCAATCGTCGATCTGCAGCGTGGCGTGCACGTAGTCGTACTCGATGCCTTGACGCCCGGCGACGCCGTTGCGGCCGCCTGGAGCAGCGAGAAAACGATCGCCGCCGAATCCGAACCCGCCACCCGCTCCGTAGCGGGGCTGCATCGCTTTCCAGTCTTCCGCGGACATCGACAGGTGCGCCTTCCAGACTCTCGTCGGGACGAAGAACTCGTCCGCGCGGATCGACGTGACATCCGTCGGAGCAGTCCCCTGACGCGCTGCGGGCGCCGCAGTCCACAGCAGTGTCAGAACGACTGCGAGCGCGGCGAGCGGAGGCACGAACAGGGCGCGCATACCGTTGGGCAGCATACGACGGAGGCTGTCGGCGGCACAATGAGCGCCACGCTCGGGATAGACTTGCGTCGTGTATCGCCGGTGCCGACCCTCACGCCATCTCATCGCACTGATCAGTGGGGCATGCGTGCTGGTTTCCGCGGCGTACGCGGTGGCGCAGCGCAGCCGCGGTGTCGAGGGCGAACTCGTCCCGGCGCGGCTTCCGGACGCCGATTTCGCGATCTGTCGGCTCGTCTACACCGAAGTGCGCCGCTATGGCGTCGGCTGGCGGACGGATTACCCGCTCGGCGAGCGCAATCTGAGCATTCGTTTCTCGGAACTCACCCGCACACGTGTCAGCAAGCGGCGCGACGGGGAGCCCAATCACTACCTCGTTCGGCTCAGCGACGACCAGCTGTTCTCGTGCCCGTTTCTGATGGCCGGGGACATCGGCTCGATCGGTCTGAGCCCGAAGGATGCCGCACGGCTGCGCGAGTACCTGCTGAAAGGCGGGTTCCTGTGGACGGATGACCACTGGGGAACCGAAGAATGGGAAGTCTGGAGTCGCGAGCTGGCGAAGGTCTTTCCTCCCGACGAGTACCCGATTGAGCTGCTGACGCCGGCGGACCCGATCTTCTCGTCGCAGTACGTCATCAAGCAGATGCCGCAGATTCCCAATATCGGGTTTTGGGGGCGCAGCGGCGGCGACACCTCCGAGCAGGGGGCCGACAGCGCCGTGCCGCACTTCTACGCCGTCCGCGATCACAGCGGTCGCATCATGCTGGCGATGACGCACAACACTGACATCGCCGACGCCTTCGAGCGCGAGGCCGATGACCCCGAGTACTTCGCGCGGTTCTCCCCAACCGGCTATGCGCTTGGAGTCAACGTACTGCTCTACGCGCTGACGCACTAGCTGAGACAGTCGTTCACGCTTCCAGGTTCTCGCTTCTCGGTTCGTGTTCAGGTTCGGTTCGTGTTCAGGTTCGGTTCGAGGTTCGAGGTTCTTCACATCAGCGCCCGCTTCGATGAGCGCTGTCATCACCGAGATGCCTGCCCTCGCGGCGAGCGTCGTCGACAGCCTGGCCATCACGCCAGTCATCGCGAGGTCGAGCGGACCTTGCACTCCGAGCCGGCGCCACCCGCGTTCTGCGGGCAGCTGCGCGGGGACCGATTCTTCCAGGTTCAAAGTTCCTCGACGGCCAGCCTTTGGTTATGCCCTGACGCGTGCGGGCACCTTGTTCAACGCCGGATCAGGGAGGCGCCGAACGATTTCCCGAGGTGTGAGGCCCGCCAGGTCGGCCAGCGCGTGAAAGGCTTCAGCGGAGACGTAACATTCGTGCGCCTTCCAGCCCATGGCAACCCGTTCATAGAGAGACTCGGCGTCGCGGTTTCCTCCTCCGTGCAGGAACTCGCCGCCGGCGTCGCGCACCTGCGTACCGATCTCCGCGACGATGGCCGCTACCACTCCCGTTCGGCGATGCTCGGGGCGTACGTAGAGCCATTCGACATTTGCTCCGTACATGCCCCAGAACACATCGTAGATGAGTGCCCACTGTCCCATGCCTATCACCCGCTCGCCGCGCGTGGCCACGAGCAGTCTCGCTAATGGCGCAGCGCCGAAATACGCCTCACGCAATTTTGTCCGCGAGCGGGAATGGTTCTCTGCCGGATGCCCCTTCACGAAGTCGTCGATCATTTCCTCGATATCGTCCAGGTCGGCTTCGCGGGCAGATCTGATTCTGAGGTCGATGGATGCCATGGATGAACTCCGTCTTTCGTCTTTTCGACGGCTGAGTTGTCGATGCGCCCAACGACGTAAATGCCGGGCTTATCTGACCCCACCGGCAACCTGCTTGCAGTCCGGTTCAAGGACGAGGAATCCGATGACTAATATGATCGTTTACCTGATCGGGACGTTATTCGTTGTGGCCGGGCTGGCATACGGCGCATCCCGTCTGGGCGTCAGTCAGATCTGGATCATCGCCGGTGCGCTCGTACTCGTCGGTCTGGGCTTGATGGCGGGAATCGTCAAGACCCGCCAGAAGGATCCTGCTTCGTAACAGCGATCCGGTCCACCTTCGCTCGCGGGTCAGTTCGCGAGCGAAGGATGGCACCCCACATCAACCGCCGATCTCTCCGCCGCGGTGGCTGCATGTTCACCTCATTCCCAGCCTGGCAACTCCTTCCGAAGGCCTGGAGATTAGAGACAGCCCATCTCCTATAATCCCGTTTTCGAACGTGAGGCGCGGGCCATCGCGGCTGTGAACCCTCCTCATGTCTCGCCGAAGTGGTGCGAACCTGGCCGGCGGCGCTCACCGGTGAAGCAACGGTGAGAGCCGAGAGGGACAAAGATGACAAGAGTCACGCGCGCGCTGCTCGTCGCCGCCCTGCTCACGCTACCCGTGCTCGTCGAACGCGCCTCCGCGCACCACGGCGCCGGCCTCTACGATATGAGGAAGAACGTGCAGCTCGAGGGCAAGCTGACACGGGTCGACTTCGTCAACCCGCATACCTACGTCTATTTCGATGTGGTCGGCGGCGACGGTAAGGTCACCCCGATGAAATGCGAAACGCGCGGGGCCACGGTGCTTCGACGGTCGGGTTGGTCGCAGGAAATGTTCGTGCGGGGCGCGGTCATCAAAATTACGGGCCATCCGCATCGCGACGATCCGACTGCGTGCACTGTGGAGACGATGACACTTGGCAACAAGCCGACGCTCGAGCGCTATCAGCAGTTGAGCGACGCGAAATCCGTCAGTCCCGCGAAACGGCCGTATCGGCTGCCGAGCGGCAAGCCAAACCTCGCCGGCGATTGGGCGCAGGAGCAACAGGTCCTGGCAACGCCCCCCGGCGGGCGCGCCGGGCTTGTGCCGATCAGCCAGGCCGCCGCGATCAGGGCCGGCACACTACCGATGCCGAAGGGGCCGGCCGGCTGGTTCCCACCGCCCGTGAAGTTGACCGCCGCGGGACGCGCGGCGGAAGAGGCGCTGCGCACGCGGCCGACGTCGGAGAATCCGCGGCTCTCCTGCCAGATCACGAGCATCCTGTTCGACTGGGTGTTCGACGGCACGATCAACCGCATCACCCAGAGCGCGAACGTGATCAAGATGGAGTACGGCGCCGGCCTGACCCGGACCGTGCATATGAACATGAGCGCGCACCCGGCGAATGTCGCGCCGAGCCGCGCGGGTCATTCGATCGGCCGCTGGGACGGCGATACGCTCGTCGTCGACACGGTCGGCTTCGCGCCCGGCAGCCTGGCAGGCTCACTCCCGCACAGCAACAGACTGCACGTCGTCGAACGATTCACGCTGAATCCCACAACGCTCGAGCTCACCCGCGACATCGTCGCCGAAGATCCCGTCTACTTCGAGGAGAAGTACGTGGATTCCGATAGTGTGCTGCCGGCGGATGCGCCATTCAGGGTCGAGGCCTGCAAGGAACTGGCGCCGGAGTATCAGCAAACCGGGCGGAACTGAGGACGCCGGTGTTGGTTATGCACTCCGCCAATTGAAAGGCGCGTAGTGCCCGTTGTTCTTCCCGCTCGCATCGTCCCACGTCAGGCCGAGGGCATGAACGTGGCTCTTCGACGCGTGCGCGACCGCGAGACGACTCGACACCGGGTGACCGGTGTTCTCGAGGTACATCGGTTCCGCGGCGTTCGGATCGATTCCCATGGCGCCTTCACCGGCCATGTCGACGAGCTTTCCCGCCGTCACCGTAAACTTCTTGCCGTCCTGCGCGATGCGGATCGGCGCCTGCTCAGCGCCCAGAAATTTTCCAATCAAGCCGGCC